>Ga0194125_10009928_pt1 | contig 13099 bp, 5 predicted proteins | sample TA2KigC250mmetaG_FD_148626 | JGI IMG/M metagenome (GOLD analysis project Ga0194125, IMG submission 148626) | Freshwater microbial communities from Lake Tanganyika, Tanzania - TA2015034 Kigoma Deep Cast 250m | ecosystem: Environmental > Aquatic > Freshwater > Lake | place: Tanzania: Lake... | reverse complement strand
CCGAGCCACCCGCGCCGCCGCGGCGCCCGCCACCTCGCTCGCCGCCAAGGGGCGATGGTAGATCTTGAGCCCGGCGATTCGGCCCATCACTTGGTAGTCCGGGCCCGGCCCGCCACTGTACTGCCCGACGTGCAGGTCCCCAGACCACCGGTCGGTCTTCGCCGACCCAACCGCCTCGCCCGCCAACGCGCCGTCCACATACAGCCGCGCCGCCTTCCCATCGTACGTCCCCACCAAGTGCACCCACCGACCCACCGCCGGCTGGCCACCGTCGCAGTCCACCCCCCCGACATGCCAGCGCCAACGTTCCCCCAGCCGCTGCAAAAACCAACCCGCCTGCTGCCAACCCCCGCAACTCACCACCACCGGCATCGCCCCGGCCGCCTCGAGCCAAACGCGGCATTCGACCGACAACGGCTGCTGCAGATCGAACTCCGGCCGGTGCGCAAAGGTCAGGTGCCCACCCGCACTCAACCGTAACTCGCCTTCGGCCCAAACCGCTCGCCCATGGCTGCGGCCGGGCCAAGTCCCCTCACCCAACAGGCGCCCGTTCGCCGTCGAATCCGGTCCCAGCGTAAACACCGGCTCCGTCAGAACCACCGCCCTGGCCGTGACCGGTCGAGTCGGGTCGCTCTCGAGACCGCGCTGGTTCACGGCGCGGACAACGTAGGTCTGCGGCTCCTCGCCAGCCAACCCGCTGTCCGTGTAGAAACCCAAGGGCGTCGGTTCCCGCGTCAAACGCTCGTACTCGGTCGCGCCACCCGAGCGCCGATACACATGGTACCGCACCGCGTGTCCCGGCGACACCGCCCACTGCAGATGAATCGCACACGATCCCGGCTCCGCCTGGACCGTCTCTGGCGCGCTGGGCCGCGTAAGAGCCGGTACCTCGACCGTCGCATAGACCGCCGCGCTGCGTTCCGTGCCTGACACCAACACCAACCCGTACGTCTGTCGTCCCGCCGGCGCGCTCGGGTCCGCGTGCTGAAAACCCTTCGTTCGCACCAAGAGATTGTCGGCTGCCGGAGTGAAACCGGGCTCGCTCGCCCGGTGCAACTCGCTCTCGAGCCCAATCGTCTGCGCCGACCGCTCCCAGACCAGCATCACGACACCATCGTCGCCCACGGTCGCCCGCAGCGGCGGAGCTCGCTCCGGCAGCGGCGGCGGTTGGAACATGCGCGATTCCCCCGCGATGACCTCCGCACCCGGCATATCCACGCGCGGCGCCGCCAGCGCCAACGCGCGCCCCTGCCGAATGATGGCCAGCATCCGCTGGTAATGCGGGTCCTCGACGGAAGCGAAACTGACCACCGCCTCCCCCGCTTCGTCGGCGGGAAGAATCGGGTGCCGTGAAAACTTGTCCACCGGCTGGACCGCGTGGGCATAACCGTTGCGCAGGAGGTGAATGCGCTGCCGGCGCGGGTCCACCTTGCGGTCGCGGCACAGGCCTAAGCCCAATCCCGGCGCGCCTTTGGCCAGCGGCGCCCGCAACAATCGGCTCCAGGTCGGTTCCTGTAGATTGAACCAATCCTGCTCGAAGTAAGCGATGCGGTTCCCCTCACCGTGGCAGCGGAAACAACCGGCGGCCTGCATCTCCGCCACCAGCGCCTGCCGAGTCCCCGGCCAGTCCTTGAGCGCACATCCGTGCGGCGAGTAATCCCACGTGCCGTAATACAGGCCGTTGCTGTCGATCCAGGCCATCAACGCGTCGCGTTCCGTCCGCGTGAGTTCGCCGAGATAACCGTCATGCCCCTCGGCCAACAACCGCGCCAACGGCGCCGCCCCCGACCCGTGCTGGCGTGGCGCAAAGAGCTGGGCCGACCAAAAGGCCGTCCCGTTCATGCAATCGATGCCCGCAATCCAATAGGCGACCAACTGCGTCTCCCGCCGGCTCACCAAGTTCTCGTAGCTGATGTTGAAATGCTCCGTCCAGCCGCCCGTCAAATCCAGCCCCGCCGCCAGCCCCTCCTCGCCCCCATGACAGCTCACGCAGCGCCGATCCAAAATCGGCTGCACCAAGCTTGGGTAGTCCAGGTAACCGCTGCCCCACGACTCCGGTTGCGGCCGAACCGGCTGCCGCCCTTGGGTCAGGTCGCGCAGCGCGTTCTGGTGAGCCGGCGCGCCGGCCTTGCTCTCGTGACAGCCCAGACACGCCCGCGTCGCCCCCGGCGCCGCTTGGACAAACGTCCGCATGCTCTGCACCAAGCGCCCCTCCGCGTCCAACGCCTGCAAATACAGCGCCCGCCCCGCCGGCACCTCGAAATACGCCGAGCCCTCCTCATCCACCGGCACCACGCCCAGGTAATTCTTCACGCTGAACGCCAGCGCCGCGCTCAACAGAAAGGTCTGATTGTACGGGTTAGCTCCGGTGTGGGTGGCGCTCACCCGCGACGTCTCCTCGAGCACCCGTAACCACTTCACCTCGCCCCGCGGCACCCCCGTCAACCCTTGGTAAATGTCCTGCACCAAAAACCGACCCGTCCGCTGCGTCCGATCCACCGTCGGCGCTAAGACCGGCGGGCGTACCCGCGCCTTCACCAGCATCGGCGAGTGCAGGCAAATCTCCGGGTCCTCTAGCAGCACAAACCGGTGCCCCGCCCGGTGCATCAACTCGAGGACATTCCGCTTGCGCCCCGCCGGGCGACCGCTGAACACAAAGGCCTCCTCCGCCAACGGCCACGGCTCGCATGAATCGCCCAGGTCGTGCACGGGATTCTCGGGATGCTCGAGATTCAGAATCGCCCGCGGCTCGTTCTTCCCGTAGCGTGGGTCGACCAACGCAATGCTGCCGCGCGGGGTCGAGTTGTGCTTGGCGAACGTGCCCACAATCCACGGCGTGCCAGGCACCGCCCGCGCATCCAAGATGGCCTCCGGAAAAACCATGTTGTTCGCGTAAAACGCCGTTTCCTCCGTCCCATCCGGACGCATCGTCCACAACGACTGAATCGTGAGCGCGTTCTTGTCCACATATTCCCAGCGCCCAAACAGGATCCGGCCGTCCGGCAGGATGCTCGGGTCGAACTCGTTCACGTTGTTCACCGAGATCGGTCGCAAATCCGACCCGTCCGCGTTCATCACATGCAAAATCGCCACCCCGGTGTTGTTGCACGGCACGAGTCCGCTGGGCCGCGTCGATAAACATACAATCCGTCCATCCGGCAAATACGCCGGCGCCAAATCGTGCTGCCCACCGCCCCGCCCGCAGTAGCTCCCGCATGACGGGCTCGGATCCGACAGCCGACGCAACCCCTGCCCGTCCAGACCGATCTCGTAAATGCTCGTGTTCCCTTCAGGTTCGCCCTTGAAGCAAAACAATAACTTGGTCGCATCCCAAGAAAGCTCCGGGTGAGTGTACACCCCCACCCCCAACGTCCCGGGCGTCGTCGGATCGATCACCGGCCGAATTCGCCATGCCGACCGCGGCGCCCGCGGATTCTCAGCACGTAGATGCCGCCCCCCCCCAGGCGGCCACTTGTAGAAGGTGTCGTAAATGTGGATCCCCGTGTACGAGTGCCGCTTCACAAATAACAACGGCGCATCCAACAACTGCATCAGCTCCTCCTCGACCACCCCACGCTGCGCCGACTCCGCCGCCGCGACCGCGGACGATGCAGCCGGCGGCGGTGCGGGGGCAACCGAAGCCACGGCGGCTGTCAGAAAGGTCAACGTAAAGGCGGCGAGGGCCAACACACCCATCTGGCCTAGACCGACGCTCGCCCAAGAGGTCTTGCGCATGGTTTTGGTTTTCATGATCGACGCCCTAACCCTGACCCTTTCACCGTCACTTTTCGAGCAGATTCGTAGCCCTCACGCAAACGCCGGTCCCGCCCCCGCGTCCTCCCAACCCCCAAACCGGATAGGGTACCGGCCGTATTGACGAATCGCATTCCACATCGCCAAGTAGTTGCCCGGTTTCACCCCCGAGTGAATGCTGTTGCTCGAAGAAACAATCACACCCCCGCCCTCGGCCGCGTGCCGAATCACCTCGAGGGTCTCGGCGACCACCTCCCGCTCCGTGCCATTCGTCAAAGTATGGGCGCAGTCGACGTTCCCCTTGAACGCCAACCGGTGGCCCAACCGCTGCTTCAGCACCCCCAGATCTAAACCCGCCAGTGGGTCGATCGGATCCAAGCCGTCCATCCCCGCCTCCACAATCATATCCAGCAACGGCATGATGTTCCCGTCCGTGTGCTTGATCACCAGCAACCCCAACTCCTTATACCCGGTCATCACCCGCTTCAGCGGCCCGGCCAAGAACTCTCGAAACATCCGCGGCGACACGAACGGCCGCTCCGTCGCCGCATAGTCGTCTCCCGTAAACACAAAATCCGCGCCCCGCTGCGCCGCTTCCTTCCCTAACTCGAGGTTCACCCCCACGGAAAGGTTCACCAAGCCGCGCACCAACTCGGGCGCCTCTCCGAAAGCCGCCATCAGGTTCTCGAAACCCATCAGGTTGCGTGGGATCGACAGCACATCGTTGAGATGAACCCCGATCGCCAGGCACCCCTTGTAACGCCCCACCAACTTCTCGAGGCTAGCGAACCGACCCGAGGCGTGCGGGTCCGGAGCACGGTAGGCGTCTAGGTCGGCCAGCGTGCCGATCGGCCCCCCCACCGGCATCCCGTATTCCTCCCCGCTGTACTCGACCACCGCCCCCCACTCGTTCCGGAACCGATTCGGCCCCACCTGTTCCCGGCGATAGTCCGGCGCCGTCAAAATCGCATCCAAACCCATCCGCACCGTGAACTCCTCCATCGTGCTCCCCGGGCAAAGCGCATCCCGCACATGCCGATCGACGATCCACTCGAAGTGCGGGATGCGATCCACCTCCTCCCGCAGCAAAGTGCGCCGGACACGTTCGGCCGAAGTCATCTGCATGACGGCATCGTGAGCCCCACCAGCGCAAAACGCAACCAACAGCCCGCGTCCCCCAAGACGCGCGTCACCCACGCATGCCCCTCCACAACCCCACAACCCTACCCTACCCGCCCTTACCCCCAACCCCTCTACCCCCAACTCGGCAGCCGGTGCCCCCGCAACCGAACCCTCTCTACACCACGACACCACCCTCGCAGCCCAGCCACCACTGGGCGCCCGCCCCTCCCCTCCTCGGTTCTGTCAACTATTATCATCCCGATCAATTGACTCGAAAGCTGCGGTACCCCGCCACCGCCAGAGCTAGAAGCCTCGCCTTGTGTCCCCCCTGTCACAGAGGCAGCCCACCCCAATACGCACACGCAACGTGTCAACTACTAGATACCTGTCCATTTAACCGTTAACCGTGTGCCCCTTGCCCCCGGCCCGTTAGGCCGTACCCATCCCATCCCTTGTCCGCCACCCAGACCGACCACGGGTCGCCGGAAGCGGCGGGACGGCGGTCAGTCCTGGCGGGTCGGGGTCGCAGCCGTCAGCACTTCGCCGCCCAGGGTCACCCGCAACAAGGCCTGGCGCGTGGAGGTCTCCGGATACGTCTGCGCTAGAAGCCGTACCTCGGCGAGGTCGGCGGTATCCACCAACCGCCCAAGCGCTTCGGCAGCGGCATGACGTGTGTCGGGCGCATTGTCCAGGTCGCGCACAATCCCCAACAAGACCGGCACCGCCCGCGCGTCACCAATCCGGCCTAGCGCCCACGCCGTGGCTGCGCGCCAACAAGGGGTCAAGTCGTTGTGCAGGAACAGCACCCCAGGCCCCAACGGATCCGGCCTGCCCAGGGCCGCCTCCGTGGGCGACTGTTCCAGGGCCGCCAGGAGCGAATCTGCCGACGCAGGCTCAGCCAGGTTGCCCAGGGCGCGCGCCAGGAAGAAACAGACCCAGTGCTTGGCCGGCAAGGCCAAGACCACCGGAATTCCGGTGTCGAACACGCGCGGAATCGAGGTGGGTAGCGCTCGGTACCGGTCGTAGGCGGCGCGGATACGAGGCTCAAACCGCCTCTCCCGACAGACCAAACCCAGGACCTGGGCGGCGCGATTCTCGGAGTCGGGTTTGCCCGCCCACGCCTGGTGGGTCGCCGCGATGGCCTGGGCCACCTCCGGGTCCCGTGCGGCGCCCGGGTCGCCCAAAATGGCCAAGCACGTCTCGACGACGCGAGCCTCCGCACCCGCCCGACGCAAAACGCGCCCCACCAAGACCTCGTAATCGTCGTTCCCCAGCAAGAGCGCGCGGTCCGGGTCGGTGGGGAGCGACCGCACCAAATGAGCGACCAGGTTGCGCCCCTCCAATGAGCCGCTCGCATCGAGCCCCTCGAGGAGATAAAAGTGCACCGGTGCCGCATGACAGGCAATCAGGGCGTCGTGGTCCCCGTACCACGCCGTGTGCTGGAAATAGTCGGTCAGCCTAGTGAAGGCCCGCGCCGTGGCTGTGGCGGCCCCCGGCGTGGCGATCCACCCCAGCGCCTCCGCGGCGGCCTCCGCCAGAAACAGGTTGCCTCCCGGCGGATTGGCGTAGCGCTCGAGCGTGTCGGCCAACAACGGGACCGCCTCCGAATCCTGCAAATAACCGAGGGCGCGCGTCGCGGCTTGGAGCGTGCGCGGGTTGGCCTCGGATAGGGCATTGAACATGGCCCCATCGCCCTGATGGGTCTTGCGCCACTCCGGATAGGGATTGTGCTCCCGCTCGCGCGAGACGAACTCACGCAGTGCGGCGCGCGCAGACGCCCCCCCAACGTGGCCCAGCGCCACCGCGGCGCGCCGCACCACCCCACGGTCGCGGCTCTCCATTCGACGCACCAGGGCGGCCTCGATCACATCCCAGTCCGTGCCGGCGAACCACGCCCGCCACCGCTCCGCCTGGCGCCGACGCTCGCTCGATTCGGTGAACGGATCGAAGCTCGGGCGGTGGCCGGTGAGGTTCTCGATCGCTACCGCGGCGGCCTGGCCCACCAACGGCTCGACGTCCGTCAGCGCATCGAGCAAAGGCGGCACCGAGTCCCGCGTCCCGCAGGCGGCCAGCGCCAGAGCAACCGCCACACGCACCTCCCGGCTCGAATCGTGCAACCGCTCGACCAGCGCCGGCGCCGCCATCCGGTCGCGAAACAGCGCCAACCGCTGGGCCGCGGCCAACCGCACACCCGCCTCGAGGTCCTGCAACTCGGAGGTCGCTGCCGCCACGTGCTGCGCCCGAGTGGCCAACGAGTCCGCCCCTTCCGCGTAGCGGTTGATCCCCGCCACTTCGCGGTAGCGGTCGAACTGTAATTCCATCAAGCCGGTTACCGCCGCGTTGTTCCCCCGGAACCGATGGGGCCGCCCCTGCCCGACCAGCTTGAGGGGCCGCGACTGCAGCGCCTGGATGACGGGCAAGGCCGCCACCGGCGCGCCTTGGCGCGGATGGTGGCAGCCCACGCAACCCCGGTTTTCGCCCGGGCGCACATAGATCCAGGACATCTCGTTCAGCTCGGAGCGGCCTTCCGCGTCCACGGCCTGGAAGGCGATCGCCGTGTTGGCTGGCACCTCGACCGCAAACGACCCGTCCGGAGCCAACGGCACCGTCCCCAGTTCGATCACTTCGCTGCCGGCGTGGACGATGTACGAATGCGATGACCGCACCGTTAGCCCCTGACCCGCCAGCACGCGCACCGCTCGCACCTGGTCCCAGCCGGCGGTCGTGTTCTTGGTCAAACGAACGTCTTGACAGAAGAAAACGCCCGTGGCCTCGGGGTGCTCTTCCTGGTCCCGCGCCACCTGCTGCGGTAACACCGGCGGCCGAACCCGGGGCCCCCAATAGACCGGCGAATGGATCGCGCCCTCCTCCGCCGCGTACAACCGCACGACCTGGTCGCCACCGCCATCCGGATCCACCAAGGCCAAACGCGCGAACTGAAACTCATGCGCCGGGCGCGCTCGCCGCGACGCCAGATCCGCGGCGGAAATGGGGCGTGGCAACGTGCACAGCAAGCGCCCGTCGGGCAGCGCCGCCACATCCCCGGCCTGCAGCGGCAAGCTGAGCCAATGCGCCGGCGCAAAACCCGGCCGCCCCACCACGATGCTCGAGCCCGTAGCAAACGCCACCCGGCCGTCGGGCAACGGCGCGGGACTGCCGCAGTTGAACGCCCGCAGCCGGTTCCCGTACTCAGGCCCGAGGTCCAACCCGAACTCTGTGTAGCCAATGGTCCCATCCGGATGCAACGCGTGCAGGAGCGTTTCCACCTTGCCACGATCGAAGAAGTTGTCCGAGCGAATGAACAAGATCCGGCCGTCCGCCATCACCTCCGGTTCATTGTCGAAGATGAACGTGTGCGTCAGCGGTCGGATCTCGCCCCCGGCTGCATTCATCACGAACAGCGCCCGCGAGGGTGGGTTGTGGTATTCCTCGAACCGACCAATGCGCGTCGAGGCGAAAACAATCCGGCCATCCGGCAACTCCGCAGGATCGATGTCGTGAAATGGACCGTCGGTCAACTGCTCCAGTTCCCCGCTCGCCGCCGACCACCGGTAGATGTGAAAAAAAGCCCCCCCAGCCCGCACCATCGATACCAAGATCGAGCGACCATCGAAAGCGACACTCGGCGACCCGATGGCCCCTGCCCCCGCGTCCAACAGCACCCGCGGCGGCGTCCCCGGCCGCGCCGGGTCCAGCACGTACAGCTTCCGGCCCACCTTGACCGGCGCCGGTAAGTCATGCTCCGGGAAGGCTCGCGAATGGTGCGGGTTGAAAATCGTGACCGTGAGACTGTCCTGACTCGTGCCCGTGTGCGACGGGGGACGATACAGGCTGCAGTCCTCGCCCAAAAACACGATGGCCTCCGGCCACGGATAGTCCGCCGCCGGGGTCACCTCCTGGACCGGCCTGGGCACAGGCCGACCCCCGAGCAAAGCCGCCACCTTGTGTTGCGCCAGGGCCTCGTGCACCGCTCGCCGCGCCCCATCCACCGGCCTACCCGCCCGCACCGCCTCGGAACCCGCGACGATCCGCCCCCAAGGGGCCACCCCGTACTCGCCCACCACATGCGCGGCCCGCCAGGCCCCGTCGTCACCCGCTCCCTGGGCCCAGTCCGCCACTTCCACATCCAGACATCGCCAGGATTCGTCGCTGACCCACGAGATGAGCTGGCCTTCGGCCAGACGCACCGCGCCCTTGACCAGCAAACCGGCCGGCCCCGGCGCCGTGTTGATCGCCTCCACCGCAATCAGGTTCGCCCCAGCCACCAAGAGGCTCGTCACGTCAAACCGCTTCGCTCGGTTCCACGCGTCCGGCTGCGGCTCGCTCTCCCCGGCCAACCGGCCGTTCACATACAGGGTATAGAGGTTGTCCGCCGCAATCAGCAGCTCGCCCGAGACGATCCGACCCGCCCCGGGCAACTCGATCCGGGCGCGGAACCAGTTCGGACCGGCTGGAAAACTCTGCGAGATCGGCATCGGCTCCTGCGAAAACCAAATCCACTTCGCCCCCTCGAAACCCAGCGGCTCGGCCGTCGCGCAGACCCCGAACCAGCCCACTACCAACGCCCGGGCCCAGCCCAGCCGCACGCCTCTCCCATCTCCCGACCGACGCGGTAATGCGTAAACGCCGTTCACGGTTGCCATGCGCAGACGTTACCCCCCACCCCAACTGAAGGGAAGCACATCGTTTCCTCACCCACCCTCGGCGAGCACCCTAACTCCCCCCCGCCGACAGTACCTTCAAGATCGCCACCACGTTCAGCGCCGCCTTCGGCACGAACGAACTCACCTCGACGTACTCCGGGAGCTTCGACCCGTCCGCACTGCGCTCCGAGCAATGATCGTGATCGCCATGCGGCCCCAACCCGTCGATCGTCGGCACGCTCTGCCAGAGGAAATTCCCATCGCTCAACCCGCCCCGCTCCTCGCCCTCGACCTCGAGCCCAAGCTCGGCCCCGGCCGCCTGCCACACCGCCAACAACGCGTCCGTGCCGGCGTTCCGCGCCCACGGCGGACTCTCGCTCACCAACTCGACCGACACCCGACAGCGGTATCCGTCCAGCGGACTGGCCACCTCGCCCTCCCCGCCCAGGGCCAGCAACTTCGCCTGCGCCTCGGCGTAGACCTTCGGCGAAAAGGCCCGGAACTCCCCCTCCGCCGTCGCCTCGTGCGGCACGCGGTTCAGCCCCGCTCCACCCCGCACCAGCCCCACATTGACAGTGAGGTCTTGGCCGTAATCCGTCAGGGCGGCAGCCCGGTCCAGCGTCCGCGCCAACTGCACGATGGCATTCGCCCCCTGCGGATGCTTCCCGCCGGCGTGCGCGCCCCGGCCATGCGCCGTCACACGCCACACCCCCCGCCCCTTCCGAGCCACCACTAACCGCCGCACCGACCCCCGCCGACCCTCGGCCTCGAACACCAGCGCTGCCCGCGTGCCCGCGTCCAACCGAGCGCGGCACAACGCGCCGAAGTCGTGGGACAGCGTTTCCTCGGACGAATTCAAGAACAACCGCCATGTCGTCTGCCGAAAAACCTCGGGCTCCAATTCCCGCAACGCCCCCAACACCAACCACATCATCACCGTGCCGCCCTTGATGTCGTGTGTCCCCGGCCCAAAAATACGGTCCCCATCAGGCTGCCAGTGAAAGCCGTTGCGCGCCTCTTCCTCGGGCGGAAACACCGTGTCCAAATGCGAAACCAGGGCCAGCGCTCGCTGTGTCGGCCCTTCCCCGGCCCGCGTCAGTATCAAATGATCGCCGTAGGCAGGCTGGACCGAGGGCACCGACTCAGCCCGAAAACCGAGCGCCGCAAAACACTCGCTCGTCAGCGCTGCAAGACGGTTCACCCCCGCGCGGTTCTCCGTCCAGCTATTGATCTGCACCATCTGCCGAAGCCACTCGAGTCCCGCCGGCAGTTTGCCCTCGAGGAATCGGTACAGTCCGTCGGCGTTCAACATGCACGGGAGAGTGTGGACGGCACGCCCCCAGGTCAATGGCGTTCCCTGGCCGCTCGAGGTCCCCACTCCGCCACGCGCCCCAACCTGACCGTTCGCCCCGCCAGTCTCCGCCAATCCCCGCACGACGCACCGCTCCAGGCGCGCCCGTCGCCCCCGGGCTCTGCCGCCGGGCCTGACCCACTGCGCGCGCTCTGGACTCGACACGGCGCCCCATTCAGGTCCACTTGCAGCCCGAATGCTCGCAGACTCGTGCCGATGACGACAGCCCCGGAATCGAACCACACCGACTCGGAGACGGTGCCCGGGTTGGGCAACGCATACCTGTTCGCGGTGTTCAACGCGCTTTCCTACCAGATCGTGCTGGGCAGCCCCATGATCCTGTACGCCAAACACCTCGAGGCCAAAGCGACCGTCCTCGGCATCATCGCCGGCATGATGCCCCTGCTGGTGATCTTCCAAATCCCCGCCGCCCACCACATCGCGCGCGTGGGCTACAAACGCTTCGTTCTCACCGGTTGGAGCGTGCGCGTCATGATCATCTTCTTGATCGCGCTGGTCCCCCTCACCGGAGCTATTCTCGATGCCACCGGCCGCATCGGGCTCATGCTCTTCCTCCTCTTCGGCTTTAACCTCTCCCGCGGCATCTCGAGCGCCGCCTGGTTGCCCTGGATTACCGCCCTAGTCCCCGCCACCATCCGCGGCCGTTACCTGGCCCGTGACTCCGGCTGCGTCAATGCGGCCAGCGCCCTCACCCTCTTCCTTGCGGGCCTCGTGCTCGGCCAGACCCCCCAGGAGTGGCGCTTCGCCGCCCTCTTCGCCTTTAGCGCCCTGATGGGCCTGGCCAGCCTCTCCTTCCTCAAGCGCGTCCCCGACGGGCCTGAGCCCGAACCGGAGAACCGCAACCCCCAACCGGTCCCCTGGCGCGCGATCGCCGCGCACCCGCCCTTCCGCAAACTGCTCCGCTTTAACGTGGCTTGGGCCATCGCTTACGGCGGCCTAGGCGCTTTTACCGTCGCTTACCTCAAGGTCATCGCCGCGCTCAACGAAGACTACATCCTCTACGTCACCGCCATCTCTTACTTGGGCGGCCTGGGTGGATTGGCCCTGTTCGGCTCGCGCCTCGACCGACACGGTAGCAAACCCATCTTGTGGGTCTGCCTCCTGGGCTGGGTGCTCGAGTTGGTCGGCTGGGTCCTCTTGTCCGGCGGCCTCGTCCCCCCACGGGCCTGGTTCGTCCTCCTGCTGGGCGCCTGCATGGGCCTTGGTTACGCCGTCTTCGCCATGGCGAATACCCGCCTCGCCATGGCCACCATCCCCGTCCTGGGCCGCGACCACTTCTTCGCTCTGTTCTCCGTCGTCTCCAGCCTCACCCTGGGCATCGCCCCCATCCTCTGGGGCCTGCTCATCGACCTGTTCGGCCCGCGCCAACTCAACCTTGTCGGTTTCGATCTCAACCGCTACAGCCTCTTCTTCCTCCTCGTCCTTGCCGCGTATCTCGTCACGCTCGCCCTCTGTCGCCCACTCGAAGAACCGCGCGCCGCTAATGTCCCCGCCTTGCTCCGCGACCTCCTCCGGCGCGGCCCTTTGCGCAGTTGGATCCGTTTCTGGCCTCGCGGCTGAGCCGCGCCTGGCCTTCACGAGATCGCCTCGACCCGCAAGTCGCGCAACGCGCTCAGCCCCGCCAAAACGGTCCACCCCCACCCCGAATCGGTCGCGCCCCACTCCGCCGCTTCACCCCAAACCGCTCCCGGTGCGCCAGCCACACTGTATCCACAAACCCCTTCGACCCCAACACCACCCCGTCCGTCATGTGCCGTATCCGCATCCGCAACACCTCCCCCACGCTCAACTCCCCACCCCTCTTCAACACCCGCAGAATCTGTTCCCGACTCAACGCCACCTTCCCGCTGCTCCCAGACACCCCCCCACGCACAAACAACCGCCGCCGATACTCCGCACCCACATCCTTCCACTCACGCTCCTTCACCCTCGCCGGCATCGATTCCTCAGCCCCCGCTGCAGCCTGCGCGCCCGCCAAGAACGGAGCGCGGGCATCTTGCCTGCGGGCCCCTGCCACTGCCTCTTCCCGTGTTGCCCCCGCCGCCTGGCCCCCCTCCCGCCCCAACCCCGCTCCGAGACGCTCCCGCACTTCCGCCCGTGTACAAACTCAACAACCCCGACCGTGCCGTCGCATCTCCAGCCACCGCCGCCGCGTACCCACAGTGCCGGTAATCCTTCGGATCCTCCACCAATCCCGCCCGCACCGCGT
>Ga0194125_10009927_pt1 | contig 13099 bp, 14 predicted proteins | sample TA2KigC250mmetaG_FD_148626 | JGI IMG/M metagenome (GOLD analysis project Ga0194125, IMG submission 148626) | Freshwater microbial communities from Lake Tanganyika, Tanzania - TA2015034 Kigoma Deep Cast 250m | ecosystem: Environmental > Aquatic > Freshwater > Lake | place: Tanzania: Lake... | reverse complement strand
GAAGCTGCGGGACGAAGCCGGGCTCCCCACTACATTCCGCTCCGAACTATGCCCGGGCAAGCCAGGTGCAAGGCTACTCTTACGTCTACGTCCTTCAGAGCGTCGCGGATCCACAGCGGCACTACACCGGACTGACCGACGATCTTCAGGACCGGCTTCGTCGCCACAATGCCGGCGAGTGCGCGCATACGGCCCAGCACCGTCCCTGGCGGATTCGGACGGCCACGGCGTTCCAGGATCGAGAACGGGCCGCCGCCTTTGAGAACTACCTGAAGACGCACTCCGGACGCGTGTTTGCGTCGCGACACCTTTGAGGCTTCCTCAACCGGGCTCGAACTTACTTCGAGACCGAACATGCGCCGGACGGCGCATGCCTGCCGCGAAGCGTGCTCCGCTCTGCTTCGCGGTCCTCCCCGGCCCCGCTCGCTCCACGCCGTCCACGGCCCGCAGGAAGCGCGCCGCCGAAGGCGTCACGCTTCCTGCCTTGGCCGCTCCCGGCGTTGCGCTCGCTGCGTGGTCGGCCATGTCACCGCTCCGGCCCGTGACCGGGCCTCCGCCTGCGTGCCGCCGTAGCCTGCGGCGAAGGCGCATGCCCTCGTCCCGCGTGCAAGCGTTCTCCCCAGTCGCTCCGGGCTTGGCACGCTGGCCGCGTGCTGTGCTGCCGCCTTCGCCGAAGGCTTCGGCGGGCCAAGTCCGCCTCCGGCTGGGCCGCCGTCGGCGGGCGTCCGCGCTGAACGCGACGGACGCCTTGACCCGCCATAGCCCCTCCGGGGCGGCGGCGGTTCGGCGGCGGTCTGTCGCTGGTCGCCCGCTCCCTTTGCTCCGAATGCTCGCCCGCCGCCTCTTTCGCGCTGGCCTCGGCGTCACGCTCCTTGCTTGCCTCGGCGAAGCGTCTGCGCGAAGACGGGCCGTGCTCTCTTTCTCTCGCTCCCCATCATCACGCCTTCGACCAGCTTCCCGAACTGCCCGCCGCTGGCGGGCCTGTCGTTCGCCGCCTCCCGGCGGCTCCGAATCCGAAGCAGTCTCCGGGCGCGCGCGTCTTCTCTCCTTTCCGGTTCCGTATGTCGGCCGCCGCGCAGTCGGTTGCGCCCCGGACACGCCGTAGCCGCGCGCCGAGCCACAGACGACAAAACCGGGGCCCGGTCCTCCGGGCAGCCCGCGCGCTCCTGCGCGTAGCGGGCGACCGGTTTTGCCGGCCGGGGCGAGGGGACAAGCGCGCTCTGGCGTGTCCGAGGCGCAACCGACGGAGCGCCACCAGTAATCGCGCTCCCGCCGCAATCACCCTTGTCCACGCCGCAGCACTATGCAATACTGCGGACACATTTGCAGCGGCGTAAGATCGCTGGAGAGTCGCACAATGAAAGCTGAACCGTGGGTTTTGTTAGAAGAGATTGCGGAACATCTCAAGGTCAGCACGGACACCATACACCGCTGGATTCGGGCCAAGAAGATTCCAGCGCATAGGATCGGGCGCATGTGGCGCTTCAAGGTGGCAGAAGTAGATAATTGGGTCCGGGCCGGGAAGGTGGCCGGGAGCGGCGGAAAGAAGAAATGAACGAAGCGGATACATGCCGGAAGTTGATCATTCCCGCGCTCCAGGCGGCCGGATGGGACCGCGAACCGCATCGGATCAACGAACAGGTCACGTTTACCGACGGGCGTATTGTCGTCACCGGCCAGCAAGCGCGGCGGCGACCGGGGAAACGGGCCGACTTCATCTTGCGGTATCGCCCGGATATGCCGCTGGCAGTGGTCGAGGCGAAACCGGATGAGGTCCCTGCCGGTGACGGCCTCCAACAGTCGAAAGACTACGCGGAAATCCTGGGTGTCATGTTCGCCTACGCCTCGAATGGTCTGGAGATCATTGAATTCGACTACATCACCGGACGCGAGCGAGTGCTTTCGCGGTATCCGACGCCCGATGAACTGTGGGCGCGATTGCGCGCGGCAGATCAATTGACACCGGAAACCGCTGACCGCCTCTTGACGCCCGCGTATCATCTGAGCGGCAAGTCGCCTCGCTACTATCAAGAGACCGCCATCAATCGCGCCGTGCAGGCCGTGCTGTTGGGGAAGCGGCGCATTCTATTGACTATGGCGACGGGCACTGGCAAGACGGTCGTAGCCTTCCAGATATGTTGGAAACTCTGGTCGTCCCGATGGAACCGCGATGGGGCCTTCCGCCGTCCGCGTATCCTGTACCTGTCTGACCGGAGCATCCTGATTGACGATCCGAAGGACAAGATTTTCGCGCCGTTTGGTGACGCCCGGTGCAAGATCGAGAACGGCATCGCCCCAAAAAGCCGGGAGATGTACTTCGCCATCTATCAGGCCATCGCGCGTGACGAGCGGCGTCCGGGCCTCTTCCGCGAGTATGCTCCGGGATTCTTTGACCTGGTCATCGTGGATGAGTGCCACCGCGGTAGCGCCAACGATGCGAGCAACTGGCGCGAAATCCTGGAGTACTTCGACCCTGCGTTTCAGATCGGCATGACCGCAACTCCGCTACGGAAAGACAACCGCGACACTTACCGCTACTTTGGCAATCCGATCTACACGTATAGTCTTCGCCAGGGCATTGATGACGGTTTTCTCGCCCCGTACCGCGTGCATCGTGTCGTCACTACATGGGACGCCGCCGGCTGGCGACCGAGCAAGGGCGATCTCGACCGGTATGGGCAGGAGATCCCTGACGAGGAATACCAGACCCCCGACTTCGAGCGCATCGTCGCCCTCCGCGCCCGCACGGAAGCCGTGGCGAAACATCTGACCGCCTTCCTGAAGGCCACGGATCGCTTTGCCAAGACGATCGTCTTTTGCGTGGACCAGCCGCACGCGGACGAGATGCGGCGGGCGCTGGTCAATCTGAACTCCGACCTTGTCCGCCAGTTCCCCGACTACGTTTGCCGGGTGACAGCCGATGAGGGCGACATCGGCCGGGGACACCTCAGCAAGTTCCAGGACCTTGAGCGCCAGACGCCGGTGATTCTGACCACCTCGCAACTGCTCACTACGGGCGTGGATGCGCCCACATGCAAGAACATCGTCTTGGTGCGGGTGGTCAACTCCATGACGGAGTTCAAGCAAATCATCGGGCGCGGAACGCGCGTTCGGGATGACTACGGCAAGCTGTTCTTCAGCATTTTGGACTACACCGGGTCGGCGACACGGCTCTTTGCCGATGCCGACTTCGACGGCGATCCGATTTCCGAGGACATCGCGAAGATTGATGAGAACGGGCGAGTCGAAGATCAAGTGATTCAGCAGCCGCAACCGGTCGACACCGAGGACAGGACGCGCGAGACCGTTCTTGTGGACTATGGCCCGACTGAAGAGCGGCGGAAGTTCTACTTCGATGGCGGCCATGTCGAGATCGCCGCGCACCTCGTGTACGAACTCGACCCGGACGGCAAGCAATTGCGCGTCGTGAAGTTCACGGACTACACCGCCGAGAAGGTTCGCACGCTCTGGCGCAACGCGGCAGACTTGCGCCGGCAATGGGCCGATCCGGGACAGCGGCGCGACATCATCGAGCGGTTGGCTGAGCGGGGGATTGATTTCGAGGAAGTGGCAAAGGCGGCGGCGCAGCCGGACGCCGACCCGCTTGACCTGATCTGTCATCTGGCGTTCAACGCGCCCTTGCGCACACGGCGCGAACGCGCGCAACGCCTGCGGACGGAGAAGAAGGACTTTTTCGACCAGTTCGGACCGGCGGCCCGGCAGGTCCTGGACGAGCTTCTTGAGAAGTACACGGAACACGGAACCGCGCAGTTCGTGTTCCCCGATGTTCTTGAACTGCCGCCGATCAGCGGGCATGGGAATATCATCAAAATCGCGGCCCTGTTCGGCGGGCCGGAGCGATTGCGAGGCGTGATGAATGAACTGCAAACCCTGCTCTATGCGGCATAGGTGGTGAGCGATGGCACGAGGAAGAAAAGCGAAGGCTGAACAGCCGCAGACCACGGCGCAACAGATCGGCAGTCTGATCAAGTCCGCCCGCGACATCATGCGCAAGGACAAGGGGCTTTCCACTGACCTTGACCGCCTGCCCCTTCTGACCTGGGTGATGTTCCTCAAATTCCTCGACGACATGGAGCAGATCGAGGAATCAAGGGCGGCAGTTCGCGGGGAGAAGTACCGATCCGCTATTGAACCGCCGTATCGCTGGCGGGATTGGGCTGCCAAAGAAGACGGCATCACCGGTCCCGAGCTCCTTTCGTTCATCAATCAGGAAGAAGCCACGCGGCCCGATGGGAAGAAGGGTGCGGGACTGCTGCCCTATCTACGCGGGCTGACTGGCGGGAACGGAGCAGCCCGGCGGCGACGCGTCATCGCGACCGTGTTCAAGGATGTGGTCTGCCGGATGTTGAGCGGGTATCTGCTGCGCGACGTAATCAACAAAGTCAACGGAATCCACTTCCTGGCCAAGGAAGAGGTCTTCACCCTCGGCCTTCTGTACGAAACCATGCTCCGCGAAATGCGCGACGCCGCCGGCGAGAACGGCGAGTTCTACACGCCCCGGCCGGTCGTCAAGTTCATGGTGGATGTCGTTAATCCACGCTTGGGCGAAGTCGTTCTCGACCCGGCCTGCGGGACCGGCGGATTTCTCGTGGAGGCGTACACGCACCTTGAGAAACAGTGCAAGACCGTCGCGGACCGGCGCACGCTTCAAGACAAGAGCCTGCGGGGTGGCGAAGCGAAGCCGCTCCCGTACCTGCTCTGCCAGATGAATCTGCTGCTGCACGGCCTTGAAGCGCCGGACATTGACCCGGAAAACAGCCTCCGGTTCAAGTTGACCGAGATCGGCGACCGGGACCGCGTTGACGTGATTCTCACCAACCCGCCGTTCGGCGGCGAAGAAGAAGCGGGGATCAAGGGGAACTTCCCCGCCGACCGGCAGACCGCTGAGACCGCGCTGCTCTTCCTGCAACTGATCATGCGCAAACTGAAACGCGGCGGGAAACCCGGCCGCGCCGCGGTGGTTGTGCCGAACGGGACCCTCTTCGGGGACGGCGTGTGTGCCCGCATCAAGGAAGAACTGCTCAAGGAATTCAATCTCCACACGATTGTTCGCCTGCCGAACGGTGCGTTCGCGCCGTATACGGGCATTCCCACGAACATCCTCTTCTTCGACCGGTCAGGGCCGACTCAAGAGGTTTGGTTCTACGAGCACCCGCTCCCGGAGGGCCGGAAGAACTACACAAAGACACAACCGATCCAATTCGAGGAGTTTGCCGGCTGCATCGCGTGGTGGGACAAGCGCGAGGAGAACGAGCGGGCGTGGAAGGTGCCCGCGGCCGACCTGCTGGCAAGCGGCTGCAACCTCGACCGCAAGAATCCGCGCGGCAAGGAAGACATTACGCACTTGCCGCCGGAGAAATTGGTGGCGGGGATTCTGGAGAAGGAGCGGAAGATCGCGGAGATCGTGGAACGGATCGGGAGGCTGCTGGAGAAGAATTCGCAGACAGGATGAACAGGATGGACAGGATAGGGGGACAGGAACCGCGAATGAACGCGAAGGGACGCGAAGACAAAGAGGCGACGGCCGCACCGGAGACGAAGCACTACTTCGTGGATGAATCCGGCGACGGCGTGCTGTTCGACAGGCGGGGCCGGCCGTTGTTGCTTCGCGAAGGGTGGCCTCAGCACTTCATGGTCGGGTTGCTTGACGTGGCAGACCCGACAGCCCTTCAGAAGGAAATGGATGATTTGCGCCGCCGTCTCCTGACCGATCCGTATTTCGCAAACGTGCCTTCCATGAAGCCGGAATCGCGCAAGACGGCGTTGGCATTCCACGCAAAGGACGACCCACCCGAGGTGCGGAGAGAGGTGTTCGGTCTGTTGCTCCGGCATGATCTTCGGTTTACCGCGGTCCTCAAGAGGATGCGAGTCGTTTTGAAGTACGTCACCAGTCGCAATGAAACCGATCCTGACTACCGGTACCATCCCGACGAACTGTACGACTTCACGGTCCGTCGCTTGTTTGGGCAACGACTGCATGTGCACGGTTCCTGCGACATCTGGTTTGCCCGCCGAAACAAGTCGGATCGGACCCGCATTCTTGCCGACACCCTCATTGCGGTGCGCGATCGTTTCTGCCGGGCGCGTCATTTGCCGGCGCAATCGCGGATCGTCGTGCGGTCGGCCGATCTCGCGGACCACGCAGGTCTGCAGGCCGTGGACTACTTCCTTTGGGCTTTGCAGCGGGCCTACGAACGGAGCGAAGACCGATTCGTCCGGCTGGTCTGGGAGAAGGTCGCCCTCGTTCAGGATGTGGACGACACGCGGGAGAAGCCGTACGGCAGGTACTACACGGAAAAGCGCCCCCTCACGGCGGAGGCGCTAAAATGATTGGCGTCGGATATAGGGTTCCCTCGGCGCAAGGCCCGGAAACCACGCGGCATGGAGCCGAACTTCATCCGATCGCCGAGAGACACTATGCGACAACCCGGCCCGCGAAGGCAAGGCCGATTTTGAGGTTTTTCTGATGGGCGTTTCATGGCCAACCGTGCGGATGGGGGAGGTCCTACAGCGCGCCGATGAGGTCGCGCTGCCTGAGGCTGCTGCGGAGTATGCGGAGATTACTGTCCGCCTGTGGGGAAAAGGCGTTGTGCAGCGGGGGCGCGTCTCCGGTTCCGAGATTCAAGGGCGGCGATACATTGCGCGGGTCGGCCAGTTCATCGCCTCACGGATAGATGCGCGAAACGGGGCTATGGGGATCGTGCCGGAGGCACTGGACGGTGCGCTTGTCACGAATGACTTCCCGCTCTTCAATGTCGACGCCGACCGGCTTTGCGCCCAGTTCTTGGGCTGGCTCTGTCGAACACCGGGCTTTGTGGAACTTTGCCAACGAGCAAGCGAGGGCACGACGAACCGGGTTCGGCTGAAGGAAGAACGCTTTCTGGCCCTCGAAATCCCCCTTCCGCCCCTGGCTGAGCAGCGGCGGATCGTGGGGCGGATCGAGGCGTCAGCGGCGGAGATCGAGGCGGCGCGACACCTGCGGGACGATGCGGTGGAGGAGGCGGAGGCGGTGGTCGGAACTCAGGCTACCCGTATCTTCTCTCGCGTGCCTGACCATCGTCTTGTTGAATCCATGGCAGATGTCCGAGGCGGAATACAGAAGGGCCCCCACCGATCACCCGGCGCGAATCCTGTGCGGTATCTGACGGTTGCCCACGTTCAGCGCAATCGTGTTCTTACGAACGACCCAAGGTACTTCGAGGTGACAGCTGCGGAATTAGAGCGGTGGCGACTTCTTTCGGGTGATGTGCTCATCATCGAGGGAAACGGCAGCGCCGAGCAGATTGGCAGAACTGCCCTCTTTCGAGGCGAGATAGCCGATTGCGTTCACCAGAACCATGTGATTCGCATCCGGCCCGATGGATCGAGGATGTCTTCGGGGTTTCTGAATTGGTTTCTGAACAGCCCGGCAGGACAAGATGCCGTTCAAGCACAGAGCCGGACAACGAGCGGCCTTCGCACGTTGAGCGTAGGCCGGATCAAAGCGATCAGTATTCCTATTCTCCCACTCCCTGACCAACGCGAAATCGTGGCCGAGTTGGATACGTTGCAGGCGGAGGTGGACCGGTTGAAGGTGGCGCAGGCGGAGACGGCGGCGGAGTTGGACGCCTTGCTGCCCTCGATTCTGGACCGGGCGTTCAGAGGGGAACTCGTATGAGGCGGGCTCAACTCGTCTGTCAGCACTTGGAGAACATCTCCCGTGAGGCGTTGGAACGTCACCAGGAGATTATCCGGCAGTACGTCCGCGGCCGGCAGGGCGTGTATGCCTTGTACCGTCGCGGCAAACTCTACTACGTGGGGCTGGCGACAAACCTGCGGAACCGCCTCAAGCATCATCTCCGCGACCGGCACGGCGCGTCCTGGGACCGTTTCTCGGTGTACCTCACCATCGGGGATCATCACCTGCGCGAGCTTGAAGCGCTCATCCTGCGGACGGTCAAGCCAGCCGGCAACAAGCAGAAGGGGAAGTTCGCGCGGTCGGAAGACCTGCGACGCCGTTTCCGGCGTGACATCAAGCGCCGCGTGTTGGCGGAAGTCGAAGGGTTGTTCGGCGACTATCGGCCGCCGCGACAGCGTCGGGAACAGGTGGCCGGCGAGCCGGTCGGGCGAAAGCCGGTACTGGCGGAGTTCATCTCCGGCCCGATCAAACTGCGCGCCAGGTTCAAGGGCGCGGTCGTCACGGCGCGCGTCCGGCGCGACGGGACGGTCCGTTTCGCCGGCAAGGTTTACACATCGCCGTCCCTGGCCGCCGCCGCTGCCCGCAAGAGCCGGACATGTAACGGGTGGAAATTCTGGCGCTATGAACGCGCCCCCGGAGACTGGGTCTTGCTCGATGCACTCCGGCGTTGAAGCGGAGACGGCAAGCGCCCCGGCAGCGCCGTAGCAGCCGCCGAATGGGGGGCAAGGGAAAGCCGGTGCCGTTCTGACGGCAAGCGCCGCCTCGCCGAAGCCGTCCGCGGGTTCGGCGTACTGCGGCGCGACGGCTTTTCCTGCCCGGAATTCGGAAACAAGGCTGCTGCTGGCGCAGAGGGGCGTTGCCGGCGTAGAATGGCAAAAAAGAGGGAAGATTCAGGCAAAAGAAAAAAAGTTGAAAAATGTTGTTGCATATGACGCCGAATATGGTAAACAGGCACAAAAAGGTGGCGAAATGGCGAAAAAGCAACAGCACCCCAAGGACGGCAAGTTGAAACATGTCCGCGAGAGTGAAGGCTGGACCGTGAACGAGTTGGCAGGCCAGGCGGGAATCGCGCCGGCCACTCTACGAAAGGCAGAGGAAGGCGAGGCGGTTCGTCCGTATGTGTGGGGCAAGATTCTGAAAGGCATCAACACCATGCCGAACAAGAGTCGGGCCTACGATATCGGGGAGATAAGAGATCACGCTTGATCACAGCAAGTCGAGACTGTAAGGTCTTGGGCCTTACAGTCGAGACGGGAGGATGAAGCGATGCTCGCAAAAGAACTCGTGGCCATGAATGAGGTCGATTTGCTGCGCCTGTGCCAGACCACCAAGTGCGCCCAGTGTGGCGTTTCTCTCCATGAAAGCACAACGGGGACCCGCAAGACGGCTGACGGGTGCCTGTGCAGTGATTGCTACTTCGATCGCTTCGACGAAGAACTTGTGGCACATCCCATCGGGACCCCACGGCTGCACAAAGGACGATAGGGATGCACACGGTCTACTTGTCCGATCAGGAAGTGGACGCCTACCTGCTGGACTTGGTCGAGAGACTGACCGCACTGGGAGATGACGCGCCCAGCGTCTTGGTCGGCATCGGTGCATCTGGAGCTATTCTTACCCGTCGTCTGGTGACGGTAGCTCCGCAACTTGGGGACCGCGAAGTCCTCCTTGTGGACTACAACCGTGCAGACGACAGGATCACGTACATCAAGGCCGATCCCGTCGCAAAGCTTCCGGGGAAAAGAGTTCTGCTCATCGACGGCACGGTTCATTCCGGGAACACGCTACTGCGTGTGATGCGTGACGTTGAGAAGCACAAGCCCCTGGCTCTCAGTTCGTATGCTCTTGTGGTACGCCGCGGCGCAAGAGTCATTCCCAACCACTTTGGAGTATTGGTCGGGGATCATGACCGAGCCTTGTTTCTTAGACGTTCCTTCCCCAATAACCGGCTCAAACCGTATGGTATTTGGCGCAAGATCGCGGAAAGTGATATGACCAAACCGATGATTTCGACAGGGCGGGACTTCATTGACCGAGAGCATTGGTCGGACTACTGGTACGAGGGGAGAACTGATCCACGACGGCAGACGTACTTGTACGAGGTTGCTGGCGAGATATGCGGGTTCATAAGCTTCCGCATGGGCGACGGTTCGAAGATCGTCGTGGACAACATCGGTGTAGACAAGAGCAAACAGGACTGCCGAGTCGGGGGCCACCTGATGCGGTGGGCGGAACACCTCGCGCGCCACGGGACATGTGCAAGAATGGAGTTGTGGGCGATAGATGACCGCGTTCCCTGGTATCAGAAGATGGGTTACGAAGTCGTGCCAAACGAGGAACTGCAACTGGAAAACGACAAGTTCCTCCTGATGACCAAGAAGCTTCTCTATAACCTGCCGGATGACGATGTCCTTTGCATGACGCACTAACGTAATTGCAGGGGCATTCCTTCTTTCCTCTCCGTAGTCATTGATGCAATCGCTTGGGACTGCGAGCCAAAAGACAGAACACTTTTCGCGCCGAAGCCCCCACCTTTCCTCGGGCTTCGGTGCGGAAAGTGGAAACTGTTCTGCTTTCTTTCTGGTGAACGGAGCGCAGAGCAACGGGCGTGACACCGCGTCTGCGCGGTGGCGCGACCGATGCGCGCGGAGTGAACGCCGTTGCCTGGTGCCTGTGGGGTCTGAGACGCGGAGTCGACAGCGCCCCGGCAGCGCCGTAGCAGCCGCCGAATGGAGGGCACCGTTACGGCCTCAAGTTCATCGTCGGCGACTCGCATTTCGAGCAAGTCATGAAGTTCAAAGCGGGACCACTGAACATTCGCGTTGCGCAGATACGGTCGCAGTTCGCCCTTGTTCTTGTGCGCGTCAAGCATCTTCCCTAGACGATGATCCACCAGGTCACCCATGCGGATCCATTCCCAGCGATGAGGCAGCCCGTAGGGGATCTCGGCGTCAGCGACGGAGTCTGCTTCCTGACACTGCACTCCGCGCTTGTGTGCCTGCCACACGAGTTCGTCCTTCGGGTTCTGCGGTACGAGGCGACCTTGCACGGCGAGTTGGAGGATGGTTTTGCGGAGTTCGGCGACGGATTCGGGGGTGTCGAGGAGAAGGTTGAAGGTGGAAGGATGAAGGACGAAAGCCGGAGGGCGCGCCTTTGTGGTGACGGCGTGCAGGCAGGAGGCGGTGAGGACGGTACGGCGCTCGTCGCGCTCTTTCTGCCGCGCCTCCAACTCGTCGCACCGCCTCATCAACTCGTCCACCCGCGCCACAATCCGCTTCTGCTCGGCGAGAGGGGGGAGAGGGAATGGCGCTCGTTTGGCGTCTTCCGTCCCGAGACGCGGCATCTTCATTCCGTAGGAACGCGCCGCCGTGTAGTTCAGGAAATCCCGACTCTTCAGGGCGCAAACGACATAGGACGAAACAACGCCACTGGCCGGACGCATGGGCACGATTTCGGTCGTGCAGTATCCACCGCAGTCCGCCACCGACACCTTGTTCAGATACGGACGGAGTTTGCCATAGAGCACGTCTCCGGCGGCAAACCGTGACTTGGTGCTCGTGGACTGCCGCTCTCCGGCGTGAACTCGCCGGACAAGGCGTGATGTATCCTTCTCGACATCTTCGAGGTCAAGCAACCAAGCATCCGCCGGGATCTCTTGGCTGGCGGCCTTTTCACCGTAGTTGTAGTCCACGGCGTCGCCCAACGCGATCCACCGCCACCCCGACGGAACCGCATACGGACCTTCGACTTGCTGCTCGGCTCCTTCCTCTTTGTGGTCTTTGTGCCCTTTGTGGTGGATCTCCGCGTCATCTTCCCGCTGCTCCACCAACTTCCCGCGCACCGCCAGTTGCAGGATCAGTTCGCGCAGTTTGGGCACGCCGCCGGGGGCCTCGGCGAGGAGGTCGAAGTTGTCGATAAGCGTGGCAAAGTTCATAAGAGATTCACCACGGAGTTCACGAAGAGCACGAAGGGGAACGTGTCCACGGCTTGGACACGTCGGTCGGACGTGTCCGAATCGTGACCGCATTTCGACATGTCCTGAAAACGTGTCGAAGTCGGCGACATGTCACTTGGCGAGGAGTTCCTCACGCGTTCACGCTCTGGATTATCGTCCGTACTTCTCACGGCTCTCGCGCACGGCGAGTGCCTGTTCCGGGGGTTGCATGACGACCTTTCCGTCCTGCCAGACCGCCAGCGGGCGTTTCCGCCGTTTGTGATCCTCCACCACCTTCCGGACGGCACTTTCCATCGCGGCGACGGCCTTCTCGGTCAGGGTCTGCGGTTTCACCCTCATTGAGCAATTCCGTAGGACACACCCTGTTCCCGCACGACCATGTCCCAGTCGCGGCGGAGCAGCTTGACCAATTCCTCCTCGCTGGGCAGCGCGGTGCGGTAGCGGGCGGCGTGGATTTGCTTCTGCCCCTTGGGGAGCGTGTACCGGACCATGGCCTCGTTACGGTCTGTGCAGAGAATCAGGCCGACGGTCGGGTTGTCGTCCGGCGCGCACAGCTCGCGGTCGTAGTAGTTGACGTAGAGCTGCATCTGCCCGAGGTCCTGCTGGGTCAGTTTGCCGACCTTGAGATCAATCAGCACGTAGCACTTGAGTCGGGTGTGGTAGAAGGTCAGGTCTACGTAGAAATGGTCGCCGTCGAGCGTCAGGCGCTGCTGCCGCGCCACGAACGCGAACCCGCACCCGAGTTCGAGAAGGAACTGCCGCATGTGATCCACCAGCGCCTGCTCGAACCGGCTCTCCACCAACTCGTGCCCCTCGGGCAGGTTCAGAAACTCCAGGACGAACGGGTCCTTGAGGATGTCCACTGGCGTCTGCGGCTGGCTTCCCTTGCGCGCCAGCGCCAACACGCCCTTGCGGTTCCGGCTCTTGAGCATGCGCTCGAACAACAGGCTGTTGATCTGGCGCTCAAGGTCCGCCACCTTCCATCGCTCATGGATGGCCTGAATCTCGTAGAACGAGCGGGCATGAACGTTCTCCACGCGCATCAGCAGGCGGTAGTGCGACCAGGAAAGCTGCGGGGCGAAACCCATGTGCAGCGAAGATGGGGCTGTGTCGGCGCAAGGCTGAGACAATTCGCCACACGACCTGTGGCCTTTTCCCTTGTCGACCGATTCGACACGCAGTGCGTGGTGAATCGGCGCGCACGCCAATTCACCACACGTCGTGTGGTGAATTGCGGTTTGCCCTTCTGGAGCGACTGCTGATTTTCCACACGTCGTGCGGAAAATCGGAGGTAACCGGTCCGCATAGACCTGTTGGCTCATCTCAGGGTCAGACCGAGAAAATAGAAATTATCCTAGAAAGAGCAGTTCGGTCCCGCTGCGCGTGCCCGAACTGTTCTTGTTTTGGCTGCCGGACACCTGCGCGGTGAGCAGCGGCGTGCAGAA
>Ga0194125_10009920_pt1 | contig 13108 bp, 10 predicted proteins | sample TA2KigC250mmetaG_FD_148626 | JGI IMG/M metagenome (GOLD analysis project Ga0194125, IMG submission 148626) | Freshwater microbial communities from Lake Tanganyika, Tanzania - TA2015034 Kigoma Deep Cast 250m | ecosystem: Environmental > Aquatic > Freshwater > Lake | place: Tanzania: Lake... | reverse complement strand
CGCGCCGAATCCATCACCGGCGGCCTCCTCACCCTGGGCGGCTCCGCCGTCAGCAACGTGGTCAGTTCGCCCCGCCTGCGCGTCCTCAGCGCCAATGACGATCCCATCCTCACCCTGGGCGCCAATCTGGAAGAAACAGACTTCCGTGGCCTCATCCTGGAGCAGGACGTGGGTATAGTATTCAAAGAGGGTGTGCTATTGATGCGTAGGGACGGCGGCATTAGCGACGCCGGCCAGCGCATGAGGATGACCTACGAAGGCTTAGAGGCCTACGATGCCAACAGCATCCGCACCGTTGGCCTGTTCAGCGATGGTGAATTCGACCTGATGCTGGGCGATAGCTCCCTGCAAGAGCGCATCACCATCAACAAGAGCAAAGGCATCATGGCCCTCGACCACCAGGGCCGCATCTATTGGATAGCCAACCCTATCACCCAGTACCACCGCGTCGGCGTCAAAGATGATAATAATCAGTACATGGAGTTCACGCCCGCTACCGGCCTTTTGATACATGGTAATGCCCTGATAGACGGGACGCTGACGGCAGCCAAAATCGCCAGCGGCGCCATCACCGCCGACAAGATCACCGTCACCAACCTGCAAGCCCTCTCCTCCCACACCGGCAGGCTCATCGTTGACCAGGAGATCATCGTTGACATTGGGGGCTATCTGCAGGTGGGCACAGGCACAAAAGATGTCGACCTCACCGGCGTTGTGCTGGACCAAAACGAGCTCGTTGGTCAGAAGGACGGGGTGGACCAATTCAGAGTATCGGCGGCGGATGGCAAGGCTTATTTCGCCGAGGGCATGATGCACATGGATGCTTCGGGGATCGCCCGGGGGGTGAGTACGCCGGAGACGGACGCCTTCGCCCACTTCGCTGCCGCCGGCGAGAAGCATCTGTATCTGGATTGCTACTCCACTACTCCCGGCAACACCAACGACATCAAGGTTCGCAAATCGGCCAGTGCGGTGCTGGGCGACAAGGCTCAGACCGCCGACGGCGAGTACCTGGGCACGCTGCGCTTTGCCGGCGTTAACACCAGCGGCGACTTCGCCGAGGCCGTCAAGATCCTGGGCTTCCAGCATGGAGCAGCGGGAGCCGACTATGTGCCGGGCGGGCTGGCTATCCTGCTGGGCACGGATGCCGCGGTCCCCGTGGAGAAGTTCCGCTTCACCAAAGCAGCGCAATTGCTGCTCAATACCACCTCCGGCAGGCAGACGCCGGTGGGCATCGTCATCGATCAAGCTGCTTACGACAGCCCCGTATTGCAATTCTGCTCCTCGGACGTGGCGCATGGCATGACTGGTGTTTTTAGCACCGACGTGTGGGGGAGCATCGCCAAGACGGAGGGGGACGCCGGAGGCATGGCCCTTTATGGCAGCAAGGACGCCGACGGGGTGGCTGGAGGGGCCCTGCAGCTCACGGGCAACCTGGGCGAGGCCGCCGATACCACCAAGAGTACAGCAGGCATCGGCGTGGTGGACATCGTGACCGGGGTCAAGAGCGGGACCGGGGTGACCGCGGTGGGGGCCGACGGTAATCTGCTGACCATCCGCAATCAGAGCACCTGCCGCTTCATCTTCGACGCCGAGGGCAGCGCCCACTCCGACGTGGAGTGGACGACATACGACGAGGAGGACGACCTGGCGCTGCTGACGGCGCTGGAGGAACAATTCGCCGCCCGGGCCGTGACGGCGGAATTCGGCGCGCTCTTGCAGGAACATAGAGAACTGCTGCAAGGCGCGGGCATCGTCAATTTCTACGACGACGGGCCGCGGGCCATGGTCAACTGGACGCGCTTGGCCATGTTGCTCGTTGGCGCCTTGCGACAGATGGGACGGAGGATAGAACAATGCGAGCAGCGACAGTTATCGGCAGCGGGGGGCTTGCCGGCTTGATGCTCTTGTTAGCCGGCCTGCTGAGCCCGGCGCCTAACCTGCGCCTACACCTGGGGCAACCGCAGGTCATCGGCAGCAGCCAGGACAGCACGGTGGCCCTGAACATACTGGACTGGGACGTGGCCGGCGACGGCTATGAGGACTGGCGCTTTGTCGCCCCGGCCAGCGGCTACTATTACGCCACGGCCACGGCCACCTTCGAGAACCCGCAGCCAGCGACGATATACTCCACGCAGATCGTCAAGGACGCCGCCGACGGCAGTTTTACCGAGGAGAGGGCCTATGGCATCGCCCACGCCAGTTGCCCGGCGCACCTGACCGTTTCGACCTCGGACATCTTCCACCTCCAGCGCGGCGACAGCCTGCGCCTGGTCGTCTGGCACAACGCCGGCCGGGACGTGTGGCTGGAACCTGGCTATCGTCGTACCTGGCTGTCAATTGTGCGGTGGAGACCCTGATGCGTCAAAAATTCACCATCCTTAGTCTAATCCTCCTTAGTCTAATCGGCCTGACAGTCCTGTTGCTAGCATCGTGCAGTGCTCCGCAAACAGTCACACCGACACCACAAAGCCAACAGGCCATAGGTACGCCCAAGCCGCAGTTCTGGGCCTCCTACAAAATCGGCGCCCCCACCATCACCCCCGATGGAGCGGTGTACCAGTTCAACGGCTGCTATGTGGTACCTCCAGGCTGGCCCAATTATCCCGCCTCCTGTCCCCCGGCGGCAGGCTTCGCTAGCCGCGCCGAAGGAGTGATGGTACGCGCTTTCTGGAACGCTGTGGAGAAGCAACAGGGAGTATACGATTGGGCCGGGGTGCAGGAGCGTATCGACACGATCACCACTACGGGCCGTTCAGTGGGGCTTATCCTGGCCATCTATAGCAGCAACGGGCCGACAGACCTGGCGCCCCACTGGCTCAAGACCAGCATCGGCAGCCATACCTTGACTATAGACGGCTGTCCCGACGTGCAGATGCCCCCATACACCCATCTTGCCTATCTCACGGCGCTCAAGAACCTGGTCAGCAGCGCCGCCAACACCCTGAGCGGCGTGGACGTGGTGTTCATCGCCGACGGCTTCGATGATGAGAGCTGGCCTGTGCGGCCCATCGACGTGGGCGACCTGACCTGCGACTATACCAGCCAGTTGAAATCTGACGCCAGCATGTCGACCTCAAGCTATTACGAGCTCTTTGTGCAGCCGCTGATGTCTCACTACCGCGCGGCCTTTGGCGCCAATATGCCTATCTATTGGTTTGGGGCGCCCACCCTGACCGAAAGCGCCCGCCTCTCGGTACTCAACCATGCCGCGTCCCTGGCAGTAGGCTATGCGCCACAGTCTTTTGCCCTGGGTGATAGCAACCTGGAAGCCACTTACAGCAATGGACAGTTCTCTGGTAAGCACTGGGCCCTGCGGCTATATGAGGATGACCTTCCCCTGGCTGCGGGTGTCAAGACTGTAGCCGATACCGGCGCCGAAGCCATGTGGTACATGCAAAATAAGCTGCTCACCTTCCCCCTTGACCTCATCATTGTAGATAGCGCTTTCATCAACGCTATGGACTGGACCTACTACACAGCACGGCGCGGCAGCACTCCCTGGGACGACGATTACGCCTTCTGGCTCGCCCATAGCCCCGAACGCGCGCCGCTATCGTCGGGCAGCAATTATTACTCGGCCTGGACAGGTGATCTGGGCAAATGGCTGACCATTTCACCCGACCCCTACACGGGGGAGCATGTGTTCAAATACGCCCTGGATAGTCAGACCGTCACCAGCGCCGCCTGGGAAACGGCCCTGGCCAAATTCGAGGCCACGGTGCGCAATGACAAATATGCCCGCCACTTCGTCCACCTCAGGGCCGGCAGCTTTGGGCTCTATCTGCGCCTGGACCCCCGCTGGAAGTACTACGGTCAGACCGCCACCGCCGACGGCGGACGCTTTTCGGCGACCCTCAAAGTCACCTACGTCGGCGATTCCATCGCCGGTGGCTATACCCGGTCCGCGCTCAGCGGTAGCTTCCTGGCCCCGGCCAGCAACACCTGGACCGAATACAGCAAGGATGTGACCGACTTTTTCGTCAACAACAGCTACAATGGCGCCTCGTTGTGGCTATATCACCCTGGCTCCTTCAACAAAGGGGTGCTGATCCATAAAGTGGAGATCATCGGCTCCTGGTCCGCGGGAGGCAGTACCCCTACGCCCGTGCACTACGGAGCCACGCCGGATACGGCCGCGGACTTTCGCCTCTATACCACGCCCACGCCGGCCGGGACGAAGACCCCCACGCCCACGCGCACCCCCACGCCTTTATATGGCCGCACGCCCACCCCGACCATCACCCCCACGCCCGTGCCTCCCAACGCCGCTGTTGTGACCTTACACACCGTGGCCGATACCTGGATCGCTGCTCCCAGCGCCGACAACAACTTCGGCAGTGCGACGCAATTCGTGGTCCTGCCCGACAATCTCGCCGTGGGCCTCATCCAGTTCGATACCCGCAACATCCCCAAAACGGCCCTTGTCGGCGCGGCCCAATTGCAGTTGTATCTCTACACCTCCTGGGGCAGCGGCGACCAGGACATCGGCGTCTACAGGGTCCTGCGCTCCTGGGTGGAGAAGCAGGCCACCTGGAATATCGCCAGGACGGGCAGCAGTTGGGGCACGGCAGGCTGTAACAACACCCTCAGCGATCGTTCCGCCAGCGCCGACGGGGTAGCCACCGTGCTGCACAACCAGCGCTATGCCTGGATCACCCTGGACATCACCTCCCTGGCCTCTTACTGGATAGCCAACCCCAGCGCCAACTACGGCCTGGTGGTGCGGGCGACGGGGACACAGCGGGCACAGCTCAACTTCCGTACCCGCGAACATGGCGACATTTTTGCCGCCCGCCTGGTGCTGCGTTACACCGACCGGGCAGCCACGCCGACCCCTGTGCCCACCCCCACCGCAACGCCCACGCCCAATCTCTCTCTCAGCATTGCCGCCACACCGCAGGGGGCCGGGACGCCGGCGGTTTATGTCATTCAGGCACAGAACAATGGCACTGTCCCTTTCTCCGGCGATGTGTACCTGGATCACGACGATGACCTGATCTTCAGCGCAGCGACGCCGGTGGTCTCCTTCGACAGTGGTGTGGCGGTTGGCTGGTTCTACCAGTGGCTCTATGGCCTGCCCTATGGCAGTCCGACCCGGACCTATCAGGCTTACATGGACGTGCCGTGGACAAAGAGCTACACGTCTTACGCCCGGATCGTCAGCGAGGACGGAGCATGGAGCAAGGCCGCCGTGCACACTGCTTCTTTGCAGGGCAACCCCACGGTGACTTCCACACCGACAGCAACGCCCACGCCTACGCCAACAGCCACGCCCACCCTGCCTGCGGGCACACCCACCCCCACACCCACCCCCACGCCCACCCCCACGCCCACCCCCACGCCCACGGCCACCTTCACACCCTACCCCACGCCGGTGTACGGTGTGCAGATCAACGAGGTCTGCCCGGTGCCCGACACCGACCTGGACGGCGACGGTGTGGCCGACCTGACCGACGCCTTCCTGGAGCTGCGCGCCTACGCCAGCGATACGGACATCAGCGGCTGGCTCATCGTCGTCGACGACCTGGATGCCCAGACGACGGTCGCATACAGGATTCCTTATAGAACAGTGCTGGATGCCAGCGACTGGCTGGTCATCTGGACATGGCAACATTTACGCATCAACACAGTGCACAGTGAGCGTACTTTGTTTCAGTTGCCCAGGCGCCATGGCTGCGTATCCCTGATGGATAGCACGGCAACGACCACGGTTGATAGCATTTGCTACACTGTGGACATGCTGATACACCCGAAGGATTGGGCGGGTGAGATACTCGTCACGACGGGAAAGAGCCTGGGTCGTCTGCCGGACGGCAGCACGGTTAACTGGCAGCGTTTGCAGCCCTCACCAGGAGCGAGCAACGACTAGAAAGGAACCCCCCCATGCCCCTCAACCATGACGAATTGCTCCTGGCCACCAAATTGCGCACCCTGCACGCCCTGCAGGACATGCAAGCCATCTACGAATTACAGATCGCCGAGCTGGGCCCCGCCTACGCCCCCCCGGCTATCCTCCTGGGCCAGCAGCGAACCGAACAGGCCATCGCCAACCTGCAAAGCGAAATCGCCGCCCTCAAGGCCCAGGGAACCAGCGACAACCCCGCAGCCAACGAGCGCAAAAGCTACACCGACGCCCTCCTGGATGTCCACCTGGCCATCGCCCATAGCAACGCCAACCAGAAGACCGTGATGGCCAAACTGGAAAGCCTGAGCCAGGAAGTGGGCCAGCACACCCGCAGACTGGAGCGCATCGAAGGCTTCCTGCGCGCCTCCGACGCCGTGCGTTTCAACAACTGTTGAAAACTCGCCTCTGTTGAAAAGTCGCCTCTGCTGCCAGCAGAGCGGAAAGCAGAAAGAAAACCTATGCCCAATCCCACTCTTCAGGATGGTATCTTCGTCGTCGTCAACAGCAACGACCGCCAAATCTATGCCGGAGGCATCCCCCTCCTGCCCGACCCGGAACGCGCCCGCCTTCTCCTGGCCGCCATCGTCGGCGAGGCCCTGCACGCCTGGGAGTGCTTCGCCAAAGACGCCGAGATCGCCCGCCTGCGCGCCGCCCTGGCCGCCTGTGAGAAAGGAGATTCCTCCTGAGCGCCCCCTGCCACGGCCCTCCCCTGTCCCCCCCTCCCCGCCCTTCCCTGCCGGGCAAACCCTCCCCTCGCGCCCATTCCCCTTTTATCCCCGTTGCACCGGGCCGCGGCAGGGGCCGCCACCCCCATCCCATCCCCGATCCCTGATCCCTGATCCCCGATCACTGATCCCTGATCACTGATCACTGATCCCTGATCACTGACCACCATGTCCCCCCAAACACCCCGCACCCCATCACGCCGCTGGATCGCCGTGGCCCTGGCCGACTTCCACGCCGGCCACAAGCTGGGCCTCTGCAATCCCCAAACCATCCTCTGGGACGAGGGACCCCAGGGCCAGCCGGCCGCCCGCCATCCCACCCTCGGCCCCTTCCAGGAATATCTCTGGTCGTACAATCTTGAGCTCATCGCCGCCGTGCGTGACTTCGCCGCCGGCGACGAGACGGCCATCTTCTACGTCGGCGACCTCACCCACGGCTCCAGATATATCGAAGAACTCACGGCCATCTCCGCCGACGACCAGACCCAGATCGGCTATTGGGACCTCCAACCCTGGCTGCAACTGCCCGCCCTGCGCACCGTCCGCCTCTTCCAGGGCACCTGCGTGCACACCTTCGGCGGCTCCTCCGAGCCCATCGTCACCCGCCAATTACGCAGCGACTTCCCGCAGATAGACATCAAAACCGTGGCCCATAGCAAATTGAGCATCCACGGCGTCTCCCTCGACGTCACCCACCATGGCCCCGTCCCTGGCTATCGCCAGTGGCTGGAGGGCAACGCCGCCCGCTACTACCTGCGCGACCTGATGCTCAAAGAACTCTCCCTGGGCCAGACCCCACCCCACGTCGTCATACGCGCTCACCGTCACACCTGGATCCCCGAAGAACGCTTGCGCCTTTGGCGCCAGGACCGTACCTGCGAGAGCGTCCTTATCCTCCTGCCCGCTATGTGTGGCCTCACCGCCCACGCCCGCAACGTCATGCAATCCCCTTTCATCCTCACCTTGGGCTGTGTGGCCCTGGAAATCCTGGACGGCCAGGTGGGCCGCATCCTGCCCCTCGTGCGTATGCTGGACATCCGCACCAAGGAGGTCATCCTGCAATGAACCCCGATTGGCAAAGCACCGTAGACGACATCATCGCCAACAACCTGCCCCGTAGCAGAGAGCCGGGCGAATTCAGCGTCTACGACTTCATCGCCCGTCTCAAAGACACCAGGGGACTATCCCTCACCGTCAACTCCGCCTATCGTCTCTTGCAAAAAATGGTCGACCGTGGCCAGTTGGGCACCCGGGCCGACGTCCACGACTTCGACGGGCGGCGCCGGCGCATGTATGGACCTGCCCAGGGAGGCAACCACCTGCAAACCCCTTAATCGGCCTACAAATGCATCCCCCTGGCATCCCCTTTATGCCGCCGGCCCTGCACGTGTGAGCGCCTGCGTCGAACTTGAATCACTTGCGGCAATGTGCTATAATACCATCGCCGCAAGTGCTTTTTCATGCGCTTTTTCAAAATGCATTTGCACGCCAGGCGTGCTATAATATGATGGGAGGTGAAAAATGAACCAGGACCTATTGTCCCAATTGCTGCAATTCGTCAAGGAAGCCAGCCCCGTCATCTGGAGTGTCTACGTGCGGCAGGTTTACCTCACCGCCACGGCAGAATTAACCTGGATGGCGGCCTTGGTCACTATCTGCCTGGTCCTAGATAGGATATGCAGAAAGGCCAAGAAATATTTGAAGGAGCATTACGACGAGGATTGGACTGTCGTCGTCTGGGTCAGCACGGCCGGCCTCGTTGTCTGCGCCCTTATCGCTTTTGGCCTTGTTATCTCTGCCTTGATGAAATTTGGCAACCCCGATTACTATGCCATAAAATTCATGCTGGCCAGTGTAGCCGGGACGTAAGGCCATCCTATGCACATCAAGCAGATAAGCCACGTCCTGCAACAACCCGTCGGCTGGGCCCTCCTGGCCGTGGGCGCCTGGGCCGCCTCCCACGTGGGCATGGTCCTCTGGCCCTATGAGTCCATCCTGGCCCTCCTGGGTGCCCTGGCCTTCGCCTTGATGGAATATGCCTCCATCATCGGCGTCTTCAACTCGGCCTCGCTGCCCCGACGGCTCATCTCCGGCCTGGGCTACGGCCTCCTGGCCCTCACCTCAGGGGCCATCCAGAGCCAATTCTATAGCCGCCAGGAAACCCAGGTCAGCCTCACCGCCCTGGCCTGGGGCGTCGTCCTCTGCGGCGCCGTGGCCGCCACCCAGTTCGCCTTCGCCCTGCGCGAAGAACAAGAGGCCGCCGACGCCCTGGCCGCCCAGGAACGAGAGCTGCAACAACACCGAGCCCTGCAACAACAGGAGCTCGACCACAACCTCCGGCTGCAACGCATGGCCGCACGGGAGGAGACCAAACGACAACTGGCCCAGGCCGCCGCCGAAACCCTGCGCCAACAACCCCTGGCCACAGCCAGACTCACTACCAGCGAGCGACGAGACCAACTGGACACCTACCTGAACACCCACCCACAGGCCAACCTGCAAACCCTGGCCCTCGCCCTGGGCGTCCATGGCTCCACCCTCACCCGCGACGCCAAAGAGCTACGCTGGCGCTACCAGGAACGCCAATGGAGGAAACAAGAGGAAACAAATGAACAGTAGATCCAATAATAAATCCAGCAAGGGCCCGCCCGGCTGGCTCGTGGCCCTGATCCTCTCCGCCCCGCTCTGCGCCCTCCTGTTCTGGCGGGTCTCCACCTGGAAGCCAGCGGAGCGCGCCCGCTTTTTCGCCTACGGCTGGCTGGGGACGACCATCCTGGCCATCATTATCATCATTCTGCTCTATAGCCGTCTGCGCGGCGAGATGGCCTACCGCGAGGGCAATGAGCTGGGAATGCGCGCCCGCCTGCATGTCGTGGATAATCACCCCGCACCCCCCTACTCATCGCCCCTCCTGAGCCAAAGCTCCCCCTGGCCGCCGCCCGCCACTATCGCCGGCCACCCCAGCCGTTCCTATACCATCGTCCCCGATACGGGTACGGGAAGAGCCAACGAAACCGATTTCGATGACCTGCCCACCTCGTGGGCCTAGTAAAAAGGAGAAAGAATGTACCATGAGCGATGTTCAACAACTCGTGCAGCAACAAGCTAATGCCATCGAATCCGTCCTGGCCGCCCATCGCATCACCGCCCACGTCTGGGGCGGCTGCGTCACGCCCCGCCTCATAATCCACGAATTGACCACCACCGCCGGTGTGCGCCTCGACTATATCACCCGCCTCAGCGAGGACATCGCCCTGGCCCTGGGCGTCCCCACGGCCCGCGTCACCCGCAAGAACGGCTGTATCCAGGTGGAATTGCCCCGCCCAGGCCATCTCTCCCTGCCCTTCTTGCCTACCTTGCGTCAGGCCCACCGCCTGACCCCCCCGCCTCCCCTCAGTGCTTTTCTCGGTCAGGACGAGCAGGGTAACTCGCTCATACTGCGTCTCTGTGATAAGGTCCCCCACGTCCTCGTCGCCGGTATGACCGGCTGCGGTAAGTCCAATCTGGCCAGGTCCATGATCCTCACCCTGGCTATGTCCACCCCGCCCAATCAGTTGCAGATGATCCTGCTCGGCCCGCAGGATTCCTTCGCCGCCCTCACTGACCTGCCCCACCTGGCCCAGCAGCCCGTCTGTGACCCCGATGCCCAGGGCACCACCCTCCTGCGCCTGTGCGCCGAATTGGAGCGCCGCCATAGACGCAGCAACGGCCACCAGCGCCTGTCGTTGATCATCGTCGTAGACGAGATGGCCGACCTTATCCGCCTCTCAGCCAGTGATGTGTCCAAAGCCCTCATCCGTATAATCTCCCGTGGCCGCGCTGTGGATATGCACCTCGTCGGTTGCACACAGCGCCCCTCCTGCTCCGAGATGTCTACGGTCATCCGCGCTAATTTCCCCGCCCGTCTCGTGGGTAAGGTCGGCGATACCGGCGAAGCCTCCATCGCCGCCGGCCGCGGCGGCACCGACGCCCACCTGCTCAGCGGCGCCGGCGATTTCCTGCTCATCTATGGCAGTACTATCATCCGCTTCCTCGCCCCCCTGGTGAGCAATGACGACTGCCACCAGGTAGGCCAGTCGCTCTGCCGCCTCTCCTCTCCAACCACTACTCCCACACCTATGCCCCCCACCTATACCTGGAAGACGGATATGCGCTCCCTCCTGGGTAACGGCATCCCCCCCACAGGTGGCCGCATCCCCGATGATATTCCTGCATATGTTCGCCACTATATCCAGCAGTATCAGTCCCATAACGGACACCTGCCCTCAGCCTGGAATGTGCGCCAGTGGCATGTCCATACCCACGGCACAGACATGAATACCACCAAGGCGCAGCGAGCCATCGCCGCCGCAGGAGGCCTACAACGTGAAGAAGGGAATTGACTCGCCTTTGAAAATCGCCCTGTGGAGAGCCTTCCGAGGAGAGCCTTCCGAGGAGTGTTGGCTGGAGAGATGGTCGCAGGCGGCCACGGAGCAGGGGGTGCGGGCCCTGGATGCGCTGCGCGACGGGGTGCAGGAGGCTATCGTGGCCCTGGGTCGGGGCTTCCTGGCCCACCGCGCCAATGTCGCCCTGCGGGAGCGCCTCCGGACTGGCGAATTGTCCACCGAGGAGTACTACCGTCAGGTGCTGCGGCTGGTCTACCGGCTGATCTTCCTCTTCGTGGCCGAAGAGCGCGAGCTTCTGCTGCTGCCCGGCACGCCCGACGAGGCGCAACGCCGCTATCACGACTACTATTCCATCCGCCGTCTGCGGCTGCTGGCCGAGGCCCGCCGCGGCGGACCCCACGCCGATCTCTACCGCTTGCAGCGGCTGGTGTTTGGGCTGCTGCGCGAGGGCTATCCTCCGCTAGGCTTGCCCGGGCTGGGCAGCTTCCTCTTCTCCGAGCAGGCCACCCCCGACCTGGACGCTGCGGATCTGGCCAACAGCGACCTGCTGGACGGAGTGCGGGCCCTGGCCTTTACCGTCGAGGGCCGCGTGCGGCGGACCGTGGACTGCCGCAACCTGGATTCTGATGAGCTGGGCAGCGTCTATGAGTCCCTGCTGGAGCTGCACCCCCGGCTCAACGTGGACGCCGCGACCTTCGAGCTGACCGTGGCCGCGGGCTCGGAACGCAAAACCACCGGCTCCTACTACACGCCCACGTCGCTCATCATCAATCTGCTGGACAGCGCCCTCGAACCGGTCATCGAGGAGCGGCTGCGCCAGGCCGGGCCCGATGCCGCCGCCCAGGAAGCGGCCCTGCTGGACATCAAGGTGGTGGATCCGGCCTGCGGTTCTGGTCATTTCCTCATCGCCGCCGCCCACCGGCTGGCCCGCCACCTGGCCCGCCTGCGCACGGGCGAGGAAGAGCCGGCGCCGGCCCAACTGCGCCGCGCCCTGCGCGAGGTGGTGAGCCGTTGCATCCACGGCGTGGACATCAATCCCATGGCCGTGGAGTTGTGCAGGGTGGCGTTGTGGATGGAGACGCCGGATCCGGGCAAGCCGCTGGGCTTCCTGGATCGCAACATCCAGTGCGGCGACAGCCTCATCGGCGTGACGCCAGGCCTGGACATCTCCAACGTACCCGACGATGCCTTCCAGCCGGTGACAGGCGACCACCACGGGACGGCCACCGCCCTGCGCCGCCGCAACCGCAACGAGCGGCGGAGGGAGATGCACTTCCTGCGGGAGCTGTTTGGCGCCGAAGTGGACAGCGAGGCGGGAAAACTGGAGACGGCGCTGGCCGAGGTGGAGGCCATCGCCGAGGACGACCTGCAGGACGTAGCCTTGAAGGCTCTCTATTACGAAGACTACCTGTGCTCGCCAGCCTACCGGCGCAAGAGGGACGACTATGACCTGTGGACTTCGGCCTTCTTCTGGCCCATCCCCGAGGATGACGCCGAACTGATGCTTGCCCCCACCCAAGCCGAACTGGAGAAACGGAGGCAGTACTGGACGGAGAACGACGCGCTGACCCGGCGGGCCCGCCAGATCGCCGATCAGAACCGGTTCTTCCATTGGGAGCTGGCTTTCCCCACCGTCTTCGGTCGCCAAGCCTCGGGCTTCGACGTGGTGCTGGGCAACCCGCCCTGGGAGCGCATCAAGCTGCAGGAGAAGGAGTGGTTTGCCGCTCGCCGGCCGGACATCGCCGGTGCCCCCAACGCCGCCGTCCGCCGTCGCATGATCGCTGCCCTGGAAGACGACGACCCCACCCTCTATGCCGCGTTCCAGCGCGACAAGGCCAACGCCAAGAACGGCAGCAACTATGTGCGCAGTAGCGGCGCCTATCCTCTATGCGGCCGCGGCGACGTCAACACTTACGCCGTGTTCGCCGAGTTGGCCCGCCACCTGCAGAGCCCCACCGGGCGGGTGGGCATCATCGTCCCCTCGGGCATCGCTACCGACGACACGACCAAGTTCTATTTCCAGGACCTCATGGATCACCGCTCACTGGTTAGCCTGTACGACTTCGAGAACCGGCAGGGCATTTTCCCCG
>Ga0194125_10009913_pt1 | contig 13113 bp, 8 predicted proteins | sample TA2KigC250mmetaG_FD_148626 | JGI IMG/M metagenome (GOLD analysis project Ga0194125, IMG submission 148626) | Freshwater microbial communities from Lake Tanganyika, Tanzania - TA2015034 Kigoma Deep Cast 250m | ecosystem: Environmental > Aquatic > Freshwater > Lake | place: Tanzania: Lake... | reverse complement strand
CAGGCCCCGGGATGGGAAGGCTCACAGATAATTTCCGCAGTGAAAGTATAAATCTTGGCGGCCTGGTCTTTCCAGGCATCCGGGGGCAGCCCGGCTTTGCGGCAGGTCTGCTCCAGGAAGGTGTTGCGGTCCCAGCCGCTCTGGACCGCCACCTGGGGCAGCAGCAGGCCCCGGGAGAAACCCCGTTCGATGTACAGACCGTGGGTTCCCACCTGGATTTCTTCTACTTTCTTGGTCTGGACCATGGGGGTGAGGATGGAGATTTCCACTTCCAGGTCCTTGAGTTCGTGAGCCTGGAGAGGGCGAAACCGGGGGTCGTTGAACGCCGCCGCGACGGCCATCTCCTGAATGGCCTGGCCCAAAGGCTTCACCGCCTCCAGATAGCCGATGCAGCCCCGGAGGCGTCCCTGGCGGTGGAGGGAGACGAACACTCCCCGGGGCTCGCCCAGAAAGGGAGGCAGGTCTTGGGGGAGCCTGGGGGTTTCCCCTTTGAGGTGCGTCTCGATGCTGGCCCGGGCCAGCTCCAGGAACACTTTCTTATCGGATTCGCGGTAACTCATAGCTTTTGGCTCCTCCCCAGCCGGAGCGGGGGTCAGGCAGGTCCCGGTGGCCAGCAGCACCAACGATATCAGAACCAGGGGGCGGCATCGCATGGTAACTCCCGGGAGCCCCCGAAGGGCGGAAATTTCCTTAACCTGTTTCATATAATCAGGATTAGCCGCGCCTGTCAATGGCAAAGGGGGTTGCCCCTTTTGCAAAGGCCGTTGAACTGGGATAAGATGGAGAAGTGGCAAAAGTTTTTTCCTGAGGGAAAGGTAGTTGCATGCCCCCCGGGGTTAAGAGAAATCTGGCGCTGGTCCTGGGACTGCTCATGGTAATTGCGGCGGGTCTGGGGGGGACCTATGTCTGGCGCAAGCTCGAAAGTCCCCCGCCGCCGCCCGCCGGTTTCGCCGGGTCGGGGAGCTGCCGGGAGTGCCACGAGAAGTTTTATAAGCTCTGGTCCACCTCCCACCACGGCTTGGCCATGCAGCCCGTTACCGCGGATTTTGCCCGGACTAAGATGGTCCCGCTTAAAGACGGCCTGAAAATCGGTCCGCAGCGCTACCGGGTGGAAATCGCAGACGCCGCGGCCCGGGTAGTGGAACAGGGCCCCCTGGGGGAGAAGCGCTACCCCATGGAGCAGGCCCTGGGCGGGAAAAATGTTTATTATTTTCTGACGCCCCTGGAAAAAGGCCGCCTCCAGGTCCTGCCGGTGGCCCTGGACGTGACCCGGAAAGAATGGTTCGACACCGCCGCCAGCCACATCCGTCACTTCGCCGAAGGCAACAGCCGGCCCGTGGATTGGAAGGATCCTCTTCTCACCTTCAACACCGCCTGCTACAGTTGCCACGTGAGCCAGCTCTCCACCAACTACGACTTGGAGACCGGGACTTACCGCACCGTTTGGGCCGAGCCGGGCATCAACTGCGAAACCTGCCACGGCCCCGGGGCCGAGCACATCCGGGTCTGCCGGGAAGCCCCCCAGGGTTCGGTCCCCGCGGACCTCAAGCTCATCAGCGCCAAGCGGTTCACGGTGGAGCAGCACAACGACACCTGCTCGCCCTGCCATGCCAAGATGATCCCCCTCACCGCCGGTTACCCGCCGGGGGAGCGGTTTTTCGACCATTTCGATCTCATCACCCTGGAAGACCCGGACTTTTCCCCGGACGGCCGGGACCTGGGGGAAAACTACACCTTCACCCTGTGGCGCACCAGCCCCTGCGTCAAGTCCGGGAAGCTCTCCTGCCTGCATTGCCACACCTCCAGCGGCCGCTACCGGTTCAAGGAAGAAGGCAGGGCCAATGAGGCGTGCCTTCCCTGCCACGCGGCCCGGGTGGCCCAGGCCGGGGAACACATCGGCCACCCCTTGGACAAGCCCGGGACTCCCGGCAAGTGCATCTTCTGCCACATGCCCATGACGGAGTTCGCCCGCATGCGGCGCAGCGACCATTCCCTCAGGCCCCCCACCCCCGCGGCCACCCTGGCTTACAAGTCTCCCAACGCCTGCAACCTCTGCCATGCGGATAAAGACGCGGCCTGGGCCGATGCGCAGGTGCGGCAACGGCGCCCCAGGGATTACCAGGGCCCGGAGCTTTACCGGGCGCACCTGATTGAGGCGGCCCGTCGGCGTGATTGGTCCCGCCTGCCGGAGATGCTGGATTATATTACCAGCCAAGACCGGGATGAGGTCTTCGCCGCGTCTCTCATCAGACTGCTGGCGGCGTGCGGCGATGACCGCAAGTGGCCGGCGCTGCGCCTGGCCCTTAAAGATCCCTCGCCCTTGGTGCGGGGCGCCGCGGCCAGCGCGTTGCAGAATAATTTAGTCCCGGAGATCCGGGAGGCGCTCCTCGCGGCAACCCAGGATGGCTACCGCCTGGTGCGCGTCCGGGCCGCCCAGGGTCTGGCGGCTTATCCCCGGGAATTGCTCAGCACACCGGGGCAGCAGCGCCTGGCTGCAGCCACGAAGGAGCTGCTCGCGGCTCTTATGTCCCGGCCCGACGACTGGAGCTCCCACTACAACCTGGGGAATCATTACTTCAGCCGGGGGGAGTTTAACAAAGCCCTGGAGTCCTTTGCCACGGCCACCCGGCTCCGGCCCGACACTGTCCTTCCCCTGGTGAACGCCTCCCTGGCCTATGCCCGAATGGGGGAAAAGAACAAGGCGGAGGAATCCCTGCTCCGGGCCTTGCAGCTTGAGCCGGAAAACGCGGTGGCTAATTTCAACCTGGGCTTGCTGTTGGCTGAGAAGGGCCGGACCGCGGAAGGGGAGCAGCGCCTGCGGGCCGCCTTAAAAACTGACCCCGATTTATCCGAGGCCGCGTACAACCTGGGAGTGCTCCTGGCCCCCCAGCGGTTGGCGGAGGGGCTGGAGCTTTTCCGGCAGGCGCAGCGGCTCCAACCTTACCAACCCAAGTACGCTTATACTTTGGCTTACTACCTGGGCCAGAAAGGCGATCTGGAGGGGGCGGCGGCGATCCTTAAAACGCTGATCCGGCGTCATCCCACCCTGGGCGAGGGCTATTTGCTCCTGGGCGAGATTTATGAAAAACAGGGAAAAGCCTCGGAGGCCAAAACCGTTTACTTGAAGGCCTTGGAAAATCAAGACCTGCCGCAAAACAGCCGAATTCTTTTTCAGGCCCGGCTGCAAAGATTGTCTCAAGGAAAAAAATAACCACGGAGATTCAGAGAGCACAGAGAAACTTGAGGCTGTTGCAAAAGTGCGCCAAGTGGGAGTAGCTTGTTGCGTTTTGTCATTCTGAGCCACCATAGGTGGCGAAGAATCCAGACCCTTCGCTTCGCTCAGGGTGACAATTTGGGGTTATTACGGTAATTGCAACAGTCTCAACTTATACTTTATTCCCTTTCAAATGCAACAAATACAATTGGTAACTTATTGGTATTCCAGGTTTTCCTAACCGAAAACCGAAAACGGTATTATACCCCAGGCTTCCAGCCTGGATGCCTAAGATCGTTCATTATTTTTTTTATCTTGCCTGTTGGTTAGTGGTATATTGACCTCATTTCGGATGGTTCTTTCCCAACGAGAGGAGAAGCCGATGGCGCAAATTCATTGCGGTTGCCGGATCGGTAAGGCTGTCCTGGCCTTAGCTTTGACGGTCAGCCTGTTGGTTTTCTTGCAGGTCCAAGCGGGCCTGGCGGAGACCCTGCCGTTGCCGGAGCCCAAATTTAAAGGGAAAATCGGCAAGACCTATAAAGATTCGGTTCCGGATTTTCCCAAGCCGCTACAGGCTCCCAAGGACGCGCCCAACGTCCTGCTGATCATCTTGGACGACGTGGGCTTCGGGCACGCGGGGACCTTCGGCGGCCCCATTCCCACTCCCACCCTGGACCGCCTGGCCGCCAACGGCCTGCGCTACAACCAGTTCCACACTACGGCCCTGTGCTCCCCCACCCGGGCGGCGCTGCTCACCGGGCGCAACCATCACTCCGTGGGGGTGGGAAACATCATGGAGTTCGGCACCGGCTTCCCGGGCTACAACAGCATTATGCCCAAGAGCGCGGCCACCGTGGCTGAGATTCTCAAACAGCACGGCTTCAACACTGCGGCCTTCGGCAAATGGCACATGACCCCGGACTGGGAGACCAGCCCCGCCGGCCCCTTCGACCGTTGGCCCACGGGCCAGGGGTTTGAATATTTTTATGGTTTCCTCCCCGCGGAGAGCAACCAGTTCTATCCGGCCCTCACCGAAAATCTCAACCACATCCCGCCCCCGGCCACGCCGGAGGAAGGCTATATCCTGAACAAGGATTTGGCGGATAAGGCCGTCAAGTGGATCCGGTACCAGCATTCCGTGGCGCCGGCCAAACCGTTTTTTATCTACTATGCTCCCGGCGCCTGTCATGCCCCCCACCACGCGCCCAAGGATTGGATCGCCAAATTCAAGGGCAAATTCGACCAGGGCTGGGATAAGGTGCGAGAAGAAACCTTTGAACGCCAGAAAAAACTGGGCGTCATCCCCCCCAGCACCCAGCTCACCTCCCGGCCTCCGGAAATCCCTGCCTGGGAACCCCTCAGCCCGGACCAGAAACGGGTGTTCGCCCGCATGCAGGAAGCTTACGCGGCCTACCTGGCCCACACCGATCATGAAATCGGCCGGGTCATCGGCGCCATCGACCAACTGGGAAGGCTGGACAATACTCTGGTCATCTATATCGTGGGGGACAACGGCCCCAGCGCCGAGGGCACCCTGCAGGGCACCCTGAACGAGGTGGCCGCCGCGGGCAACGGCATCATCGAGCCCCTGGAGGTCCTGCTCAAGCGGATTGACGAGATCGGCGGTCCCAACACCGTGGGCCATTACCCGGTGGGGTGGGCCTGGGCCGGCTCCTCCCCCCTCAAGTGGGTCAAGCAGGTGGCCTCTCACTTCGGCGGGGTGCGCAATCCCATGGTGATCTCCTGGCCCAAGGGGATCCAGGAAAAAGACGGGCTGCGCCCCCAGTTCCATCACGCCATTGACGTGGTGCCCACCATCCTCGAGGCCGCCGGCATCCCCGCGCCCACCATGGTGAACGGGGTGAAGCAAAAGCCCATGGAAGGAGTGAGCCTGGCCTACACCTTCAGCCCGGGCCAAGCCCGGGCCAAGAGCCGCCACCTGACCCAGTATTTCGAAATGTTCGGTAACCGGGGCATCTATCATGACGGCTGGATGGCCAGCACCCGCCACGGGCGGCTCCCCTGGCAAACCGTGGGTCATGGCACCGGCGACTTCGACGACGATAAGTGGGAACTGTATAACGTGCAGGAGGATTTCAGCCAGGCCAACGACCTCGCGGCCCAGCATCCCCAAAAGCTCAAGCAACTCCAGGCTCTCTTTATGGGGGAAGCTAAGAAGTACAACGTGCTGCCCCTGGACGACCGGTTTGCCGAGCGGGCCATCGCGGCCCGGCCCAGTCTCACCGCGGGCCGCAACTCCCTGACCTATTATCCCGGCGCGGTGCGTCTGCCGGGCGCGTGTTCCCCCAACCTCCTGAACAAGTCCTACAGCATCACCGCCCAGGTGGACAATCCCGACGGCAAAGCCGAAGGGATGTTGGCGACCTATGGCGGCAAGTTCGGCGGCTACGGCTTCTTTATCCAGAACGGCAAACCCACCTTTGTGTACAACTGGGGAGACAGCGCCCGGTACACCATCACCTCCGCGGAGCCTTTGCCCCAGGGCAAGTCCACCGTCCGCTTCGACTTCGCCTACGATGGCGGGAAGATGGGAGCCGGGGGCGCCGGCGCCATCTTCATCAATGACCGGAAGGTGGCAGAAGGCCGCATCGACCGCACCGTGATGGTGGGCTTCACTTTCGACGAAACCTTTGATGTGGGAGAAGACACCGGCACCCCCGTGGGGGATTACAAAATACCCTTCCGCTTCACCGGCAAACTGGAGAAGCTGACCTTTGATTTAAAGCCGTAAAGCCCGTAAAGCGCTCTGGGTGATGTGGAACAGCCCCCCCGGCTGCAAGGATAAGCTGCCTCCGGTCAACGCCTTCTGGTCCTTGACCATGTATGGGGCGGACAGCTTCCTGGTCCCCAACCCCCTGGGGCGCTGCGCCCTGGGAGACCGGTATAACCTGAAATACAACGCCGACGGCTCCCTGGACCTGTTTCTGCAAAATCAATCTCCGGGCCCGGACCAGGAGTCCAACTGGCTACCCCCCCCCGGCAGATGACTTTAACGTCACCCTGCGGCTCTACTGGCCGCAGAAAGAGGTCCTGGAGGGCGCCTGGACGCCGCCGGCCATCAGGCGGGTGGAGTAGCCCAGGCTTTCCAGGTTTTGCGGCCTGGAACTTTTCGTAATAAAATAAACTGGGGTGCCGTGCGCCCTTACATATCGAAAACGGAAAACCGAGAGACCCCCAAATGCGCCGCTGGTTTCGCCGAAAAGATAAAGACCGGGAACGGTCGGAAGAAGAAGAGCTGGCCCGGGAGGAGGGCGAAGCTCCCGAGGAGGCCGAGGAATCAGAGGAGGCCGCCGAAGAGCCCGGGGAGGCCTTGAAGGAGCCGTTGCCTCAAGAGGTATCGGTGGAGGAAGCCCCTCCCGCGGCCCCGGAAGTCCGTCCGGGCTTTTTCCGCCGAATGTTCGGACCAAAAGCTCCGGAAGAAAGCCTCCCGCCCCCGGAACTTACGGCTCTTCCCGAAGGCCAACCCCCGCCGGCTCCGGAACCCCCCCTGGAAATATCGCCGGAAGAGCCGGCGGTGGTTAGTTTAGACGCCGCTACCCTTGTTGAGGCTTCTGAAGCAGAAATAATTCCGGAGACCCCCGAATCTCCCGAAGCCGCCCGCAAGGGCCTGTTCCGCCGCTTACGGGAGCGGCTTAACCGCACCCGGGAGGCCCTGGCCGGAGGACTGGACCGTCTCTTTGCCGGCCGCAAGGTTATAGATGAAGCCCTGCTGGAAGAGCTGGAGGAGTTGCTCATCACCGCGGATTTGGGGGTGGACACCACCCTCCAGCTCATCCAGGGTATCCGGGGCCGGGTCAAGCGCCGGGAACTGGGGGAGGTGGAGCGCTTAAAAGCCGCGCTCCATGAAGAAATGGTGGCCCTCCTGCAGGGGCCTCCTCCCCAGGAAATCACTTCCCGGCCCCGGGTGGTGCTCGTGGTGGGGGTGAATGGGGTGGGCAAGACCACTACCATCGCCAAACTGGCCCACCAGGACCGACGCCGGGGACTGACCCCGCTGCTCATCGCCGCGGACACCTTCCGGGCCGCGGCGGTGGAGCAGTTGGAAATCTGGGGGGAGCGGGCGGGTGCCCAGGTAGTGAAGCAGAAGCATGGGGCCGACCCCGCCGCGGTGGTTTTCGACGGGCTGGCCGCGGCCCTGGCCCGGGGCGCGGACACGGTGTACATCGACACCGCGGGGCGGCTGCAAACCAAAGTAAACCTCATGGAGGAGCTGAAAAAGATCCACCGCACCGCGGCCAAGAAGCTCCCCGGCGCGCCCCACGAGACCTTCCTGGTCCTGGACGCCACCACCGGCCAGAACGCCTTGAGCCAAGCCCGGCTGTTTCATGAGGCCGTGGGGCTCACCGGGGTCATACTTACCAAGATGGACGGCACCGCCAAGGGCGGAGTGGCCCTGGCGGTGGCCCATGAGACCGGCATCCCCTTGCGATACCTGGGAGTGGGAGAAGCTATGGAAGATCTTCGTCCCTTTGACGCTGAGGCCTTCGTGGCCGCAGTTCTGGGGGAGGGAGAATAAGGCGGGAAAAGGGGAAAAGGCGGCAGGGGGAAAAGCACCTATTTCTTTAAAGCAAAACACCCATTCTTAATCCATGAACCTGAAACCCGCCATATCCTTTCTCCGCTCTCGAGAATTTAGATTTTACTGGCTGCCGCCCCTGTTGCTGGTAGCCGGCATCATGGCGCTCGCCAGTGATTGGGGTTCTTCCCAAATGACCAGTTTCTTTATCTGGTTTTTTCTCGAGAAGCACTTTTCCCCTGCCCAACTGAAGCAGATCAATCTTTATCTACGCATCGCCGGACACATATTGGCCTACGGTTGCCTCTATATGCTGTGGGATCGCGCCTTTGGGGAGCACCTGGGCTACACTCGTTGGCGGAGTGTTCTCTGGTCCCTGGGATTATGCCTGGCGGTTTCTCTAATGGATGAAGGCCGCCAATACCTGGCGCCCACCCGGACCGGTTCTCTTAGGGATGTGGGTCTGGATACGGCGTCGGCTTCTTTAGCGGCCTTTTTCTCATATCTTTCGCGGGCCCGTCAAGTTCGCCGAAAATCTTCACCTTGAGTGTTATATCTTTAGACCATTTTCTTGTGGGGGCCGACCAGGTGCGCGCCCGGCACACCCAGGCCGCTCTTCAATAAGAAAAAATTATAAGACCAAAATGGGAAGGAGGTTCGCCCATACCCTTTGCCCTTCCCTTGAAATATCCGAAATGTTAATATATTTTTCATTAGATACCGGGAATTCTTAAAGGCGTAGGGTTTATAGGGGTTGCCCCAAGTAATTTCCCCGTAGGGGCGCGGCGAGCCGTGCCCAAGGTGCAGGGGCACAGCACGCTGTGCCCCTACGTCAAAAAACCATCGGAAAAAACTTTTGGCAATCGCTATATATAAGAATTTTGACGCTACAGCATTGGCAAAGGAAATGATGCAGACTCTTGCCCGCCCCGGGCGAATTTTTTTGTTCATGGCGTTCCTGGGCTTCGGCCTGGGCGCGGCGCTTTTTCCCACCCCCCCGGGGGTTGCCGCAGACCTCTTCGACCAGGTGGTGGAACATAAGCTGGCCAACGGCCTCAAGGTGCTGCTCCTCAAGGAAAGCCGGGCTCCCATCATCAGCGTCCAGGTGTGGTACCGGGTGGGGTCCCGGAATGAAGAGCTGGGCAAGACCGGTCTTTCCCACCTCGCCGAGCACCTGATGTTCAAAGGCACCGCCAAGTACGGCCCCAAGGTCTTTTCCCGGCTGGTGCAGAAAGCCGGCGGCCAGGACAACGCCTTCACCAGCCGGGACTATACCGCGTACTTTCAGAACGGCCCCAAAACAGAACTGAAGCGCTGGCTGGAGATGGAGGCGGACCGCATGCAGGGCCTCCAGGTGGACGAAGAAGCCTTCCGCACCGAACAGCAGGTGGTGGTGGAAGAACGCCGCATGCGAACCGAAGACGACCCGGTAAGCTTCCTGATGGAAGAGACCATGGCCGCGGCTTTCAAGGCCCATCCCTACCAGTGGCCGGTCATCGGCTGGTTCCATGACATTAACAGCCTCACCCGGGATGACTTTCTCAAGTATTACCGGCGGTTTTACATTCCCAATAATAGCACCGTGGTGGTGGTGGGCGACATCGACACCCCGGAGGCCCTGAAGGCGGTTCAAGCCGCGTTCGGCTCCATCCCGGCGGGGCCGGAGCCTCCCAAGGTGACGGCCCAGGAACCCCGGCAGTACGGAGAGCGCCGGGTGGTGGTGCACCGGGAGGCCCAACTCCCCTTTGTCCTGATGGTTTATCACGTTCCCAACTGGCAGGAGGCGGATGCCTATCCCCTGGAGATGTTGAACCGCATACTCTCCCAGGGCCGCAGTTCCCGGATTTACCACCATCTGGTGTACCAGAAGCGCCTGGCCTTGTCCGCGGGCGCGGATTATGCCTTTGATACGGCGGATCCCACGGCTTTCACCCTGTATGCCCAGCCCCTGCCGGGAAAGACCGCAGAGCAACTGGAAGAGGGGTTGGAGGCGGAGATCGAAAAGCTGCAAAGGGAGTTGGCGCCTGAGAAAGAGTTGACCAAGGCCAAGAACCAGATCCAATCCCAGTTTTACATGTCCCTGGACTCCCTCTTTTTCCGGGGCATGCTTTTGGGCCGCCTGGAAACCGTGGCCCAGTGGCAATTGATTAAAATTTTTATCCCCAAGATGATGCAGGTCACCGCCGAGGACGTGCGCCGGGTGGCGAAGAAATATCTGGTGCCGGAAAATCGCACCGTGGGTGTTCTTTCCCCCATCAAGACGGAGAAAACCAGAGCGGAGCGCTACCGCCCCGGAGGGACCATTGAGTAGGTTTTCGGTTTTCGGTTTTCGGTTTTCGGCAAAAAACCGGCGCTGCCAAATAATGGCGGCGGCGGTTTTAGGGATAATCGTCTTTGCAGTCTTCCCCGCTTGGGGGGGCGACCCTCCCAAGGTCCTGGGGACTAAGCAGACCCTGCCCAACGGGCTGGTGTGGCTCCATTCCCAACAGAGCGGGCTCCCCCTGGTCACCATGCAATTGCTGGTGAAAGCCGGGGTGCTGCAGGAGCCGGCGGCCAAGGCCGGGCTGGCCAATCTCACAGCCCAGCTGTTGCTGAGCGGCACCCAAAAAAGAAGTGCGGCCCAAGTGGCCCAGGAACTGGATTTCTTGGGAGCGCGCCTCAGGGCCGCGGGGGGCGATGACTTTGCCACGGTGAGCCTCACGGTGGTGAAAAAGGATCTAGCCCAGGGATTGGAGTTGCTGAAAGACGTGCTCTTCAATCCGGCCTTCGCTCCCGCCGAAGTGAAGCGCACCGTGGCCCAAATCCACGGGTCTCTGGAGGCTGACGAAGACGAGCCGGGGGTGGTGGCCAGCCGGAGCTTTGCCCGGCAACTCTACGGGCCTTTCCCCTATGGGCGTCCGGTCAAGGGCGCCCCGGAGGGCTTGCGCGCCATCACGCCCAAGGACCTCAAAGACTTTCACCGGCGCTTTTACCGGCCTAATAACTCGCTTCTCAGCGTGGCCGGCGATCTGACTCTGGAGGAAGCCCAGCGCTGGGTGGCCCAGACCTTCGGCTCCTGGCGTCCAGAGACGGGGCCCGCTCCCGCACTGCCGCCCATCCCGGCGCTTGACAAAAGCAAAGTAACGGTAATTAATAAAGATATCAGCCAGGCCAACATCGTCCTGGGCAACCTGGGCCTGGCCCGGAGCAACCCCGATTTTTACGCGGTGCAGGTCATGAACTATATCTTCGGGGGGGGCGGCTTTTCTTCCCGCCTCGTGGAACATATCCGGGAAAAGCGGGGTCTGGCCTATCACGTGAGGAGCGATTTCAGCCCCGGGCTGGAGCCGGGGCCATTTGTGGTCACCCTGGAGACCAAGAACCCCAGCGCCCGGGAGGCGGTGGACCTGGTCCTGGGGGAAATGGCCCGCATGCGCAACGAACCGGTGGCCGCCCAGGAGCTGGAGGCCGCCAAGTCTTATTTAATCGGCAGTTTTCCCCGGAAAATGGATTCCTTGGACAAGCGGGCCGGGCTGATGGCCTATGTGGAGTTTTACGGCCTGGGACTGGGCTACCCCTGGCGCTTTCCCGATCTCATCCAGGGGCTGACCGCCGCCGACATCCAACTCGCAGCCCAGAAATATCTTCACCCGGATAAATATCTGCTGGTGGTGGTGGGCAAGCAATCTGAAATGCCTTCCCTAACCGGTCTAACTCCGGGGGGGAAAGAGGAGAAACAGGATGAACCTAAGAAATCTGGCAATTAGTCTGTTTTTGGTATTGGGATTATTGGGGCTGGAAACCGGAATGCCGGTGGTGGGAGCGGTTCCCGGCCAGGCCGCGGCGGCCCCGGAGAGTTTCGCCGACCTGGCTAAGAAGGTTTCCCCCGCAGTGGTCAACATCAGCACCGAAAAGACCATCAAAGGGGGGGGCCGCAGTCGCATGAAGGACTTCATGGGGCCTTTCGGGGAACGCCAGCCTTCTCCCTTCGGACCGGAAGACCCTTTCAAGGATTTTTTTGACAAGTTTTTCGGGGACATGCCCAAGAGCTTCAAACACCGCAGCCTGGGTTCGGGCTTTATCATCGACCCCAAAGGCGTTTGCATCACCAATAACCATGTAGTGGAAGGCGCGGACAAGATCAAGGTGAAGCTGGTGGGGGGCAAGGAATACCAGGCCTCGGTCAAAGGCCGGGACCCCAAGACCGACCTGGCCATCATTCAAATCGCCGATCCGCCCAAAGACTTGCCCTATCTCACCCTGGGGGACTCGGACGCCATCCAGGTGGGGGACTGGATCGTGGCAGTGGGCAATCCCTTCGGTCTGAGCCACACCGTGACCCAGGGAATCATCAGCGCCAAGGGGCGGGTTATCGGCGCCGGACCTTATGACAATTTCCTCCAGACCGACGCTTCTATCAATCCCGGGAATTCCGGGGGCCCTCTGGTCAATCTAAAGGGCGAAGTGGTGGGCATCAGCACTGCCATCGTAGCCACCGGCCAGGGCATCGGGTTTGCTATCCCCAGCAACATGGCCAAAAGCATCATCCCCCAACTGCAAGAAAAGGGGAAGGTGACCCGGGGCATGCTGGGGGTGCAGGTGCAGAACGTCACCCCGGAACTGGCCAAGTCTTTCGGGATGTCGGAACCCATGGGCGCCCTGGTGGCTGAAGTCAACTCTGGCACCCCGGCGGAAAAAGCGGGTATCAAACGGGGAGACATCATCATCGAATTCAACGGCCACAAGATTCATGAAATGAACGAGCTGCCCCGGCTGGTGGCGGAGACCGCCCCGGGCGCAGCGGCCACCCTCAAGCTCCTCCGGGAAGGCAAGGAGCAGACCATTAAGCTGACGGTTACCGAGCTTACCGAAGAAAAAACGGCCCAGGCTCCGGGAGAAGAGGGGGAGGAAAGTCCCCTGGGCTTGGTGGTTAAAGACCTGACCCCGGATTTGGCCAAGCGGTTCCGCCTGAAAGAAACCCAGGGAGCCCTCGTAGTGGGGGTGGAGCAGGGAAGCGCGGCCGCGGATGCGGGCCTGCGCCCCGGTGACCTGATTATGGAAATCAGCGGCAAACCGGTGCCCAATCTCAAAACTTACCAGAATATCATCGGCAGCCTGGAGAAGGGGACCTTCGCCCGGTTCCTCATCAAGCGGGGCGGCCGCACCCTGTACCATACGGTGGAGGTTCCTCAGTAAGCAGTGAGCAGGTGGCAGTAAGCAGTGGAACTGCTGGGCGTTGACTGATTGTTGGGGCGAATAACAATGAAATAAGTTTAGCCCCGGAAGATATACTTAATCCGGAAATGCAAAAGGGCGGGATTTCCCCGCCCTTTCCTTTGCGTTCCCACCACTGCTTACTGCTCACTTCCCCTAATCCCTCTTA
>Ga0194125_10009904_pt1 | contig 13119 bp, 10 predicted proteins | sample TA2KigC250mmetaG_FD_148626 | JGI IMG/M metagenome (GOLD analysis project Ga0194125, IMG submission 148626) | Freshwater microbial communities from Lake Tanganyika, Tanzania - TA2015034 Kigoma Deep Cast 250m | ecosystem: Environmental > Aquatic > Freshwater > Lake | place: Tanzania: Lake... | reverse complement strand
GCACGCATTGAAGGCGGCCGCCAGAAGGGCCGCGAAAAGCAGCGCGAGGACAGCGGCGCGCGCGGCGCGGCTCAGCGCGAAGCCGGACCGCCCGGTGAAGGCTTTGAGCGAGAAACGCATGCTTAAGGGATACTCATTGCGGCTTACCCATGCCCAGATTACAGTGAGCGCGGCTATGCTCGCGGTACCTTACTGAAATGCGGATCTGTTTCATAGCACATAAGGCGGGGGCGCTGTACGCGCCCGGCGCCGCGCTCACCTTCGGCGGGGCGGAAGTGCAGCTCAAAATCCTGGCCGGGGAAATGGCGCGCGCGCCCGGCGTGGAAGTCCACGTCATGGTCGCCGGCCCGCCGTCGCCGACCCCCGCGGTCAGCGAGGGCGTCACGGTGTGGACGCCGCTGGCCTGGGACGCGCCGGCGCTCCGGCGCGCGGCGGCCTTCGTCCGCTTCCTGCGGCGCGCGCGCCCCGATGTGGTCGTGCAGCGCACGCTCAGTCCGCTGTCGGGTCTGATTGCCATGCTGTGCCGCGCGCAAGGCATCCGCTTCGTCTACATGGTCGCCAACGACGGCGAGACCGACGGCACGCACGCCGTGTTCCGCCGGCCGGTGTCCCGCCTGCTTTCGCGTCTCACGTTCCGGCTGGCCGGCGCCGTGGTCGTTCAGAACGCCTATCAGCTTCGCAACGCGGCCGCCCTGTGCCGCCGCGCGCCGGTTCTGATCAGGTCTTCGTGGCGCCTGCCGGAGCGTCCGATCGCACCACTTTCGGACGCTTACGTGCTGTGGGTCGGCCGCGTCGACCGGCTCTACAAGCGCCCGGAGCTGTTTCTGGACCTGGCGGCCCGTCTTCCCGCCGAGCGGTTCGTCATGATCGCCGCGCCCGCCAACGACCAGGCCGCGCACTTCGAGGCCTGCCGGGCGCGGGCGCGGACCCTGGCCAACGTGGAGTTCGTGCCGGGCGTGCCCTTCGCGGAAATGGACGCACGCTATCGCGGCGCCAAGGTGCTCGTGAATACGTCGAAGACGGAGGGTTTCCCGAACACCTTCCTGCAGGCCGGGGCCAACGGCGCGCCGCTCCTGTCGCTGCGCGTCGATCCCGACGATTTCATCGCGAAGCGCGCCTGCGGTTTCGCCTGCGGCGACGATACGGAACTGCTTGCCGCCCGGCTGGCGGAACTGCTCGCGGACCGGACGCTGCGCCGGCGCATGGGCGAGAACGCCTGCGCCTACGTGCGCGAGAACCATGACGCGCGCCGGAACGCGGCGGAGCTGCTGGCATTGTGCCGGCGGGTGGCGGACGGCGGCAGGCGCGCGCCGTGATCCGGCGGACGGCCCGCGCCCCTGCAGGTGGCCCCGCGACCGGGCGCGGGCAGAAAGAAGTGATAGACGCCCGGGCTGACTTCGCCCGCGCCCGGAGGTCGCGGGCCACCGGCGTTTCGCCGCGCCGAACGAGACCGCGATGAAAACGCGACAAAGACCCGCCGTGATCCTGGCCCTGCTTTGCCTGGCGGCGATCCTGGCCGCGGCGGCGCTGCAGCGCGGCTTCGGCTGGCGCGTGCCGGTGCGCGAAGGGGCGCTGCCGCGCGACGCCACCGCGCAGTGGATCGGCAGCCGCCGGACGCTGGCGGAACTGGCGCGCGCCGGCATGCGGACCACGCGTTCGCCGGTGGTCATCAACGGGCTGATGACGCTGAATCCGGGGGATGTGCTCGACGAAAGGCTAACGGCTTCGGACTGGGTCGAGCTTTACAACCGCTCGGACCGGCCGATACCGATGGAGGGCTACGCGCTTTCGGATTCGCGCTCCGCCGCGCGGATGTGGCGTTTTCCGGAGACGGTCATTCCGCCGCGCGGCCGGCTGACCGTGTGGTGCTCCGGCCGGGACGAAGTCCACGACCCGCTGCGGCGCGTGTTGGACATGGTGCCGACGGGCGACGAGCCCTGGAAAATGGAACACGACGATCGCGCGCCGGGCGGCATCGCGGTCGAGTTCGACGCGGACGCGGATGATCCCCGGCCATACACCGTCGTGCTCAACGTCCCGGAGCCGGGCGCTTATGAGCTGCGGCTGTTCGCGCTGGGGGAGAACGCCGCGCCTGAAGAAGACCCCCTCACCCGGCCCCGCCCTGAAGGCGGGGCCGGCCTCTCCCCCGAGGGGAGAGGCGGGAATGCGGAGAAGCCCGACCCCTCTCTCCCCTTGGTGGAGAACGCAAAGCACACCAATCTCCCTATCTCCTTGGGGGAAAACGCAAAGCACGCCAATCTCCCTCTCCCCTTGGGGGAAAACGCAAAGCACGCCAATCTCCCTCTCCCCTTGGGGGAGAGGGGCGGGGTGAGGGGTCCCGCGGCGCCATCCGCGCTCCGTGTCACGGTCGACGGCGCCGCGCCCGTGACCGTTTCCGTGCCGGGCGGCGATGAATACCGCTGGATAAGCGTGCCCAGTCCGGAGACCGCGGACGGGACATGGCCGTTTGCGGAGGGCCTGCACCGTATTGGAATTGTCGCGGACCGGGAGAAGGTGCGGGTGGAGCAGGTGACCTGCCGGAACACGGGCCGCGAACGTCCGCTCGTGTTTCTGCACGCTTCGTTCCGTCTTTCGGCGGGGGAAAGCGTGATCCTCTTCGACCGCGCCGGCGCCGTGTTGGATTACGTGACGCCGCCTCCCATGCCCCCGGGAATCAGCTACCGGCGCGTGCCGGACGGCGCCGACGTCTTCCAGGCGGCGCAACCGTCTCGCGATGGCGGGTCCGGCTTGCCCGCCATGGCCCGAAGGGCGGCGGCAGGCGGGCCGGACGCGCCTCCCGGCGTGGCCGTGCTGTGCATCGATACGGACCCCGCGAACCTGGAGTACACGGACCTGGGCATCTTCAACCGCCGGAAGAGGGAAGGCCGCGACTGGGAACGACCGGCCAACGTGCTGCTGTTCGAGGGGACAAACGTGTACTTCGACGGTCATGCCGGGCTGCGCTCCCACGGCTGGCGGCATGCGGATCCCTCGCAGAACTCGTTTCACATCAACTTCCGGAGTTGCTACGGGGAGGACCGTCTGCGGCGCAGTCTCTACGACCCGCATTCGCCGGTCCGGCAATCCTGCGTCATCGCCGACGCCAGCGGCGAGGGCTGGGCGGACGGACTGGCCTACGACGTCACGCGCGCCATCGGCGGAGCGGCCCCGCGGACGAAACCCGCGCTGATCTTCGTCAACGGCCGCCCGTACGGACCAGGCACGCTGGTCGAGAACGTGGACGAGACCTTTCTGCTCGACCGCTGGGGCCACGCCGATTTCGACGTGATCAAGCGCAAGCCGCCGCGGCTCAAACACGGCACGTGGGACGCGAATCAGCGCCTGCACGACTACCTTTGCGACGCCGGGCGGCTGGAACGCATGACCGCGGCGGACCTCGCGCCGCTGCTCGACGTCGAAAGCCTCACGGCCTGGATGCTGGGGATAATTCTCTGCGACGCCAGCGAGGGCGGCAAACACATCACGCGCGAGGCGTTCCAGGGCTATTTCTATGCCGACCGCAAGCAATCATCGCCCCGCATCGGCCTGATCGCCTGGGACGTGGACCGCAGTTTCCGCTCCGTCGAGTACGATACCCTGCGCGGCATCGTCGAGAAGGCGCGCTTCACCACGCCGGTCGGGACCTTCCGGGCGCTGCTCCGGAACGACCCGGCGTATGCGCGCCGGTTCGCGGAAGCGGCGCAGCGCGCCCTCAACCACGTGTTCCGGGAAGAGCGCTGGCGCGAAACCGTTGACCGCTATGCTGCGCTGTACGAAGCGCACGCGGAAGACCGCGAGGAATGGAGAGAAGTCTTTGCCACGGCGCGCCGCGTGCTGAAAGAACGGCCGGAGATCGTCAGGCGGCAGATCATGCAGCGGTTCGACACGGGCGAGCCGCATGAAGTCACGGTTGACGGGGCCGTGGGCGAGCGGCTCCTGATAGACGGCTGCGAGGAACCCCTGCCCTACCGCGGCCGCTACTTCCCCGGCTCACGGCTGACCGTGGCGGCGCTGCCGGGCGACGCCCGGCGCATCGCGGGATTCGCCGTCAACGGCCGGGAAGTGACGGGCGGGCGGCTGGCCACGGCGGTTGCGGAAGACCTGGCCGTAGAAGCAAAGCTGAACCCGTGACGCGCCGGGTGGCCCGCGACCTCCGGGCGCGGGCGCCGCACGCGCCGCTCTCTACTTCGGCCGCGGCGGCGGTTGCGCAGCTCGAATCGGCCGCGTCAATCGGTTGCGTCATGGCCGCATGCGCCCGGGCAAACGCGACCGATCGACGATTCCAGCCGCGCAACCGCAACCGCCGCCTGGATCTGCCATCCGGACAGGACCTTGGCCTCCCCGACTCATCGTGCTATTCTCTCCCCCCATGATCCGCGTCTGCTTTCTCTCCACGCACGCCTACGGCCTTTTCGCGCCGGGCAAGTCTCCCGGCGAAATCGGCGGCGCGGAGGTGCAGTTCCGGCACCTCGCCACGGAGCTGGCGAAGGACAAGGCGTTCCAGTCGGCGATCATCGCGGGCGACGTCGGGCAGGCCGCCGTTGAAATGCATGAGGGAGTCACGCTCCACCGCGCGCCCATGGCGCGTCCGTCGGACAGCGCGGCGCGGCGCATGGCGCAGGCCGTCCGGTATTGGCGCCTGTTGCGCCGCGTTGACGCCGACGTGTACTTGACCACGGCCACCACCACGAACATCCTTCTGGTCGCGCTCTTCTGCCGGCGCCGCGGCAAGAAGCACATCCACCGCACCGCGCACGAACGGGAAATCGGCGATTTGCACGCGCGGCGCGGCCTGATGCCCGCGCTGTACCGGGCCGGATTCCGGCGCGCCGACCTGATCGTCACGCAGCACGAGGCGCATCGCGAGGCGCTCGCGCGCAACACGGGAATCCGCGCGCGCGTGCTGCCCAACGCCTTTCCCGTGGTCGATCGCCCGATACCGGACGGGGCGCGGCGTCACGTCCTGTGGGTCGGGCGCTGTCTGCCGTGGAAACGGCCGCGCGCTTTTGTCGCGCTGGCCGCGCGGTTCCCGGACCGCCGTTTCGTCATGGTGGCCCCGGGCGTCCTGGCGGACGACGGTTTCGCACGCGGCGTGGCGGAGGCGGCGCGGAAGGCGTCAAACGTGGAACTCGTGGAGCGCGTGTCCTTCGGCGCCGTGCAGGATCTGTTCGACCGGGCGCTGGCGTTCGTGAACACCTCCGAGGCGGAAGGTTTCCCAAACACTTTCATTCAAGCCGGCCTGGCGAAGACGCCGATCGTCTCGCTGCGCGTCGATCCCGCCGGCGCGGTGAGCCGCGGCGGCGGCGGCTACGTGTGCGGGGACTCGGAAGCGGAGCTGGCGCGGGCGGTGGGCCTGCTGCTGGCGGACCCGGAGGAGCGCCGCCGCAGAGGAAATGCGGCTTTCCGTTACGTGAAAGAGAACCACGACCTGGCGAAGGTCGCGGAGGAGTTCAAGGGGATCGTGAGATCCCTCGCCTCCACAGCGCCTCGAGCACGGCGACGGCCTGCATGTTGAATTCCCGCTGCTGCGTGAACATGCGATAGGTGTAGAAACGCAGCAGCTTCCACAGCGTCTTCTTGACCAGCGTTTCGAGCCGGCCCAGCGGGCCGCCGGTGTTGACGATCGGGAAATCGCCGATGTCGATTGCCGCCGCCTCGCGCAGGTGCGCGATCACGCGCGCAAGCACCTCGGCATCGTCCGCCAGAGCCTTGATCTCCAGCGTGCGCAGTTCCGCCAGCGCGGCCTCGTCGTAGGCGCCGGCGGCTTCGTTGGCCCGCACGTTGCGGTCAACGTCGCGCATGAGCTGTTCTTTGCCTGCCGCGTCGGCGCCGATCCCGGCGAAGGGTTCAGTCATGTTCCTTGCTCCATTCTCCGGCCCGAGAGGCGGGTTCCTCCTTCGCGCAAAGCGCTTCGGCGGGCAAGCCGGCGGCCCCGCCCTACCGTCCTGCCTGCCAATCACGGTGGGGCGCGGGCGCCGCACGCGCCTCTCATTCCCCGGTAGGGCGCGGCGTCCCGCCGCGCCGCGGCGGACCGGGACGGTCCGCCCTACCTTCCTGCATACCGTCACTACAATACGAAAAACCCCATAAGCAATTCAGGCCACGGCGCCATGCGCCCGCTCCAGCATCTCCTTCACCCGTTCGTTCAGCCGCGTTTCATCGAAGGCCTTGAGCCTTTCCCGCTGTCCGGACACGATCGCGTCCCGCAGGGCGGGGTTGTCTAGCACCAGCCGGATCGTTTCCGCCGCGCGCTTGAAATCCCTTGTCCTGAACAGCACGCCGCTGCCGCCGAGCGTTTCGCGCACGCCGGGGATGTCGTAGGCGAAGACGGGCGCGCCGAAGTGCATGGCCTCGAGGATCGGAATGCCGAACCCCTCGTGCTCGCTCGCGCACACGAAGGCGTCGGCCAGCGCGTGGAAGGCGTTCAATTCCTCCTGCGCGACGTGTCCCGTGAAGATGACGTCGCGCAATCCCATGCGCCGGCACAGCGAAAGCAGCCAGGCATGGTAGAGTTCCAGCCCCACGTGCGTTCCGGCCACGATCAGGCGCAGATTGCGGCCGCGGGCGCCGGCCTTGAGGCATGCGAAAGTGGCGATCAGATCCTCGATCTTCTTATTCGGCGCAATGCGCCCCACGAAGAGGATGTTGGTGTAGTTGTCCGCGTACTGCCTCAACACCGCCCGCGCCGGCGGGCGCGCCAGGAGCGCGCGGTCCATCCAGCCCGGGAAATGCATGGTCTGGCGGAACGGCAGGCCGGCCAGCGTATCGAGGTTGAACCGCGACACGCCGCAGCACAGGTCCGTGCAGGCCGCCAGCCGGCCCAGGTCGTCGCGCGCCCGCTCCAGCCGCGCCGCCGTCGCGGGAAACAGCGCGCGGAAGTACTCCGGCGGCGTGACGTTGTGGAAGAACAGCACCTTGCGGTCGGGGGCCGCGGCGAAGTAGTCCGAAAGCGCCGACGCGCCGCCGTAGTGGTACAGCAGCACGCCGTCCGCCGCAGAACGGGCGGCGTGCTCGCGAACGTCGCGGCAACGGTCCTTCTCCCGCGGCCCGATATGCGCCGGCTCCGAGAAGATCTCCGAAGCGTGGCCCATCTCCCGCAGAACCGCCTGAAGGCGCAGCGCCATGTTGCTCGTGGCGTCGCCGCTGGAGAAGCCCTGGGTCAGTTGGTGGACTTGCATGGCGCTTCAGCAGGGGTGAATGGGTCGCGTTCTCTGCTCCGGCATCACTCCGCTACTCCATCACCCAGATTCATGACCTTGACCTCCACCAGTCTCCCGAACGTGTAGCCGATGATAACGAAGAACACCGGCACGATGGGATTGAGCATGCGCGGCACCGCGCTGAGCAGCGTCGAGCCGCCCAGGGACAGGCCGGCAAACGCCAGCACGAGCCACATCTCCGGGGGCAGCCGCCGGCGGCAGCGCCAGAGCGGGTATGCGCAGAGCGCCAGCGCCGCCAGCAGCGCCCCGTTGAAGACGATGTACCCCAGGGTGTGCGGCCGCTGCAGCTTGTTGGTGTTCGGATAGCAGAACCACAGACGCGAGAAGTTCATGGCCACGTTGAACAGAGCCTTGGCGGGGTGCGCGGCGATGTTGGCGACGGCGCGCCGCCGCAGCGCGTCGTCGCGCCTGACGTAGTCCATCTGCTCCAGCTGCGCGAAGAACTCCCGGTGCCGGACAAACGCGGGGTCTTCCCTGACGTCGCCCGGCGAGGTCCAGTCGCCGTACTGCGCGGCGTAGGGCGTGGACATCCAGTACAGCGACAGTCCGCCGGAGTTGCCCCAGTAGAACAACCGTCCCGTGACGGCCTGCGTGTAGGCAAGGAAGGGCGCGCAGACGACCAGGGCCACGGCGCACGCAAGCGCGGCGCGGCGCGCGGCCCGCAGCCGCACCGCAAGCGGCGCGGCCAGCGCCAGGCCCGCCACGATCACGTAGCCGAATATGACCTTGGTCAGGGCCAGGTAGCCCAGGCAAGCCCCGGCCGCCACGGCAAAGACCAGGGAGCGGCGCCGCGGCGCGGCGCGGTCAGGGGCATGAGACGATGCGGGGCCGTCCGCCGGGCTGCCGCCGTGACGCACGGACTGCGCGATGCAGTAGCAGAAGCCGCTCACCAGGCAGACCGCGAGCGGTTCCGTCAGCAGCGAAACCGTCTCCGGAAAGAGCGGCGCATACAGCCCCGCGGCCCAGGCCAGCGCCGTCGCGCCGCGTTCCGACATGAAGGGCTTCGCCGTCGCCCTGATCAGGGCTACGGCGGCGAACATGAACGCCGCGTTGAGGAACACAGCGAAGCGCACCGGCGCGCCCAGCGCCACGAATGGCGCGAGGACGAGCGGATAGCCCGGCCCGTTCCAGATGCGCATGCCCGGCTCGGCGTAGTGCCCGGCGACCAGGTTGGAGGCGTAGCGCACGTACCGGTCTTCGTCGTCAACCAGGTCCCACCGCCAGAACGCGGCGATGATGGCGAGGTAGAGGACAAGGAGAGGAAGCAGTTTTCTCATGGGCTATGGGGTCCGGTCAGTGACGATGCCGCGTCCCGTGCACATTGTTCGGAATCCGCGCTTGATGCCGCGGAACGATGTGCGAGTATACGCGGCACGGTCCGGGATTCAAGCGTTCCCGGCGCGAGAACGCAACGGGGCAGTCACGCGGCGGATGGGTGGCCCGCGACCTCCGGGCGCGGGCAGGCGCGATCCAAGCGCGTGCCTTGTCCGCCCGCGCCCGGAGGTCGCGGGCCACCTGGGAGGCGGCGACAAAGGCGCACGCCCAGCTTGAATATGCCCGCGCCCGGCGTGTAGGTCCGCCATAGCCCGCAGGGCGACGGCGGAAGGTCGCGGGCCACTCGAGGACAGGCCATGCACATCGGCATCGTGGTAAGCTACACTCCCGACGCGCGGATCGGCGGCGCCCAGATCCAGGCCTGGGAGATGGCCAAACGGCTGGCCGCACGCCACGCCGTAACCCTGTTCACCCGGCGCATCGGCGCGCGGCCGGCGCGGGAGACGGTTGACGGCGTGACGCTAACGCGCACGCGCGTCGTCGCGCTGCCGGGCCTGCGCATGCTGTCGCACATCGTGTTTTCCGTCGCCGCGGTCTGCCGGCGGCGGCCCCGGCCGGACGCGCTCCTGTGCTTCACCACGCATCCGGGCGGTGTTGTCGGAATGCTCGCGAAGGAGCTGTCCGGCATCCCCTTCTGCGTCTCCATCCGCGGGGGCGACTGGTATTTCCTCCTGCCACACGCCTGGGGCCGCGCGCTGCTCCGCGCCGTTTTCCGCGCCGCCGACCGCATCGTCGCGCAGGCCCCTCGCGTTGCCGGCGAAGTGCGGCAACGGTTCCCGTCTGTGGCCCCGGAGGTGATTCCCAACGGCCTTGAGATCGGACCCGAACCGGCCGGCCCCGCGGGGGCGCGCCTGCTCTTCGTGGGCAACCTGCTCAAGCGCAAGGGCATTGATGTGCTGCTCGAGGCGCTGCAGCAGGCGCCGGACGTGCCGTTGCTGGTCATGGGTGACGGCCCGGAGAGGCCCCGGCTGGAGGCGGCGGCCCACGGTCGGCAAGTGGAATTCCGCGGTGCGGTGCGGCCCGACGCGGTCCGTGACCTGATGAGGCGCGAAGGAAGGATGCTGGTACTGCCCGCGGTTGCGGGCGAAGGTTTTCCGAACGTGCTGATGGAGGCGATGGCGGCCGGCGTGCCGGTCATCGCCTCGGACGTGGCGGGCGTGCGGGACCTGCTGGAGGACGGACGGGCCGGAGTGATCGTCCCGCCCGGCGACGCAGCGGCGCTGGCCGCGGCGATCAGGAGGCTGTGGAATGACGAAGCCGCGCGCCGCCGGCTCGCGGCGGCGGGGCGGGACGCCGTGCGAAAGTATGCCTGGGAGACCGTGCTGCCGCGTTATGAGGCGGCGCTGACCTCAATCCGACGCATTCGACGGCAGCCGTGACCGGACACAATCCTTCCGCGCCGCATCCGACACTGCAAAGCCACGAAAAGGCACACAACTCACAAGACGCGTCAGGCCACACCGCCTCTCCGATCCTGTCGCAGACATCCGGCCGCTCCCCTTCAGATCTCGATCCCTTATGTGCTTCTTGTGCCTTTTGTGGCCGATCCGAATCCAACCGCGGCGTGCAGCCAGCGCTGGCTCAAGGCCATTTCGTCTTCGTATTCTCTGGCCGTGAGCGAGGCGAACTCAGCGCATCGCGCCTTGTCGGCACACAGGACGCGCCTGCCGCGCATGGCCTCGAACCGCAGGATGGGCGAAGCCACGTCGAGAACCGTCAAGTCGATCTCTTCGAAGGCGAGCGCCTCCTGCAGCCGCGCACGGATTTCCGCCAGTTCGTCCAACTTCGGACGGCGACCGAACAGGACCCCGATGTCGAAATCGGCCCCGGCGCGGATTTCGCCCTGCGAGGCGGATCCGAAGACCCACACGCCCAGGACATCGGCGCCGGCGAAGGCCCGGCCAACCGCGGCGCCGTCAATCCGCGCTACGCGCATAGCTCAACACCTCGTCGCGGAACCTTTCGAAATCGGCCAGTCGGTTGTTCACGATGTCAACGAGGATCCCGACGTCAATCCGCTCGTAGCGGTGCACGACGAAGTTGCGGAACTGCACCATCTTGCGGTAGCTCTCGCTCTCGCTGAGTATGCCGGCTTCGATGCAGCGGTTCACTGCATCGGCGCTGGTCGCCGCGGGCGTCTGATTCAAAAGGGCAAGGATTCGCTGGCAGACGTCAATCACGACTTCGACCAAGACTTGCAGGTCGCGTTCAACCGCGCGGCGGGTTCTCCATTCGCGCGTGAGTTGTTCGGTTGTGATTTCTCCGAGCGAACGCAATTCGCCCAATGTCTCCTCCAGGGATTGCAGCTTGCTCACGATGACGCCGTTCATCATGCCCGCAGGTTAGGCCGACCCGCAGCCCCGCGCAAGCGCGGATTGTACTGGGTCAGTCATGCAAGGTCACTGGGGCGCGGCGTCCCGCCGCGCCGTGTCGGACCGGGACGGTCCGCCCAACTGACGCCTCCCCGCGGATGCTCCGTAAACCGTCAGCACATGGGGTGACGCAAGGTGGCCCGCGACCTCGCGCTCCACTCTGTAACGGCGGGGCGCCGACGCGGATACTGCCGGCGCGGATACTGTTTGCGCGCAAGCCGCGGTCAGCCTACTCTGCCCGCAAGAGGAACAGCGCAGATGAAGATCATACTCGTGGCTGGGGCGCGGCCCAATTTCATGAAGATTGCGCCGCTGATGGCGGAATTCCGGAAGCACCCGGAACTGGAATGCCGCCTCGTGCACACCGGACAGCACTACGACGAGAGCATGTCGCAGATCTTCTTCGACGAGCTCAATATCGCGCCGCCGGACGTCAACCTCGAGGTGGGCAGCGGGTCGCACGCCCGACAAACCGCCGAGATCATGACCCGGTTCGAACCGGTGCTGGAGCGGGAGAGGCCCGACGCCGTGCTGGTGGTGGGCGACGTGAACAGCACCATCGCCTGCGGGCTGGTCGCCGTCAAGATGGGCGTCCGGCTGATTCACGTCGAGGCAGGGCTGCGCAGTTTCGACCGCCGCATGCCCGAGGAGATCAACCGCGTGCTGACGGATGCGATCAGCGACCTTCTCTTCTGTTCGGAGCAGAGCGGCGTGGACAACCTGCGGCGGGAAGGCATTGCCGCCGAGAAGATCTTCCTGGTCGGCAACGTGATGATCGATACGCTGCTCGCGCACCGGCGGCGGGCCGAAGCCTCCGGCATTCTGGACCGGTTGAAACTGTCCGCGCGGGAGTACGCGGTCCTGACCCTGCACCGGCCGTCCAACGTGGACAGCGCCGTGTCGCTGGCGGGAATCGTCGAAGCCCTGGACGCGATCCAGAAGGATCTGCCGGTGATCTTTCCCGCGCATCCGCGCGCCTGGAAAGGCATCGAGGCGGCCGGCTTCAGCGAACGCCTGAACGAAATGCCGCGGCTGCGCGCGATGGCGCCGTTGGGCTACCTGGATTTCATGAAGCTCATGTCCAGCGCGCGTTTGGTGCTGACCGACTCGGGCGGGATCCAGGAAGAGACCACGATCCTGGGCGTGCCGTGTCTGACGCTGCGCGCGAACACGGAGCGGCCCGTGACGGTGGAGATGGGGACCAACCGGCTGGTGGGGAGTTCGCGGGAGGGGATCCTGGAGGGCTACCGCGGGATCACGGCGCGTTCCAGGGAAGGCGCAGTCATGCCGCCGTTATGGGACGGCCGCGCGGCCGAACGCATCGCGCGGATCGTGCCGGAGGCCTTGCGCGTCTGATCGCGGCGATTCGGCAAGACCGAGGCGTTCGGCCACCATGCCGGTGAACACGGCCCGTCCTTCCGCGTTGAGATGATCGCCGCTCGCGAAGTGTTCGGGCCCTATGCGCTCGTCCGCGCTGAAATCCCAGAGCGGGACGCCCCGCGCGGCGGCGTAGCGCTCGAGCGCGCCGATGTACCCCCGCATGGCTTCGCCGTGTTCGTCGGCCTGGCTCGAATCCCGCCTGGTTCGCACGAGAACCAGCGGGATGTGCTTTTCCGCCAGGACATCCAGGATGAGCGGCAGAAACGACGCGGGCAGGCGGTCCTGGAAGTCGAACGGATCCGCGTCTTCGGCGACCGCTTCAGCGTCGTCGAGCGCGCCGTCGAGCAGGCTCTGGTCCATGTTGTCTTCGTCGAAAACGCGTTCGGCCAGGCGCGGAAAGCTGTCGCGCGCCGCGCCCGGGACCCGCGCGGTCACGAATGTCTGAAGGGCCGCCTCCATCGTCCGACGTAACGCGTCACGGCGCCGGTACAGGGCGCAGTTGCGGCGCAGCAGGGACGCCACGGACTCCCAGCGGCTGCGGTAGGCCAGCCGGCGCAGGTCGGGTTCGTCATCGGTGGACATCACTTCGATGTTATGGCGGTAGCCGCCATCCGTGCGGTACATGGGCAGCGTCAGGTCTGTGTCCCTGAAGAACAGCAACACGCATTGCGGCGGCCGCGCGGCGGCAGCCACGGCGTTCTTCGCGGTCACGAACCACCAGGCGGACGCCGCCCCGCCCTCCCACAGCTTCAACACCCGCCGGCCCACCAGGGCGGAGAGGCGGTCTTCGTCCACGCCCTTCTGCAGAATGG
>Ga0194125_10009902_pt1 | contig 13120 bp, 12 predicted proteins | sample TA2KigC250mmetaG_FD_148626 | JGI IMG/M metagenome (GOLD analysis project Ga0194125, IMG submission 148626) | Freshwater microbial communities from Lake Tanganyika, Tanzania - TA2015034 Kigoma Deep Cast 250m | ecosystem: Environmental > Aquatic > Freshwater > Lake | place: Tanzania: Lake... | reverse complement strand
CGACGACGTCGGCGAGGAATTCGAGCTGCTCGACGAGATGGGGAAACTTAGGGGCGTGGATCTGGGTGAACTCGGCCTTCAGCATGGGCAGGCGGTGGAGAAGATTATGCATGATCTTCGGGGTGACGCGGGAGGCCCCGCGTTGGGCGAAAGCGGCGATTTCAGCCATGCGTCAAGGGTGACGGAATCGTTGGCGGACGGCAAGCGGACGCGGAGGTGGATTCTGAAAAAGGGCGGGGCTAGGTTTTGCCAATGATCCAAGCCGTGGCTGCACCCGCCGTGAAGAAGGTACCCGAGCGGAGCGAGGTCAATCCCAAGGACACGTGGGACCTAACGCCGCTGTATGCCAAGGAGTCGGACTGGGAAAAGGGGTTGGAGGAGCTGAAGGGTCAAAAAGGGAGAATGGCGAAATGGAAAGGGAAGTTGCACCAAGCAGAGGACCTGGGGGCGGCCTGGGAGGAGGAGAAGCAGATTGATTTGATGGCGGAGCGGTTGGGGCAGTACGCCCATCTGCGGGTGGCGGAGGACGGCGGGGATGGGGCCGCGCGGGACCGGTCGCTGCGGCTGGAGCATCTGACGACGGAACTGGCGGAGGAGACGGCGTGGTTTTTGCCGGAGCTGATGAGGATCGGGGATGCGGAATGGGCCGAACTGGTGAAGCATCCGCGACTGGCGGAGTGGCAGGGGAAGCTGGAAAGGATCCGGCGGTACCGGCCGCATATTTTGGGCGAAGGGGAGGAAAGGTTGATGGCGCTGGCGGGGCCGACGTTGGGAGGGCCGGACGAGATCTTTTCGCAACTGACCAATGTGGATTTCCGATTTGGCACGGTAAAGGACGAGGACGGAACGGAGATTGAACTGAGCCACGGAACGTTTACCTCCTTGCTGCAGCGGCAGTCGGCCGAGGTGCGGCGAAAGGCGTGGCAGCAGTATTACACGGAGTTTGAGCAGCACGCGTTCTCGCTGGCGGCGACGCTGGCGAGTTCCGTGAAGGGGGATGTGTTCCGGGCCAAGGCGAGGAAGCATGCCAGGGCGCGGGCGCAATCGCTTTTCCCCGACCGCGTGCCGGAGAAGGTGTACGACAATCTGGTGGCCGTGGTACGGCAGAATTTAAAACCGCTCCAAAGATACCATCGGCTTCGGAAAAAGGTTTTGGGGTTGAAGGAACTGCGGGCGGCGGATCTGCAGGTGCCGTTGGTGGCATCGGCCAAGCGAAAGACGAAGTTTGAGGAGGCCGCCGGAATGGTGACGACCGCGTGTGGACCGCTGGGCAAGGATTACCAGAGCGTGTTGGGGGAGGGGTTGGGGAAATCGCGCTGGGTGGACCGGTACGAGAACCGGGGGAAACGGAGCGGGGCTTTTTCCAGTGGCAGTTACCAGAACCCACCGTACATCCTGATGAATTACCGGGAGGATGTGTTGGCGGATGTGTACACCTTGGCCCACGAGGCGGGGCATTCGATGCACACCTGGATGAGTCACCGAGCGCAGCCTTACCAGGATGCCCATTACCCGATTCTGTTGGCGGAGGTGGCTTCGACCTTCAACGAAGAGTTGCTGACGCATCATCTCTTGGAGGGTCCGGCCCAGGAGGACAAAACTCTGCGAGCTTACATTCTGAACCGGCAGATCGATGATATCCGGGGAACACTGTATCGGCAGGTGATGTTCGCAGAGTTTGAGCAGCGCATCCACGAGGCGGAGGAGAAGGGAATGGCGCTGACGTTGGACTTTTTCCGGACCTGCTACCGAGAACTGCTCCAGGCGTATCTGGGTGAGGCGATGGAGATTGAGGCACCGCTGGAGTTGGAGTGCCTGCGGATCCCGCACTTTTACAGCGCGTTCTACGTCTATAAGTATGCGATCGGCCTCTCCGCGGCGATTGCACTTTCGCGGAAGGTGCTGGCCGGGGAGAGCGGGGCCGTGGAACGGGTGCGTGGATTTTTGAATTCGGGGGGTTCGCGACCGCCTTTGGAGACGCTCCGGACAGCGGGGGTGGACATGGAGAGTGCGGTGCCGGTGGAATCGGCGTTGAGCCTTTTTGCGGAACGGGTGGACGAGCTCGAGAAAGTATTGGGTTAGCGGATTTCTTGCGGTTCGGTCCCCGGATTGCAGGATAGCCCGCGATGAGCGTGGAACCGGCATGGATGCAGGCGAATTGGGGTAATCTGGCGATGGTCTCGTGGCTGGTGGATCCGGCCTTGGTGCAGGGGAAGATGCCGCCGGGATGCACCCTGGACCTGTGGGAGGGGGCGGCGGCGCTGAGCCTGGTGGGAGTGGAATTTTCCAACGTGGTGGTGAAAGGGATCCGCTGGCCGTGGCACAACCATTTCCCGGAGCTCAACCTGCGGACGTATGCCCAGGGTCCGCAGGGGCCTGGCGTGGTGTTCCTAGGGGAGTTGGTGCCGAAGCTCCTGGTGGCGAGGATGGCGCGAGGCATTTACGGGGAGCCGTACGAAAACGGAAGGATTTGGTTGGAAAAGCGGGAGGGAGGACGTGAACCGGAGGTGGCGTATGTGTGGGGCCCGGGGGCGGGAACCTTCCGGTTCTCCCTGCGGGCGGAAGCGAGACCCATGCCCGTAGGCAAGGGGACGCTCGAGGAGTTCCTGTTAGATCGGAGCCGCGGATATAACCGGTTTCGCGGGGGCACTACGTACAAAGTCATGCATCAACCGTGGACGATGCGGGCACCCTTACACTATGCAGTGGATGGGGCGACGGGGGCACCCTTTGGGCCGGATTTCGGACCGGTTTTGCAAGGCGCTGCCGCCTCAGTGCTGTTTTCCGACGGTTCGGCGGTCCAAGTGGGATATCCTGCGCGGATGGGAGCGTGAAGCACCGGGTCATCACGGTGGGGCGGCCCGCGGGCTGGGCACGCAGCGCGGCCGAGGAGTATGTCAAACGAATCGGGGGGTTTGCGGAGGTTGAACTGCACCATGTCAAAGAAGGCGTCAAGCAAGGGAAAGAACTTTTGGAAAAGACCGAGGGTTGGCACCGGGTAGCCTTGGATGAGCGGGGCCGGGCAGCTGAGACGGCTGAATGGAAAAAAGAGTTTGAAAAATGGGAGCGGGGTGGAAAGACAAAGACAGCCTGGATCTTGGGTGGGGCGGATGGGCATGGGGCAGGTTTCCGCGACCAGTGTGGCGAGGTTTGGTCGTTGGGACCGCAAACCCTTTCTCATGATTTGGCCCTGGTGGTTTTGCTGGAGCAGATTTACCGGGTAGAGAGTTGGAGGGCGGGACATCCGTACCATCGCGAATGAATTCCGGGGACTCGACGGCGCAGGCTCCGAGAACCGTGGGGAAAGCCTGGCTGTACCTGAAGCGTTCGTTGCTTTGCCGTTGTCCCACTTGCGGTGAAAAACCGATTTTTGCGCCAGTGAAGGAGACGCGGTCCCTGCAGGACTGGTTTACGCCTTTGGACGGGTGCCCGAAGTGTGGATACGCTTATGAACGAGAGCCGGGATATTTTCTGCTGGCGATCTGGGGGGTAAATTACGGGGTAATTGGGCTTGGCGGAATGACCGCCTATTTCATCCTGCGGGCATGCACCGACCTGCGGCCGACGGTTTTATTCCTGCTGTGCGTCATGCCAGCCCCCTTTCTGAGCGTGTTGTTCGCCCGGCACGCCAAGTCGATGTTTTTGGCGATGGATCATTTTTGCGATCCGCACTTGCGGACAAAGAAAACCCACAAAAAATCCGATTAGTCTTGTCATCCTATCGGCGGGAAGGTTGAACAGGAGTTGCATGGCAGTAGGCCCGATTTCGAAATTCATCGACCGTCACTATCGTCACTTTAACGCCGCGGTGGTTCGCGATGCGGCGATCGCCTACCAAAAAATCATCGCCGATGGCGGGCGGATGATGGTCACGCTGGCTGGGGCGATGAGCACCGCAGAGCTAGGGTTGTCTTTGGCGGAAATGATCCGCCAAGGGAAGGTGCATGCGATCAGTTGCACGGGGGCGAATCTTGAGGAAGATGTCTACAATCTCGTGGCGCATAATCACTACCGGCGAGTGCCGGAATACCGGCACCTGACGGCCAAGGATGAGGAGAATCTGCTGAAGGAGCATCTCAACCGGGTGACGGACACCTGCATCCCCGAGCATGAGGCGATGCGGCGGATCGAGGGGGTGATCATCGATCTCTGGAAGCGGGATGAAAAGAAGGGGGTGCGAAAGTTCCCTCACGAGTATTTTTACGAAGCGCTGCGGGAAGGGCTTTACAAAAAGTATTACCAGATTGACCCCAAGGACTCCTGGATGATGGCGGCGGCTGAAAAGAATTTACCCATGGTGGTGCCGGGTTGGGAGGATTCGACTTTGGGTAACATGTTCGCGGCGGCCTGCATCGCCGGTGATTTGAAATCTCCCCAACTCATCAAAAGTGGGGTGGAATACATGATTTCGCTCTCGGAATTTTACACCAGCACGGCCAAGACGGCGCTGGGGTTTTTCCAGATCGGCGGCGGGATCGCGGGGGATTTTCCGATCTGCGTGGTGCCGATGCTCCACCAGGATCTTAAGAAGACTGGGGTGCCACTGTGGGCCTACTTCTGTCAGATCAGCGATTCGACGACCAGCTATGGCTCCTACAGCGGGGCCGTGCCGAACGAGAAGATCACTTGGGGCAAGCTCGGGGCGAACACGCCGAGGTTTGTGATCGAGTCGGATGCGACGATTGTGGCGCCGTTATTGTTTGCTTATATTTTGGGGCAGTAAACGATCCAGCCGCGCAGCGGCGAGGAGATAGGAAAGAGGTCTTAGGAGGTGGAGTAGCGGGTGGATCAAAGCGGAAAGCGTAAGGTGGGAGGTGGAACAGATTAGGATTAAGATGAAGATTAAGTAAGCGGGGATTGGGCGCGGTCCGATGACGAAGTAATCTTTGGGCATGGCCAAGGAGTCCTTAAAAATTCTAGTGGTGGATTGTGTGGAGAAGGACACTCTGCCCTTGGGGGGTGTGGAGGGGTGGTTTCGGGCGGCCCTCAAAAAGTGTGATCCAGGGGTGGAGGTAATGACGGTCCGCGCTTCCGCCCAGGATTGGGAGAAGGAGGTGGCATGGGCCGATGCGGTGATGATCAGCGGGTCGCCCCGGGACGCTTTTGCGGACGATGAATGGACCCATGCATTGATGGCGAAAGTGGCGAGGCTGCTGGAGAAGAAGAAACCGGTCCTGGGAGTGTGTTATGGGCATCAGATTCTGGGGAGGGAGCAGGGTGCAAAGGTGGAAAGGTGCGAAAGTGGATGGGAGTTAGGAGAAAACCAGGTGCAGATCACGAGAGAAGGGACGAGTTCGCCTCTACTGGAGGGGTTGCCCAAACAGATGAACGTGATGCAAAGCCATCGGGACTGTGTGTTGGAGGTTCCGGGAAGGGGAGTGCTGCTGGCGAGCAGTCCGCATACCAAGGTACAGGCGGCTCGTTGGGCGGAAAGAGCGTACGGGGTGCAGTTTCATCCGGAATTCACGGGCGAGGTGCTGCGGGGAGTCTGGACAGAGCGGCGGGACAAGTGGAGGGGGCAGGTGAAGTTTGACTTGGACCAAACCCTCGACCAAGCCAAGGAGTGCCCGGACGGACTCGCCATTTTCCGCAACTTTCTTAAGATGATCGGCCCACGATGAGCAGCGGAAACTTCTCGTTCCCGACCTCCGTCAGTTATGCTCCAGGCTGTCTGAGGGAACTGTCCGGCATTTTGGACACCTTAGGAATCCGGAATCCGCTTTTGGTAACCGACCCGGGTTTGCTCGGGACGCCGGTGGTCGATGCGGTCAAAAAGGCCGCCGGACGTCCGTGCACAGTCTTTTCCGAAGTGCACGGGAACCCGATTGAGGCGGACGTCGAGGCAGGGACGGAAGCCTTTCGAAAGAGCGGGGCGGATGGGGTGTTGGGGGTGGGTGGGGGCAGCGCGTTGGATGTGGCCAAGATCATCCGGTCTCGGGTGGCGAAACCGGAAGTAAAACTGGCGGATTTTTATTCGGTCAAGGAGTGGCCGAAAATGGCGCCGTTTGTGGCGGTTCCGACTACGGCGGGCACGGGTAGCGAGGTGGGGCGGAGTTCGGTGATTGGTTTGGGCGGCAAGAAACAGGTGTTTTTCCATCCCTCCTTGCTGGCGGCCAAGGTGATTCTGGATCCTGAGTTGACCGTGGGTTTGCCCCCGGCGCTGACCGCAGCCACCGGCATGGATGCTTTCACCCATTGTGTGGAGTCTTTTGCTTCACCGGTCTTTCATCCGCTTTGTGATGGCATTGCCTTGGAAGGGGCCCAGATCATCGTGGAGAACCTGCCCAAGGCCGTGAAGAACGGGAAGGACCTAGAGGCAAGGGGGCAGATGCAGGTGGCGGCAGCGATGGGGGGCATCGCCTTTCAAAAGGATTTGGGGGCAGTGCACTCCATGGCTCATCCGCTGTCGGCCCTGTTTGGGCTGCATCACGGCCTCACCAACGCTCTTTGCTTGGTGGCGGTGATGGAGTTTAACGCCAAGAAGAAGGCCGGGCTGTATGCTCGACTGGGGCAGGCGTTGGGGCTGAAAGACACTTCGGATGGGGCGGTGATCGATCGGGTGAAAAAACTTTTGGTGGAGTGTGGAATTCAAAGCGGACTGGGGGCTCACAAGGTGACCGAGAATGATGTGGCCAAGTTGGCGGCGGCAGCGACGGAGGATTCCTGCCACGCGACCAACCCCGTAAAGGTGACGACCAAGGATTTTGAGGAGTTGTACCGGAGGTGCCTGTGATTGCGGCGGACGGCTTTCCTGAAGAGCCGGCGGTCGCCTGGAAATGGAAAAAGGACGGGGCGCGCGTCCGGAAGCTAACCGATCCCGCTACCGGGGAAGTATGTGCAGAGATCTTTGACTCGCGGGTGGAGGATGTGGACTTGGCCGTGAAAGCGGCGGAGAAGGCGTTTCGCGGCAGTTGGCAAAAAACGATTCCGGCCAAGCGGGCGGAGTTTTTGGCGGCGATGGCCACGAAGATTGATGCCCTGAAGGAGAAGATTGCCTGGGCGGACTGCTGGAATATGGGAAAACCCCTTCAGTCGGGACGGGGGGAGGCGGGGAATGGGGCGGGCACGTTTCGTTATTACGCCGGTCTGTTGGGATCCGCGGGCGGTCAGGTGGTACCAGTCGCCAAAGAGGGTTTTGATTTCACGATCCGGGTGCCCTTTGGGGTGGTGGTGGGAATCGTGCCGTGGAATTTTCCCTTCCCGATCGCCTGCTGGAAAACGGCGGCGGCGCTGGCGGCGGGCAACTGCGTGATTTTGAAACCGGCCCAGTTCACGCCGTGGAGTGCGCTGTTGTTGGCCGAGGCGGCGCGGGAGGCGGGTTTACCGGAAGGGGTCTTGCAGGTTTTACCGGGAGGTGGAAGTGAGTTGGGTGATCCGCTGGTGACCCATCCCGGGGTGCGGAAGGTTTCATTTACGGGGTCGACGGAGATCGGTCGTCACATCATGAAAATGGCGGCGAACGACATCAAACGGGTGTCGTTGGAGTTGGGCGGAAAATCGCCCAACGTGGTGTTTGCCGATGCGGATGTGGACAAGGCGGCAGTGGCCTCGCCCGGCGCGGTCTTCGACAACACAGGGCAGGACTGTTGTGCGCGGAGCCGGATCCTGGTGGAGGAGGGGGTGGCGGAGCGGTTTGTGAAGGGATTCGTCGGGGCCACCCAAAAACTCAAGGTGGGAGACCCGAAGAAGGAAGACACCGAACTGGGCCCGTTGGTACACCAAAAGCAGCTGGAGACGACGGAGAGCTATGTGGAGGCAGCCAGAAAGAAGGGACGGAAGATTCTATGCGGGGGCAAACGGATTGGATCGAAAGGGTTTTTTTATGAGCCGACCCTGATTGTGGGATGCGAAAAGGGCGACTCCTGGTGGCAGGAGGAGATTTTCGGACCGGTGGCCAGTCTGCGGACCTTCCGGACGGAGGAGGAAGCGGTTCAGGAGGCCAATGACTCAATTTATGGTCTGAGCGGTTCACTTTGGACGCTGGGACTGGACCGGGCTTTGCGGGTGGCCTTGGCCATTGAGTCGGGAAACCTGAGCGTGAACAGCCACTCGAGTGTCTTTACCCAGGCGCCGTTCGGAGGGGTTAAGCAAAGCGGGATTGGTCGGGAACTCGGTCAGGCTGGCCTTGAGGGGTTCTCCGAGCCTAAAAATATATTTATTGGAAAGCCATGAAACTGGAACAACTCAGGGCCAAAGTTAAGTCGGGCGAGATTGACACGGTCATCGTGGCGTTTCCCGATGTGTTCGGTCGCCTGTCAGGCAAGCGGTTCAGCGGATCTTTCTTCCTCGATAGCGTGGCGAAGCATGGCACCCACGCCTGCAGCTATTTGATCACGCAGAATTTGGATCAGGATCCGTGGGAAGATTTCGCCTTGGCGAACTGGGACAAGGGATTTGCCGACTTCCATGTGGTGCCGGACTTCGGGGAAATCCGATTAGTGCCGTGGTTGCCGGGTTCAGTGTTGTTGTTGGGGGATCTGCACCACGCCAACCACGATCCGGTGGCGGAAGCACCCCGTTCCGTCCTGCGCCGTCTGTTGGAGACCACGAAGAAGGAGGGTTACACCTGCTACGTCGCCAGCGAACTGGAGTTCTTCATGTTCGAAGGCAGCTACGAAGAGGCCTATCGCTCGGGCTACCGGAATCTCCAGCCTTCCAGCAGTCATCGGTTGGACTACGACCTTTTGCAGACCACAAGGGATGAGGAGATCTTCCGCAAGGCACGGAACTTGTTCCCCTTGGCCGGGATCGAGGTGGAAAATTACAAAGGGGAATGGGGACGGGGACAGCACGAGCTGAATTTCACCTACGGGGACCCGATGGCGGTGGCGGACCGGCATGTGATTTTCAAACACGGGATGAAGGAGATTGCCCAACAGCACGGCAAGTGTGTGACGTTCATGGCCAAGCCGCATGCCCACGACGCCGGGAGCAGCTGCCACATTCACCTCAGCCTCTTCAGGAACGGCAAGAATGTGTTCCACGATCCTAAACGAGAGGATGGGACGAAGCTTTTCCGCTCGTTCTTGGGGGGGCTGTTGAAGTACTCGCCGGATTTCACCCTGCTGTATGCCCCAACGATCAATTCCTACAAACGGTTCCAGGCGTTGAGCTGGGCACCCACCAAGCTGGTTTGGGCTTTTGACAACCGGACCGTCGGATTCCGGGTGGTTGGGCATGGGGAAGGATTCCGGTTGGAGAACCGGATGCCGGGGGCCGACGCGAACCCTTATCTGGCCTTTGCGGGCATGCTGGCGGCGGGGCTGGCGGGGGTGAACGAAGGGCTGGATTGCGGAAAGATGTACGCTGGGAACGCTTACGCAGACGGAAAGCTACCTCATTTGGCGACTAGCTTGGGGCAGGCGGCAGAACAGTTTGCCCGCAGCGCGGTGGCAAAAAAGTATTTCGGGCCGGAGATCGTGGATTTTTACGCCCGGACCGCCCGCAACGAGATTCGGGAGTTTAATGCGGCCGTCACGGATTGGGAGCGGGTACGGTATTTCGAAAAGATCTAAGAAAGAAATTCGGATTTGGGAATTCGGATTTCGGATTTTTAAGCGAGAGGATGGGTCGGATGGGTCGGATGGGACGGAGGGGATCAATGGAGGCATGGAAGGCGTAAGAACGGCCGCGGCCCTGCAGAAGTAGGGAATTTACATTTCAGCGCTGCGCGAAGAAGTGCGAAAAGGGTTGCCTGCCCCCACAGGGGAAGATCATCATCTCTTTTGCTTGATGACGAACCGAAAGCGCTGTGACACTGCGGGATTTCGGGCCCGGACGGGCCTGTTCTTGATCCCAACCCCACAACATCCGTCGCCGGTGGCCCCGGAAGGTGTGCGCCCGGCGCTTTCGTAACCCGGAGGAAACTGAAATGGAAACCAACAACATCCAACGTAGAAAGTTCCTGAAAGTTGCGGGAGCAGGATTGGCCACCACGCTGGCCGGCGCCCCGTATGTAAAGGCCCAGGCCAAGGGTAAAATCAAATGGCGTCTGCAGACCTACGCCGGACCGGCGTTGGCCGAACACGTCATCAAGAAGTCGATCGACGACTTCAACAAGGCCGCCAACGGCGAGATGGAGATCGAGCTCTACACCGCCGACCAGTTGGTCCCGACGAGCGAGCTGTTCAAGGCGATGCAGAAGGGGACGATCGACGCGGTCCAGAGCGACGACGATTCGATGTCTTCCCCCGCGGACGTGAAGGTGTTCGGCGGGTACTTCCCGTTTGCCACCACCTTCAGTACGGACGTGCCGACGTTGTTTTACCAGTTCGGCTTGGACAAGATCTGGAAGGAGTCCTACGACGCCGTCAAGGACGTGACCTGGCTGGGAGCCGGGGCGTGGGATCCCTGCAACTTTGCCACCAAGAAGGAGATCACCTCCTTGGCGCAGTTGAAGGGCCTCAAAATCTTCACCTTCCCGACCGCCGGGAAGTTCCTGGAGCGGTTCGGTGTGGTGCCGAAAACTGTGCCGTGGGAAGACGTGCAGATGGCGCTCAAGACCGGCGAGCTAGACGGCATCGCCTGGTCCGGCATCACTGAGGATTACACGGTGGGCTGGGCCGACGTGACGAGCTGGTTTGTGACGAACAACCTGTCCGGTGCGTGGATCGGTTCCTACTTCGCCAACACCAAGGCGTGGCAGGCCGTCCCCGACCGGCTGCAGACCCTGTTTAGGCTCTGCATGGACAGCTCGCACTACAACCGGCTCCACTGGTACTGGGGGGGTGAGGCGAAGCTGCGAACGCAGGGCACCAAACTCAAACTATGCTCCATTCCGGACAAGGAGTGGTCGACGGTGAAGGACGAGGCCCTCAAGTTCTGGGATGAGATCGCCAAGACCAGTCCTCGCGCCAAGAAGGTCGTGCAGATCTTCAAGGATTACAACGCGATGATGGAGAAGGCGGGCTATCCGTATCGCCAGAACGCCAAGGCTTAGTTCTTCGTTTCTTTGACTGGGGCCGGTCCCCTCCGCGGGGAGGGGCCGGCCCGGTCGATTCCGCTTGCGGGTGTTCCCGCATAAATCCTTAATCTCCCATGGCTGACCGTTTTTTTTCCGCCGCCGGGGTGTATGTCCGCTGGGTGGACGAGCTGAATCGAAAGGTAGGGCGCTTCTCGATGATTTGGCTGTTTGGCCTGCTGTTCGGCATCCTGACTTACGGTGTCTTCACCGACGTGATCCTGCGCACCCCGGCCAACTGGGCGATGGAGATGGCCCAGTTCACGATGGCGGCCTACTACATCCTGGGCGGGGGATTTTCCCTGCAGAATGAGGCCCATGTCCGGGTGGATATTCTTTACGGGCGCTGGAGTCCGCAGACCCGGGCGCGGGTGGATGTTTTCACGAGCCTACTCCTGATGTTTTACCTGGGGATCCTGCTGGTGGGCGGGTTCCAGAGCGTCGAGTACGCGGTGGAAAACAACCAGAAGAACTTCACGGCCTGGGGGCCTCCCCTAGCGCCGATCAAAATCATCATCTTCACCGGGATTCTGCTGATGTTCCTGCAGACCACCGCCATCTTTCTGAAAAGCCTGGCGCACAGCCTGAAGCGGGAACTCCCATGAGTTACGAGATGATCATGTTCCTGATGTTCGGGGGCATGATGCTGATGCTCCTGACCGGGCAGCGGGTGTTCGGAGCGATCGGCTTCATTGGCAGCGTGTTTGCGCTCTGGCTCTGGGGGACGGGGGGTTACGAGCTGGGGTTTGATGCCAGCATCAAGCTGCTCAACTGGTATCCGCTGCTGACGGTGCCGATGTTCGTCTTCATGGGGTATATGCTTTCCGAATCCGGCATCGCCGATGATCTGTACGCGATGGTGCATGATTTGACCGGTGGTTTAAGGGGGGGGCTGGCGATCGGGACCATCCTGCTCATGGTGCTGATTTCAGCCATGAATGGGCTGAGCGTCGCCGGGATGGCGATCGGCTGCAGCATCGCCCTGCCGGAGATGCTGAAGCGGAAGTACGACAAGCGGATGATTTCCGGGGTGATCCAGGCGGGTAGTTCCCTCGGTATTTTGATTCCGCCCAGCGTGGTCTTGGTGCTTTACGGAATGATTGCGCGGCAACCGGTGGGAGACCTGTGGCTGGCCGGGGTCTTCCCGGGATTGCTGATGGCCACCCTGTTTTTGGTCTACATCGTGGTGCGCTGCCATTTGCAGCCTGAATTGGGCCCCATCTTACCTCCAGAGGAGCGGTCCGTGACCTGGCAACACAAGATGGTCTCCATTGCCAAGGGGATCCCGGCGCTTCTCGTGATGTTCCTAGTGATTGGTCTGTTTTTAATGGGAGTGACCAGTTTGGTGGAGAGTTCAGCGGTAGGGGCTCTTTGCGCGGTGGGACTGGCGGCCTGGAAGAAAAGGCTCAACTGGCCGGTCCTGGAAAAAACGTTGCTTCAGACCATGAATATCAGTGCGATGTTCATGTGGATTATCATGGCCGCCCTTTGTTTTGGTGCGGTGTTCGATGGTTTGGGTGCGGTGAAAGCCATTAAAAGCATCTTTCTGGGGGACTGGGGGCTGACCCCGTGGCAGGTGATCTGGTTGATGATCCTTTCCTTCATCCTTTTGGGGATGTTTTTGGACGACACGGCGATGCTGGTGATTGTGGCCCCGCTTTATATCCCGCTGGTAGGGGAGTTGGGCTTCAACCTGGTATGGTTCGGTGTCCTTTACACGATGACCTGCCAGATTGCCTACATGACGCCGCCTTTCGGATATAATCTCTTTCTGATGCGGGCGATGGCACCGAAGGATTTTACACTAGGGGATATTTATCACTCGATTATCCCATTCGCCCTGATCATGGTTGCGGGAATTATGATTTTGATGGCGTTTCCGCAGATCGCGACGTGGTTGCCGGAGCAGTTGATGAGGAAATAGGCTGTAGGCTACAGGCCACAGCCGGTAAGGCGGTTGGTTGGTCTTTTGGCGATCGTGATGGAGGGAAGGGTTGGGATAGCGGATTTGGGATTTTACAGGGAAGGGAATAGGCAGATGGGACGGATAGAGCCTATCGGATCTATGGAGGTTCGTCTAAGGAAGTCGAGAGCGCGGAGGTCCAGCCAGTATCCTGCGCCGCGAACGGCCCTACCAAAAATCCCAGCGGAACGGCTTGC
>Ga0194125_10009897_pt1 | contig 13128 bp, 8 predicted proteins | sample TA2KigC250mmetaG_FD_148626 | JGI IMG/M metagenome (GOLD analysis project Ga0194125, IMG submission 148626) | Freshwater microbial communities from Lake Tanganyika, Tanzania - TA2015034 Kigoma Deep Cast 250m | ecosystem: Environmental > Aquatic > Freshwater > Lake | place: Tanzania: Lake... | reverse complement strand
CGGCGGGCAGAGGCAGCGCCAGGCCGGCGAGCCGCTCCTGCAGCCGGCCGTGCGCGCGCGGATCGGCGGGCAGCGGCCGCGGCTTCAGGGCGGGGAGGATGTGATCCCAGACAAGGTCGAGTTCGCCCTGGAGGTTCCTGCTCTCCGCCGTGATGGCGACCACCGCCTCCTGCTCCGGCAGGATGACCATGAACTGGCCGTAGGCGCCGTCGCCGCGGAAGGCGTTGTGCCGGCAGCGCCAGAACTGGTAGCCGTAACCCTGGTGCCAGTCCTTGCGCTCGCCGCCGGCGGGGATGGGCTGCTGGATCTTGAACGTCGTCGCCTCGTCGACCCACGCGGCCGGGAGGAGCCGCCGGCCCTGCCATTCGCCGCGCCGGCGGAGGAGCTCGCCGAACTTCGCAAGGGCCGCGGTCGGGACGCTCAGCCCCCAGCCGCCGGTGTTGATGCCGCGCGGGCAGACCTCCCACGTCATGCCGTCGATGCCGAGCGGCTCGAACAGGCGCGGCCGCAGGTAGTCGAGGATCCGCTGCCCGGTCAGCCGCTGGACGATCGCCGAGCACATGTACGTGGCCTCGCTGTTGTAGACGAAGCGCGAGCCCGGCGGGTGCGCGAACGCGGAGCCGAGGAAGGCGCGGACCCAGTCCTCCTCCTTCACGATGGGATGGGTGGGGTCCTTGTCGTGGCCCGAGGCCATGCACAGCAGGTCCCGCACGCGCAGGGCGGCGAGGTGCTCGTTCACCGCGGCCGGGCGGGCCTCGGGGAAGAAGGGCAGCACCTTGTCGTCGACCGACAGCCGGCCCTCGGCGACGGCGAAGCCGACCGCGGTCGACGTGAAGCTCTTGCTCAGCGAGTAGAGCGTGTGGTTGAGCTGCGGGCCGTACGGCGCCCACCAGCCCGCGGCCACGACACGGCCGTGGCGGAGGACCATCAGGCCGTGCAGCTCGTAGCCGCCCTGCTGCGCCGCGTCGAGGAAGGCGAGGAGGCCGGCGGACGAGACGCCCTCCGCCTCGGGCGTGCTGTGCGGGAGCCCGGCGGCGGCGCCTCGTCCGAGTCCTGCGCAGCCGGCCGTCCATGACGCTGCACCCAACCCGGCGGCGGCTCCGCCGACCCTGCGGAGAAACGACCTGCGGTTGAGGTTCATGCCGGAAGAGTCGCGCGAACGCGGCGGCGGAGGCAAGCGCAACGTGCGGGGGCGGGGGGAGGATTCCGGGCCGCGCGCCCCTTGGGAGGGGGGTTGGGTTGGAGGGCGGGGCGCGCGGCGCCGGAATCGAAGCTCAGTATTGCAGGCCGACGGGAACCGTCCCCCCGGTGCCGTATTCGACGGGGCCGCCCGGGCTCAGCCGGAGCATGGGCGGACCCTGGTTGGTCATGACGGCCAGCAGAGGGACGGCGGACGTCATCAGCGTCGGCGCCCTGCTGTCGGCGAACATGGAGATCGGCTGGGCCGTCGGCGCCTCGGACGCCAGCCCGGGCACCGGCACCGGCACCGCGCCGGGACGGAGGAAGCCGACGGCCGCGACCACGATGGCGGCGGAGGCCACGGCCCACCGGACCGCCGGCGTGAACCACTCGATCGCCGCGGCCGGGACCCACCGACGGGTGGGAACCGTGCCCTCGATCTCGCCGCGAACCCGGGCGACCAGACGGGTTTCGAAATGGGCGTCCGGCGTTTCATTCCTCTTGAACGCAAGGAGGTTGCGAACCGAGGCGTCGCGCGCGGCGTAGGCGCGGCAGGGCGGGCAGCGCTCCAGGTGCGCGGCGAGGGCGGCGGAACGGGTCTCCGTTTCCGCCGTCGCGATCTCGAATCGGGCGCTTTCGCAGTTCATGGCGCAAACTCCGCTAACTCGGCCTGCAGAAGCTGGCGGGCGTAGAACAACCTCGACCGGACCGTGCCCACGTTCACCCCGAGCGCCTTTGCGATCTCGTCGTGCGGCAGCCCCTGGACATCGTGCAGCACCACCACGCTTCTGTGTTCTTCCGACAGCGTCTGGAGCGCGGCGTTCAATTTCTTTTGCAGCTCCGTCAGGGAGAGGTCGCGCACCGGGGATTCCCGCGCGACGAGTTCGACGTAGGCCGGGTCGCGCTCGGCCCCCTCGTCGAGGTCGTCGAGGCTCATCTCGCCCTGGCGGCGCTTGCGCCGCTGCAGGTGGTTGAGCGTGGTGTTCATCGCGATCCGGTAGAGCCACGTGGAGAACGACGAGCGGCCGCCGAACGATCCGAGCGCGCGGTAGGCCTTCACGAAGATCGTCTGGACGATGTCCTCCGCGTCCTGCTTGTGCGACGTCATGTTGTAAACCATGCCGTGCACGCGCGACTGGTAGCGGCGGACGAGGATCTCGTAGGCGGGGGTGTCGCCGGAGCGCGCACGCTCGACGAGTTCGGCGTCCGGCGGGCCGCCGTCCTCGGGCTCGCGCGCGGCGGCCAGTGACGGCGCCCGGGATGGAGAAGTCTCGTCCATGTTCAAACCGCAAGACATACACCAGCGCCGCGGATTCGTCACGGCGGAAGACGGGGCGGCGGGTCGGGGCAGCCGCATCCTCCTCGGCGAAAAGGGGAGTTCCGGATCGGAAGCCGGTCCGCAGGTCCTCGTGCCCCCGACTCCCGGTTCTCGGATCCCGTCCCTCCGTCCTCCCACCTCCGGCCCGGACGGCCACGGATTCCACGAAGGGCACGGATCCGATCGGGATGGCGGCAAGGCGACCCGCTCCGGCCACCGCCCGGCGGGGCCGGCTGGCGCGGCGGCCGCGGGCGGCTATAGTGTGTCTTTTCGGAGGCGCTCCATGGCGGCATCGCAGGACACGGCGGAACTGGTGGTGATCGGCGGCGGACCGGCGGGCTATCCGGCGGCGTTTCACGCGGCCGATCTCGGCATGTCGGTGACCCTCGTCGATCTCGAGGAGAACCCCGGCGGCGTGTGTCTCTACCGCGGCTGCATCCCGTCGAAGGCGCTGCTGCACGTGGCGCGTTTCCTCGAGGAGGCGGACGAGATCGGCCACTGCGGCGTGCGCGTGGCGAAGCCCTCGGTCGACCTCGCGAAGCTCCGCGCGTGGAAGGAGAGCGTCGTCGGCCGGCTCACGGGCGGCCTCGGACAGCTTCGCGGCGCGCGGAAGGTGCGGTTCGTCCGCGGCCGCGCGCGGTTCGTCGATCCGCACACTGTCGAGGTCGCGGCGGAGGGCGGCCCGGTCCGCATCCCGTTCCGCAAGGCGATCCTCGCCACCGGCTCGCGGCCGGCGGCCATCCCGGGCTTCCCGGTCTCGCCGCGCGTGATGGACTCGACCGCGGCGCTCGACCTGCCGGACATCCCCGGCCGGATGCTCGTCGTCGGCGGCGGCTACATCGGCCTCGAACTGGGCAGCGTCTACGCGGCCCTCGGGTCGAAGGTCAGCGTCGTCGAACTGCTGCCCGTCCTGCTGCCCGGGGCGGACCGCGACCTCGTCGCCCCGCTGGCGCGGCGGCTGGCGAAGAAGTTCGAGGCGATCCGGCTCGGGACGAAGGTCGCCGCGATGAAGGACGACGGCGCCCGGCTGCTCGTGACCTTCGAGGGGCCGGACGGCACGCGGGAGGAGACGTTCGACCGCGCGCTGGTCTCCGTCGGACGCAAGCCGAACAGCGAGAACCTCGGCCTCGACCTCGCCGGGATCGAGACGGACCGCCGCGGGTTCGCGGTCGTCGATCTCCAGCGCCGTACGTCGAACCCGGACGTCCATGCGATCGGCGACATCGCCGGCGAACCGATGCTGGCCCACAAGGGCACCCACGAGGCGCGCGTCGCGGTGGAGGCGATCTCCGGCCGCCGCGCCACGTTCGAGCCGCGCGCCATCCCGGCCGTCGTCTTCACCGATCCCGAGATCGCGTGGGTCGGCCTCACCGAGACCGAGGCGGAGAAGGCGGGCCAGAAGGTCGCCGTGGCGAAGTTCCCGTGGACCGCGTCCGGCCGCGCGCTGACCCTCGAGCGGCAGGAGGGGCTCGCGAAGCTCATCGTGGACCCGGAGACGCAGCGGGTCCTCGGCCTCGGCCTCACCGGCATCGGCGCGGGCGACATGATCGCCGAGGGCGCGCTCGCGATCGAGATGGGCGCGCTGGCGTCCGACCTCGCCCTGACGATCCACCCGCACCCGACGCTCTCCGAGACGGTGATGGAGGCCGCCGAGGTCTACTACGGGCACTGCACGCACCTGGTGAAGAAGGGATGAACCGGGCGGCGATCTTCGACTGGGACGGCGTGATCGTCGATTCCTCCGCGCACCACGAGCGCAGCTGGGACCTGCTCGCCGCCGAGGAGCGGCGCGTCCTGCCCGAGGGCCACTTCCACCGCGGCTTCGGGATGAAGAACGAGGAGATCATCCCGAACCTGCTCGGATGGACGCGCGATCCGGCCGAGACGCGGCGCCTGTCGCTGCGGAAGGAGGAGATCTTCCGCGGCCTCGTGCGGGACTCGGGCATCGCGCCGCTGCCGGGCGTGCTGGAGTGGCTGCGGCGCCTCGACGAGGCCGGGATCCCCCGGATCATCGCCTCGTCGACCCACCGCGAGAACATCCGGACGATCCTCGACGTCCTCGGGCTCGACGGGTTCGCGGGGATCGTCGCGGCGGACGACGTCCACCGCGGCAAGCCGGATCCCGAGGTCTTCCTGCTCGCCGCCCGCCGCCTCGGCGTCGAGCCCGCGCGGAGCGTCGTCTTCGAGGACGCCCCCGCGGGGATCGAGGCGGGGCTCGCCGCCGGCATGCGCGTGGTCGGCGTGACGACGACCCATCCGGCCGGCCGCCTCGCCCGCGCCCATCTCACCGTCGCCCGGCTCGACGAGCTGACGGCGGACCGGATCGACCGGCTGCTCGCGGGCGCGTAGGGGCGTCCGCCGTCTCACCGCTCGCGGCGGAGGCGGTAGAAGCGGTTCGATGCGGAGGCGGGGGACCACTCGACCCCGCCCGCGGCGTTGGTGGTGACCTCGGCCTCGGGGGACCAGTCGCCCGCGAGAAGGGATGAGGCGCCCTCGATCACGTAGGGCATGCCGGCCAGCGCGTCCCAGCGCAGCTTCATCGCCGCCGGATTCGGCGCGAGCGAAAGACCGAGATCGCCGCTCGCGACCGCGCCCCCGGCGGGGGACGGCTCTCCGGCCGCCCAGTTCGCGACGGCCGCGCCCGCGAGGCCGGGCGCGGTCCGGTGCAGCGCGTGCCCGGCGCCGTCGGCCGCCCGGAACCACGGGCCGCGGTCGAAATAGACCAGTTCGTCGATCACGGTCCAGATGACCGGCTCGCCGGGCAGGTCGGGTTCCTGCGGCCGCTCGAGCCGCACGCGTCCTCCGCGGTCGGAGAGCGTGCCGTCCCACGGCCCCGCCAGCGTCGCGCCGGCCGGATCGCCGTAGCGGGCCGTGAAGCGCGCGACGGCGACGGTGTCGGTCGGGGCGAAGGGCACGACGATCAGCCGCGCCCCGGCGGCAAGGGTCGTGTTCGTCGGCAGGTCGAAGTCGACCTCGCCGCGGATCCGCCACGTCCCGAGGACCCCGCCGGCCGCATCGACCCAGAGCGCGACGGACGCGGCGCCGGTGTTGCGGAGAACGAGGTACTCGTCCGCCGTGTTGCCGGTTCCGGGCGGATCGTCGGGCGGGTGGAACATGACCTCGTCGAGGACGACGCCCGCGGCCGCGGGCCGGTTGGTGGCGTCGCGCGTGGGGTCGCAGCGCTGCCACGCGCCGCCGTCGGGGTAGCGGCCGAGGGAGACGCCGTTGTCCTGCCCGCCGAACGGCACGGCGTCGAGCACGCGGTCGTTCCCGGCGCCGGGCAGCCACGAGAGGATCGCCCACTCGCCGGCCTTGTCGAGGCCGAAGCCGTTGGTCAGGGGCGAGTGGAAGCCGGCGATCTCGTCGTAGCTCAGCAGGCCGCGCGCCGCGATGACCGTGCCCGACGGCACGGCCCACTTGCGCAGGTCGGCGGGATCGTCGCTGAGCCAGCAGTCCGCCAGCGGCCAGGCGGACGTCGACGGGTTGAACAGCTCGATCCAGTCGTTCGAGTCGTAGCCGGGATAGGCCGGGCTGCTGAAGTCGGTGTGGGCGGTGACCTCGTTGAGGACGACCGGCGGCGCGCCCGCGGGCTCGGCGGCGCCGGGGGTGCCGTCGAGCACCGCGCCCGCGGTCCAGTTTCCGCCGTAGTCGAGGGCGCCCCCGGCCTGCGGGTCGAGGATCCGCGGCACCAGCGAGTGGCCGGGGCCGCCCGCGGCGGCGGGCCAGCCGGAGCCGGAGCCGTACTCGAAGGCGGCGACCTCGCCGACGCCCTCGACCTCGAGGGTCACGGACTCGCCGGCGTCGTCGAGTGCGCCCTCGAACTCGCCGGCGACGGGCAGGCCCGGGCCGTGGCGCGATTCGAAGGCGGCGGCGTTGCGGACGACGACCGCGCGGGCGCCGGGGGCGAGCGAGTCGATCGCGCCGTTGCCGAAGTCGAACCGCACGCCCTCCGCCAGGCGCACGCCGACGAGGCCGACGGTGCGGTCGCCGGTGTTGACGATCTCGACGAACTCGAAGTCCGACGGGTCGTTGGTGCCGCTCCCGTCCGGCCGCGGCGCGACCATCAGCTCCGCGATCCGCAGCGGCGAGGGGCGCGTGTCGTAGAAGACCGCCTCGGCCATGGCGCTCCAGTTGGTGCCGCTGAGGGACCGCGCGCGCAGTCTCGTCGAGCGGTCCAGTGCGACCGGTCCGGCGTACGGCGTGCCCGCGGGCGTGCCGGTGCCGTAGGCGCGCGGGTCGGTGCCGCCGGTCGTGGTGTAGACGGTGGCGGTAGCCGTGACCGGCACGGCGAGAGAGCCGGAGAACAGCCCGCCGTGGGGGGCGATCGACGGCGCGTCGAGGGAGGGAAACCAGTTGCGGCCGCGGTACTGCGACAGAAGCTGCCCGCCGCGCAGCGGGAACTGGACGCCCACCATGCGGACATGCTCCGCCTCGTACTCCCCGTCGCGGTCGTAGAGCAGGTACGGGCCGTTCGAGCGTGGATGCACGTCGCGCCGGTAGTCGCCCCAGCGGGCACTCTCGGCGATCAGCGCCTCGCCGACCTCGGCGTGGCGGGCCTCCCAGCGGTTGGTCATCGGTCCGGGCGTCAGGGCGCCGCCCGGCTGGAGCAGGTGACGGTGGACGCGGTCCGCGAAGAGAAGCCGGAACTCCGTGTTCGCCATCAGCCGCTGGAACACGCGCGATGGCATGTAGTTGTTGTTCTTGTCGCACACATTGTTCGTCGTGTCCTCGAGCGTCCTCTCCGCGTCCCACGAGAAGAACATGAACGGGCCGCTGGTGGTGCGGCGGCGGGCGGCGTACCAGTTGTGATGGTCCCAGTCGGTGTTGCCGCCGAACTGGTTCACGATCATGTAGTCGGCGAGATTGGTGACGTCGCAGAGCGCGCGGACCGATTCGTAGGCGGAGAGCGTGGTCACGCCGGCGTTGGCCAGCATCGTGAGGTTGGTCCATGCGATGCCGTCGCCGGTGTTGAACTCGCCGCTGTTGGTGGCGTCCCAATCCTCCTTCTCTCCGCCCAGATAAGAAGCGGCGAACGAGGCGTCGGGCCGCTCGGTCGGGTTGTAGACGCCCCAGTAGAGGCCGTTGATGTAGAGGTGGGCGAAGAAGCCGCCGGCGGAGGGGCGGTCCATCGCGAGCTGGGTGTCGCGGATCCACTGGTCGGTGATGTACTGCGCGCGCGCCCGCTGGCCGTTGTCCCAATGGATCCAGGTGTTGTTGTAGCCGCCGCGCAGCATGATCGTGTCGAACTCCTCGACGCGGCTGCCGGGGAAGAGCGGATGACGCAGCTTGGACGGGCCGTAGAGGTCCTTGAAGAGCAGACGGAACGAGTGCTTGGGACAATTGGCCGGCGTGCGGCTGGCCCCGCCCTGGATGCGGATCCCGCAGTTGACCTGCTTCCCCTCGCGGCCGTCCGGGTAGAAGATCTCGAACGACGCGGGGCGCTCCCACGTGACGCTCTCCCGCGTCGGGTTGTCGTAGATGCCGGCGGTGCCGAAGAGGTTGGTCCGGTCGGTGACGATGGAGAGGACGGGCAGGGCGGTCAGCGCGGCGGCGATCCGGCCGGCGTAGGCGGGGTCGCCGGCGATCTCGGGGTCCATCGCGTAGTCGGCGTAGCCTCCGGTCCAGTTGGTCGGCCAGCCGGCCGGACGGTGGGGCTGGAGGATCACGTCGGACGGGAAGATGTAGGTTTGCGTGTCGACGTCCGAGGGCTGCCAGCCGGCCCGGAACGCGGCGGCGCGCAGCACCGTCGTGTTCGTGACCGCGATCGGGCCCGCGTAGACCGTTCCGTTCAGCTCCGTCGGCGCGCTGCCGTCGGTCGTGGTGCGGATCTCCGCGCCGGCGGTGGCGCAGGAGATCGCGACGCTGAAGGCGTTGGTGAAGAAGCCGCGGTCGACGCTGAACCTGGTGTCGGCGACGAAGTCGGCGAAGGCGTTGTTGTTCGAGGCGCCGGGCGTGGGGACGGCGAAGTAGCGCTGGAGCGAGACGTCGATCGGGTCGACCGTGTCGGCGGCCAGCTGGGCCTGGAGGAGCATGTCGCTGCTCGTCGACAAGGCGTTGAGGCCGTGGATCGCCAGCATGTTCGTGCCGGCGACGAGCAGGGCGGAGGGGACGTTGGAGACGGCGAAGTCCTCGAAGAGGATCGCCTCGGCGTCGGAGTGCGTGGCGGTCGCCGTGGAGCTCCACACGGGCGAGGCCGGCGCGTTGGCGCGGGCGACCTCGGTGCCGTTGAGGTGGGCGACGAAGCCGTCGTCGTAGCGCATCCGGAGGATCAGGCGCGTGAGGAGCGCCGGATCGTCGACGACGAACGGGATGCGGACGTACAGCGACGTCGCGCGGCCGTACAGGTTCGACCCGAGGTCCAGGTCGATGAAGTCGCGGTAGTCGACCGGCGTCGCGTTGCGGTCGTAGCCGGCGCCGGTGAGGCCGTTGGTCCAGGCGGCGTCGGCGAAGGCCCGCGCCGTCCACGTCCCGTCCACCGCGCCGTTGGTCGGGACGAGCGCGCGGCAGGGGCTGATGGAGTCGACGATCACGACGTTGGTGCCCAGGGATCCGATCGACATGAGGCCGTAGGAGACGTCCTTCTTCTGCGGCGGGAAGACGGGCGCGTAGGCATGTTCGGTCGTTCCGTCGGGCCGGAGCAGCGCGAGGTGCTCGCCGTCGGCGTCGAGCTTGAACGACGCGTGCAGCTCGCCGTTCGTCGCGACACCGAGCCCCGAGGCCCACACGAGCCGGAAGGCGCCGGAGGCGAGGGTGGTGCCGGCGGGGAACGTCCATCGCGCCACGTGGTTCGAGGCGTCCGTCAGGTGCCAGCCCGAGAGGTCGACCGTGGAGGGCGAGACGTTCTGCAGCTCGATCCAGTCGGCGCGATCACCGAGGCTGTTGGTGATCGTCCGGTCGTTCGAGGCCATGAACTCGCGGATCACGACCTGCGCGGCCGGCGCGGATGCAGGCGCAAGGGCGGCCAGCAGAGCGACCGCCATCGCGCCGCGCCGGTGGGCCCGTTGCGTGCGCCGCGGGATCTGACGGGGCTGCGTTGACACGACGCGACAGAATACCCGCACACCGGCCGTCCGGCCAGTGCGGGATGGGTGCGATCCCGCCCGAACGGCGCCGGCGGGCGGCGGTCAGGCCTCCCCGGGGAACACCTCCTGGTCGGGCAGGTCGCGGTTGGGCCGGTCCTGGTCGGAATCGCCCTTGAACATGCGGTAGCGGGCGCCGGGCGGAACGAGGTAGCCGAAGGCGATGTCCTTGTTGCGACGCTCGAGCGGTTCGAAGTAGTGCGGCAGCACGAGCGGGTCCGTGGCGCGGTGGGGCGAGAGCCCGGCGAGGTCGAAGAGGGCCGGGTCGACCCCGCAACGGATGACGTCGAGGAACTCGGCGTCCTCGGCGCGCAGGTGCCGCAGCAGGCCCCGTCCGGCGCCGGCCCACGCGCGGTCGTCGCCGACGAACGACACGACGCGGACCGCCCGCGCGGCCTCCGCCTCCGCGGTGCGCGTCACGAGGAGCCCCCCCCCCGAACCCGGCGCATGGACCGCGTGGAACCGGTAGCGGTACCAGGGATGCCGCGCGTAGCGGGCGCGGAGGTAGGCGGGCGACTTGAGCGGCAGCACGCCGCCGAAGTCGATGGACGCGGCGGCGAAGGGCTCCACCTCGTCGGGGCCGATCTCGCGCATCCCGTCCGGCGGCAGCGCGGACTCCGCGGGCGGGCGCGGCGCGCAGCCGGCCTCGCCGACGAGCCGGAACTCCGCCACGTCGGGATTCAGAAGGAAGTGCCGGTCGACGAAGCCCATCGTGTAGCCAAGGCGCGGGAGGATGGTCTGCGTGTTGCGGCTCAGGCCCAGCGAACCGACGCTGCGCGCACGCAGCTCGCGGACAAGGAAGCGCGTGATCTCGCTGCCCAGCCCCGGCGCCGCGTCGGGTGCGACCGTCCACAGTCCCGGCCAGAGGTCGCAGACCGGGATCGACGGATCGAAGTGCGAGGGCGACAGGAAGGCCTGCACGCCGAGGATCGCCCCGTCGGTGCGGCGGACGGCGATTGCGAAGTTGTAGCGCCCGGTGACCGGGTCGACCTGCTGCCAGCGCACGAACTCCGGGCTGGTGACGTACGGGTGCGACGCGCTCCACTGGTCCCGGAGGAACGTGCGCAACGCGGGCCAGTCGTCCGGCGCGCAGAACCGGATCTCGTACGCCGCGAGCCCGGCCTCCAGCCGCCGCCGCAGCGGCTCCGGGAACTGCCTCAGCCTGACCGTCGCCGTCGAATCGTCCATCGCCATCACCCCGGCCCCGCACCTGTTTCCGTTCCGTCGCGCGCCGCGGGTTGTGTTTTCCGCCCCGCCCGGTAGTCTGGTTCCGCGTAAAGCGCGAGTATGAGCCGCCGCATCGAGATTGTCATGTACCATTACGTCCGGGACCTGGCGCGCTCGCGCTATCCGGGCATCAAGGGCCGTACCGTGGAGGAGTTCCGCGGGCAGCTCGACTGGATCCGCGCGCACCGGACGGTCGTCGGCGCGGAGGCCGTGCTCGACGCGGTCGCCACGGGCGCGCCGCTGCCGGAGCGCGCCTGCCTGCTCACGTTCGACGACGCCTTCATCGACCACCACGCCGTCGTCTTCCCGATCCTCCGCGACCTCGGCCTTCCCGGCGCCTTCTTCCCGCCCGCCCGCGTCGTGCTCGAACACCGGGTCCTCGACGTCAACAAGCTCCACTTCGTCCTCGCCGCCGTGGCGGACACGTCCGCGCTGCTGGATGCCATGGTCCGGGAGATGGCCGCCCTCCGCGACGAGTTCGCCCTTCCGCCCGACGCGCACTACCGCGCCGCCGTCGACGTGTCCGGCAACCGCTGGGACACCCCCGACGTCGCGTTCTTCAAGCGCATGCTGCAGCGCGAGCTGCCCGAGGCCGCCCGCACGCGCATCGCCGACCGGCTCTTCCGCGCGTTCGTCAGCGACGACGAGGCCGCCTTCGCGCGCGGCCTCTACATGAGCGTCGCCCAGATGCGCGAGATGACCGCCGCCGGGATGTTCTTCGGCAGCCACGGCTACAACCACGCCTGGCTGAACCGCCTCCCGCCGGAGGAGCAGGAGCGGGAGATCGACCTCGGGCTCGCGTTCCTCCGCGACCTCGGCGCGCCGGCGGATCGCTGGATGATGAACTACCCCTACGGCGGCTGGAACGAGTCCCTGCTCGGGATCCTGCGCCGGAAGGGCTGCAACGCGGGATTGTCGACGCGGGTCGACGTCGCCGACCTCGACCGCGACGACCCGCTGCTGCTGCCGCGGGTCAACACGAACGACCTGCCCGTGCGGGCCGACGCGCCGGACCGGGGCGCCCCGTAGCGCGGCGCGCTACGGCCGCGGCGCCAGCGACCGGATCCCCCCGACCTTCATCGGCAGGCCGAGGAACCTGTCCTTCGACGTGAGGAAGAGCGTCTTGAAGTCGGGCCCGCCGAACACGACGTTCGAGGCGTAGGTGCCCGGCGCCAGCACGCCGATCGCCGTCCCGTCGGGCGCGTAGACCTTCACGCCCACGCCGCCGCAGGCCACGTAGAGGTTGCCCTGCGCGTCGAGCGTCATCCCGTCCGGCCCGGCGCCGAGGTCGATCCACTTCGTCTCGTTGGCGAGGCGGCCGGGAGCGGTCACGTCGTAGCGGTAGATGCACCTGCCGCCGTTGTCGGCGAGGTAGAGGGTCTTGTTGTCCGGCGTCAGCAGGATGCCGTTGGGCTTCTTGCAGACGGTCGAGACGCACGACACCCGGCCGTCGGGGGCGACGTAGTAGGCGTCCTCCTTGCGCACCGGAGGCTGGCCGCGGTGGCGGTAGTTCGGGTCGGTGAAGTAGAAGCCGTCCTGCAGGTCGATCGTCAGGTCGTTCGGCTCGTTGAACTCGCGGGTCGCCCCGCCGCCGGCGAGCACGCGCTTCTGCTTCGACTTCACGTTGAAGGCGACGACGCGGAACGCGGCGCCCTCGCACACGACGAGTTCGCCCTTCGCGTTGAACATCATGCCGTTCGCATCGAAGCTGTCGCCGGTGAAAAGCGCGACCGGCTTGCCGGGTTCGTAATAGTGGATCGCGTTCGTCTTGCCGTCGGAGAAGTAGACGTTCCCCGCGCCGTCCGCCGCCGGGCCCTCGCAGAAGCCGTAGCCCGTTCCGAGCACCTGCGGTTGCGCCGCCGGGTCGCACAGGTCCTCGAGCTTCGCCCCCGCGCCCGCCGCCAGCGCGCCCGCCGCCGCCAGGCCCATCGCCACCCGCATCGCGTTCGTCATCGCCGCATCCTCCCGCGCCCCGCCGGCGCGCCCGCACGATAGCCTTCCCCGCCCCGCCGCCGCAAGCCGGCGGGCGATCGAGGCCCGCAACCCGGGCGCCCCTCCCGGCTCCCCGCGCCGGGCCTTCCCGTGCCGCCGGGAGGCCGGGGCCCGGACGGCCGGCCCGTGGCAGGGCAGACGCATCTTCCTCGTGGTAGTGGCGCCTTTCGGTCGGCGGGGCGCGGAGTGGCTGGTGGACGCTGGAGCGCTTGCGGTTGCGGGGGTGCGACGCGCACCAGGCCGGCCGGATCGCGCGGGATCCCGCCCCGCCTGCGGCGTTGCCGAAGGGGGCGCGGACACGAGTCCAGCGCCCCCTTCGTCGCCTTGCATCCG
>Ga0194125_10009896_pt1 | contig 13130 bp, 8 predicted proteins | sample TA2KigC250mmetaG_FD_148626 | JGI IMG/M metagenome (GOLD analysis project Ga0194125, IMG submission 148626) | Freshwater microbial communities from Lake Tanganyika, Tanzania - TA2015034 Kigoma Deep Cast 250m | ecosystem: Environmental > Aquatic > Freshwater > Lake | place: Tanzania: Lake... | reverse complement strand
GTTTTAGCCAAAATCTCTCCCAGAGGACACCTAACCCATTGAAAATACTACTGCGGCAAGTAAAAAAGACCCTTAAATATGACTACAAATCCGGAACGCAGGCTAAAGAATTACCCAGGGGGCCTCCGGGCCCCTTTTCTTTTTGGTCAATGAGGTATTTTCTTGACCGGTGCGTATAACGTGCATACAATATGAATATGAAAATTGAGTGCGATCCGGTCAAAGCCAGGGCGAACTTTTTGAAACACGGAGTTGAATTCGCTGACGCTGTAGGGGCCTTGGATGATCCGCAGGCGATAACCGTCGAAGATCCGGACTCAGAAAGCGAACAACGATTTATCACCATTGGCTTAGATTTCCTGGGCCGGCTTGTCATCGTTGCCTATACCCATCGAGGCGACAACATCCGGTTGATTTCTGCCAGAAAGGCCACCAAGCGGGAGATAAGGATTTATGAGAAAAGAATACGATTTTAGCAAAGGCAAGCGGGGGCCGGTCATTCCCTCCCAGCCCAATAAAACCCGCATTACCATCAGGATTGATACCGATATTCTGGATTGGTTCCGAAACCAAGTGTATGAAACCGGCGGCGGCAACTACCAGACCATGATCAACGACGCCCTGCGGCAGCACATCAAACATCAGCAAGAAACCCTGGAAGACGTCGTGCGTCGGGTGATTAGGGAAGAAATCCATGCGGCAGGGTAGCATGTTGTGGCTTTTATTCCTGCCCGCGCTGGTCCTGTCCGGCTGCGATTACAATGACCGGCTTTATCGGGAAGGTATGTCCAGGTATTACCAGAGCATCGCCACGGGTCAGCCCCTGGCTCCTGCCACGACCGTTGCCGGGACAACTCCATACCAGAATCCCAGACCCAAGACGTTTGCCGTCTACGACCGCTACGGGCGCTTCCAGGGCACGGTTAAAGAAAGGTCGTATTAAACTGCGGTTCCTTAGGAGCGGCTGCTCTCCCTGGATGAGAAGGAAACCATCCTCAACGTGGTCAAGGTGCTGCGGTTCACCATCGACCAGATGCAGGCCATTGATAAGGTCTGGCAGCCGTAGACTTATTTCACTCGGGAAGGCAGGCCATGGCAATTTTAGCTGAGTGCCCGCGGTGTCACAAGAAACAGGCGGTGAAGAACCGCAACTGTGATTGCGGGGCGGACCTGGTTAAGGAAAAACGTCTCCAGAAGGTGCGGTTTTGGGTAGTCTATCGCCTGGCCAACGGAAAGCAGCGCAAGAAGTTTGTCGGGCACCTGATTGAAGAGGCCCGGGCTGCGGAAGGGAAGCGAAGGGTCCAAAAATATGAAAATCCTGCTGTTCTGGAAAAGGTCCCGGCGGAGCTCCTGACCTTTACCGAGCTTGCCGAATGGTATCTTGACCTGAGCCCTGTTAAGAAACTCGCTTCTTACGACCGGATCAGGCAGGGCATCGCCAATTTTAACCGGGTTTTCGGGAACCGGATCGTAAGCAGCCTCAAGCCCCTGGACCTGGAAGAGTACCAGGACAAGCGGGAAGAAGAAGGCCGGGCCCCGGCTACCATCGACATGGAAATCTCCCTGGTGAAAACCATGGTGAGCAAGGCATTTGATAACGCCCTGGTGGACGGCAGGACGGTCAAGGCGTTCCGGGTAGTCAAGCGGAAGCTGAAAAAGGCCGCGAATGCCCGGAAGCGCACCATTACCGTCGATGAATATCTGAAGCTGGTGAAGGCGGCGCCGGATCATCTGAAGGCGTTCTTGACCATCGGTTTCAACACCGGCATGAGGACCGGAGAGCTTCGGGGCCTCAGATGGTCACATATCGACCGGGAGAAGTGGGTTATCAGATTGCCGGCGGACCTCCCCAAGGAGAGCAAGGCGAAGGTGATCCCGATCAACCACCACGTCAAGCGGCTGCTGGCGGACCTCCCCAGGGCGATCCATCATGACTTTGTGCTCACCTTCCGCCATGAGCCTATCATAACCCCTGGCGGCCTGAAGAAATCCTTTATAACGGCTTGCTGTAAGGCCGGAATCCCCCACGGGCCAAACGAACCGAATGGGATCACCTTTCACGATATCCGGCGCACCGTTAAAACCAACATGCTGAGCGCCGGTGTGGATAAGGTCTATCGGGACACGATCTTGGGCCACAGCTTGACCGGGATGGACGTGCACTATATGGCCCTTTCTGAAGAAGACCTCCACAGAGCCATGGCGAAATATACCAACTGGCTATATGCCCAAATACAAGTTGTTGCCCAAAACGTTGCCCAAGAGCCAAAAAAGGGTTAGCTCATTCCAGCCAACCCCTTGATATTTCTGGCGCGCCTGGCAGGGCTCGAACCTGCGGCCTACGGATTAGAAGACCTGTGGGCAAAATGAAATTTATTTGGGATAACATATAATTATATTGATTTCCCCGCCCTTTTCCGGTCATCTTACGAATTGCAGAAACCCGCTAAAAATGCGGGTTTTGAAAATTCAGTTTATTAAAGTGGTATCCGCGGTGGTATCCGCGAGCTCTGCAACAATGTATCCTCATTACGGCACATCAGCAGAGGTTCAAAGTTAGGTTGATGCCACTCGATCCTCTTTCCAGGGGGCTGGCCCCTTGATGTCTTGGGGGTGTTGATTAGCATGGGAAAATTCCACAGACGACCTCAATCTCCTCTTCCAATTCAAAGGACCCGACCTTGCTGCCCCCATCATAAAGCCCACCAGGGCAGCTGCTCCCAGGCTATTTTCATCTCAGCACGCAATTCCTGATAACCCGGTTCCAACTCCCCAAACATACTATAAAATTGGTCAGAATGGTTCAGATGGACGGTGTGGCAAAGTTCATGGAGGATTATATAGCGAACCAGTTCTGGCCGGAGAAACAGGAGATTATAATTTAGATTGATATTCCCCCTCCCGGAGCAACTCCCCCATCGGCTTTTCTGGCCCCGAATGTGGGCTCGCTGGTAATTTAATTTAGTTTCCGAGCTAAGATTTTTTAGCCAGGGAATTAAATGAACCCGCCCCTGGTATTTGAGCCAATGCTTCAAAAGATATTGGCAACCTTCGAGATTGGTATTGTCTCCGGTTATTCTGAACTGGGAAGGGGTGATTTGTTTTAGTTCCAGATTGGTTATTGGAGCAGGCGCATACTCGAAGTTAAAATCCTTTTTTATGGCCGGAAGATGGATTGAGGTGGGCAGTTCCCGAGGTTTATCTGGTTTCAGCCCTCGTTGCTCGATTTTGCGGAAGGCTCGGTCAATCCAGGCTTTCTTTTCATGAATGATTTTTGGGACGTCTTTTTTGCTGAAGCCTTGAGGAATTACAACCACCAGTCCATGGTGGGGTGAAATTTTTAAAATCACTTTTTTAGCCCTGGGATTTTCCTGGATAGTGAAAGAGGGGAGATTTTTCATATTGAATTAATAACCCGGCTCGTCATAGCCTTCAAGAATTTTTACAGCCTCTCCCCTGACCATCTCTTTCAACTCCACCGGCTCAATGATTTTCGCCTCACTGCCGATACCCATGACCCAATGAAAGATTTCAAAGAGATTGCTGACCACGACTTTCATCTGGAATTTACCATTTTGGACAGGACTAATTTCCTGGTTGGCAATCCAGGAGCGGTTGGCTACGTAATCATAGAGGTTGTCCGGGAATTCAATCACCACCGTTATCTTCTTCGCATCATCTCCCTTAAAAACTCCAAACGACTTCTCATAAAATAATTCTGGTGAATAATCATTTGGATAATCAAAATATTCCTTGGTCAATTTGGCCTGTAAAATATTATCTACTCTGAACGTCCTGATTTCCCCATAATTATCCACCCAGGCATTGAGATACAGGGCGTCCCGGTGCATCACCAGGGTATAGGGCTGCACCAGATAATCCCTTTCCCCTTTCTGAGATCGGTAGTGTAATGCCAGTTTAAACTGATTTAACAGCCCCCGGAGAACCACATCAATGTGCTCATCCACATCCTCATAGCGCTTGCGTCCAAAGCCGGTGGTGTAAAATTTCTTCTGATAATTTTTTAACAGGGCTCTTTGCGCCAAAGGAATGGTCTCCTCCAGGTCGGCAAAGACATCCAACAAACCATCCCGCATCACAGTTTGGTCTAAAGAGGCCATGAGAATTGAGCCCAGGTAGAGGGACATTAATTGATAGGGAGTGGCTTCCAAAGGCATGGTTTCATTCAAGCGCCAGCGTTCCACACCCCCGGTTCTTATAACCTTAATTAAAGGCTCCCCCTGCCGGTTAGAGAGAAATTCATTAATGGCCTTCAGATAGCGCCTGGCTGTTCTTTCGGAGATGTCAAGAATTCTCAGGATATCACCCAGGGTCAGAGAGCGGCCTTGAGTGGCCAACGTATAAATCAATTTGGCCATATTCAAGGCTGCCGGATAGGTGGGTTTTCTTTTCTCGTTCATATTTTTTCTTTTATCTCAGGAGGTATGCCAACCGTTGTCTTTTCTATTGATTATAATCCATTCATCGGCCATTGGATAGGGTCAAAGGGTACTGATTGATTGTGGATTAAAAATAGAAACACATAGATAGGAGAAAAGCTAATGGATATGGAGATTGTCATATACGGGATAATTGGCGCCTTAGCAATATTTATGTGTTGGCTACTGGATATCTATTCACCGACAATGGTAGGAGAGCCGATAAATAAGTATTCGACAGAAATTCCTTCAACAGAAAAAACCACGGTTATCCTGCCCACCTGCTGTTTCTGTCAGAAAATCAGGGATGACTTGGGGAATTGGCATGAGAGAAGTGAATACCAGGAGGATTATCAAAGCGTTCTTTTTACCCATACCTTCTGCCATGAATGCGCCCTGATACATTATCCGGAATTCTATCAGGGAGCCGAACCTGAGAGGGCTTCCACTCATTAATTATTGGAAACTGGAATAGACTATGGGAGGTATCAAGACATGGAAAATATTCTGGGAACATTTTTAGCGGATATATCGGTAGGCCCGGAGCAGTTTTATAAAAATATGGCTGTTTTTCCGTTATTGGCCAATCAAGGGGCTGATATCGAGTTTATAACTTTGGATGAGGCCTTGGCCCAGAGAGCCTTAGTTATCACCGAAATCAATGAATCTGGCCGGGTGCCCGAATTAAAAGTGGTCAATAATTCCCGGCAGAAAATCTTATTATTGGATGGTGAGGAATTGATAGGGGCCAAACAGAACCGGGTCTTGAATGTGACGATTTTATTGGCCCCCAACTCAGAGACCTTAATCCCGGTGTCGTGTATTGAGCAGGGTCGTTGGTCATTCAAAAGCCGGGAATTCAGCAGCGCCAGGCGAACCATGAGTGCTAATTTACGGAAGAAGAAAACCCAGTCTGTATATAACCGGGTGCGTGAAACTGGTTCTTTCGCTTCCGACCAGGGAGAGATTTGGGAGGAAATCAGTCTCAAATTTGAAAGAAATCAGGTGCCACCCTCTCCCACCATGGCCCTGTCTGACCTCTTTGAAGCCCAAAGGGAAACCAGTGAAGATTATCTGAAAAACTTTTCTCTGGTGGATAAGCAAATGGGCCTGGCGGTATTTATTGATGGCAATATAGCCGGGGTCGAATTTCTCGGTCGCCATGATAAATTCCAGCTCCTCTATCATAAATTGGTCTCCAGTTATGTCATGGATGCTTTGGAAAATGAGGTTGAAGCTCCCAAAGAACAAACTTCTCGTTCCTTTAATGGGTTAATTGGCTTTCTGGCAGATGCAGCTCAATCCCCTCTGGACCGGAGAAAATCTGTTTCCCTGGGTTGGGATATCCGTCTTGAATCAGAGAATGTCGTTGGGGCCGGTCTGGAGTTCGAGCAGCAAATTTTACAAATGAGCCTTTTCAAAAAAGATAGTGGTCAAAGAACCGGCAATAATGAAAGGCCATTGCGCCGGGCTTCCCGGAGACGTAACAGATTGGTGGGATAACAAATAAGGAGTAGAAAGGCTTATCTAGACCGATAAGTTTACCGATAATTATATGGGGTTAACGATATTTTTGCTGTTGGCAATCTCTTTTATGGGATGGCGGGCCGGGAATAGCAGCGCGGTTGATTACAAGAATATCACCGTTAGCAATTAATTTCTTACCCGGTAGCTCTAACAGCTGATTATGAACTTTAAAATGCCATTTGACATTAGCTATGATTTTATATCTATAATAAAGTATCTAATCAGCACAAATTAAAAATCCATGGGCATCATTTTTGAGATCAATATATCGGTTGCCAAGCCGGGGAGCTTTCGATGGTAGGATTGACTTAATGGACATTAAATGAAAGGGATTCGTGGTGACAGAGATAGAAGAGATTGTCCTGACCTTATCGTCTGAGCACCTGCAACAGGTGGTTCGTCGAGCCTTAGATTATCGCCCCCATACTTCGGTGCAATTAAGAAAATTCCTAAAGAATGTTGTCGAAGCTTTCGTCAACATCAAGGGTTTTCAGACCCCTTTTAATGCTCCTCTTGGCCTCATTGCTAATGAGATTACAAGAATTTTGAGAAAACCAGCGGGAAAAGAATATTTACTTTGGGGGATCTTCCGTGTTTGGCAGGAATCATATTCAGACCTTGGACAGGCCTTAGACCAATTTTGTACAGAGCAAAAAATTAACTTCGAAATCCTATCGGATGCTTCAATCAATGATACTTCCCTTACAGAATTGGTCTCCACGACGGTTGCGGCTTTCATACAGACAAGCCCGCAATACAGTCCTGAAGATGCCAGGCTGATGTGTCTTTGTAAGATATTTTGCGAAGAATCAGAGGAGGAGACCTCACCAGGAAAGGAGCTGCCCGTGGAAGGAGAGGAGTCAACCTGTGGGTTGCAATCGGAAATTTGGTGTCTTTGGGTGGAGAAACTACGGCACCTCCCCATAGATGCTCCAGAATGGAATGAGATCGATGAGTTTATTCATGTTATCAGACAAATAGCTCAAGAAAAAGCCCTTGAGGGAGAGCATCAACAGCGCACCAAGAATCTAGTGGAAGCGCTCAAAAATTTACAAGCAGAACGGCAGGATACTTTTGAGTTTTTTGGTTTTATAGACATTCCTGAATGGGATGCAAAAAATGTAGATACTCATAAAGCGCACATAGTTGAACAAAATATTCATGATTTTGCAGAGAAGCTAACCACTCATCGGGAAAATAGAGGCCAAACCACTAAAACACTGGCAGAAGAAGAAGAGCGCCGTCGGTTATTAGAACTCTTGGAGCAGGAAATTCTGGCGTTACATCAAGAGTTGGCAGTTTTTTTTGCTCCGTCGCGACCTCCGATTGCAGAAAGGGATCCAGCGGCGGCGTCCGAAGAAGAATCTGCAGATAAGGTTATGGTCATCGAGGAATCTGAGCGTGCAAAGGAGCCTCAGAGTGAAGAACCCTTAGAGACTGAAAAAGAGCAGACAGGGATACTCTCAGGAGAAGAATCTCCAGATCTTGCCGAAAAGCAAGAAGAGATAGCTCTTCCGATAGAAGACCAAGAGGAATTAATTCCGAAAATTGAGAAACAGAAACCTTTCATCGAATCCCCTACTGAGAAATTGGAAAAAGTCGAGGTGACGGGTGAATGGGAAGAGTTTTTTTGGCAATTGGTGTTACATGACGATTTGGCAGGAGCCTACTGGTTGTCTCGTTCTTTAGAAGCTCAACAAATGGCTACTCCAGTGCCAGCCTCGGTAGTGGCCGCCATACAAGGGGTGCGTTGGCTTAAGGATGATAGTGGCGATCTGGTCGACGATCTTATTCGCCTGGCTGCTGAATCAGAACGTCCCGGCCCAAATGACGCTGTAATGATTATGGGACTGGCTGCTGCTTTACGTGGCTGTTTAATCTTGCCGCCTAACGACATGTTCGGCTGGCTTCAAGTCCCAAACTGTTTGAAACCAAAAGCTACGGAATTGGTGGAGGCAGTGGAGAATTTTGTGCAGCGGGGTTGCCGACTTCTCCCCATGGACCTTCTCGAAGCAGGGAAAGGGGAAGAACGACAACGATCCATGCAAGAGGTCGTACACAAGGTAAGCCGCTGGTTGGAAGAAGCACCGGCTCGAAAACTAAAAATTTTACGGGCATCTAAAGTCTGGGGCCACTTGGTTCGAGACGAACTCAGCAGTTGGTTGCAGGCTGTTAAGGCCGATAAGAGGACGCAGTATGAGGAGGTGCGCAGAAATCTGAGACAGTGGCAGGATCAGGATTTTATCAAAGAACAAATTGAACGGATGGATCTCAAAGTTACTGGCCTGAAAAAGAACCCCATCGTTGGCGAGCCTCAAAAACAAATGATCCGCTGGATTGTAGAAATTTGTCAAGAAGCTGCACATTGGTGTAATTTAGTTGAGTTAGAAGGCAAAGTCCAATCACAGGGAGATTGGCTATTCAATCAGGCAGTCATCTTGCGTGAACGATTCCAACAAGTCCTCCCGGATATTGAAAATACCCTGCAGCATCTTCAGGAACCATTTTCCTTGGCAGCCGCAGCGCATTGCCTTGGTCGCAGTCTGATCCAAATAAAATCTACCCTTAGATTACCTCACTATTTTGCTCCAGAAAAAAAACAGTGGCAATGGCTATTCTCTCCGGGTCAAAGCCTTGATCGGAGTTTAAGACGGCGATTACTTCTTATGCCAGATATAATTCTAAACGAAGATTATGTTCCTGAGGACAAATCTCTTGAAGGCATGGCCCTGATTTTTAAAAAATATGCCGGAGAAGATGATCCGCTCGTTAAAGCTTGTGAGAGATATATTGCATTAGAAGATTACCAATATCTCGATAACGACCTCTTGCCAAATCTTGCCGATACCGCCGCAGAGGCTATGACTCAACGTTACAATGAGGCTCGACAGCAATCTACCGTCCGATTAAGACACAGAATAAACGAAACTGGAACTGCCATCGAAAAAGCCCTGATTGATGGTATTATTGCCGAACAGGATTGGTCTGGGTTTCATGCCCAGGTTAATGCCATAAATCCTGAGAATGAACTTAACTTTAGGAAACAACAAGAAAAACTTCGAAAAATTCAGGATGAGCTGCGGTCGGCCAAAGAAAATCGGCTGGCCAAATTACAGACAGACTGGCAGGAACTTGAAGGACGTTTTCATGGGGCACCAACTTTAATCGATAACCAGCAAGCAATCCAAAACGCAATCCAGCGCAGTATTGAAAATCACGACACACGCGTTTTAGAAGAACAGATATCCCACCTGCAGCAAGTTCTGGAAGGTGCAGAGGATCTCGATTTTGGTATGTTTACCACTCCCTCACCTCCTGTAAGGGAAGTTAAAGAATTTCTGAGTTTCTCCAAAGAGATTGATAAAAAGCTCACCGAAGGTGCATTACAATGGCGCGAGTTGGACCGTAGTATCAAAGATGGCTCTATTTGGGCAGGACTAAAATTTAAGTATGTTTCTCGCCCTAAACGGGACGAAGCAGTGGGAGCTTTACGAGCTTGGCAAGCCTTAAAGCAAGGGGGTGCTGATAAACCTAATAATGCACAGAATCTGATTCCCCTCCTGACATATTTAGGGTTCAGCATGGACAACAATCGACGGTCACCATTGTTGGTTGAGGAAAAAATGACCCATGGCCTTAGGGCTAGAGTGTATATGTCGGCCAGTGATCTTGCCAAACCAATTCCCCAGTTTGGGTCTTTAGCGAAAGGACAATATGATGTTATCTGTTTATGGGAAAGACCGGATAAAGACACCATGGCGGCAAAGTTATTGGAAAAGCGCCTCGGTCAGCATCCGGTCATTTTGTTTTATTTAGGACGTCTTGGTGAACGCCAACGGCGGGGTCTTCTCAGACGAGATCTATCAGCTATTGCAGTTCTTGATGAAATCCTGCTTGTCTTTCTAACTCAAGAGTTCGAAAACCGGTTACCCGCATTCTTACGCTGTTCCTTACCGTTTGCCACATTGATCCCTTATACGCCTTTTCAACCTGGCGATGTCCCACCCGAAATGTTCTATGGCCGCCAGCACATGGTACGAGAACTTCAAAGGCCGACAGGAGGGTGCTTCGTTTATGGGGGACGGCAGTTGGGCAAATCGGCCCTGCTACGCCATGTTCAAAGGGAATTCCATCACCCGGAACGTGGTCAATACGCCCAGGTTAAGGACATTAAGCTGGTGGGTGATCCCTTAGCCGACCAACCGCCCCAGACTATTTGGCGTATCTTACGGGATGCCCTGATACAAATGAATTTGTTATCGGAAAAAATATCTACTGAAGACCCTAAGCAAATCGAAAAACGGTTGAGAGATGTTCTCACAGAGGAAGAGAACCGAAAGATTCTCATTTTGTTTGATGAAGCGGATAATTTCTTCGAGGCTGATCTTAAAAATAACTTTCGAGAAGTAGAGCGCTTGCGCGTCCTCATGTCCGAGAGTGAACGTCGTTTTCGAGTGGTCTTCGCCGGTCTCAACAACGTAATGCGCTTTCAAGGTATACCTAATCAGCCATTTGCTCATTTTGGCTCACCGTTATGTGTTGGACCTCTGGAACCTCAAGCGGCGCGACAATTGATACGAGAACCTTTGGAGGCCTTAGGATACTTTTTTGAAGACGAATCGCTTATTTTACAGATCCTGTCTTACACAAATTATCACCCCGGTTTAATTCAGCTGTTTTGCCAGACTCTCTTACAAGAGCTGCACAGTCGCAAAACCCTTCCGATGCCTCCTTACCAGATTTGCCGAAGCGATGTTGAAGCTGTATATCTCAAAGATAGTGTCCGTAAAGAAATTAAAAACCGCCTGGAGTGGACGCTTGCCCTGGACAAACATTATCAAGCCATAGCCTGGACTATGGTAATAGAGCAGCAGCAGGAAAGAGATAGTTATGCACGCACTTTTCAAGTGAACGAACTTTTGGATTTGGTTAAGTCCTATTGGTCCAAAGGTTTCGAAGACAGTTCTCAGGAACAGATAAAAACGCTTCTGGATGAGATGTGTGCCTTGAACGTCCTGGTGCGGAATACTACAGGGGACTATCGGCTTCGCAGCCCCAATTTGGTCCGGTTGTTAGGCACGGAGTTAGAAATCGAAGGGCGTCTTGAGGAACTAATGGATCAGGTTCCGCCTGAGCCATTTGACGAACAAGGGCATCATGCTCCTTTAGATGCTAAAGCCAAGCGATACAGCCCCTTTCTTTATTTTCAGAGCGCGCAGCTTAAAAAGGAAAAATTCGGGGTCGGTTTAATTTTTGCTTCCAAAGCGTTAGGATTTGATCTCATCCCGCAGGCATTAGCAAAAATTATTCCCGAACATTTCCCTCGCGAATTGTCAGATTGTTTCGAAATGCCCCAGGATATCAATAATGGCAACCTCCTTACCCTTTGGCTCCAACAGTTCCTCAGAGAAAGACCGAAACACCAAAGACTTATTGCTTATCGCCTGCTTACAGGTAGCATGACCGATGAGTTAGCTGGGTTAGTCCAGGAGGCATTAGCTTTTTGTCAACGACACCAACACGCCAAACAAAGATGGCTCAGACTCTACTTTGTCTTTAGTCCCGCGGGAACTTGGCAATGGCTTTCGCTTCCCTTTAAAAAGCGGCGACAATTGGAGGCTGAGGCCGACTCTGTTACGGTAACCCGTTGCTGGAATGCGGTGGGAATCCGCCAGCGTCTGGAGCAAACTCGCAAGCAGGATACTGAAGAAATCGTCAAACAGACATTAGCCCTTACTGGTGGTTGGCCGATGCTGGTAGATGAATTGTTTGATCGCTGCGAAAATCGGGACAATCCACTGCCTATTATAAATTCCATGAAAATTGAGCTTGCCGATATCCAATCTCCTCTCTGTTCCGCTTTCCGAGGGGCACTGTGGCTCACTGAAGCTGAAGAATTACCCCGTCAAATATTGGAAGCCCTAAATCGCGAGGGTGAAATCGACAAAGAACTTTTCACCCCTGAATTGATGGGACTAAACACGTCCTTTACTAATGAGGATTGGGAACGGTCTGTAGAGTTTCTCATCAGGATGAGTTGTATTGATGAGAAAGCCACGACATTTCGCCTCAACCCTATCGTCCAGCAGGTGATGGGAGAATGAGATATGTTTATTGGAAATCTCTTTCGCCTCCCCAGCGCTGCCGGGAAAATTCAGGATATGGTAGGTGAACTTGCTAGTCGTAGGTCTCTTTTGTTGCTTCTACCAGAATGGATTGATGACAACCTTGTCTGGGAAGAATTAAAGAATGAACTATGGAGAAAAGACCTGTGGGTGGAAGAAATCTCACTAGAAGAATTGCCTCAAAACCAACCACCTCTCTTCTCCATTATGCACGAATTAGGCTGGCCCCAGGAAGATTCGGGAGCGTTACCCGAGCTCCCGCATATTCTTTATTTGCAGGTCTCAGAAAAGTTACCACCGACAGTTTTAAAAGCTTGGCTGGAGCTCCTGGCCTTTTGGGCAAAAAGATCACAAAGCCAAGAGGCTCCCATGAGCTCTACTGCTTTATGCTTATTTATACGGGGTGATGCTGTTTTGTCCCACATCCCGAGTGAGGATGTGCGTCTCGCTATCTATTGGTGGTGGGGCGTCCCAGCGGCCATAGAGATTCACCTTCTCTGCCGGATGGCCAACCGTAAAAACGAACTCGACTTAGAGCAGCGCTGGCGAGAAGAAATATTGCCGTCACTTTGTGCGAATGACTGGCATCTCTTAGAATACTTATGGGATAAAATCTTCCTTGATCTTGATGAGTTGACCCAACATCTGGCCGATTATGCTGATTTTCGCAACTGGAATCGGAAGTTAATCGAAGATTTGGGAGCTACCCAAATAGCTCACCGTCATGGTACCTTAGCTGCGGTCAATTCTTTACAACCACCTAAGGAATATTGGGGGTTATGGTCGCAGGGCCTCCTACTGTGGACACCAGAATTTGGTCCAGAATTGCACATCGCGGCGCACGTGGTTCTTGGCGACCAAACCGGAGTTAATAATAAATTCTGGCGGGGCCAAGCTAAATTTATCTTGCCGATCATAAATCAAGTGCGCTTGGATCTTTACCATTATTTCAGAAAAAGATATGGGGCTGATTGGCCTTTGCGTTGGTCAGCTCCAGAAGACCAAAATGAACTTCAGGCTCTTATGGAAAATCCGATGA
>Ga0194125_10009893_pt1 | contig 13131 bp, 9 predicted proteins | sample TA2KigC250mmetaG_FD_148626 | JGI IMG/M metagenome (GOLD analysis project Ga0194125, IMG submission 148626) | Freshwater microbial communities from Lake Tanganyika, Tanzania - TA2015034 Kigoma Deep Cast 250m | ecosystem: Environmental > Aquatic > Freshwater > Lake | place: Tanzania: Lake... | reverse complement strand
CGAAATGATCGAAGCCCGGATCAAACAGATCAAAGCACAGATTGAGGAAACCACTTCCGATTATGACAAGGAAAAATTGCAGGAACGCCTGGCAAAGCTATCCAGTGGCGTTGCCGTGATCCGTATCGGTGCAGCCACCGAGACCGAAATGAAAGAGAAGAAAGCCCGCGTTGACGATGCTCTGCATGCTACCCGCGCTGCCGTCCAGGAAGGAATCGTTCCCGGCGGCGGAGTAACTCTCATTCATGCTGCCAAAGCGCTCAAGGATGTCAAAGGACTGATCCACGAAGAGAAAGTCGCCTTTGAGATCATGGCCAAAGCTTTGGAAAGACCCACTTATCAAATCGTTGCCAATGCCGGTGCCGAAGGTGCCGTCATCGTCGAAAAACTCAAGACCTACAAAGACATCCACATGGGTTATGATGCTGCCGTTGGAATTTTCACCGACCTGTTCAAAGCCGGCATTATCGATCCTGCCAAGGTTGTCCGCAGTGCAATACAAAACGCCTCATCCATTGCCGGCCTCTTCCTTACTACCGAGTGCATCGTCACCGATATCAAGGAAGCCGAAGCTCCGGCTCCCATGCCCAATCCGGGTATGGGCGGAATGTATTGATCCTCACTAAATTGAATCAGATAGCCCGGTGCTCTGCATCGGGCTTGTTTATTTTGTGATTCAGGTAACTGGGCTGTTACCGGCCAACCCGGATGATTTCTTTCGGTTCCCGTTCTGGTGTGACATAATAATGATACACATGCTCCTATCGCAGTATCAGAGGTATAGAACAAACTGATATCATCAGACAGTGCTCGCCATTCCAGCGCAAGCGCCAGTCCATTTCTCTTATAATACATCGTCCAACAATCAATTAACTTGTGATCAGGATTCCAACCGGCGCTGGCATGACGGAGCGGAGCTCCATTATCGATTGCTTCTTCCAGAGTCTGGATTCCAATACTCATTTATTCAATAATCTCAACCTGCAGCTCAGGTTTTCACCTGCGTCCTCCTTGCTTGATTACCTTAGTATAACCTTAGTATAACCTTACGATCGTAAGGTTATACTAAGGTTATACTAAGGTAATCAAGCAAGGAGGACGGGAGTAAAAAAATCCCTTTGACAAGAATGTGGTCTTTTTAAACAGTGTTGTTATCATGTAGAAGAGGTAAAAAAGGACAATATGAAGTTGTTTGAGACCCATGCCCATTTGGATCTGCCGGATTACAACAATGACCGGGATGTTCTTATCAATAAATGCTTTGCCGGCGGGATCGAGTATATCATCAATATCGGTTTCAACAAGGAGACCTCCTTGAGTTCTCTGGAACTGGCAAGGAAGTATCTGCACCTGTTTGCGACGGTAGGTTATCATCCGCATGAGGCGACGGAATTTGATGCGGAGGTAATCAAACGCCTGGCACGTGACAGCAATGTATTGGCAATTGGTGAAACCGGACTGGATTTTTTCCGTAATTTAGCGCCTTTTCCGGTACAACGTGAGGTGTTTTTCAATCAGATCCGTTTGGCACTGGAGTATGATCTGCCATTGGTAGTGCACGACCGCAATGCGCATCAGGAATGTTACCGGATGATGAAGAAAGAGAACGTGAAACATGCAGTGCTGCATTGTTTCTCCGGGGATTTGGTATTTGCACGGCAGGTTTTGGACGAGGGCTGGATGATCTCCTTCACGGCATCGATCACCTATCCCAATTCTATTCTCGATGATGTGATCAGGATCACACCGCTCGAACAAATGATGGTGGAGACCGATTGTCCTTATCTGTCGCCGCAGTCACATCGTGGCAAGCGAAACAGTCCGTTGTTATTACATCACGTAGTGGAAAAAATCGCTCAGGTAAAAGAAATGACACCCAATGACGTGGCGGAAAAGACCTTTGATAACGCTTACCGGTTTTTCCGAATTCCGCCGGATCCGGTAAAGAGAAAATCTACTAAATCAGGACGCAAAAAATGATGAAAACAATATTGATTACATTGGCGGCAGTTTTGTCAGCCGGAACATTGTCAGCGGGAAATTCGGTTTTTTCCTCCATGGGGTTTCCCTACCAGTATTATGGTGCTGATGCCTATGGATTGACGATGGGGGAGACCGGACTGGCGGATGTGTTCCGCAAAAATACCGGATATGCCAATCCGGCGATGCATAACCTGTCCAACAAGATGCTGATCTCCACCGGGTTGATGTTCGGTTATTCTTATTATGAGATGGCGAATGGTGAAGGCGCGGGATATACGGATAATTCGCTGGACCTGCCTTTTTTCAGCATCAGCGCTCCTTTCCGGAAACACCGGCTGGGGTTGCAATTCAATTCCTATGCCTCCGGCAACCTGCGCAACGAACTCCGGATCGATTCGCTGGGGATCGTAGAGAAGCATGAATTTGATAAGTATATCTACCGGGCGGATGTGGTCTATTCCTACAATTTGGGCAGATTAAAACTGGGGATCAGCGGTAATTACCTGTTTGGTCATGATGATCACTATTTCACTCAGGAAGGTCAGTTTGGGGTCTTCAATACCAAAGAGATTCTGCGGCGTAATTTTAAGAATCCCACCGTTACCGCCGGGATCCTGACGCATTGGGAACGCTGGTCGATGGGGGCATATTATACTGCAGGAACGGTCCTGAAAGGCGATCTGGTGCGGTCTTCGATCCACGAGACGGAGTCAGCGGAAGATTATGAGTATGAATTGCCGCCCCATATCGCCGCCGGTGTGACAGTGATCCCGGTGCCTACCGTCAAGATCAGTGCTGATATACACTACGATCCATGGTCAACAGTGGATGAGAACCGTTATGAGAATAGTTACAGGATCGCCATCGGGGTAGCATATGAACCAGTCTGGGAGATCGGCTCATCTGCCCTCAGTGCGGTTCCATGGCGGATGGGAGCGTCATATCGCAGGCTTCCATTTCATGACAAAGATTCCAACACTATCGCGGAATATTCTGTGTCCTGCGGGATGTCTCTGCCGTTGAGCAGAGATGCCAATCAGATCGATCTGGGTTTCATTGCCCTGCGCCGGGGAGCGCTATCGTCAAATACACTACAGGAAACATCGCTCATGTTTGTGGTCGGGATCACGGGTTTTGATATTCTGACCCGGGAACCGACCCGCACAGCTCCACGTTATATCCCGAAAGCAGAGGAGCTTGCGAACTGATATGGACAGTGACAGTATATTACTCCAACAGATCTGCCTCCGACGAGGTTTTGACTATGAGGCAATGACCGCCGACCTATTGGATTATCCTGATGAAGCCCTTCTGGAAAACGTCGAAAGAGCAAGCGAACGAATCCGGCAGGCGATGTTCAGGAATCAACCCCTGGTCATTTTTGGGCATGATGATCCGGATGGTATCACCAGCACGTACGTCCTTTACCGTTTTTTGAACGCTTTGGGTTATCAGCGGCATCATTACTATATCCCAAACCGTAATCGTGAGATGCACGGCATCCAGAAGAGCATTATCGACTTCATCCGGGAGGGGGGATATCCGCTCATGATTACCGTGGATAACGGGATCAGTTCGGTGACAGGAGTGGAGGAACTGAAAGCACTGGGCTGTGATGTCATTATTTTGGACCATCATCTGATCCAGCCGGAACAGCTTCCCCTTGCCTATGCCATTGTCAATCCGCAACTTCCTGACTGTCGTTACCCGTTTAAGAGTCTGGCGGGAGTGGGGGTGATCCTGATGTTTGTGCGCTATCTGAGCAAAGCCTGGCAACATCCCCTGCCGGAATCGTATTATTTCTGGGTGGCGGTGGGTTCGCTGGCAGATAAGGTACCGATGGTCGGGGTTAATTGGAAGATAGTGCGCTATGTCATCGATAATTGGGAACTTATGCATGATCCGTCCATTGACTTTCTCTTGCGGAATCATAGCCGGATCAATAACCAGACGGATATCTTCAATTTCATCCAGAATACCGCCCGTTTACTGGCAAATGGCAGAGCAGACGGGGGCAAGCATTTGGCGATGGATTTCCTGTTCCAGATGGGAGATGATAAGGCACGGCTCTTTGAATTGCTCGAGGCAGAGAGAACGCAATGGGAATCGGAGCTCTATTCCGTATTTCGGCTGATGGATTCGCTTACGCAGGATTTTGAAGGGGATGCGTTCGTCTATTATGATGATGAAAATGCGATCCCCTATAGTTTGCTGGGTACGGCGGCATCTTATGTGGTCACTAACATCCGGGTGCCTACTTTGATGCTTAAAATTCACAACGGCAATATGACCTGCGAAGGGAGATGTATTGACGGATTCAATGTGGTGGAGGCGTTTCGCTGGTGCAAGGAGTACCTGATCCAATACGGCGGTCATGCCAAAGCAGCGGGTTTTACCATGAATCAGGATAACTACAACCAGTTCATTGAAGCGTTCCATGAGTATGTGGCACAGAATGATCCCACGCTTGGGCAGGAGCCGCATTGCGCGTGTGATGCCAGGGTTGGCATATCCGAGCTGACACCCCGGATGTGGAATCGGCTGGAGGAGCTCTTACCCTTCGGTCAGAAGTTTGCTGAACCGGTTATTCGGATCACCGGAGTCACCGCTAATGACCTTCAGCCGCAGTGGACTCTGGATACAACCGGGGGTTCGATCCCGGGCAATGGTCTGTTTGATGTTTGCGCCATCTGGAAATCACCGTCGATGATGAAGTTGACTGCGGTGGAAAAACACCGGGAACAGACAGAGTAACGATGATCTATTCGGTCTGGAGCGACCCGGTGGCAAGACACAACCGGATTGGCGGGATCATTCAAAGAGCGCTGGAAGTAGGCGTTTCCCGAATGCAAGCGTTTGAGGGAGGTAAGAGCTGATGATCATGCTATCGGAAACAATTCGCAAGGGTATCCATATCAGCTCTCTGGTGATACCCTTTTCTTATCGTTATCTGATCGGGTTTGAGGACAGGAAACTGATGTTTCTGCTCCTGTTGGCTGGCTTTATACTTGCTTTGATCATAGAATTCTCGCGTTTTACAAGGAGATCGTTCCGCCGGGTGTTTTTCTTCCTTTTTCATCTGATCCTGAGGCGGCATGAACATCGGGATTTTACGGGAGCAACGTATCTGATGTTTTCGTCAATGATATGTGTTGCGTTTTTCCGTCCGGATATCGCCTTTGCTGCCTGTGCTTTCCTCTCGATAGGAGATACGATGGCAGCTGTGATCGGGATGAATTTTGGGAAGCGTAAGTTTTACAACCACAAGTCGTTGGAAGGCAGCTTGGCGTGCTTTGTCAGCGCTTTTGCCTTTGGCTTGTTTTTTCTTGATAATCCCTGGTTGGCGCTGGGTGGTTCCCTCAGTGCTACCATCGCCGAATTGGTCAATATATCCGTCGATGACAATGTCAAGATCCCGATAATCTCGGGGATAGTCATGACGATCATGACGATTATTCTGAGAGGTTTTGTATGATGATATCATTTGTCATTCCCGTTCTCAATGAACATGAGTCGATATCGGTTCTCCATTCTGAGATCGTTGCCAATATAGGGACTTATGAATATGAGATCATCTTCATAGACGACGGCTCCCGGGACGGCAGTTATGAAGTGATGAAAGAACTATCGACCCAAGATGCGAACGTCAAAGCCGTCAAATTCCGCCGTAACTTTGGGAAGGCAGCAGCGCTTCAGGTGGGATTTGGGTTGAGCCGGGGTGATTACATCTTTACCATGGATGCCGATCTGCAAGATGATCCGGCAGAAATTCCGAGGTTTATCAGCAAGATCGAAGAGGGTTATGATCTGGTCTCCGGATGGAAAAAGAAACGGCGTGATCCTCTGTATAAGAAACTGCCATCCAAGTGTTTCAATGCTGTGACTGCTAAGGTGTTCCGGTTGAAACTACGTGATTACAATTGCGGGTATAAGCTGTATCGGCAGCAACTGGTCAAGGAATTGAATCTATATGGTGAGATGCACCGTTATATACCTGCACTGGCACACAATCTCGGTTATCGGATCGCGGAGATACCGGTCAATCATCGAGCCCGTCAGTTTGGACGGTCGAAATATGGCATTGAACGCTATTTACGGGGGTTCTTTGATTTGCTGACGGTCCGGATGGTCACCCATTATGCCAAGAGCCCACTCTATCTCTTTGGCCGGTTGGGCTTGCTGTCCATGCTTGCCGGATTGGTGCTAACGATCTATCTGGCGGTGCTGAAGATATTCTTTGGTGTGCCTCTTTACAACCGCCCTCTCCTATTTCTGGGTATCCTGCTCATCCTGGGTGGCTTGCAATTCATCTCGCTGGGTCTGATCTCAGAATTGATCATTAACCGCAGTCCTGAGGTCAATAAACGCGGGATCTCAATCGAATCCACGATTAACATCATGGATAGTAATAGTACTTGAAAATGCCACTTCTGAACAATCTGGAGCGGTTTTATATCGGCAGAAATCTGCGTGATCCCCGTAAGTACTTCATGGGTTTTAGCTCCCTTTTTATGATTGCCGGAGTGATCATTTCAGTCGCAGTTCTGAGTGCTGGATTGAATCTATTTGAAGGTTATCAGAGGACACTCCAAAAGGTGCTTCTACAATCACTATCACATATCAGAGTGACACCGGGCAATCAAGAATACCTTTCTGAATCTGAGACCCATAGTTTGTTAACATTGTTCAGGAAGTTTCCTGAGGTTGATTCGGCTGTTCCAGTAATCAATCTCAATGTTATAGCGCATCATGGAAATGAATCGCGAATTTGTCACTTGAAAACGTATGGCGATGACCAGAATACATCTGATGTCTGGTATCAGGAATTTATCAAGGAGGGGGATGTTCTGCCGACGGAGCGGGGGATTATCATTGGGTATTATCTGGCCAAGGAAATGAAACTATCGCTGGGAGATACCCTGCTGTTGGCTTATCCTCAGTTGAACCGGATTAGTGCTATGGGCATGTATCCAGGGTTGAAAGAATTCAGCGTAACTGGCATTTACCGATCCGGATTCTATGAGTTTGATAGATCTCTGGCTATGGTCAGCTGGAAAATGGCTCAAGAATTGATGCTTTCGTCTGAACAGATATCAGGCATTGAGGTTAGGTTACACCCAGAATACCTCGACCAGACTGATCGGCTTGCAACCGAATGGGAAATGAACTTGGGATTGTGGTATTTGTTTATACCCTGGACCTATGATTATTCCGGTCTTTTCCGCCTGATTGAAGTAGAGAAATGGCTGGTAGCAGTTATCTTCAGTTTTTTAGTGTTGATTGCCGGGATCAATATAATTAGCGCCGCTCAAACCGTTATGCTGGATAAACGCAATGAAATCGCCATATTGAAGACTATCGGTGCCAATCGGTTATCTTTACGACGACTTTTTTTTATGAGGATCGGAGTTGCTTGTACGTTATCAATTGTGATCGGACAAGTGATTGGGGTTGCTGTATCATACATTATAGTGAAGCAGAATCTGTATCGCCTAAAGGGAGAAGTCTATTTCATTGATCAAATCACAATGCATGTCTCACTGGTCAATCAGATCATAGTTTTCTCCGTTGCGGTCATTGTTATGCTTCTTTGTATCCTGATCCCACTGAAGAGGATGGACAAAATGCAGATTTTGGAGATATTCAGGACAGCGTAAGGAGTTAGCATGAACCGGCTATCAGTAACAAACCTCTGTAAAACATACGTTGATAGTGATCAACGCATAGAAGTACTGAGAAATGTGGATCTCGAAGTAATGCCTTCGGAACTAGTATGCATAACCGGTCAATCGGGTTGTGGTAAAAGCACTCTGCTCCATATTTTGGGTTTATTGGACAGTCCAGATGCCGGGAAGGTATTTCTCAATGGTATGGAAGTTACTTCTTTGATGCCGGAAGCACCCAGCATCCGAAATCTCAAGATCGGTTTTGTGTTTCAGTTTCATTATCTGGTGGATGATCTGACTGCTCGGGAGAATGTTGCGTTACCGATGCTTATCGCGGGCAGTAGCACTGGACGTGCGATGCAGAAAGCGGCTGAGCTCCTTACATGGTTTGATATGCGACACAGGGCGAATCACTATCCAAACCAATTGAGCGGGGGAGAACAGCAAAGGATAGCCCTGGCGAGGGCTTTGATCAATCAACCGGAAGTAATTCTAGCCGATGAACCCACTGGAAACCTTGATCCTGAACATAGTTTGGAGGTATACGATATTATCGGGCGTTTGAACCGTGACTTTGGTCAGACTTTTGTTGTGGTGACTCATGATCCCCAATTAGCCGGCTTTGCTGATTCTGTTTATGCTTTGCAAAACGGTGTTTTAATGCTTGAATAGCGAGACATTGTGAACATGCTTGGTGCTTACAACGGTCAATCCACTCTGATGTTATAGAAAGATCATTTAATTGAAAGACAGATGAAACGGCACTCTTGGTTTTTACATTTGATCCTGGCTCTTTTGTTAGTGAATATCATTTTCTTTACTTTGTGGTATACAATGGACGTACAAGGTTATGTCAAGGGGATAGTAGAGAAGGAGATCAGCGAGGCGCTTGGCGGTCTATGCGATATCCAGGAATTCAGTTTCAATGATAGCAGGTTGATCGCCCATAATATCACATTTAGCGACAGTTCAGGCTCGATTCGAGCCCAGATTGGTCACGTCCGGATCAAGTATAACTTGTTGAAGCTATTCACATCTTGGTTCAACATAGGCAAATCGGTGTCTTTCATCGAGATCGAGCATGCTGACGTTAGTTATACATACCGTCATGATGTTTACTCTCCTCCTGGACAGAAACAGGTTATACCAGATCTCAGTCGTTATTTTCGGGGGTTAAAACTATCCGATAGCAGATTGTATATCCATGTCCATTATCCCGCCTTCGATTCCACGTCTGACAGCATCAGGTTTCACGACGTCTTCTCGGATGTTTCCATCAGCATTGACAATCAGGTATTGAGCACGATCCAACTCTCAGCAGTATCATCAAATAGAGGTGCAATCAAAGCAACAGCTCTGATTGAAAATGGGCGTATCAAAACTGCTGATGGCGAGATCGAAAACTACCGACCACTACTGATTCATTATCCATATGGTGAGCCGATTCAATCTGATATCTCGCTGTTTTTCCACGCCTCACGCCCGCTTAAGGATAAACCACTCGATCTTGATTATAAAGCTATCCTTTGGAATACCCGCACCACATATTTAGGCAATAAGATTACGATACCCTATATCAGCATGCAAGGCAATTCTAATTCCCTTTCTCTCGAGGTTATGGGGGCTATGTATAATGGAAGCACTCTGGATGCCATACTTGAATTTGACGATATCCAGACCACGCCCTCGGTTTTGGGAACCGTCAACCTTGCGTCGATCTCTTTGACCGATCTGGAAAGCAGCATTTCCGGTATGGTAAAGGGCTCCATCCAGATCGAGGGGACTTTGGATGATCCCACGGTCAAGGTTGAATTGGATGGTAATAACATAAGCACGGAGTATGCCGATTTCACTCAGGTGCAGTTGTCCGGAGAATACGTCCAAGGGATAGCTCAAGTGAATGTCAGCCAGGCACTTTGGCAGGCACATACTCTCTCGCTTTCCTCGGAGATCGACCTGAAAAACCATACTGCCAAGGGTTCGCTGAGTTGTCGTGCTCCTCAGAGCGATGATTCTCAGAGGCAGGTAAATACCGATCTGGATTTTGACCTTGTTTTGATTGATGGGTATCCCGGAGGCAGGATTGATCTTCTTTATGGCAGTTACAAGGATGCTTTCATCAACCTACTGGACTACAACGGCAGGGTAGAAGCTGTTCCCAGTATCAAGAACGGTGTTCTCGATCATTATCTGGTGGACGCTGATTTGACTGGCGGACAGGGGATCAAGCTGATGATAACGGGTGATCTCATCAACCGTTTGTTCGTAACTAAGGTCTCTTTCGATAGAACTTTACTCCATCTGCTTGTCAATCAGCCGATCGCCACTCATTACAAACCAGAGTTATCCGGATCACTTACTGCCCTGATGAATGGGCAGAGTGTTACCGGTCGACTGGAAACGACACTCAGAAGCAGTGAGTTACCGGAGTTTGATACCACTTTTGAGAGTCTGTTCCAAGCTGATATTGGTGATCTGACCGCTTCTATTTATCTATCAAGTATAGATAGCAGAATAAACGGAATTCCCTTTTCCTTTGGAATGGGGGCTGAATTTAAATTCCCGGAGGTCAAGATATTCAATCTGACCCTGAATGACAAGATCAGGATTTCCGGCAATCTCAATCTTGCTAATTTTTTATCAAGTGATGCCCAGATAGATATAGTCAATCTCAACCAGTCCGATCTGGTCCAGTATGTCCCTGACTTAACGGCAAAACTACCTGGGTTTTCGGGCTTTTCTATCAATCTTGCGTACAATCAGTTGGGCCGGCAAGATATCGATATGGAGGCAAATCTACGCGAACTTAGTATCGGTGGTTTATTGCCGCTTTCAGCCGGAGTAACTGTTACCGGTGATATTGGAAATCTTTCAATTTTGGGGGACATAGCAGCAGGATACCTACCATTGACCAGGATCAGCGGAACAGGTAGCGTGTATCCTCAGATGTCTATTGAATTGCTGAATTTAACAGAAGAAATCAGCTTGTCACAGCTTTTAGCCGATCCCGGTATCTCTGGGTTGATTAATGGCAAGGTCTCGTTCAAAATTCAGGATATTGCCTACTCGCAACCTAAAATGATCATCTCCGGTGACTTGAGTGCCAGGCAGTTATTGGTGGAAGGATTTGTTATTGATGAAGTTAGGACTTCCTTTACCCAATATGATGAATATCTCCAAGTAGATACACTGAGGGCATCAAATCCGGGCATGTTTGATTTGTGTGCCAGTGGTTCTTTGGACTACAATCTGCTCACAAACACTTTTTATGAAGGAAACAGGAGCATGGACATCAGTGCTCATAGCGAGATCTTCACGTGGCTTAAGTCCAGTTTCTCATTTATCGAGGAGGCCAGTGGCTCGTCTTTGATCAATTGCCGCCTGTCCACTTCCGAAGATCAATTCAATATCAGCAGCGGTGATATCGATATTCGATCTCCTTTGATCAGAATCGCCGGCCAGGGTGAACCGATAACCGATTTCGTGATTAATGCCTATTTTGACAACAATAGAGTTATTGTTGATCACGCCAGATTCCGGATGGGGTTAGGTGAATTAAATATCCATAATGTATTTGATTCAGATACCGGCGATCACTTCTCGGTCGGTTTTCTTGACTTGGGCAGATTTCTGGTTAGTACGGATTACAACGGAATCATCGTCAATGTACCGGAGTTTTCCCTGAGGGGTAGTATTACCAGGGCTGTTATTCGTGGTAGAAAGGACAATTGGGCTTCGGTACGCGGACCCTTCGATGATATGAAGATCAGTGCCGAGATCCTCATCGCTAATAGTAATGTCGTTTACCCCAGTGGTACCGATAATTTGTTGAATCTGGCTCGAACGGTTCGCGAGGCTACTGTCCACCGTCCCGAGAGTGATGAAGTGCCTCTGCCGTTTGTGCTGGATCTGATGCTGGTCGTTCAGAACAATGTCCGTTATGTCACTTATCCAGCCAATCTGGAGATCTTCCCCGGCAGTTTCATTCATGTGGTTTATGACGGTAATGCCTGGGATGCCGTGGAAGCTGATTTCTCGTCGGAGCGTGGATCCTTTGATTTCTTCGGCACGGTTTTTCATGTCGATGAAGTTACCGTCAGCATTATTCAAGCCCAGGATCTGATGCAGATCAATGGTCAGTTCTTCCGCCGAACGCCTGATGGAACAACGGTTTCTCTAAGCGTATCCACCGACAAGGATACCGAGAGACCGCTGTTATCCCGGCTTGAATTCAACCTCAAAAGCGATAATCCGCAGGATATCACGATCACCCACATTCTATCCCGGTTGCGTTACAACCGCAGTATCGAAGAAATCGATCCTTCCCAAAGGCAATCCCTGCTCCAGGACGAAGCGCTCAACTTGTTGTACGGAAACATAAACACCTCTTTGCTCAATCCCTTCCTGTATCCATTGGAGAACCGTATCCGGCGTTGGTTGCGCCTGGACAGTTTTACCATCAGTGCCGGTTTTATCCAGAATTTACTGAACCAATATACCACCACCACCGATATGTTTTCGGATTCTCCCAATCTTGAGCAGTATGACAATGATATCCTGCGTTTCAGCTCGGCGGTTTTACTCAATAATCTGTCCATTTCAGCCGGGAAAAACCTGTGGCGTAGGATCTATGCTGATTATATGATCACACTTCAGGAAGAAACGGATATCGCCAAGCAAAAACAGATACTGGTGACGCATAACGCTTCATTGAGGTTTTTCTTGCCTTTGCAATTACGCTTGGCTTACACTCTCCAGTATAAACCCTACAATGATGTCTTATCGCACGAAGTAATGCTCCAGCGTACCTTCCGGTTTTAATGTCTGTCATGGGCAGGCGGGCAAGAATGGGATGCTGAACTTGGGTTAGGATATTGATGCTCTGACAAAGAACAGGATAAATCCTTTGACAAAAAAGAGCCTGCCAGATTTAGTGTCTGGCAATAGATAATCCCCAGGAGGAGATAATGCCGGATAAGCCACAAGAAAATGACAAAAAAGCCAAGATAGGACTGGTTGAGATCATGTTGATCATGATGCTGGTAGGTCTGGTGTTCGTGTTTATTCCACCCTACTTTCAGATGAGAGCGGATGAAGCGCAGGAGGTCATTGACCGCGAGAGGTTTGATCTTGCTATGCAAACGGTCAGACAGATCATCGAGAAAGCCGAGGAATACAAGAAAACCGACGAGTTTGGCGATTATCCCATTCTCATTGAAGTCCTGAACGTCACAGCCCCTGACACCACCTTTTTCACTTACATGCTCGAGGCTGAAGACCTGTCCATCCGGGCGATCTCCAAAACGAGCTTCGGCAAAGAGGGGATCAAGGTCATCTATAGTATGCCCAATAAAACCTATGAGATCGATGATCCAGCACCCAAGATCAAGCCCGTAATCAAGGATAGCTGGTTGCCATAACGGTTTTTTCACCCTCTCTTGCCGGAGCATCCGGCGGAGTGATAACCTATCAGTCCATAAAA
>Ga0194125_10009892_pt1 | contig 13131 bp, 9 predicted proteins | sample TA2KigC250mmetaG_FD_148626 | JGI IMG/M metagenome (GOLD analysis project Ga0194125, IMG submission 148626) | Freshwater microbial communities from Lake Tanganyika, Tanzania - TA2015034 Kigoma Deep Cast 250m | ecosystem: Environmental > Aquatic > Freshwater > Lake | place: Tanzania: Lake... | reverse complement strand
CAAAGCGGAGCACGTCGAAGCCGGCCCAGTCGCCGTCGAAGTTGATGAGGTGGAGTCCGCCGCCCTTCTCCACTGGCTCGTAGTAGAGGGCGAAGTCGCCGTGGGTGGCGGCGCGCTTCACCCGCTTGGCGGGCATGATGTCGGGGTCGAAGGGGTCGTTGGCCCCGCCGCGGTCGGTCTCGAGCTGCTTGAGGCAGGCGTCGTCCTCGAAGTCGAAGATGATCTTCGCCCCGGGCTTGAGGGTGGTCTTCTCGACCTCGATGGCCTGCTCTGCGCCCCTCTCCTTCTTCAGTTCGACTTGGGATTTCGGCGGGATTTCGCCGAACTTGAACTTCGCGTAGGCGGCGTGGGTCGCAGGATCGTCGAGGGCGAGGATGGCGAGCGCGATTCGCCAGCGGAAGTGGTCGAAGTAGGCCAGGAGCTGGGCGGGGTCGCCCGATGCGCCCGCCTCGGCGCCGGTCGTTAGGCCCATAGCCGGATACTCGGGGAAAGTCCCCCACATCTCCTTGAGCAGGGCCTCCACTTCGGCGGCCTTTGCTTGCTTCTGGCGCTGGAGGAGGGTGTGGAGGTACTTGTAGTCGTCCACCCCCTCGCGGCACCACTCGTAGCGGGGGGTGGGCACGATGCGGTCGGGGAAGCGGTAGACGGGGAAGCGGCCTGTGTTGCTCTCGCCTTCGTTCTCGTAGCCGCCGGTGGGGATGGGGCTGTAGCAGTCGGGGCCGCCCGCGCCCGAATACGTCCATTCCCATTCACCCTTAGCGCCCACGCGCCAGACGCCGAAGCCCCAGGGGAGGCGTGCCTGGCCGTTGTTGTAGACCCAGAGGGTCTTGCCCACCTTCCGCGTCCGCTCGATCAGGCCCTTCGAGCCCTTCCAGGCGTGGGTGTTCAGGATGTCCACCATCTCGGCGAAGGGCGTGTAGTCCTTCTTGTCGCTCCCGTCGCCCATCGGGTTCACGCTGATGAGCAAGCCGGGGACCTGGCGGCAGAGCTTGATGTAGGCGACGGTCTGGTCGTAGGTGCGGTTCCAGGAGTTCAGGAGCGATTCGCGCGGCTCGTCGTAGATGATGAAGACGACCTTGAAGTCGGGATGGGCGTCCAGGTACTTCTTGATCTCCTTGAGAGCGGCGACGAAGGGGACGTCGAAGCCAGGGCCGAGTTCCTTAATGCCGATGCGGACGATGGCGTCGGTGATCGAGCCAATGCCGGTCTGCTTGATGGCGTTGAAGCCGAATTCGGGGCAGAGCCTGCGCAACTCGTCCCAGTGCTTGAAGTCAATCTCCACCTTGCCGTCGGCCGTGATGCTCTTGATCTTAGGCTCGTGGATGGTGAGGGTGTTGCAGCCGTGGGCGCGCATGTCGGCCAGCTCGCGGCGGAAGGCCGCGGGGTCGGCCGGCGCGCCATAGTACCAGCCGAACGCCGTGTCGGGGTCTTCGAGGAGCTTGAAGGGGAGGACGACGACCGTGAGCTTCAGCTCGGAGGGCCGCTTGTTCGCTGGGTCGAGCGCCACGGTGCCCTCGTAGGCGCCGGGCGCGGCGTCGGCGGGGGGACGGACGGTGAGCCAGAACTGCGTGGTGCGGCCCTGGGGGATGTTGAGGGACTTGAATTGCTCGATGGCCTCGGGGCCGACCATCCACATGAACGGCTTCACGCCGCGGGCGAGCTGGCGGACGAACCGCACGTCCACCGCGCTCGCCTTGAGCAGCGCATCCTTCGGGCCGCGGAGGTCGGAGCAAGTGACCGTGACATGCTGGAGGTCGGCGAGAGGCAGGACGGCGAAGCTGACCGGCTCGTACTCGCCTGGGGTGACGAAGAGCTTCAGTTCGCTTTTGACCTCGTAGGGGCGGGGATTGGTGTTGCAGTAGACGGGCTCCAGGTAGTTGCGGGTGAAGACGACGCAGCCCGCCTGCTTCTGGGCGTCGGTGGGCGTGGGGGCGGGCGTGGACTCCTCGTGCTCGAGGAGGAAGAACTTGTTGAGCTTCCGCAGAATGCGGACGGTCGTCTTGATGTCCTTGTTCGCCAACAGGTCGAGCTGCTCGTCGAGCAGCGTCTCCGACACGGTGGCGCCGAGCGCAAGGCCGGAGGCGGTGAGGAGGATCGAGGTGAGCGCGTGACGCGTGACGCGTGACGCGTGATTCTTTGCCTTCTGCCGTCTGCCTTCTGCCGTCTGCCCTCTGCCGTCTGCCCTCTGTCGTCTGCCGTCTGCCATCTGTCCTCTCATTGCCCGCCCCCCAGAATGAAGTCCCCGAAGAGAATGGTGGCCTCCTCGCCGCAGGCGATGGTGAGCATCTTGACCTCCGAGAGGTCGGCGGCGGTGCCGTCGTTGTTGGCGATGCCCGTGAGCGCCACCTCCAGCTCGTTCTTGCCAGGGGCGAGGGCGAAGGAGCGGTCCACGCGGGTGTCGTAGCCCGTCGTGCCCTTGTGCTTGATTGTGAGGGCGAGGGTGACCGGCTTGTCGCCGGGGTTGACCGCGGTGAACTTGAGGGAGGCGAAGGGACGCCAGTCCTTGATCCTGAGCGCCCAGTCGGCGAAGAAGCTGTCCTTGGCGAACTCGGCTTTGAGGCACACGCCGCCGAGCTTGGCATCCTCCGTGAGGGAGGACTTCACGTTCGCTGAGTCCCGTGGCAGTTCGCCCTTGGTGAAGCCCCAGAGGACGGCCTTCTTGCCCGCGGCCGCCGGCTGTGGTGCGGCGGGGGCCGCAGGGGCGCCGCCCTCCTTGGGCGCGATGGTGATCTTGGTGTCGCCGAGGCCGGTGATCACGACGTCAATCGTGCCCGTGATGCGGATGCCCTGGCCCGGCGCCGCAGGCTTCGGCTCGGCGGCCGCGGCGGCGTCGACTTCGCCCTCGAGATAGAAGTCGCCGAAGTAGAGCGTCGAGCCCGCCGGGCCGTCCACGCTCCATATCTTCACCTGGGTCAGGTCGGGCGCCGTGCCGTTGTTGTTCTTCACGCCTGCCAGGTCAACCTCGCAGGTGCTCTTGCCCGGCTTGGCGAGGAGCGGCACGTCAACTCGGTTGTCATACGTCGTGCTGCCCCTGTGCTTGAGCGTGACGTTCAGCTTCGCCTCCGCCTGCGCGGGATTGAGGACATCGAACTTGAACTTGGCGAAGCGGGACCAGTCCTTGGCCCGGCAGTCGGCGAACCAGGTGGCCTTGTCGAGGACGACCTTGAGGCACACGCCGCCCAGCTCGGGCCTCTCGTCGAGCGAGCCCTTCACCCCGTCGGGAACCGAGTCGGGCATCACGCCCTTGCTCACCTCCAGAACAGGCGCCCTTCGCTCGCCCCCCCAGAGCGCGCCGGCGAGGGCACACACCACCGCAACCAGCTTGGTTCTCATTTGCCACCTTCCAGAATGAAGTCGCCGAAGAGCACCGTCGCCTCGGACTCACAGGCGATGTACCACTGGTTGATGCTGGAGAAGTCGGGAGCCGAGCCATCGTTGTTCGCGGCGCCCGCGATCGGCACCACGATCTCGTTCTTGCCGGGCGCCAGCACCAGGTCCTTGTCCACCCGCGTGCCGAAGTTCTTCGAGCCGGCGTGCTTGACGGTGAACGTGACGGTGAGGGGCGCCTTGCCGGTGTTGATGGCGGCGAAGCGCAGGTTGGCGTAGCCGCGCCAGTCCTTGAGGCCGGCGCGCGACATCCCAAACGAGGCGCCCTTGGCGAACGTGACCTTCAGGCACACGCCGCCCAGCTCGGCCTTGTCGTCCAGGGCCACCTGGGGGTCGCCGTTCGTGTCGTTGGGCATGCTGCCCTTCGAGATGCCCAGCAGCGTGGCCTTCGCTCCCGCGGCGGCCGGGGCGGGCGTGGCAGGCTGGGTCGTGGCGGGCGCGGCGGGAGCCGTGCCCGGCCCCAGGCCGCTCACCGTGAGGTCCACAGCCATGTCGCCGGTCTTCCCCGTGATCTTGATCGGCCCGCCGGCCGCGGCGGGCGCCTGCGCCGCGGGAGCGGCCGCCGGGGCGCCCTCGCCCTCAAGCGTGAAGTCGCCGAAGAGCACCGTGGTGTTCGCCGCGTCGCACGTCACATACCAGTGCCTCACCTGCGACAGGTCAGGCCGCGAGCCATCCACGTTCGCCACGTTCGCCAGGGCGATGGCAATCGAGTTCTTGCCGGGCTTGAGCATCAGCGAGCTGTCGGCCCGGGTGGGATAGCCCGTCGTCCCCTTGTGCCGGACGCACAGGCTCAGGCTCACCGGCTTGTCCGAAGGGTTGAAGGCGTCGAACTTCACCGTGCGGAACGCCGTCCAGTCAGTGATCTTCGGGCGCGTTTCGCCAAAGGCCGAGCCCTGGGCGAAGACGACCTTGAGGCAGGCCCCGCCCAGTTCCGCCTGTTCCGCCAGCGACAGTTGCGGGTCGGCGTTCGTGTCGCCCGGCATCTGCCCCTTGCTCACGGCCAGCAATGTGGCCGACCCCGCGCGGGCGCTGCCCGCTACTGCCGCCAGGGTGGCCACACACGACGCCAGAACAACCAGCCATTTCCGCGTCCTCATTGTCCAATGCTCCAAAGAGGTCCGGGGCCAAGACGCCTCTCCGCCGCCGCCATCATCCCCCGCGTCTGCCCCCGTGTCAAGCTCGAACGCGGCGCGGCCCGGCGAGCGCGCCGCGCGGTCGCGGGCGCCGGCGTGGCGGCGAAAATATACTTTACATTTGGACGGGACAAGTGTAAACTATGATTACCATGAACGCTCGCCCCTTCTGGCTCCAGCTCATCGAGGATGCCTGGCGGAAGCGCCCCATCGTCTGGCTGTCGGGCGTCCGAAGGGTTGGGAAGACCACCCTGGCCCGAATGCTGCCCGACGTCACGTACATGAACTGCGACCTGCCCTCCGCGTGCAGGGCGCTTGCGGAGCCTGAGTTCTTCTTCGACGGCCTGCCGACGGGGTCCAGGGTCGTCCTCGACGAGGTCCATCGCCTCGAGGACCCCAGCCGCGTGCTGAAGATCGCGGCCGACGCCTACCCGCACCTTCGCGTGCTCGCCACGGGCTCGTCCACCCTGGCCGCCACGCGGAAGTTCCGCGACGCCCTCACGGGGCGCAAGGTGGCCATCTGCCTCACGCCTGTGCTTTGGACCGAATGCCAGTCGGCCTTCGGCATTCGCGACCTCGACCGCCGCTTGCTCCACGGGGGGCTTCCCGAGCCGCTGCTGGCCGCGGGGAAGGACCCCGCCTTCTTCGCGGAGTGGGCGGACAGCTTCTACGCGCGCGACATCCAGGAGCTCTTCGCCATCCGCAACAGGGCCGGGTTCCTGAAAATCCTCCACCTCGTGCTGCGCCAGAGCGGAGGCATGCTGGACTACTCGAGCCTGGCGGCCCTGGCCGACGTGAGCCGCCCCACGGCCAAGGCCCACGTGGAGGCCCTGGCGATTGCCCATGCCGCCTTCCTACTCCCGCCCTTCCACGGCGGCGGGCGCCGCGAACTCACCCGCAGGCCCAAGTGCTACGCCTTCGACACAGGCTTCGCCACCTTCGCAAGGGGCTGGGACGCCCTCCGCGAGGAGGACCGGGGGCCGCTGTGGGAGCATCTGGTCCTCGACGCCTTGCGCGCCGCCGGCGACGGCCGCGGCCTGTACTTCTGGCGCGACAAGTCGGGACGCGAGGTTGACTTCGTCGTGAAGGGCCCCGGCGGGCGGCTGGATGCCATCGAGTGCAAGATTGACCCCGACCGATTCGACGCCGGCGCCCTGGCAGCGTTCCGGGCCGACTACCCCGAGGGCGACAACCTCGTCCTCAGCCCCTGGGTCAAGACCCCCTACGAGCGGCTCCAGCGCGGCCTGCGCGTCCGCTTCGGCACCCTCGACGTCCTCCCGTGGCTGCGCGACCGCGCCCTCTTGCTATAGAGTCCACAAACCCAGGAGACGACTATGGCGCCCCCCGACCCGCCCAAGGCCGCTCGCGGCCAGGACGAACGCATCCTCATCGAGACCGATTGTCTCACCGCCGAGGTGTGGCCCAACGGCTACGTCAGCGGCGTCAAGGCGAACACGCTGGCGGACAAGAAGACCGGCGCCCGCGACGCCAGCTTCGGCCTCGACATCATTGACTTCCTGATGGGGCCGGGCGCCGAGGGCGGCCTGCCCTACGAGTTCAACAACCTCGTCCACGGCAAGATCGCCAAGCACTATCTCGAACTCCCCCAAGTCTGCACCCAGGCCAAGCACGTCGAAAGCGAGTTCCTCGTCGGCCCCGACTTCGTGGCGGTGCGGCAGTGGTGGCGCTGGACGCAGGCGGCCCCAGGCTACAAGCCCGGCTCGCTCTGGGAGCAGACCCTCGTCTTCCCGATGGGCCGCCGATACTTCATCTCCTGCGACCGCGTGGAGAGCGTGAACGACTTCAAGGACGTGTTCCTCCGCACCGACCTCCCCGGCCACCTCCAGCACAAGAAGGGCGACAACTTCGAGGAGGTCTACCTCAGCTACGAGGGCCGCATCCCTGCGAGCGACTTCTTCGAGGACTTCCCGCCCGACGGCAAGCACCTGTATCAGCGGGGCACGCATCCGTTGCCGAGCCGCATGATTCGGGCGCGGAAGATCAAGGGCGAGGGCAAGCCCTGGCTCGCAGGCATCACCCTCGACCCCGCCATCGTCAGCGAGGCCTGGTGCCACCAGCGCGGCTACATCTGCTTCATCCAGGAGAATGGCCGCTTGCCGATGAAGCCAGGCGACAGCTTCGCCGCCGCCTACCTCATCGGCTACTTCGAGTCCATCGCCGAAATGGAGCGCGAGGCCGACCGCTACCGCGGCCTCACCTCCCTCGCCGCGACCAAGGACTACTGGCTCCTCAGCGAGGGCGTGCTCCTGCGGGAGGCCGAGGGCCGCTACCGCATCGCCCCCCACGGCCAATGGCCCGCCCCCAGCCCCTGGCGCCTCGTCGCCCACGGGCGGGGCGAGGCCACGGTGAACGGCCAGCGCCTCCAGTTCGACGGCGAGAGCTCCTTCGCCGTGCCGTGGCCTGCTGTCCCAGACAGGTGAGCGGCCACCTGCCCGCCCGCGTTCAGGACGCCCCCCCCAGGGATTGTGTGTCCAGAACGGCCGCCCCCAACCCCTGCTTGCTCCCCATGCTCCCCATGCTCCCCGGTTCGGGGCCGGCCGCGTTGACCACAAGCCCTTGCGTACCGCCTCGGCTTGAGGCCCAACATGTGCCATGCTCCCCCATGCTCCCCATGCTCCCCGGCTTTTGGCCGGCCTCGGGACGCTGGCAGGCGGGCGGAGGGTGCGTGTGACTCCCTGAGACCAATGCTGGGGCGTCCTGGGCCTCCGTAGGAGGCGGCCGAGTCAAGCCCACGGCGAGGCTCGGCGAGCCGTGGGGCGCCGCAGGCACCCGCGCCCCAGCCCCCGCCAACTGAAGCGTGGTCCGCCCGCCCGCAGGCCACGCAACCTCTTACACTTGGCTTACGATCAAATGACAATGCCCGCGACCCCAGGGGGGTATAATCCAGCTGTGATGCCCCCGGCCGGTCACCCTGGACTTCTGCAATCGGAGGAGAACCGATGAGCGACCGACGCCCCTTCGTCACCACGCTTGCCCTGATCCTGGCGGCGGGCCTCCTGGCCGCCATGTCAGTCGTGCTCTGGATGGTGGGCAGGAACTTGCGGAGCATCGAGCAGGCGCACCGCGACACCTCATCGGGCCTGGCACGTCTGGATGAGGCCAGCCAGCAGTTGCGGGCCGGGCTCCAGCGAGCCGAGGAGGACCGGGCCAGGCTCGCGCAGCACGCCGCAGGGGCCGCGATGGGCGTGGAGAGCCTCAGGGGAGAGCTCGCTCTGCTCCAGGCGCGGCTGAAGGCCCTCGAGAGCGCCCCGCCGCAGGCCGCGGCCCCCGCCCCTCCCCCCGGCCAGGACGCCCACCAGGCCGAACTCCCCGCGGCGCTTCGGGACAACCCGCCGCCCCCCGTCCAGGCCGCCCGCAAGGCGCTTCAGGAAAAGGGCGTCGCCGGCTTCTGTGGAGCGCTCGGCCTGGACGCCGAGGCCCAGGCGCGCGTCATCAAGGCCCACGAGGGGTTTCTCCCTCGCGTCCGGGACGCCGAGAAGGCGCACGCCAAGGTCGCCATCGAGGACGATGCCGTGGTCATCACCATCGAGCCCCATCCGGAAGAGGGCCACACCCTGCTGGCGGCATGGCTGGACCTCCTGGGCCAGGCTCTCACTCCCGCCCAGCGGCAGGCATACGCTGAAACGCACGGATGCTATGTCCTCTTCGAGCGGCCCTTCGGACACTACACCGAGACCATCCGTCTCACCGGCGATGCCGCCGAGGTGAAGTTCACCCATAGCGGCACCAGACAGGGCGGGGGGCCCACCTTCCAGAACGCGGGGACAGTCGCCGGCAAGGGCGCGGTGGACAAGCTGCCGTGGCGCCACCTGCTGACCGACGAGGCGGCGGCCAAGCTCGGCGGCACACCGCGGGGGCAGTTCTGACGGACGCTCCGCTCGAAGCGTGGGCGACTGTCCTCCCCCACCCGCGGGCCAGCACACATCCCGGGATGTACCAGCAACCGTCCTCCCTGCCCGCCTGCCGCAACCGGGACGGCTGCGGCCACACCATGCGGCTGGCCCGCTGCCCCAGGCCGATGGACTGCGTCTCTGAGCAACTCGCCACGATTCTCGCCTGTCTGTATCATTCTCCGCCTCTCAGGGATGATACAGACAGGCGCCCTGTTGCCGAAACCCCACATGCGCATCCTTGCCTTTCGTGTGGGAGATGCTATATTTGAGGTGCGTGCTCGTGCGAAGCCGTGGCGGCGGGAGGGGGTTGTAGGGCACCGAGATGAAGCGAACGCACCTGCTCTGGCTCGCCGCCTGCGCGGCACTCCTCCTCGCCCCACCCCTCTGGGCCGCAGAGGCCAACTGGGAGGCCGAGCTGCGCAAGAAGCTCGACAAGGAGATCAAGGCGGAATACTCCCGCACGCCCCTGGCTGAGGTCCTTCAGCACCTTGCGGACGAGACGGGCTGCAAGATCGCGCGGGATGGCTCCCTGGACGACCGTGCGCCGATCACATTCCGCACGGAGGGCATGCGCGCCAGCAAGCTCCTGGGCTGGGTGTGCTTCCTGACGGACAGCAGGTGGGTCATCGCGGACGAAATGGTTCTCATGTGCTCCGAGAAGGAGGCGGCGCGGCTCGTCGGGAGGCAGCGACGCGTCCACGACCTGAGCAAGCTCGCGCCCGAGGCCCGCGACGCGGAGGCCGTCGCGCAGTTCGCCGAGCGGCTCCTCAACTGCGCGGGCGTGTACACCGCGGACCTCGAGCCAGGCCCGCGGCTGGCGGTGCGCGCCTCGGAGGCCTGGCTCGCCTCTTTCGACAAGGTCTTCGATGCGCTCCCCCGGGTGCCGCGCGGCGGCAAGCTCGCCTGGGAACTCCCCAAGCCCGACGTGCCACCTCCCATCGAAGCCGTCACTGACCCAGCGAAATGGCCGGCGGCGATCAAGAAGGCGATGGAGAAGAAGGTAACATTCGACTTCGTCGAGACCCCGCTCCAGGACGTCGCCAACTTCTTCTCAAGCCTGGTCGAGGCGCCGTTCACCCTGGACGCCGAGGCCGTGAGGCGGGCGTCGAACGTCACGCTGCGCGTGAACGAGATGCGCTTCAGCTCGGCCCTCGACTGGGTGCTGAAGCTGGTGGACCTTGGGTTCGCTGTGACGCCGGAAGCCATCCTGGTCTCCACGCCGGACCGCATCACCAGGGTGAAGGACCGGGTGACGCCTTTGGCCATCGTCGTCCACGACGTCTCGGACATCCTTGATGAGGGCTGGCAGCTCGGCGAAATGGTCCGAAGCCTGCACGAGCTGAGCGAGCATCCACGCTCGTGGGTGCTTGGCCTCGGGACGCGCCTCGTCACCATCGTGAGGGCGGGGCCCGAGGCCGAAGCGGGGGGCCTGGTCAGGACGATGCGTGGGCAGAAGCTCACGCCCGCCCGCCCCGACCGCGCCAAGCCGCCCGCCGGCCAGCCAGAATGGGTGGCCGAAATCCGCCGAGCATTCGAGAAGAGAGTCACCTTCGACTTCGTCGAAACCCCGCTTCACGACGTTGTCAACTTCCTGTCCAGTCTGGTTGACGTGACGATTGTGCTGGATGAGCCGTCGGCCAGGGACGCGCCGAACATCACGCTGCGCGTGAACGACATGCGCCTGGAGGCCGCCCTGGGCTGGATTCTCCGGATCGTCAGCCTCCGATACCAACTCAAGGACGAGGCGCTCTTCATCGCCAAGCCAGAACGGATTGGCGAGGACGTGGTGACGAGGGCCTTGCCTGCCTGGGGCGCCGTGGCCAAGCCCGAAGAGGCGCGCGTGCTGGCCGCGGTCCTCGACCAGCTTCTCAAGGCCGTGCCCGGCGCCTCGCGGTGGACACGTTGCAGGCCGAGGCCGGGCTACCTCCTCGACATCGTGGCGAGGGAGGCGGACGCCGCCGCTGCCGAAGCCATCGTCGGCTGGCTGGCCCACTCCAAGCCAGGCGAGTGCCACGACCTGTCGGACTCCCTCGACGCGCCGCCACGGAAGTGGGAGGTCAACATACGGGAGGCCATGACAAAGCGTGTCACCTTCGACTTCGTCGAGACCCCTCTTCAGGACGTGGTGAGTTTCCTGAGCAGCCTGACCGACATCACCCTCCTGCTGGATGCCGAGACGTTGAGAGGCAAGGCCCCCGTCGTGACCCGGCGGGCGAACGAGGAGCGCCTGGGGGAGGCCCTCGATGCCATCCTCAAGCCGCTCGGGCTCAGACAGGTGATGAGCGATGAGGCGGTCCTGGTCACAACGCCGAAGCTCGCCCTCGAGGCGCGGTCGACGGCTTGGCGGCTCTACGACCTCCGCCACCTCGCCAGGGAGCCCGCTGCGGCGGCCGACCTCGCCCAGGCCATCAAGAGGGCGTGCGAGAAGCACCCCGAATGGGCGCCGTCGCACCAGCTCGCCGACTTCCAGAACCGCCTTATCATCCGCACCACGCCGGCGGTCCACGAAGCGGTGCAGAAGATGGTGGAGGAGAGCGCGAAGGCCGCGCCCCTACCATAGAGCCTTAGGTCGTGATTCGCGCCTTCCGCGCGTGTTGGCGGGGATGAATGGATGAATGGATGGGTGGATGTATGGATGAATGAAAGAGAAGTCGACCTGAAGACTCCCCCATTCCTCCATTCCTCCATCCATCCAATCATCCCCTCTGGATGCGGCGACAGCCCGCTTGGGGCCTTTTGTGTGAGGACGCCATGAGCAAGGTGCTGCTGACGAGCGTGTTCCGCCCCGTGTATCCGACGCCCGCGGCGCTGGTGACGAGCGCAGCGGCGGACGGGACGCCCAACATCATCGTCCTGGGCGAGTGCTTCAACATCTCGATCGGCCTCGAGGGGCCGGTAGTCGTGGGCCTGGCCATCGCCCCGGGCCGCTACTCGTACGGGCTGATCAAGGAGGCCGGCGAGTTCGGCGTCAACTTCCCCACCGCCGACCTCGTCGAAGTGGTTGACCGCTGCGGGAGCGTGAGCGGGCGGAAGGTCGGCAACAAGTTCGCCCACGTCGGCCTCACCCCCTATCCCGCCACCAAGATCAAGGCGCCCCTCATCGTGGAGTGCCCGGTGAACCTGGAGTGCAAGCTCCTCGACATCATCAAGGCGGGCGACCACGATCTCTTCCGCGGCGAGGTGGTGGCCCAGCACGTGGATGCGCGTTGCCTGGACGCCGAGGGCAACATCGCCATCACCAGCCTCAACCCCCTCTGCTACATCCTGGGCCAGTACTGGAGCACGGGTAGGCACCTGGGCCACCACGGCTTCACGAGGGGGAAGTGAGGCGCGGCGGGCGGACCTGGAGTATGGCTCCCGGTTTGACGGAGCTCTTGCGATTCTTCAATCGTCCCTCGTCCTCGTCCGTCGTCCTTGTTCTCGACTCTCCGCTGAGCAAGCCAGGAGGATCGAGGACGAAGGACGAGGACGATACCCGAACCGATGCACTCGCCAAGACGAGGAGTCACGCTCCCGGACCTGGGGGCTGACACGCCCCCAGTTTGTGCTACCAGGGGCGTGGCGCCTCTCCTCCCGCTTCGCGGGGCAGGCAAAGCGGCGACTTCGCCGCCGCACTCCAAAGCAGATGCCACTGCGGCGGCGTGGGAGTTTGGAGTGCGGCATCGCAGATGCCGCTTTGGGTCGCAGCGGAGCGGGGAAGGGGCCGGGATGCGCGTCCCGGAGGCCCTACTGCGGTCGCGGCACGCGGCAGGGCTCCGCCCTCAGAAGCCAAGCGCCAAACCGGGGGCGTGTCAGACCCGGGGGCGTTGACCGGGGCGTACCGAAGTGGTATCATCAGTGACGGTTGAGCATAAGGTCCTGGCAGAGCAGGGGAGGAAGCAGAGAAGGCGGCGCCATGATTTCTGCCGATGCAAGACGGAAGATAGTCGCGTGTGCGCGCGCCTTCGACGCCAAAGCAGTGTGGCTCTTTGGCTCGTCGCTGACCGAGGGCGATAGCGCGCGAGACCTTGATATCGCAGTGGAAGGTGTCGCGGCCAATCGGGTCTTCGACTTCTATGTTCGCCTCGATCAGCTCTTCTCCAAGCCCGTGGACCTGGTGGACCTTTCGGCGCCGCTCTCCATCGTGCCTTTGGTCCGGGCCACCGGAGTGCGAATCTATGAGCGCAAGAAAGCTCTTCCTCCAAAGGGAAGCCGCGGACGTCGCTCACACCGCTGAGCTGATCGAGGACCTCCTCCGCGAGGAATCCCTCTCCGAGTACCAGGTCATCGCGAGGATGGTGTCAGGTCTTTACTTTTCACTTTTGGGCGTGGTCCGTTCCGGACACGGTGCTGGTGCCCCCTGGTGGACCCGTGAGCCTGCGGACCAGAATTCCACACCTGTACAGGTGTGGAATCCTCGTTTCCGCCGGCGTCCTCGAAGGGGAATCGCCCCTTCTTCTCGGCTTTGCGCCTCGGAAGGCCCAAGCTTCTCCGCCTCCCGTCGAAGCCCCTGTTCGCTGCCGGCGAGGCAGTGTCCGGATCAGACCACGCCCTTTACTTTTCTTTCGCTCCTGCCAGCCCTTCGTTGCCTGCTATTCTGCGGAGCGAGAAGTAAGAAGTTGATTCCGCTGAAAAACCCCCTTCGCGCCGGAAGGCGCATACACGGATAGGCGGATTCCACCCGCAGAGGCAGGCTCTTTTCGCAAAACTCGCGGATC
>Ga0194125_10009890_pt1 | contig 13131 bp, 4 predicted proteins | sample TA2KigC250mmetaG_FD_148626 | JGI IMG/M metagenome (GOLD analysis project Ga0194125, IMG submission 148626) | Freshwater microbial communities from Lake Tanganyika, Tanzania - TA2015034 Kigoma Deep Cast 250m | ecosystem: Environmental > Aquatic > Freshwater > Lake | place: Tanzania: Lake... | reverse complement strand
CGGGAGCGTTCACGACCATCACGCCGCGCTCCGTGGCGTACGCGACGTCGATGTTGTCAACGCCGACGCCCGCCCGTCCCACGACGCGCAGGTGCGGCGCGCGGTCGAGCAGCTCGCGGTCCACGCGGGTATGGCTCCGCACGATGAGGCCGTCGCACTCCGCCACGCGGTCGAGAAGCCGGTGCCTCTCGACGCCAAAGGCGGTCTCCGCCTCGAGCGAGGCGGAAAGCACGGCCATCCCATCGTCGGAGATGGGTTCGCTCACGAGAACGCGCACAGGTCACTCCCCCGGTCACATTCGCGAGAGGTAATCAGCAAGTGGTGTGCCAAGAAAGAGGCACCGCCGCTCGCCGACGGCGGTGCCCCTCTTGCGGTACATGCTCTGCGGCGTGCTACTCCCCGTCGTTCGGGTCGTGGACCGGTGCCGCCTGCGGCGCCGGGGTCTCGCTCACCGGCAGCGGCCTCTCCTCGCCCGCGCGATAGTCCACGCCGGCCGTCTCGGGCATGCCGTACGCATCCGGATGCATGTACGTGCCCCGCTCGTCCGCGGACTTCACGACCTCGACCTCGATCCCGTGCGCGCGCGCGTACGCGTCGTGGCGCACACCGGTCACCATCCACGACACCTTCATGCCGGGCTCGCCGCCCGCGATCTGGAACGCGTTCCCGGAGATCTCCTTCGCGACGTACACCGGCGCGAAGCCGCCGACGCAGGTGAGCTGATAGCGGAAGTCCTGGTTCAGCGCCTCGAACCAGTCGGGCAGCGTCACGGTCGCTTCGCCGCGGCCGTCGAGCACGGCGTTGCCCGTGTACATGTTGGCCATCTCGTCGCTCTCGACACAGGAGTGCTGGAGGTACTTGCCCGTCGGGTCGAGAGGGTGGTCGATCTTGAACGCCTTCGTCCCGGCCGTCAGCGTGCCGGTGACGTGCGCGTTCCCGGAGAAGTAACCGGCGTAGTTGGTCGTCCCGCCGGCGGCCTGCCCGAAGATGCCGTAGTTGTTCGTCCCGCTGGCTGCGTAGCCGTAGACGGCGTAGTTGCTGCCGGTGCCGCCGCTCACCAAGCCGTAGACGCCGCGGTACGAGTAAGAGCCCGTCGGCTGGACATAGCCCACGAGGCCACGATAGCCGCCCTGGAAGTACCCCCCCACGCCATGGTAGTCGACCGGGACGCTCTTGCCGTAGACGCCGACGGCGTCGACGGCGGCCGTGGTCGTGCACTCGCCGTGGACGGCGTGCGCCGCGTTGCTCGCCATGCTCGTCGTGAAGTAGCCGCCGTACTCAGTGGTGCTGGCCGCGCTGACGTCGCCGCTAAGCGTCGCGCCTCCCCCATCGATGCGTCCGTTCCCGTTCACCGCGAAGTCGACGACACCGCCGCGGTCGAACTCCACGTACTGGAAGTTGTCTGGCGACGCTGACGGCACGGTGATCTGCAGGATGTCGTTCCCGGCCGAAGGAGTGGATGTGCGGTTGATGTTGACGGCTCGCCCCAGGTTGGAGCCCGCATGCTCGACGTAAAGGGCCTCAGCGTTCGCCGCACTGTAGACACCCAGCTTGCCGCCGGGCGTCGAGGTACCGATGCCCACGTTTCCCGTGACGCCCGAGTACATGTTGCTGCCGCTGATGACCCAGTCGGCGTCGCTCCCGGCGGCCGCCTGCCACGTGCCGACGCCGGACGCGTCGGACGTGAGGACCCTGCCGGCTGCGGCGCCGGTCGACATCGCGAACCCGCCCGTCGTCACGGTCGAGTCCACGGCGATGCCCGTCCCGCCGATGAAGTGCGCCGCGGGGGCGCCGGAGTTCGTCGTCTCGGCCACGAGGGCCCCTCCCGCGTATCCCGACTGCGCGTAGATCGCCTCGGCGCTCGACGAGTAGAAGTGCCCCGCGCGGGCACCGCAGCGGCCGCTGGCGTAGATCGCTGTGTTCACCGGCGGCTCGCTGATCGACGGCGCGCACGCGTGGAAGGCGGCCGCGGTGCCGAGCCGGTTCGACACGAACAGAGCGGTGGTATCTCCGGTCGCCTCGTTCGTCACACGCGCGCCGGCGTTGCGACCCGTCTCCACGTCGAGCCGCGCGTCGGGCGTCGAGGTGCCGACACCGACGTTCCCAACCTCATGATGAACGTTGTCGCCGTCCACCTCCCAGCCGCCGCCCACCAGGTTGTCCGCGAACGCCGCGTGGGCGGCGTAGGGGACGCTTTCGAACGCGACGCGAGGAGTCAGCTCCGCGTCGTGCCCGATCTGGATGGAGAGCCAGTACGGAACAAGGAAGTCGAGCGTTGTGAGCGACACCACGCTCCCGAGGTGCGCGTTCATGATGCCGCCGGAGATGGGGATGAGCTGGGGTTCCGACCACAGAGCCGTGCCCCCCACGGCGACGTCGTAGATCCGGAATGTGACAGCGTAGTTGCCGTCGGGCACCGGGTTGCCGTCGTCGTCCCGGAGCACACCCTGGTAGCTGATGGTCTCGGGGATGTCCGCCATCGCCGTCGCGCAGAGAGCGACGACGAGGGCCGCGGCCGCGAACACGATCGCGCGTCTCATGGTCCTTCCCTCCCTCCCCGGCCGTGCCGGGCAAGCGGGTGACTCCAACGACCGATGTGACATCGAGAAATGGGCAGGCTGCCGGTCAGTCAGGCCCCCGACCGGACACAGTAGGATACCACATGAAGGCGATGATATCAGGAAGAGGGGCGGCCGCCCGAAGGTGGCCGCCCCCTGAAGCAGTCTGCGATGTCCTGCGCCGTCAGCGCAGCACGATGAGCCGCACCTCCTGGCGCTCGGTGGCGGTGCTCACTCTGGCGAAGTAGACGCCCGACGCGACACGCGCGCCGGATGCGTCACGGCCGTCCCACTCCACGGAGTGCGCGCCGCTCCCCTGCTCGCCGAGATCGACGACGAGGAGTTCCCTGCCCGTCACGCTGTAGATGGAGAGCCCGACCCGAGCCGGCTCCGACAACGAGTAGTTGATCGTCGTCCTCGACAGCACCGGGTTCTCCGTGGCCCAGACGGCGCCCATGCCGGCAAGCGTCCACCAAGCGTAGAGCGTCGCGTCCGCGTCGACGGTGTAGGTACCGCCGGCGGCGTACGGCGTGCCCGTGCCGTTCGGCTCCGTGTTCCATCCGACGAACAGGTAGCCGGTCCTGGACAGGAAGTGGCAGTTCGTTGCGAGCGTCAGCGGAACGCCGTGCGCCTTGTGCTGGCTCTCGGGCGCCGTGCCGCTCGTGTTGCCGTTCCCGTCGTAGGAGACGGTGTAGGCCGGCATCGGGAAGTACGGAGTCCACTTCGCGTACATCGTCGCGGACGCGCCCTCGGTGTACTGCGCGCCCTCGGCGTAGTCCGCGCCCGACCCGTCGGCGGCCGTGTTCCAGCCGGCGAACCTGAAGCCCTCCCTCGTCAGGCCGCCGATGTTCCTGGCAAGGGTCAGGTAGACGCCGCTGACGGCAGACTGGGAGGCCGGAACCGTGCCCGCCGCATGACCGTTGCCGTCGTAGGTGACCGCGTAGGTCTCGACTCCCCAGTGCGCGTAGAGCGTGTGGTCCGCGGCCGTGGTCACCTCGGTCTCGTCGGTGACCAGGTCGCCGCCCGTGGACTGGACCCCGTCGCCCGGCTCGGTGAACCAGCCGGCGAACAGGTAACCCTGCCGCTCGGTTCTCGCAAGCTCGCCGTAGAGCAGGCCGAGCACCACGACCTTGTTGACCGGGTCAGGCTCCGTGCCGCCCTGCGCGTCGAAGGTGACGGTGAACTCGTTCGCCGCCCATCGCGCGTGGAGCGTGTGGCTGGAGGCGATCGTCACGATGGACTCGGCGGTGACCTCCGTCCCGCCCTGCGGGGCGGTGAACCACCCCGCGAACTCGCTCCCCTCGCGCTCCGTCGTCGCCAGCGTGCCGTACGGCTGGTCGAAGATCACGACGATGTACTCGGGGTCGGGCGTCGAGCCGCCCTGCGCGTCGAAGGTCACCTTGTACTCCTCGGCCGTCCAGCGCGCGTAGAGCGTGTCGTCCGCGGCAACCTCGACGATCGTGATGGGCTGGACCTCCGTCCCGCCCTCGGGGTCGGTGTACCACCCGCCGAACCAGTAGCCGGTGCGACTCGTCGTCGCCAGGTCGCCGTACTCCTGGCCGAAGGTGACCCGCTTGGCCGCGGGGTCGGGATCGCTCCCGCCCTGCGAGTCGAAGGTCACCGTGTACTCGTTCGCCGTCCACTGCGCGTAGAGCGTGTGGTCGCCCGCGATCGTGACGATGGACTCGGACGTGATCTCGTCGCGCTCGGGCCCGCCGGTGAACCACCCGACGAACTCATAGCCCGTGCGACTGGTCGCCGCGAGCCTTCCGTACTGCTGGCCGAAGATGACCTGCTTCGTCTCCGGATCGGGGTCGGACCCGCCCTGCGCGTCGAAGGTCACCGTGTACGTGTTGGGCTCCCACTGGGCGTAGAGCGTGTGGTTCTGGGCAGTCGCGACGATGGTGCCCGCCGTGACCTCGTTTCCGCCGATCGACTCGTCGAACCACCCGACGAACGCGTAGCCCGTCCGGCTCGTGGTGGCGAGGGCCCCGTACACCGCGCCGTACGTCACCTGCGTGCTCGTCGGGTCGGGCTCGGTGCCGCCCTGCGCGTCGAAGGTCACCGCGTACTCGTTCGGCGTCCAGTGCGCGTACAGCGTGTGGTCCGAGGCGATGACGACGCGGGTCTCAGAGGTGATCCGACCGCGCTCCGGCTCGGTGTACCATCCGGCGAAAGCGTAGCCCGTGCGGCTCGTCGTCGCGAGCGTGCCGTACAGCGCACCGAAGGTGACGATCTTGCTCGCCGGGGTCGGGTTCGTTCCACCGGCCGCATCGAAGAACACCATGTAGTCGTTGGCGGTCCACTGCGCGTAGAGCGTGTCGTCCGCCGCCACGGCCACGATGCTCTCGGCCGTCACCTCGTCGCCTCCGCCCGGCGCGGTGAACCAGCCGTCGAACACGTAGCCTTCGCGGTCCGTCGTGGCGAGCGCTCCGTACGCCTGCCCGTACGTCACCTGCTTGGTCTGCGGCACGGGCGTCGTGCCGTCCATCGCGTCGAACGTCACCGTATACTCGTTCGCCGTCCACTGCGCGTAGAGCGTGTCGTCGGCGGCCACGGCCACGATGCTCTCGGCCGTGATCTCGTCGCCACCCGTCGGCTCGGTGAACCACCCGTCGAAGGTGTACCCGGCCAGGCTCGTCGTCGCGAGCGTGCCGTACAGCGAACCGAAGGTGACGATCTTGCTCGCCGGGGTCGGGTACGTCCCGCCGGCCGCATCGAAGAACACCATGTAGTCGTTGGCCGTCCACTTCGCGTAGAGGCTCAGCGCGGCGTTCGTGGTGTAGGACGCGCCCTCGGCGTAGTTCGTGCCCGAGCCGTTGGCGGCGGTGTTCCACCCCGAGAGCGTGTAGCCGGTCTTCTCGAGACCGCCCGTGTTGGTCCGCAGCGTGAGGGCAACATTGTAGACCTTGGTCTGCGCGTCCGGGGCCGTGCCGGCCGTGGCGCCGTTGGCGTCGTAGGTCACCGGCCACGTGTTCAAGGTCCACTCGGCGTACATCGTGACCGCGGCGTTCGCGGTGTAGGTGCCGCCGGCGTCGTAGTGCGTGCCCAGCCCGTCCGCCTGCGTGTTCCACCCGGTGAACGTGGAGCCCGTCTTCACGAGGCTGCCCGTGTTGGTCCGCAGCGTGAGCGGCACGTCGTGGACCTTCGTCTGCGACGAGGGCGCCGACCCGCCGGTGCTCCCGTTGCCGTTGTAGGTCACGGCGTAGGTCTGCGGCACGTTGTTCGTGACGGCCTGATCCGTGAAGCTCCCGAGGTAGAGGCCGTCCGCCGCCACGACCGTGCCCTGCGTGTAGTTCAGGGTGACGGTGTTGCCGTAGACGATGGTCGTGCCGGAGCACGTGAGGTTGATCTTCGTCGGGTCGGCGTTCAGGGCGGCCGCCGAGAAGCTCTGGTTCGAGCCGCCGTTGATCTTGTAGACGAACTGACCGTGCTTGCCTGACGGGTTGGCCATCGCCCTGCTGAAGGTGACGACGATGCCGTTGCCCGCCGTGTTCGTCTCCGCCGACACGACCGTGAGCGCCGGGTCGGGCACGATGTTGCTGACCGCCTGGCCGCTGAAGGTCGCCAGCACTCCCCCGTCGGCCGCGACGACCGTGCCCGCGGTGTAGTTCACCGTCACGGTGTTGCCGGCCGCGATGGCCGTGCCCGCGCAGGTGAGGTCGATCTTCGTGGTCGTGGCGTTGAGAGCGGCGGCGGAGAACGCCTGCGTCGCCCCACCGTTGATCTGATACGTGAACTGGTCGTGCTTGCCGGCGGGGTTCGCCATCGCCTTGCTGAAGGTGATGGTGATGACCGAACCCGCCGTGTTCGTCGTCGCCGACGAGAAGGTCGGCGGGGCTGGCATGGCGTTGGTCACGGCGAAGTCGCTGAAGCTGTCGAGCGCGACAGTGTCGGCCGCGGCCACCGTGCCGGCCGTGTAGCTCACCGTGACCGTGTTGCCGTAGGCGATGGGCGTCCCGGAGCAGGTCAGCTCGATCTTCTTCGTGTCGGCGTTCAGGGCCGCCGCAGAGAAGGTCTGCGCGCCCCCGCCGTTGATCTTGTACGAGAACTGGTCGTGCATCCCGGCCGGGTCGGCCATCGCACGGCTGAAGGTGATAGTGACGACCGTGCCGGCGGCGTTCGTGGTCGCGCTCCACGGGCACGGCGAGCGCCCGCCCGAGCCGTCGAGGCTGTACTGGAGGGTCCCGTAGGGCGCAGCGGTGCTCACCAGGTAGAGCTTCGTGTCGGAGTCGCCGATGATGAGGTCGGTGGTGTAGGAGTGATTGACCTGGGCGCTCGGAGAGAACGAGTCGCTCGCGTACGACGCCGTCGAGACGCGCCACGGCGTGATGAGCGTGTACTTCTTGATCTGCAGTGTCGAGGAGCCGTTCGGGTGCTTGCCGATCGCGCACATGGTCGCGCCGTCGCTGCTGAACCAGAAGTCCAGCGCTCCCCAGAACAGGTTGCCGGCCGCCTCGCCGCCGATGTTGAACGAGTAGCCGCTCGCGGAGGCGCTCGACACGCTCCACGGCGTGGAGAGCGTCCACTGGTAGATGGGCCGGCTCATGTTCTGGATCTCGGAGACGTACATCTTCGTCCCGTCGGCGGAGAACTCGAGGCCGCCGGGGATGGTGTACGCGATGGTCTTCTGGCCGCTCGGCGTGCTGGAGAGCGTCGAGACGTCCCACGCGGTCCCGAAGTTGTGCTGCACGACGCTCGTGGTCATGCCCGGCCAATCGATGACGAAGTAGAGCCTCGTCCCGTCCGGGCTGATGTGCAGGTTGTGCCCGTACGCTCCGTAGGGCGGGTTGCTCCCCGAGATCGTGAACGTCTTGGTCGCCACGTAGGAGGCGGTGGTCAGGTCCCACGGCGTGGCGAGCGTGTAGTACCTGATCGTGGCGGGCGCCGAGCCCGTGAGGATGTAGAGCTTGGTGCCGTCGGGGCTGAGCTGCCCGCCGCCGAGGTACACCGCCTCGGAGAGGTAGTCGCAATCGTAGATCGCGTCACCGAGCGTGAAGGCGAGCGCCTGCGGCGCGGCCGTCGCAACAGCGAGCGCGGCCAGCGCGAGCGTGATGAGCCAACCGGTGATCGAGCGTGTCATCTTCTTCCCCTCCGCGTGGATGGCCGCCCGGGTTGGGCGGCCATGTCGGGGCGAAGATGAGCAAGTTTCGTACCGACGAGACAAGAGGCCGCAGGCCCCGAAGCTTGACACGCTTCAGAGCCTGCGGCTTGTGGTAACGCACGGTCTCTGACGCCCGGATCGGCCGCCGGACCCGCCGGCTACTGCAGCAGGACGATCATCCGGGCGCTCGCGTCGTCGCCCTGGCTCAGACGGACGAAGTAGATGCCGGACGCCGCGGACGCGCCTCGCGACGCTCGCCCGTTCCACGCGGTCTCGTGTCGCCCCGCCCTCTGCACCTCGTCCACCAGCACCGCCACCTCGCGCCCGGCCACGTCGTACACGGCGAGGCGCACGCGACCCGACTCGGGCAGCGTGTAGGAGACCACCGTCTGTCCCCTGAACGGGTTCGGGGCGGCGTGGAGCGCGAGGGACGAGCCCTCGTCCCCCGGAGGCACCGCGGCCTCCGGGTCCACCTGGAAGGTGTACCAGCCCTGCGGAGCCGTGCGCGGGAGCGTCTCCGCCCGGCCGCCGGAGTCGGCGGCCGCCACGTAGTACTCGACGACGTCGCCGCCTCGCCTCGGCACACCCCAAGCGCGGGAGGGGTGCGACGGCCGGTGAGCCCCATGCGCTTGACATGGCGCGAGAACCGTGGCATACTATGTTCGATAGCCGAACTAACTTCCGGCGCGCTCGCGGGTTCTCCGTCGAGGGAGGGACTTCTGATGACTCTGCGCGGCCTGCGAAGGGGTATCGGGCTCCTGATGCTCCTCTGCCTGGTGAGGTCTGCGCCGGCTCAGGCCCAGTGCATCCTGGCGAACCCGAGCTTCGAGATCCCCGGCTCAGGCGGGCGCGTCTTCGGCGGCTGGGAACAGTTCGGCACGGTCGGCTCCGTCACTTTCGCCACGCACGGCTCCACAGCGGCGCGCGTCTCCGGCCCCAACCTTGGCGGCTGGGACGTGTCGGCGTTCTGGCAGCAGCAGGACTGCGTTCCGGGCGAGCGCTGGAGGGTCACCGGCACGGTGGCGCACTCGACCACCAGCCCTCTCAGCGGAAGCTCCCGCGCCATCGTGAACGTCGAGTGGCACGGCTCAAGCGGCATGATCAGTTACGAGTCGCACGACGTGGCGCTCCCGGCGACACCGACCAACGAGTACAGGAGCTTCTCCGTGCTCAGCAACCCGGCCCCGTCCGGGACCGTTGCCATGCGCGCCCTCTTCGGGGTTCTTCAGGGCCCGAGCGATCCGCGTCCCATCGTCTACTACGACCAGACGACCGTCCTGAGCCAGAGCTACCCGACGATCGAGGACATGCAGTGGAACGACTTCCCCGGAGGACGCACGATCCAGTTCTCGGGACGCTCCTGGCGCGTCAAGGGGCCTGGCTACTACGGTCCCGGGCCCAACTCGTTCTCCGACTCGCAGAGCAGCGTCTGGGTGGACGCCAACGACAGACTCCACATGACCATCCGCAAGGTCGGCGGCACCTGGTACAGCACCGAGATAGCCCTCGCCGAGACGCTGGGCTACGGCGACTACATCTTCACGACCGTCGGGCGAATCGACCTCCTGGACCCAACCGCCGTGCTGGGCATGTTCATCTGGCAGTACGGACCGTGCTACAACGACGGCTACCTCTGGTGGAACCCGTACAACGAGTTCGACATCGAGTTCAGCAGGTGGGGTCAGTCGTCCGGCCCGAACGCGCAGTTCGTCGCCCAGCCCTACGATTGGAGCGGCAACCTCAGCCGGTTCACAGCGACGTTCGCGGAGGGCGAGGTCTCGAGCCACGCGTTCCGCTGGCTCCACGACCGGGTCGAGTGCAGGAGCTGGCGAGGGGGCCCGTTCGACGAGGCTCCCGGGAACATGATCCACGCGTGGACCTACACGGGCCGCCACGTCCCCAGGCCCGAGATACCGCGCGTGCACGTCAACCTGTGGCGGTGCTGCGGCGACCCGGCCGCGAACCAGGAGGTCGTGCTGGGCACCTTCAACTTCTTCCCTGTGGATCCCACGGGAGTGCCGGAGCAGCCATCCGACGCAGGTCAGGTCGAGCGCGCGGCGCGCCTCTTCCCGGCGCGACCGAATCCGTTCAATCCCTCAACGACCATCGGCTACTCGCTGAGCGCGGGCGGCATGGCCGAACTCGCGGTGTTCGCTCCGGGCGGCCGCAGGGTCCGGACTCTCGTGAGCGGCTTCGTGTCGGCGGGTGTCCACGAGGCGACGTGGGACGGACTCGACGAGCGCGGGACGCCTGTGGCGTCGGGGGTGTACTTCTGCAGGCTGAGCGCCGGTGATGCTGTCGAGACCAGGCGACTGGTCCTACTGAAGTGACCTCTGCGGCACTCCCACGCTGACCTTCGCGATCCGGCCAGTGCGCCCGAGGAGTTCGCCGCTCAGTTCCGGCCCCAACCGATCACCCTCGATGAGCGTCTCGGAGCCGTCGTCGAGCATGACGCGCACCCAGGCGTCCCCCTCCACGGCCGTGTAGACGACCGGGACCTGACAGAAGGTGAACGCCATCGCTCCCGCGTCGACGTCCAGCGACGCGGAGTTCCCGTGGACGTCGAAGTACGAGAACAGGGTCGGCTCCCGGAGGAACTCGCAGGACTCGAGAAGCACCGGGCGGAACCCGACGATGCCCCGGTCGACGCGCACTCCCAGCTCCCCGAACCGCGTCAGGATCTCCTCCTTCACCTGTCCCGTCATCCCGGGCTGCTTCGCGCCGCCGTGCCGCGGCGTGTGCGAGTAGGGGTCCGTCGGAAACGCGCCGAACTCGTCCGGCGTCTTCTCGAAGCCGAGACCTGAACGGATCCTCCGGTACAGCACGGCGAGGTCGTCCGTGAGGCCCTTCGGAGTCGCGTCGTCGGCCGCTCGCAGCGCGACCTCCTGGGCCGCGACGAGGAGCTTCGCCACCATGTGCCAGTACACGCAGCCCAGCCCCTCGTACAGGTACATCACGGAGGACCGGCCCGTGTACTCGCGGTGCCTGAAGACGTCCTCGAAGAGCCGCGTCACCGCTCCGCGGTCGCGGGCGACGTCCTCGACGCGGCCCGGACGATCTCCCAGCCGGTCCAGCGCGCGCTCCAGATCTCCCGCGTTCCTGAAGTCGGGATGAAACCTGATGACGCCCGATGCGTCCCTCTCGACGATCGACCTCTCCCCTGCCTCGAGGAGGTCCCTGACGAGAGGCACGGCGAGCGCGCGCTCACGGGGCACGACGTTCCGCTCGAGGAACGACCGCAGTCGCCTGTCGGGATAGAGCAGGAAGCTCCTCTGGTCCTCCCTGTACAGGGCCGATGAGAAGAGGCGGCTCAGCACCTCCGCGGTCTCCCTGGAATCCGGAAGACCGGAGCTGAGAGCGGCCACCTGTCCCTCCAGCATCTCCGGCAGGGGGCGGACCGCCGCCTCCGTGCCGTCGCCGGAGAGCTCAAGGAGCACGTACGAGTTGTAGAGACCGTCGCTCCGGCGGTTCGCCCTGATACCGTGATCGATGACGCCCGTCGCGGTCCTGCAGAGACCGATGACCTCGCTGACCGAGAGCCTCTCCCTGCCGGTGAAGCCGCGGGAGTACACGCCCTTCCTGTAGTCAGAGAACGCCAGACCCAGCTCGTCCATGACGCTCTTGCGGTCGCGGTCGCCCAGGGCCGCGGTCGCAAGAAGCCGCTCGGCGCGCTCCAGAGCCGACAGCACGCGGCGGAGCCAGACGACGACCTCGGTGGACACCGGCAGTTCCTCACCGGCCGCGTTCGACAGGCTCCTCTCCAGGAAGGCGGCGTAACGCCTCAGGTAGCAGAGCGTCACGACGGAGACGCCGCTGCCCACGAGCGCGTTGTTGGCGTCGTTCCACTCCGGCCTCTGCGTGTTGAGCCAGATGCCGCCGTCGGGGACCAGGTTGGAGAGCTTCGAGAGGAGCGGAACGAGGAGCTTCTCCAGCAGGTTGACGTGGCAGACGCCGCCTCCCGGGCCGGGCACGAGTCTCCCGTCCGTGCCGATCTCCGACACGCGCGCGGCGATCGCCGCGTCCAAGGCGGCGTCGTACTCGATCGTGCACGACGGTGTCCTGAGGATGTCCTCGTACGGCCTGATGCGGTAGGGCACGTTGGCGTAGCTGAAGACGTCCCTGCCGAGCAGGTCCTCCAGTTCACCCGGCAGGGAGCGCTCCATCGACTCCAGCAGCTTGAGCAGATAGACGATCTGGTGGTCGCCCCAGTAGCCGATGTGGCTCCAGGGGTCGCGTGGGTCCGGCGTCTCCCACTCGACGCCGTCGCGCGTCACGCGGTACGGGTTGAAGCCGTCGACGGTGGAGGCGTTCACGAACTTGGCGACGACGTTAGGGATGAAGCCCGGGAAGGAGACGCACAGCGCCTCCCAGTTCTGGAAGATGTCCCGCCAGTTGCCTTCGTAGTGGAGCGCGCGCGTCCCGTCGCTGTTCCGCACGCGGATGGTGAAGCGGTTCCACGGACGGCTCGGGTCTCCGTGCCGTCTTCCGAAGTAGATCGGCAGGTACTCGTGGCAGAGCCGCGTGAGGTCCGCGTCGCCCGTCTCCCTCGCCGTCCGCAGCAGCTCGCCGACGCCCAGCGACCGGGGCAGTCGTTCCAGGAAGACCTTCCGCCTCTCGGCGGCAGGGCGGTTTCTCACGCGGACGAAGTCCGCGAGGTCGGCCGATTCGACGCTGTGGTTGTCGGCGAAGACGCCCCCGCGCATGCTGTTGTAGAGGACGTTGGCGAAGTGGTGCGCGGCCGCCTCCGCGCGCCCCGACAGCTGAATGCCGTCTGCGCTTCCGACGATCCTCCTGATGTTCTCGCCGGCGCGTGTCAGTCCGCTCTCGACGTCCCACTCGAGGTCTCGTCCCTCGACGATGCGCGCGCGCAGGTCGACGATCTGCGACTGGCTGCGCCCGGCATCCACGGCGACGTGCCACTGCGCGTACTCGGCCGGCCCCAGCGCGAGCGAAGCCGCCACGAGGTAGTTCCCTCGTCGTCCGGTGAGGGGCGTCTCGTCCCGGTGAGGACGTCCCTCCCTGAACGCGTCGATCGCCTCGCTCGAGAGGTGGACCTCGCCGTCCCTCAGCCCCGCGCACCAGGCCACGTTGGCCCGCAGCACCTCCGAGGCCTCCGGCCGGTCGCTGATGCCCGCGGTCAGCGAGAACACCGCGAGCCCCGCACCGGCGTCGACCTCCGAGGTCTTGTAGGCATCGGCGAGATTCCCGGCGCCCTGCGAGAGCGCCTGCGACACTCCGTGCGGCAGGATGTTGCGAAGGCCGTCGAGAAGCTCCACGGTGACCGGCGAGGCGCCCCGGTTCTCCAGGGTGACCGTCCTCACCCACCCGAACTCGTCGCACGCGGCCCAGCGGTAGCGAAACACGAGACCCAGGCTCCGCTCGGTCTCCTCGAAGACCAGCCGATGTCCCGTGGCGCTCTTGTAGAGGTTGCGGTCGACGGCCGACCGGTCAGTGCAGATGGACGAGAAC
>Ga0194125_10009889_pt1 | contig 13132 bp, 7 predicted proteins | sample TA2KigC250mmetaG_FD_148626 | JGI IMG/M metagenome (GOLD analysis project Ga0194125, IMG submission 148626) | Freshwater microbial communities from Lake Tanganyika, Tanzania - TA2015034 Kigoma Deep Cast 250m | ecosystem: Environmental > Aquatic > Freshwater > Lake | place: Tanzania: Lake... | reverse complement strand
GAGGAGCACGATGAATGCGACGAAAGTAGCAGCCGCTACCCAGATGCCCCACATCGCTGTTCACCCTCGGTACAGGTACTCGGGGAACAGGTTGACGATCTGGACGAGCTGATTGAGGCGCTCGGGAATCTCCTCGGGCTTGAGGCGCTTGCCGAAGGAGAGGGCGACGGCGGTGTTCTCGATCTCGAGCGAGAGGTCGCGGTGCTGGAGAAGGTACTCCATCATTCGCGTGTGGCAGACGTCGTAGGCGAACTTGCGGTCTTTGGAGCGAACGCAGAAGGCCTTGGAGAACTCGAGGGACTCGAAGTCAATGTCCTCGAAGCCGATCATCTGGCCGAGCTTCTGCCAGAAGCCCTCGGGGTAGATGCGGAGTTCGGGGAAGTTGCGGGCCTGTTCGAGGACGAAGAAGCTGAAGTAGTGGTGATGGGTCTGCCGTTGGCCCTTGGAGTTGGTGGAGTGGGTTTCGTAGTGGTAGTCGAAGACGGCGACGGGGTAGCCCTGGTGGTTGCCGTGGAGGATGTTGAAGGCATAGCGGTTGGAACCCTGGCGGAGGGCGTCGAGGAAGCCGTAGCGGAGGGGGAGGGTGGTGTCGCGGCCCGGGGTGAAAGCGAGGCCGAGGCGCCGGGCCAGTGTGGCGAATGCCTCGCGGCGCTTCTTCTCCCTCAGGTGGCCCAGCACAGCGGCCACGATGGCGATGGCGATGAACGCCACGATGGCGATGATCACGATGCCGGGCATGGGCGGCCCCTCGAATGGTGCGCCTCTCGTCCCCACGCTCGCACGTGTCTACCCGGGGGCTTCCTCCCTCTCCCTCGGGGAGAGGGGTGGGGTGAGGGTGCCTGGGTGCATGCGTGTCCCGCAGGAAGCGCCCTCACCCCTGCCCTCCCCCAACGGGGGAGGGGGAAAAGCCCCTCTCGTCAAACGGGCACTCGGAGACGCGGGCTAAGGGCAGTGTAGCGTCTGGCAGCGGTCTGTCAAGTGGCGTTGCGCGACTGCGGCGCGTCAGAGTGCCAATTCCAGGGGGGGAGAGTTGGCATTCTGACCTGCTGCGGCGCCCAGGCCATGGGTTGGCGAGCGTAAAGCTAAGGCGTGTATGTGGTTATGACATCGCTGGCGTCATCTGGGGCTTGCGTGGGCCGGCCAGGGTGCCAGGCCCAGAGGGGAGCAGTGGCACCCTGAGCTGGCACGCTTGGGCGTCACGCGGCCCCCTCCCCCCGGCCTGGCCTTGCATGGCCGCGCCCGCTGTGGCACAATGGGGGAGCAACGGGGGGCGTGTGCCGCGGGGTGAAGGAGTATCGGATGCGAAGAGCGCTGTGCGCGTCGGTGGGACTGGTCTGGGCGGCCCTGGCGTTGGGCGCGGCGGCGGAGAAGGAGCCCGCCGCCCCAGCCGCCGAGTGGCCCGGCTGGCGCGGGCCGAACCGCGACGGGAAGTCGCCCGACAAAGGGCTGCTGAAGGAGTGGCCCGCCGAAGGGCCGACACTGCTCTGGAAGGCCGACGACATTGGGAAAGGCTACTCCGGCGTCGCGGTCGCCGGCGGCACCGTGTACATCACGGGCGACACCGAGGGCAAGCTGCGCCTGTTCGCACTCGGCCTCGACGGCAAGGAGAAGTGGCACGTGGACGTGGACGGGGCCTGGACCGGCTCGCACCCGGGCTGCCGCGCCACGCCCACGATTGACGGCGGTAGGCTCTATCTCGAGTCGGGCAACGGCCTCGTGGCCTGTCTCGACGCCAGGACCGGCAAGAAGGTGTGGAGCAAGCACCTGGTGCGGGACTTCGGCGGGAGCGTGCCGGGCTGGGGCTACGCCGAGTCGGTGCTCATCTACCGCAACTACGCCATCGTGAAGCCCGGGGGGCGCAACTGCGTGGTGGCCCTGAACAAGGAGACGGGCGCGATGGTGTGGGCGAGCAAGGGCTACACGGGCGGGGCCGAGTACTCCTCGTGCCTCGCCGTGCCCTACCAGGGCGCCCACCTGGTGCTCACGGGCACCCGCGACGGCCTGCTGTGCGTGAGCGCGCGGACGGGGAACGTCCTGTGGTCGAATCCGTGGAGCGCGAACAACACGGCCAACTGCCCGACGCCGGCGTTCGAGGACGGCTACGTGTTCTGGGCCAACGGCTACGGCAAGGGTGGCATCTGCATGAAGCTCACGGTCACGGAGAAGGGCGTCTCGGCCCGCCAGGCCTGGCCGCCCGGCGCCATGGAATGCCACCACGGCGGCTACATCATCGAGAAGGGCTACATCTACGGGAACGACGGGGACGGCTACTCGTGCCTCGAGCTGAAGACGGGCAAGCGGATGTGGCGCGAGCGCGCCGTAGGCAAGGGGAGCCTGTGCTGGGCCGACGGCATGCTCTACCTCTTCGGCGAGGGCGGCGGCCAGGCGGCACTCGCCACCTGCTCGCCCGAGGGCATGGAGCTCAAAGGCCGCGTGCGCGTCCAGGGCAACGGCCCGAGCTGGGCGCATCCCGTCGTCGTCGGCGGGCGCCTCTACCTGCGCTACGACACCAACCTCTACTGCTTCGACGTGAAGGGGAAGTGAAACTACCCTCGTTCCCAAGCTCCTGCTTGGGAACGGCCATAGGGAAGCTCCTGCTTCCGAGAGCCAGCAGGAGCTGGCGGGCCGCCGTTGCGAAGCAGGAGCTTCGCAACGAGAGAGACCACTCCCTCCCGCAGGTTCCAATACCTGCGGGAGGGTAACGCCACGAGCGCCGTGCCCACGTCGCCTGATTACCCTCCCGAAGGTATTGGAACCTTCGGGAGGGGGAGGAGCGATGGATGTCGAGAGCGCCGCGCGCGGTCTTGCTAGTCGCACTCGCCGCAGGCGCCGCCTTCGGTGCCGAGGTGCGGACGCTGGAGATCCGCGAGTTCCTCGGCCACACGTGGGCGAATGAGCTGGATAGCTGCCGCCTGGAGTTCAAGCCCGGCCTGTGCTGGCCCAACGGCATCCGCCTCCTCGACGAAGGCGGCAAGGCGCTCCCCGTCCAGCTCACCGGGCTCAAGACCCACCCCGACGGCAGCCTGGCGAGCGGCACGCTCTGGTTCCTTGTGGACAAGCTGCCCGCAAAGGGCAAGCGAAGCTACACCTTCGAGGGCGGGCGGAAGGCCGACAAGCCGGCCCGCTATCGCTCCGACCTGCGCCTCGACCTCCGCAAGGACACCTGCGAGATCACGACGAGCAAGGTTGGCGTCCGACTCCTCGCCGGCTCCAAGCGCTTCGACCCGCCCCTGCCTGCCGACAAGGCGCCCGCGCCCCTCCAGGCTATTCGGCTCCGCAGCGGCGCCTGGATCGGGCGGGGGCGCTGGGACACCGAGCTCGCCTGCACGGGCTACGAAGCGCTGCTTGTCGCTGAGGGGCCGGTCTTCGCCGAGGCAGTCGTCCGCGTCGAGTTCGCGGGCGGCAAGCACTACACGGCCACCTACCGCGTCATCGCCGGGCAGGAGGTGGTGCTCATCGAAGAGGAGTTCGACCTCGGCGACCCCAAGCGCTTCGTGCTGCCCAACTATGACGAACGCTATCGCTTGATGTGGGACTGGTGGGGCGGCACCCATGGCCGCTCGCCGTCGCCCAACAACCTCGTCTTCTCCCTCTACGACGCCAAGGCGTTCGCCCCCGACACCGCCCGCTGGCACGGCCACCACGCCACGATGCCCGAAAAGGGGAATCCCGGACAGCACGGCGGAACCGCCGAGTACAAGCTCGACTTCTCTCGGAGCCGTCTCGACATCGTGCTCAACTCCTGGCTCCAGTGGGGCGACGACGAGTCGGTCTTCTACACCGCCTGGAACAAGGCGAACCCGACCGACGCCCTCGCGGTCGTGGCCATTCGCCCGTCGAAGTGGGTTCACCCCGACCTCGTGCCTCACTCGCCCGGCTTCATCAAGCAGCACACGCAGACCAACAACATCGGGGTGTGGGTGGACAAGGCGCCCGACCTCTATCTCCGCGCCCCCGTCAACCGCGGCAAGCGAGCCTGGCTCCTCGCCGCGCTCGACGCGAAGGCCGACATCGCTCCCACCCTCGGCCAGTTCGACCTCACGCCCCAGCTCCTCGTCAAGCACGGCCAGAGGCCCCTCGATAAGGTGAAGGACTGGGTGCTCGGCTGGGAGGAGAAGGTGAAGCACCCGTTGCTCTTCTGCAAGCCGGGCGACATGGCCGCCCTGCGCTGCCGCATGGAGTCCCAGCCCGACCAGTTCAAGCACATGCAACACCAGGCCGTCTACCGCTACATCGCCACGGGCGACGAGAAGGAGGCCCTGAAGGCATTCGGCGAGGTGATGAACACCCTCCGAACCATGCGCAGCGTCACCCTTGAGGGCCTCGCGCCGTTCCACCCCAGCCACAACCACATGGGGTGGGGGTGGACCATGCAGCTCGTGGGAGCCACGCTCGACGTGGTGCTGGCCTCGCCCTCGCTCACGGCGGAGCAGCGCGACGAGGCCCGCGCGCTCATGGCCTACGTCCAGTACTGCGCCTGGGACAAGGATTTCTTCCCCGGCCGCGAGGAGGGCTTCGCCTGGGGCTCCGCGAACCAGGGCAGCATCCTGATGGCCGGGCGCGCGCTCTGGGGCAGGCTCCTAGCCGACCATCCCAGGGCCAAACAGTGGGCGACGGACGGGACGAAGTTCGCCATGTGGGACCTCGAACGCTACCTTCATCCCACGAGCGGAGCCGCCATGGAGTGCCCTGCCTACGCGGGGGCCGCCATCTCGTCGGACCTCACCGTGCTCCTGGCAACCCAGGACGTCGTGGACATCACCCCAATCCTCCCGCGCCTGCGGGCGCTCTGCGACTGGCGGGCAGTGACCATGCCTCCACCCGACCCGAGGTTCGGCATGCGAACGCTGCTCACCCTCGGCGACAGCCCCTACCACGGGGACAGCATCGCCGCCCTTCTGGGCATGGTCCTCCAGAAGTCTAACCCTGAGCTTGCGCAGCGCTGCCTCTGGCTCCACCGCCAGAGCGGCAGCCAGGCCAGCTCCTTCACCAATGCGCTCTTCCTGGTGGACAACTCTCTGCCCGCGGCCGCGCCCACCGTGGCCAGCCGCCACTTCCCAGGCTTCGGGGCCGTCCTCCGAACGGGCACCCTCGCGCCCGACGAGACCTATCTGTGCTACTACCACGGCAGCTTCTCATTCGGCCACTACCACAGCGACCAGGGCACGCTCGTCTTTTACGCCAAGGGCGCCCCCTTGATGATGGACTTCGGCTCCCAATACCAGCCCAACATCCGCCAGGCCTGCTTCCACAACACCATCACCTACAACCACCGCGAGTGGCCCGAGCCGAAGAAGTGCCCAGGTCGCGACCACCCCGACTGCTTCTACACGGGCAAGCGCTGGTTCGACCACGACGTCGAGCCATCCACGTGCATGGAGTACGCCTTCGACGAGACCGCCGGCGACCCCAGCGGCTCGCTCGGCGAGATCAAGGAGTTCGCCAGCTTCCCCGCCGCCGACTACGCCCGCGGCGAACAGCCCCAGCGCTACTTCCACACCGTCCCCTATCGCTACGACAAGCCCGACTGCTACGCCGACATGAACTGGGGCAAGCCCATTGAGGTGAGGCCCTTCACCTGGAGCCGCCAGGTCATCCTCGTCAAGGACCCCGACCCGAAGGGGACGAGCTACTTCCTCGTCCACGACGACCTGTCGGGCAACCAGAAGCTGGAGCCAGCCTTCAGCCTGTGGGGCCTGACGAAGTGGGTGGAACTCAATGCTGGCCAGCCGCTCCACACTCTCCCCGGCCAATGGGGCGTTGACCTGGACGTTTTCGTGGCCGAACCGGCAACGCCCCGCATCGAGGCCAACGAGCTGGCCCACACCAACGCCTCGGTGAATGCCGGCCGCTTCCAGCAGCTTCACAAACGCCCCTTCGAGGAGCGGCAGAGGCTCCTCCGCATTCTTGGCAAGCCGGGCGACGGCTTCACGGTCTGCGTCTACCCTCGCAAGCCGGAGGAGCCGAAGCCGCAATTCGCCCGATTGGCCGGCGTGCCAGGCATCAAGGTCATGCTGCCGAACGAAACCCATTGGGTCATCGCGTCGCGGGCGCCGGTCACATTCACCGAGGGGCCATTGAGCTTCAGCGGCACGGCGGCGGTTGCCAAGCAATACACCGACGGGCGGGCGAGCCTCACCCTCCTCGCCCCCGGCAAGCTCGCGCTCGGCGCCCTGACCCTTGAGAGCGACAAGCCGGCGACTCGCGAAGCGCGTGTTGCCCAATGAGATTTGGAGTGCAACAATGCTGACCAAGCTGCGTGTTGTGAACTTCAAGTGCCTCCGGGATGTCGAGGTCGAGCTTGGCAAGGCCGTAGTTCTGGTGGGGCCGAACAACTCTGGCAAGACGACAGCGCTTCAGGCACTCGCTCTTTGGGAGATCGGCCTAAGGAATTGGAACGAGAAGCGCAGCCGGGCTATCTCCGAGGCACGGCCGGGCGTGACGATCAACCGGCGGGATCTCATCCCTATTCCCATCCCCAATGCGAACCTTCTCTGGCACGGTTTGCATGTCCGTGAGTTCCAGAGGGTTGACCGCAGGCCTGGCATGAAGAACATCCGCGTAGACATCGTAGTTTCGGGCGTTAGTGCAGGGAAGCCGTGGGAGTGCGGGCTGGAGTTCGACTACGCGAATGAGGAGTCCTTCTACTGCCGGCCGCTCCGTCTCAGTGGCGAGGGGAAGCCAAAGCGCATGCCTGTGCCAGAGGCGGCAAGCGATGTCCACGTAGCCTTTCTCCCGCCAATGTCGGGGCTTGCGGCTATCGAGGACCGCCTCCTTCCTGGGACGATCAACGTGCGGATCGGGGAAGGCCGAACCGCCGATGTCCTCCGCAACTTGTGCTACGACATCTACCTAAAGGGCGACGACGCCAGCTCAGAGTGGACGCGACTTGTGGACCACGTCGGGGAACTGTTTGGTGTGGCCCTCGACCCGCCCATACTGATTGCTGAGAGAGGCCAGGTAACGATGTCGTACCGCGACAAGAAGGATGTCAGGCTTGACCTGGCGTCCTCGGGGCGCGGCCTCCAGCAGACGCTTCTGTTGCTCGCCCACCTGTACAGCAACCCCAAGACAGTGCTGCTTATTGACGAGCCCGACGCCCACCTCGAGATTCTGCGGCAGCGCCAGACCTACCAGTTGATCACGGAGATCGCTGAGCAGCAAGGTTGCCAGCTCATAGTGGCAAGCCACTCGGAAGTAGTCCTCAACGAAGCGGCAGACAAGGATGTCGTCGTCGCCTTCGTCGGGCGACCACATCGCATTGACGACCGCGGAAGCCAGCTTCTCAAGTCGCTCAAGGAGATTGGCTACGACCAGTATTACCAGGCCGAGCAAACCGGCTGGGTGCTTTACCTCGAAGGGCCCACTGATCTCGCTATCCTTCGCGCCTTTGCTGAGACACTTGACCACCCGGCCAAGGCGGCGCTGGAACGCCCCTTCGTCCGCCCTGTGCTGAACCAGCCCCAGAAGGCCCGCGATCATTTCTTCGGACTCCGCGAGGCCAAGCATGACTTGGTTGGTCTGGCCCTCTTCGACCGCATCAGCGAGCCGTTGCGCCAGGAGGGGCCTCTCCATGAGCTGGCGTGGCAGCGCCGCGAGATCGAGAACTATCTCTGCTGCCCTGAGGCCCTCTTCGCTTACGCGGAGAGTTCCGCGGCCGAAGTCACAGCGGGGCCTCTCTTCGTTGCCAGGGAAGCGGCCCAACGCAGGGCCGCGATGGAAGAGGCCATCAACGAAGGCAGGAAGGCCCTCGCTTTCCGCGAGCAAGACCCCTTCTCCCCGGACATCAAGGTCAGCGATGAGTTCCTTGATCCTCTCTTCCGAACGTACTTCAGGAAACTCGGGCTGTACAACCTGATGGAGAAGACCGACTACCACGTTCTCGCTCGCTTCGTTCCCAAGAACCTGATTGACGACGAGGTGAGGGAGAAACTCGACGCGATCGTTGAGACAGCCGCCAGAGCGAAACCCGTGGCCTCTGAGTAGGAAGCACCGCAATGCAGATCGAGCACCTGGGCATGGATGTGCGCGAGCCGGCCGCGATGGCCGATTGGTATGTGAAGCATCTGGGCATGCGCGTGGTGCTGGCCAAGGACGAGCCGGTGCCCGTCCGCTTCCTGGCGGATTCTGCGAACCACGTGATAATCGAGCTCTACAACAACCCTGTCGTGAAGCCGCTCGACTTCCCGGCGATTGACCCGCTGATGCTTCACCTGGCCTTCTGCTCGAACGACGTGAAGGCGGATTACCAGCGCCTCCTGGCGGCCGGGGCCACGGCTGCGACCGAGCCGAAGGTGTTGCCCGCTGGCGACGAGATCGCCATCGTCCGGGACCCCTGGGACTTCGCCGTGCAACTCGTGAAGCGCCGCATGCCGATGCTTTGAGGCCGCCCTTGAGTTGGGCCGATCCGTCGGATCCGTCGGATCCGACCGATCGAACACCCTCTCTCGTTCCCAAGCTCCTGCTTGGGAACGGCATTGTGGAAGCTCCCGCTTCCCCGAGCCAGCGGGAGCTGGGAAGACGCCGTTGCGAAGCAGGAGCTTCGCAACGAGAGAGACAGACCGAACAAACACAGGACGCAGAACGTGCCTCTCGCCCTGCGTAAAGCCCTGCCCATCTTCCTCATCTTCGCCCTCGCGGCGTTCCTGCTGCTGGCCCACGTCGGCGCGCCCCCTCTCGACGAGGCCGAAGCGCGCTCGGCCATTGTCTCGCGCCACATGCTCAACACGGGCCAGTGGGTGTGGCCGGTGCCTAACAAGCCATTCACGTGCGAGAAGTCGCCGCTCGTCTACTGGCAGTCGGTGCCCTTCGCCTGGCTTTCGGGCGGGATGACCGAGCTTGCCGCCAGGCTCCCTTCAGTCCTCTGGGCGTTCGCGCTGCTCTTCCTCACGTGGAAGCTGGCGCGGCATTGGCACGACGACCTGGCGGCGCTCTTCTCTGCCGCGGCGCTGGCCACGAGCTACGGCTTCATCCACTGGGGCCGCCACGGCACGGTCGAGATGGCCCAGGCGGCGGCTATCCTGTGGTGCCTGTGGCACTTCGTGAAGCATCGGGCCGACGCTGGCCGCCGCTGGCTCTACCCGTGCGGCCTCCTTGTTGGGCTCGCCGCCAACTTCGGCGCGTGGGGGGCTTACGGCGTTGTGGTCCTCGGCGCCCTCGTTGTCTCCGCGATGGCGAGGGACTGGGCCTGGCTCAGGCCGGCGAGGACAGTTCTCCTCGCCCTTCTTGTCTCCTTTGCCGTGTTCCTCGCGTTGCCGCTCGCGGCGAGCATCGGGACGGGGTCCGCCGGGCCGCTTCGGGCGCTCTGGCGCGAGCACGTTCTGCGCCACCTTCAGCCTTTGCCGCGCGCATATGCCTGGCACTTCGACCTACTCGGGCTCGTCGGCTTTGCCGCGCCCTGGCTCGTGCTCGCGCCGATCTCGTTGTTCCACGATTTGTGGGCATGGCGGCGGCGAGGGGCGGGCGTTCCTGTTGCGACCCCTGTCGCCGGGGTCGTGGCCGCATGGCTTCTCCTCTCGAGTTCCACGGAGCCACGGAGGCTTCTCCCCATAGTCCCGTTCGCGAGCATCATCGCCGGGCATGTGCTGGCCCGGTTCGCGAAGGGGGACCTGGCGGTGGTGGCAAGGGGAGCGGTCCGCGCGCTGGTCCTGGCTGGCGGCCTGCTCGTTCTCTGCCTGCTAGGGCTCAGCTTCACAGAGTCATCATTCGGCGAGCTCGTTCGCTGGGACTACCTCGCGCTCATGTCCCTGGTGGCCACTGCGGGGCTGGCGTTGGTGGTCGGCGCCATCTTCAGCAACGGTCACGCGGTCTTGCTCGGCGTCGGGGCCATCTTCGTCAGCTACGTTGCCCACTTTGTCCCCGTCACGGCAGAGCGGAAGGAAGGCATCGCGGAGGTGGCGGCGATGGGTAAGCCCATCGCCCTGCTTGGCGAGCCCCGCGCGAACGTGGTCTTCTACCTGACCGGTCCCTACCACGTTGTTGGCGATCTGGCTGCCGCCGAGAAATGGGCGTCCGAAACCAACGGCGTCGTCGTAGGCCCGAGGGAAGCCGTGCGCTCTCCCTGGGATTCCGTCGTCGGCGGGCGCACGTGGATGGCCATGGTGTGGCGGCCGGTCTCCATGGCGGTTTCTCTCACCCGCGACCCAGCATGGCTGGCGAAGCATCCGCTGCGGGGACTGAAGAGCGAGACGCTGACCTATGTGTTCAGCGCGGAGAGCGGCATCCGCTTTGACCTGGGCATCGTGACAATGCGGCTCGCACGCGAAGAGGGCAAGGATGGCCGCGAGCTGGCCATCGCCGCCCAATCGAAGGGTGGCGTCTATCCCATGCAGTCCACCATCACGTCGCGCCTGCGCGACAGCGACCTCGCCCAGCTCGGGGCCGATGACCACCGCACCAGGCCCTCCTTTAAGCACCGCCGCTTCACGTGGCACCCCGAGGGGGTGGACTACCATCGCTTCGACCACTGCAAGGACCCCGCCTGCCGCGACCCTGGCCACATGGTCACAGGCCGCGATGGCAGGGCCGCCCACTGCGCCGAGTACAAGCGCTGCAAGAAGATGGAGCACCGCGTCTGGCGCCTCAAGGAGGCATTCCGCGACCCCGGCGCCCGCGACTCCTGGCACGTCGTCGCCGCCTGCTACGTCGCCCGTGGCTTCGACCTCACGCCCCACGCCCCGCCCCAGGTCATCCGCGTCATCAACAACCAGCAGATGTGGGACGTCGCTCTCCGCGGCGTCACTGAGATGGCCATCACAGTGCCCGCCGGCGAGTTCGAATGCGTCAAGCTTGCCTTCGACGCCACGCCGGTGAACAAGGAGGCCCAGGAGAGCGCCGACGAGGCGGAAGGCCCCTTCGGCCTCACCGGCCACGTGGAACTCTACGTAGACAAGGCGACCCGGCTGCTCGTGTTGCTCGACGGCGAGATAGAGCTCGGGGCCAAGTTCAAGGTGCGGGTGATGCTGGCGAAGCGCGAGGCGGAGGCCCAGCCGTAGCCGGCGCCCTCATTCGAGCTTGTGCACCCGCACGTCGTCGAACCACGCCACGTCGTCGGCCGTCGGCTGATCGGCCACGCAGAGGAGCAGCACGAGGCGGCCCACGCCTTCTGGCACTTCCACCACGCCGAACACCTCGCCCCACGCCTCCCGCCCGCCCGGCAGGGCATGCACGCCTGCACGCGGGTCTTCGCAGTGGATGAGCACGTCGAGGGCCTCAGCCGCCCACTTGCCTTCCGCGGTCTGCCACCGCACGCGCAGCCAGGCCTCGGCCTTGCCCTGGAGGCGGCGGACCGCGCCGACCGCATAGTGTTCGCCCGGCTTCACAGGGCAGCTCTGGAGGAAGCAGCCGTTGGCGACGCCCGCGGCCCTCGCGGCACCCTTGCCCGCGGCGCCCGCGTCGCGGTCCCAGGTGAAGGCGCCCTTCGACTTCTCGTGCTGCCAGGCGCTCCAGCCGGCGGGGGGACGCCCCTCCTTCCACTCGACGGGTGTGCCCTCGAAGCTGAGGGCCTTGTCGGAGCCGAAGTCGCCGTTGCGGGCCAGGTTGATGAGGGTGCCCGCCTTCGCGAGCGCGGCCATCTCGGTGCGGGCGTAGTCGAGGGGGTCGCGGGCGAGGCGAAGGGCCTTGTCGCAGCCGGGCAGGGCCTCGGGCCACGTCTGGTCCTTCACCCGCTTGTTGGGGGTGGGCCACCAGCGGAACTGCTCGCCGTAGACCCACACGTATTCGTCGGCCACGCGGAGAGCAGTGCGAAGGTTCGCCCGCAGGCGGTCCACGCGCGAGCTGCCGTCCCCGGCAATGTACCACGGAGAGGTCGGCGGGTTCCAGTAGGCGTCGAGGTAGATGCCAAAGCCCACCTGCACCTGGGCGCGGTACTTGGCGCGGTTCTCGGGCGAGACAAGTTCCTGGCAGGCGCCCTTGATGAGCAGGGCGGATTCGAGGTACTGCTCGACTCGGCTGTAGAGGTAGGCCATCTCGCAGCCGTCCACCAGCGTCACGGTCGGCGGCGCGGCGTCGAGCCAGCCGTCAATGAACGCGGGCAGCAGGCCGTAGCCCTGGGCGGCGAGCACGCGGCTCGGGTTGGCGTGGCCCGCGGCGTTCGCGGCGACGATGTTCATGAAGTAGCAGAACAGCACGGCGTCGGGAAACTCCTCTGCGACGGCCTTCATCACTTGGCGGCCACGCTCGCGGGCCTTGGCGGCGTAGGCATCGAAGGTGTGCTTGTCCCGTTCGGGCTGGGCGGCGTAGCCGAACTGGTTGTGGGGCGGGGTGTAGGGCTCGGGGTCGAAGAGCAGGCCCTTGAGGCCGCCCTGCCTGGCGAGCCAGGCGGCGATGCGCCAATGCTCGACGATGCTCGCCCAGCCGGCGTCATCGTGCCAGTCCACGTTGCCCGGATTGGCGCCCAGGATGAGGAAGTTGTCGGTGAAGCGGGTGAACTTGCAGGCCTTGAGGTTGGCGACGCAGGGCTGGAACCATTCGCGCTGCCACTTGTCCGCGGCGAAGGCGGTGCGGAGGTGGCAACGGCGCTTCTCGTCTACCCGTCCGACGGCGTTCACGACCACGCCGTCCAATGGCGACTTCTCCATCTCGGCCAAGTTGGCCAGCAGCCGCTCCGTGTCGGGCTGGTCCCAGCCGGTCGCGATGAGCTTCTTGGGGCGGCGCGCGTCGGTCGCGCACGCCGCGGCGGCAGCCGCGGCGAGGATGAGGGCCGTTCGGCGGAGCATGGTCAGCCACCTCCTAATGCGGCCTATGGCCGCAACCAAAGGGGATGATTGGATGATTGGATGATTGGATGAATGGATGATCGCCTGACACCCATCCACCCATCCATTCATCCATTCATCCCTCAACTCCAGGAGCGCTCCCGAGCTTGAGCATACAGCCGCCTCGGGCCGCGAGTCAAGGGCGAGAGATTTGAGTGGAACCTCCGTGTGGGTGTGCTATAATGTGGGGGAACACACGCGGCCCCCATTGCCGGGGGCGTTCGGCAGGCAAGGAGGCAAGGTATGGGCATGACGTGGCGCTCTGGCGTGGGCGTGGCACTGGTGGCGGCGCTCCTGGCGTGTTCGATGGCGAGCGGGGCGGCGGCGGAGGGTCCCGCGCCCGGGGAGCCGGCGGCCGAGCCGCGCCTGCCCGGCAC
>Ga0194125_10009883_pt1 | contig 13134 bp, 12 predicted proteins | sample TA2KigC250mmetaG_FD_148626 | JGI IMG/M metagenome (GOLD analysis project Ga0194125, IMG submission 148626) | Freshwater microbial communities from Lake Tanganyika, Tanzania - TA2015034 Kigoma Deep Cast 250m | ecosystem: Environmental > Aquatic > Freshwater > Lake | place: Tanzania: Lake... | reverse complement strand
AATTGAAAAACGGAAATGCACCAATCCTCCCCCCCTCAGGATACAGCAAATACGGATCAAATGTGTTCAGATGCGGAAAGTTGTGCACCAGGTTGTCCACTATCCGCATCTGATAGTAGGCATCAACCTCTGAGAATTTTATCCAATCGCCAACAAAGACCTTGTCAAAAGGAGGGATAACCCTCAGGCAAAGGGCAATCAGAAAAAAAAGCCCTACCAGTATGGCGGCTGTCAACCGCAAGGGGAATCTCTTCTCTTCCATTCTCTTAGAGGCTAAGCTAGATTATAGCTTCGTCCACAGAAGCAATGCAACAAATAGGTGAAGCTTGCTCATCAATTTATCCCGCCACTATCAAGAGCCCATTTCCACCTGTTATTGTGAGATAGTGTCGTGACAATCCTACCACCCCAGCTCGAGACTCCAAACCCTAAACCCTGGACTAGAAACTGGCAATCGGCACCCAGTTTCTAATGTCTTGCAACATGCAACTTAAAACTCACCCCCTGCACTTTTTGCCCTTTAGCTTTTGACTTCTAACCCCTGTTGCCTGTTGCCTCACGCCTATTGCCTTCTCTAATTGACTTCCCTTCACTTTTCCTATACTCTGTAACCAATCGAATAGACAAGAAGGGGGTGCCCCAGGGTAACCAGGGGCTTAATTGGCCAGCAAGCCGGCGAAATTCCGGCACAGTCCCGCCTGCTGTCAAAGTCAGAACACCAACCCCACCAATGTTAAGCTGCCTCCGCGGAGTAAGGGGGCGGGATTTGTTGTTTTTACCGTACCCTTGCTCTGCTAAGTAAGGGTATTTTTGTTGAGACAATGGCACTGGAACTTTTGAAAAGCGCAGCAATTCCACAGGCGGTCAGGGGCTACCCCTCGCTGCTGCGCAGCCGGCTCTACGCCATAGTCGGCCTGGCGCTCCTCCTCATAGTCGTAATAATCCTTACCACAGCCGTCGGCAGCACCGATATCCCTCTGGCCACATTGCGCGATGCTTTCCTGTCCAAAATCCCCTTCCTCAATATTCAGCAAGCCTGGGCTAACAGCGTGGAGACCATCATCTTCCAGATTCGCCTGCCCCGCCTCATACTGGCCGGGCTGGTCGGCGCTGCCCTCGCCGTAGCCGGCACTGCCTACCAAGGCCTGTTTCGCAATCCCCTGGCTGACCCCTACCTCATCGGTGTAGCACAAGGAGCAGCCCTGGGAGCTGTCATCGGCTTCCTGCTCCCAGCAACCTGGCAAACAGCTAGCATCCCCCTGCTGGCATTCCTTGGCGCTGTTCTGGCCGTTGCCTTCGTCTATTTCATAGCCAGAGTAGGCAAAACTCTGCCCATGACTACCCTCATCCTGGCTGGCGTGGCGCTGGGTGCTTTCCTCTCAGCTATAAGCTATTACCTGATGATAGCCTCGGCCGACAAGCTGCACGGCATCATCTCCTGGCTGCTCGGCACCTTCTCCATGGCCAGTTGGTGGCAGGTGGCAATGGTAACGCCTTATATATTCATCGGCATCGCCATCATCTGGCTACACGCCCGCGCCCTGAACGTCATGCAGCTCGACGAGGACCAGGCACAGCAACTGGGTATCAACGTAGAACAGGTCAAGTTGATTTTGCTGGCGGCAGCCACCCTGATAACCGCAGCCGCAGTGTGCTTCTGTGGAATCATCGGCTTTGTCGGCATTATCATCCCCCACGCTGTGAGATTGGTCTGGGGCCCTGACCATCGCTTTCTGCTGCCGCTGGCTACGCTATCAGGCGCCACCTTCTTAATCCTGGCCGATGCCGCAGCACGCACTCTGCTGGCACCCACCGAAATACCTATAGGCATAATCACTGCCTTCCTGGGCGCTCCGTTCTTCCTCTACCTGCTACGACAGAAAAAGAGGGCTATATTTTGATGTTGACCCTGCGATTGCAGCACGTCAGCCTGGGCTATGGTAAGCGAACTGTGCTCAACGATATCAGCTTCCAAACCATGCCCGGAGAGATGTTGGGCATCATCGGCCCCAACGGTTCAGGTAAATCAACGCTCATCAAGGGCATATCGCATGTCATCACCCCCAGCGCAGGACATATCTTCCTCGATGGATTAAACGTAGCTGGCACAAGTCGGACAAAGCTGGCGCGCCTGATAGCCGTTGTGCCCCAGAACCCCCCCTTGCCCGAACTATTCACCGCCTTCGAGATGGTGCTCATGGGGCGAACCCCACACCTGGGACTATTCAGATATGAGACCGAGAAAGACTACGCCATCGCGTACAGGGCAATGCAACTGACCAACACCCTTCAACTGGCACAACGCAGAATAGGTGAGCTTTCCGGCGGTGAAAGGCAACGCATCACCATCGCCCGCGCCCTGGCACAGGAGCCAATGGCCATACTCCTCGATGAGCCTACCGCGCACCTCGACATCAACTACCAGATCGAAACCCTTGACCTGGCACGAAAGCTATGTAAAGAGCAAAAACTGATAGTGGTAACCACGCTGCACGATTTGAACCTGGCGGCTCAGTATTGTGACCGCCTGGTGATGCTGAGCAATGGCAAAATCCACAGCGAGGGCACCCCCCAGAACGTAATCAACGTCCAGGCTATAAAAGAAGTCTACGGCGCCGATGTCTATGTCTACCCCCACCCCCTGAACAACCTGCCCACTACCTTTGTTGCCCCCAACAGAAAAGGTGCTCCATTGAGTCAATAGCAATGCCATGGACAAACAACAGCAATATGACAGGCTGGCTGAGATAGTCAGGCAAAACCTGGATATGCCCCACATCTACCAAATAGCCCTGGGGAAAAGCAAATGACCAACACACTGGACAGAATACTCAAGGAAATAAAGCCGCTTGATACCAAGGCTACGGCGGCAGCCCGGCAACGACAGGACAACTTGACAAAGCCACGCGGTAGCCTGGGAAGATTAGAGGAGCTGTCCATACAGTTAGCCGGCATCACCGGCCAAATGTTGCCCAGTCTGGAACACAAAGCCATTGTCACCATGGCTGCTGACCACGGCGTAGTAGCTGAAGGAGTAACGCTCTACCCGCAGGAAGTCACCAGGCAAATGGTGTTTAATTTCCTCGGCGGCGGCGCCGCCATCAACGTCCTCGCCAAACATATCGGCGCCAGGGTGATAGTGGTGGACATGGGCGTAGTCGGCGGATTCGAATCACTCCCCGGCCTGGTCTGCAAGATGATAGATTTCGGCACCAAAAACATGGCGCAAGAACCAGCAATGACCCGCCAGCAAGCGATAGATGCTTTGCAGGCTGGCATCGGAATCGTTTCGTCAGAAAAAAATAATGGACTAAACATCATCGGCACCGGCGATATGGGCCTGGGCAATACCACCGCCAGCAGCGCCATCTTCGCCGCCATCAGTGGCTACTCACCAAGCCAGACCACTGGACATGGCACCGGCATCGACGATAGACAGCTAGCACACAAAGTCAAGGTAATAGAAAAAGCACTGGCTACCAACCAGCCTAATCCCAAAGACCCCATAGATGTGCTGTCCAAGGTCGGCGGTTTCGAAATCGGCGGCCTGGCAGGTGTCATGCTCGCCGGTGCTGCCCATAAAATCCCTGTGGTAATCGATGGCTTCGTCTCCGGAGCTGCGGCGCTCATCGCTACTGCCATTTGCCCACAAACCAGGGACTACCTGATTGCCTCACATGTTTCGGCAGAGGCAGGGCATGCGCTGATGTTGAATTTCCTGGAATTGAAGCCACTGCTGAATCTGAACATGCGGCTGGGAGAAGGTACTGGTGCCGCCCTGGGTATCTCACTGGCAGAAGCTGCGGTAAAGCTCCTGAGTCACATGGCCACCTTCAACGAAGCTGGTGTCTCAGACATAGAAACACCAGAAGAGAAAGGAGCATAACAAATTGGGTTTCTGGGCAGCCCTCCAGTTTTTGACCATCTTTCCCACACCGTTACCTCACAAAGTTGACGATAAACCGGCAGGGGAATCACTAACCTACTTCCCACTGGTAGGCCTAATCCTGGGAGCCATCTTGTTTGGCCTGCAGTATGTCCTGAAATTCATCTTCCCCCCCATGGTGACAAACGCCCTGATTATCGCTGCCCTGGTAATACTCACCGGCGCCCATCATCTCGATGGCCTTATCGATACTTGCGACGGTGTGTTCGCTGGCAAAACCATCAAGCGCAGACTGGCAATCATGGCAGATACCCGAGTGGGCACCTTCGGCATTGCCGGTGCCATCCTGGTCACTCTGTTGAAATACGCCTCGCTATCGGCAGTGCCGATGCTGCCAGCGCTCCTGCTAATGCCCACACTGAGCCGCTGGGGCATGGTCATTGCCATCTTCACTTTCCCCTATGCCAGAGCATCAGGCATGGGCTCGGCTTTCAAGCAGGGAGCGACATGGCAAAGGCTGGCCATAGCCACCGCCATTGCCCTCGTTGCTGCAGTAACACTTCTAAGTTGGAAGGGGATAGTGCTACTCATTACTGTCTGCGCCTGCGCCCTCAGCTCTGCGGTTTACTTTAATCATCGCTTGCGTGGCTTGACTGGCGATACCTACGGCGCTGTCAACGAGCTGACCGAGGTTTCTGTGCTGCTATTGCTCACCATATTCTGGAGGTTATAATGGATATGCTGCTTCGCTCCGCCCACAATAACCTCAAGCTTTTCAGCGACCTCACACTGGAGTTCACCCTTGTCTAAGAAGTGCGTCGTCATCCTTGGCGGTGCCCGCAGTGGCAAAAGCAATTTCGCCCAGGATCTGGCGAAAAAACTCAGCAACAAAGTTCTCTTTGTGGCCACCGGCCAGGCATTGGACGATGAGATGCAGGCCCGCATAGAGCAGCACCAGAAAGACCGCCCCAAAAGCTGGCGAACGCTGGAAACACCGACCAACCTCGGCACACAGATAGAGAAACACGTTGGCAATGCCCAAGTGGTGCTCATAGATTGCCTCACCCTGCTGGTGTCCAACCTGCTTGGAGACGATTCCGACTACCCCAGGGCAGAATCGAAGGTAATCGCTGAAATTAACGGGCTTATCGCCTGCACATGCAAAGTCAATGCCAGCTTCATCATCATCTCCAACGAGGTCGGCCTGGGCATCGTGCCTGAAAACAGGACCGCCCGACTCTACCGCGACCTCTTAGGCAAAGCCAACCAGCTCCTCGCCCAGTACGCCAACGAAGTCTACTTCTTGGTCGCCGGCATAGCTACTCAAATAAAGTAGCGCGGGGCTTCAGCCCCGCTTCTGCAGGGGCACGCCCAATCAAGACAAAGACCCCACCCACAAAAAGCAGGAACGCGTTGACAAACAATGCTGTATAATCTAACATACTATGTACGCATAACTTAATTATGATAATTATTTATTAACAACCATAAGAGGTGAATTATGGCAATGCGAGTAGAAAGGTTGACTATAAGCCTGCCCAGTGATTTGGTTGACCTGGCAGACAAGATTGCACATGAAAAGAAGGTAAGCCGTAGCAAAGTTGTTTCCTTATGCTTACAGGAATACGCTGACAGGCGACTGCAGAAGGCAATGGAAGAAGGTTATAAAGCTATGGCGAATGAAAACCTCAACTTTGCAGAGTCTGCAGCGCACTCAGTACACGAAGTCCTGCCCGAATGGAAGTAACCTGGAATGGCACAGGAAATCAGGCGTGGCGAAATATACTGGGTCGATTGGAACCCCCATAGAGGAAGTGAGCAAGCTGGCAAAAGACCGGCTGTCATAATTCAAAACAATATCGGGAACAAATACAGTCCCACCACCATTGTAGCCTGTTGCAGTACAGCTACATACCAGAAACCATATCCCTTCCTTATTTCTCTCGCAGCCCAGGAGAGCGGATTACCAAAGGATTGTAGTGTAAACTTGTCAGCAATACTAACCATAGACAAATCGCGCTTAGGCGATAAATGTGGAGAGTTGGGTGAGAAAAAGATGCTTGAAATTGACAAAGCAATCAGGCTAAGCCTGGCATTAGAAGGTCCCGGGGACAGTATCCGATAACAAAACAGCCCGCCAGCCGGGGCACTAACGAAGATAAAGCTTCTCTTGAGCGTTAAGTATAGTCAAGCCAACTATCTTGTCTTGCCGAAGGCGCACGATGATGCCTTCTTCAGTTACGTCAGAATCGTCGGCTGCTTCCGGCTCGCCAAAGCTGATATACAGCACATCACCTTCTGAATCGTAGTTGAATCTCACTTTGTCCAATACTAACTTCTCTGCCATACTACTTCTCTCTTCAAGAGTCTACCATACTTGGATAATGCTTGACACGAATCTCCCTGCCGTGGTTACCATCTGATATGTAGCGCGGGGCTTTATCCTTCTGCGGAAAGATCAGCCCCGCTCATCTGTCATCGCGAGAAGTCCCGATGCAATCGGGGCGACGTGGCGATCTCCACCTTCGTTCAGTCATTCTGAGCGAAGCGAAGAATCTCCTCGTCCTCTCACCACTGAGATTTCGTGGCCACCACCTGCCCTCAGGTGGCACCAAATTCCTGTGCATCAGAACAAAGCTCCACCCCTCCCTCATGGCAAGGACCCGTTGGCGGGTAACCAGCACCAACTCCAACCCGCCAAGCACAACAAGATGACAGCCCGCTAATCAGCTGAACAATCCTCGGTTTTGTGACACTTCACCTCATTTAGTGACCTCGGAGAGAATTCCTAACCACAGCTGCACATTGAAGATCGTTCAAATCTCACGATGAGACAACGATACCGAGCCGCTAACTACCGAACCTATGACGCCAGCCGTGAGAGCAAGGCTGGAAACCTTTCCATCACCCCGCTAAATCTGTTCGATTTGAAAGTTGTCTTGCCGATGTAATTATCCTACAATTTAACTCGTCGGCGGACATATGAGGAACACGCTTCGCTTGTTGCTGTTAGTCATCGCCTTTGTGCTTATCGGGAACTTTGTCATACTTAGACTTTACGGTGATACTCTGCAAAGCACACACCTGTTTATTGTCCGTGGCACGGTCTTCTATCCCATAGCCCTGCTGAATCTTATTCTTGGCATTTTACTGATCACTTTTCTTGTTTGGGAATGGTTAAGCCAGAGAAAAAGTCTTAAGTGACAAGCCCCACGGTACCCGGCAGGAAGTAACGCAATAGTAGAACGCCACCTCATTGCACGATTTAGCGAAAAGTTCAGTTTCAAAACCTTTTTCCTTCGTCACCATACTATTGACTTTACGATGAGAAATGTCTATATTTGAGCTTGGAAACCTCGGTGAGGAAGTGGCGAGTTGCAACAGTGGTATCAGTGTCCTAAATGCGCTGCCCAAGTTGCTTTCGGGGCGAGATTCTGTGGTAACTGTGGAATGCCACTGAATTGGTCAACACAACAGCAGCCTCAACCTCCGTCACAGTATCAACAGCAAATACAGCATCTACCTGTCCACCAGCAATCGCCTACTTACCAACAACCAATAACTCAGCGGAAGCCAACATCGGGGTGGGCAAAATTTGGCAAAGCACTGGTAATAATTGGGATAATTTGTTTCGTGGCTGCTCCTGTTCTATTCCTCATAATGATGCTGCAGCCAGGTGACATCAGTGGGTATCAGCTGGGCTTAGTAGGAAGATGCATTATTGCTGGTATTGTTAATCTAAGTGTTGGTCTACCCCTTATGCGCAGGGGTTAGAAGCATTCACTAATAGTAGGTGTATGACTAGCACGTAGTAAATCATTTCACCCACCTATTTCAGGCTAGTGTCAGTGCCACAAAATGTTTTCTGCTCCTGAGATAGCGGAATATCAATCACCGAAACTGGATTGCAGTGGGACTGGATACTTGAAATTTATATCGTCAAACGCGGTTATAGCTTTTCAGAGAAGTTAGTCCAAAGGAGTTCAAATTTGATATGGTCTAAGCCATTCGTACCTTTCGTATTCTGAAACACCTAAGAACCATGGACTACAGGAGCCTTTTTCTAAGACTTCTATCTTGCCGTCAAAACTGATTCTGTGTTGTAGAATTTCAGGGATGCTTTTATCACCGAACTCGATAACAGTATAAAACACATCTTCGATGAAAACTGCCGGAATGTCATTAACTAAATATTTCCCAGAACCGAAGTGCCCTCGGATTATGAGCTTTGGTTTCAGTAAACTTATCAGTGGCACTCTGTCTTGCTTACAATGAGTAATAACAACATCTGCCTCTTCTTTATATTGTTCAATTATTGGTTTGAGGGTTCTTAGATAGCTGGTTTCATTAAAGCCTAAGCCAAGAAAACGAATCCCATTCACCTCAATAACCTTTCCTGATATTTCTTGGCACCCAGGTATCTCATCTATTTTTTCGGGGATGTAATCTCCTTCAAAATCTGCATCATGGTCACCTTTGACAACCAAGACCTGAGATTTTGCACCAGCATACCTCAAGAATTTGTAAAATCGGTCAACATGCACTCTTCTCGCTCTCCTAACATTAAAACATTTCCGAAAACTGGCAAGGCCATCAGAAGTCAAATCTCCAGCTAATGCAACGAGGTCAGGCCGGATAATGTCTATTAATCTTTCATATCCCTTCCATTTCTCAATGTCTGAAAATGCGAGAATTCTCAAATTGTCTCTCCCTGTCTTTATCGTTAAAATATGGTGAATATCGTCTTTATCTTGACAACATAAATACTAACACAAGAGGGGACACGCAGCTATACGGTTCCATATCTAATTTAATATAATAAGGTCCTGAATTTTAAAGTTGGCGTGAGCCTGCTGCACAATCGCCTGTTTTGTTCACCACCATGCTCATAAGTGTCACCCGCCTTCGGGTGACCGCCATCATTTGTACCGACCATCCCCAAACCGCTATTGACTTCGCCTCAAGCCAGTATGCTATACTAAAAACAACTGAATAGAGTTATCGGGGTGCCTTCGGGTGACCGAGGGCTTAATTGGAACGCAAGCCGGCGCAATTCCGGCACAGTCCCGCCTACTGTGAAAGTCAGGACGCCAACCTTGTAAGCTTTGTCTGCCTCCGCGGAGTAGGGGGTGGGATTTGTTGTTAATGAATCCCCCTGTTCCACATGGGCAGGGGGATTGTTTTTGCTATGAGGAGGTTTGCCATGAGAAAGTACATCTACAACATTCTGACACTGACGGCCATCGTCTGCCTGACGCTTATCCTTGCCTGCGCGCCAACTACAACTCCACCACCCACACCACCTTCACCACCTCTTCCAACCCAGGAAAAACCACCGCAGCAGGCAGCACCGCAGGAAGAGCTGCCCACCTTCCCAATCACAGTCACCGACGACCTGGGCAGGAGAGTTACCATACAGAAACTGCCTCAGCGTATTGTTTCGCTTGCTCCCAGCGTCACCGAAATCCTGTTTGCACTGGGGCTGGACGATAGAATCGTAGGCACCACCGACTACTGCGACTATCCAGAAGCAGCCAAATCAAAAACCAGGGTCTCCGGCTACAGCACGCCAGACCTGGAGAAAATCGTCGCCGTGCAGCCTGACCTGATACTGGCAGAATCCATCCACGAGAATACCGTCCTCCCCGCCCTGGAAAAGCTAGGACTGCCCGTCTTCGTCACCTCGGCAACTTCCATAGACGTGATACTGCGCGAAATCACCGTCCTGGGGCAAATCACCGGCAAGAGCAAGGCAGCACAGAAGCTGGCCAACGACATGACTCAGAGGATAAATGTCGTCACCTCCAGGACATCAGCGCTTCCTGCCAAAGACCGCCCCGGCGTGCTCTACGTTGTCTGGTTCAACCCCATCTGGACCATGGGCTCCGAGACCTTTACCGATGACCTGATCGCCAAGGCCGGCGGCACAAACGTATTTTCCGCTGATTTCGAGAAGGCGCGAGTGGTCTCGCTGGAAGCAGTGGTCACCAAGAACCCCCAGGTCATCCTGGTAAGCGCCATGGCTACCACCACTGACCTGGTCTATAACAGCATCAAGAAAGAATCCAGGCTGGCCGGCGTGGATGCCATCAAAAACAACCGCGTCTATAAGATAACCGATTCCAACCTCATCGAGCGCCCCGGCCCAAGGATAGTCGAAGGCCTGGACGAGGCAGCCAAACTGATACACCCTGAGATATTCGGGGCAAGAGAGTCAAAATAGAAGTGCAAACCTTATGGCAACATATCGTGAGGCCGTCCAAATGATTAATCGTCATCGCGAGGAGCCGTAGGCGACGTAGCGATCCCTGCCTAGGCAGATACTTGTGCCTTACGGGGATTGCGAGTCCTTCCGCGGAAGGACTCAGTCAGAATGATAGGAGAACGACAGAAAAATGCTCGAGGTAACAAGACAAACAACGTAGGGACAGACCTTCAGGGGTTCTATTTGCTTATGGTAGATGAATCTCAAAATAAAGTAAAGGAGGTCTGTTCATGGAAGCTAGAAAGACAAGGGCACAACTAATATCAGGAATGAAACGGAGACTGAAAAAGGCATCGCCAGCAATGCGAGAATTACTGCTGGATGACATGAAACGGAGGTCAAAAGCGCAACTTGAAGACTACAATAAACGTCTCAAGGTAACACGTGGTGGTAGCGTAAAACTTACTTAAAACCAGCTAGAACGTTTACGGGGTATCCGTTTAACGTGTTTAAGCATTTTGAGGTTTTTGCGCAGGCGCTTTTCAAATGTTTGCCGTTCCATATCACGAGCTTCATGCGGGAACGGAAACGTAGAACTAGAGAGAAGCAAAGAGAAGTAGTAACCATGATTAGAATGTCAAGGTAGGCAATATGGATACCACGATATTAGTCATATTTATACTTGTTTTGTTCTCATTCATACTAAGATATGAAATAAAATTGGCAGACATAAGACGTACCGCAAGAAGCATAGAGAAGCAACTAACCAGAATTACTGCTGTCTCTAAACAGATAAACAATGTCCAAAATAAAGCCGACTATTCCCGCACCAACCAAACCAACAGAAAGCAATATCTTTTCAGGACTATTATCCATCGTATCAAGAACATCGCTAAGCATAAAAGCCCCAACAATACTGATAATGCCAGACACAATGAATCCCAAAATATTTCCAATTCTCACAAGGGTAATCTATCACGATGAATACCAATAATCAACCACAAGCAAAGGGAACCCCTTCAGGTCTGTCCGCGGATGGGTCCAACGTGAGTCAGGTTTTTAAACCTGTCCGCCATTCCTGCGGGCGCACCTGAAGGTACGCCCCTACTATATCCCGATATAAAGATGGGCATATCCAATAAAAGCAGCTTTAAGAGACCAGTCGGCCTGCTGGTCGTCGCCATAGCGACGGTAGCCAGCATAATACCAAACGCCCACCCGGGGACAGCCCTGGCTGACCCTGGCGTCCTCAAGTGGCACCGCGCCGATACGCCGGGGAGCGTCGCTACTAAGAATGACATCGCCAGCCCCTGTGAGGTAAACCGCATCGCCATCGGTTCAGATGGCAAAACCTTCTACGCCGTAGATATCCCCAACGCCGACAATGCCACTGGCAGCAAAGCCCTGTACCAATCACTAGACGGCGGTATAAGCTGGGACAACAAAATCAGCCAGAACCTGTATCAAACCATGCCTCCTGCCGAACAAGCCAACTTCCGCATCTGGAACCTGGCAATCGCTCCAGATGACGTCAACTTCATAGCCGTGGTCACCAACAACGCCATCAGCAATCTGCCGCGAAACGTATGGTTTTCTACCGACGGCGGCTTCAAATGGCGCACCACCAATTTCCCCGGCTCCGATAACATCAGCACCATAGATATCTCCCTGAGCTACGGCAGCCGTGACATCGGCATCGGCACTAGAACCGGCAACGGCGGCGGCAAAGTCTGGATACTCAACGGCCCGGATTACCTCAACTGGGCAGACCAGGCATTCTCCGGGGACGTCATGTCCCTGAAGTTCTCCCCCTCATACCAAAACGACTTCGCCATCGCCCTGGTCTATGCCAACGCCACTGGGACTTATGTCAACGTAGGTATCCACGACATACACCAGAACGCCACAGACTGGACAGCAGTCTATAATGGCTCCCCACCTGAAGTCACCGCCGGCACTGCCAGCACCTCAGCCAAAGCCAGTCAAATAATCACCGCAGACCTGGAGTTGCCCGGCGATTTCTCCGGTCAATCCCCCAGCCTGCGCCGCTATTACGTCAGCTTTGACGATGCTGGAGCTACCGGCCACGCCGGCATCTACCGCATAGACGATGCCCACATATATAACCTGATGACAGCCACACCGACCAAACGGATTTGCACCATCGCCTACCACGGCACTTTCGCTTCTGGCAAGCTATTAGCCAGCGAGGTGCTGGGCAATCCTTGCACTGCCACCGTCATGACCTGGTTCACCGATGCTCCCACCACCTGCCCCATCCCCTGCTGGTACCCGGCCTTGAAGCCAGCCACCGGTGCTGCCGGCAGCGATAACTGCACCGGCTCAAACTACGGCAATGCCCAGATTGCCTGGTCGCCCGATGGTTCAATAGCCTACGCAGGTACAGCCAGCAGCGCCACATTGCTTGCAGGCGCTGACTGGCCAACACCGTATCTGACCGCACAGGCACTGGACGAATCGGCCTTCTCGCTTAGCCGCAACAATGGCGAGACCTGGAACCAGCTCGCTCTGATAGATACCAGAATCAGCCGGTTCACGGATATTGCCCCAGCTCCCAATGGCTCCACTGTCTACCTGGCTTCTGTCAGCGACAATATCAATTGCTCCGGATTCGATAGCATTTGGCGCAGCCAGGGCTCGCCCCCGGGCAATGACTGGGAACGCGTCCTCTGCCAGCCCACCGCAACACAGTACTGTACCACCAGCCAGACCGATAATGCCATCATTGGCCTGGCAGGGGATAAGCCTGACGGGCAAATCATCTTCTGGGCAGCCGTAGGCACCACCAGGATTATGTGGTCGCCGGACTACGGAGATTACTGGAGCAACGTCAACACCAGGCTGCCCATACAGGACATGGCACCAGAGGACAGCAAGACCTTGTATCTCCTCAGCCCCAATGGCTGGGTACAGAAGTTTATCTACAGCGGGGCTGGCTGGGTTCTGCAACAGAACACGCCAACCGATATCTGTGCCGCCTACAGCATCGCCACCGCCTATACCGGACTAACTCCAGACAACC
>Ga0194125_10009882_pt1 | contig 13136 bp, 16 predicted proteins | sample TA2KigC250mmetaG_FD_148626 | JGI IMG/M metagenome (GOLD analysis project Ga0194125, IMG submission 148626) | Freshwater microbial communities from Lake Tanganyika, Tanzania - TA2015034 Kigoma Deep Cast 250m | ecosystem: Environmental > Aquatic > Freshwater > Lake | place: Tanzania: Lake... | reverse complement strand
TTTTGCACCCCCTTTTTATTCTGTGTAATGTTAAATGTGTAATGTGTAACGCTCATGTAACGGTTGCTTGTGTAATGCAAAAACTGTTTTATTTTGTATTTCCATTACACATTTATTTGCATTACACCCACATTACACGTTACACTTTACACATTACACAATCGAAAACCTATTTAGACTTATTTTTTATCTCTTCTTTTATCTCCCTGATAAACTCTGCGATTTTTTTGCTTCCCCTGTCTCCTTCCATCCTCTTTCTTACCGCCACGCTTTGCTGCTTGGCCTCGCGCTCGCCCACTACCAGGCAATAAGGTATTTTATTCAATTCCGCGTCGCGAATCCTCTTGTCCAGGGTGAGATTACGGTTGTCAATTTCTACGCGCAGGCCATTATCTTCCAGTTCCTGCTTAATCTGCAGCCCATATGCGCCGGCGGATTCCTTAAGCGGGATGATTAAAACCTGCGTCGGCGCCAGCCACAGCGGCAAATCGCCTTTATAATGCTCCAGTAAAGCGCCGATAAAACGCTCCAGGCTCCCTAAAAGCACCCGGTGCAGCATAATCGGCTGCTTTTCTTTGCCATCGGAATCTACATAAGTAAGATTAAATCTCTTAGGCAGGGCAAAGTCACATTGAATTGTAGCGCATTGCCATTTTCTTTTCAAGGCATCTTTTAATTTGATGTCAATCTTCGGGCCATAAAAAGCGCCCTCTCCGATATTGACCTCGTACGCCAGGCCTTTTTCCTTTAAGGCCTGCTCTAAGACCTGCGTTGCCTCCTGCCAGTCCTCTTCTGAACCAATATATTTTTCCGGCCGGGTGCTTAATTCAATGCTCAGTTCATTAAATCCAAACGCCTTCATCGTATCAAAAACAAAATCAATAATCCCTTTTATCTCCGGCCGCAGCTGGTCAGGCAGACAAAATATATGCGCGTCATCCTGCGTAAAGCCGCGCACGCGTAATAACCCGTGCAAAACTCCTGTCTTTTCGTGACGGTACACCGTGCCTAACTCAAACATCCGGATAGGCAGGTCCTTATAGCTCCTGGTCTTAGCCTGATAAATCAGGATGTGGCCCGGGCAATTCATCGGCTTTAAGACGAACTCCTTCTCGTCCACTTTCAAGGTGTACATATTTTCTTTATAATAGCCGTAATGCCCGGAAGCCTGCCAGAGCTCTGCCTGCATAATATGCGGGGTAATCACCAGCTCATAGCCGCGTTTTAAATGCTCCTTTTTTTCATAATCCTCAATAATGGTGCGTAAGAGCGCTCCTTTGGGATGATAAAACACCAGGCCCGCTCCGGCCTGCTCGTGGTAAATATCAAAAAATCCCAACTGCGGCCCAAGCTTACGGTGGTCGCGGGTCTTGGCCTCTTCTAAATTTTTTAAGTATTCGTCTAATTCTTTTTTGGTTTCAAAACAGGTGCCGTAAATCCTTTGCAGCATGGGGTTAGTTTCTATGCCATGCCAGTAAGCGCCGGCCACCGACAACAATTTAAAGGCCTTGATTTCTCCGGTAGAATTGATGTGCGGGCCGCGGCATAAATCCGTAAAATCCTCGCCGGTTTTATAAATCACGATCTTTTCATCAGCCAGGCCATTCATCAATTCTACCTTGTAAGGCTCGTTTAAGCCCGCAAATAATTTGCCGGCCTCGGCCTTAGATAATTCCTGGCGGACAAACTTGGCGTCCTTGGCAATAATCTGGCGCATTTTTTCCTCAACGCGGCCTAAATCCTCGTCGGTAAACGGCTCTTTTTTGTCAAAGTCATAGTAGAAGCCGTCCTCAATCGCCGGGCCAATGCCTAATTTAACCTCTGGCCAGAGCTCCTTTACCGCCTGCGCCATTACGTGCGCACATGAATGTCTAAGGATATCTAAATCCATCTTATTTTCTGCTAAATTTTTGCCTGGCCGATAAGGTTTGTATGTCAACTTTATCCTGTCTGCGGCCGGTTGCTTGTTTACTTTTAACCAATTCCCCTAACCCGATAAAAAACACCTTCTCTTTGCCGTATTGTCCAACTTGTTTATTTTTCCAGGCCCTTTGAAAAGTGCACCCCTTAATAGAGTTAATCAGATCGGCTCGTACAGGCTCGCAACCAAGCTGGATAATCGCCCCTTTCCTGGCAAAATCTTCCGGCGATAACTTTAACTCGCCAAAACCAAAATCATCCAATGCCTTTACAATTTTATTGCCATTTTCTATAGACGGTTCAACGAAAATATCTATATCCTTGGTATATCTGGGATAACCGTAAAATCCCACGGCAAAGGCGCCTACGATGCAATAGCGCACGCCGTTTTTATTGAAGAACCCTAACAACTCTTCGAAGTCTCTTTCTATTCGCATTTATTTTTTTTATTCTAAAATATAACTCCCGGCAAAGCTGTATATCGCTTAATCTTTCTTCTGGAGTCTCTTCCATATAATATCTATTTTCAAAGTCTTCGGCCTCTTTAAACGACTTGGCCTTATGCATCCATATTTTTTTCATAGTAAAACCTCATGAAACGATTATAAATTTCTGCGGAGCCTCACTATGCCTTTATCTATCTCAAGGCGAAGCAGAATGGTGGGCGCTACAGGACTTGAACCTGTGGCCTTTTCCATGTCAAGGAAACGCTCTATCCAACTGAGCTAAGCGCCCCAATTTTTAAATCACTATGCGCTTAGCGAACACCTTATATCCAATCCCGATGGTGTCGCTTCTTACAAAGTTCCCCATCGGGATCCCGACTCATACAGTAAGACTATAGAGTCGGGACTGAGCTAAGCGCCCCAATTTTTAAATCACTATGCGCTTAGCGAACACCTTATATCCAATCCCGATGGTGTCGCTTCTTACAAAGTTCCCCATCGGGATCCCGACTCATACAGTAAGACTATAGAGTCGGGACTGAGCTAAGCGCCCCAACTAACCAACTCCGACGCTCACTTACGTTCGGTCGGAGCCCCGACCCCTATCTCGCAGGGCGTCGGGGCTGAGCTAAGCGCCCAAATTTTTTATGGCAAAACGTACAGGCCAGTCAAAGCCTAAAACCCCTAAGAAATTCAACTAGTTGTAAAAATGGCTATTCGTAAAGGAAAACGCGGTTTAGTCTACCTAGAACAATAATTGCACCCTGCTACCCAAAAGAATTAATCGTTTTTCTTAAATGCTTCAATAACTTCTTTTGCGTACTGCGTATTCAAACCTTCCTTAATCGCTTTTCCCAACGCCTCCTTAACATCAATAGTATTTGGCCTATACCCTGGAAATGACCTACTTAAAAGTCCAGCAAACTCTATTGTTTCTAAATCTTCCGATAGTAAAGACGCCAATTCCTCGGACTTTAATATCGGACTATCTTTTCTCACAGCCTGAGCAAAATAAGGGATTCTTTGAGTTGATGAAAGTGATTGCGTTTTTCTAAGAAGATCGGCTCCTTGGGGCACTCGCATATTCATAAGAGATATTATTTTATTTTCCATCTTGCCTATAACAGAAATCTCATCATCCAAATCTCCCCCAACAGCGGCAGCCAAGTCTGCCAATTCTTGAGTATCCTGCAAACAACTCTTTAAATCATCGACCGAAGATTTATCATTCAATTTCCCTGCCTCTATCAGCCATAAGGTATATTTCTTTATAAATTCTTTCAAATCGCTCAAATCTTTTTTTCTGGCCTCTGAGAGTTCCTTGTTTGAAATTGTTCTTCTTTCTTCAGGAAAAAGAGGATTGCGATGCCGTCTCTGCAAATGGCGTTCAAAGCAACCCGGCATTTCAAGCCATTCAAATTGGTTTTCCTGATTTTTTCTATTCCAAAACAAAGTTCTCACCTATATTTATTTGGCTTTTTCCAGTAATTTTTGATTCTGCGGTAGTTTTTTATAATTTTCTCTGCTGATCACTTTTTTACCGCTTTTGCGCTCAAGCTCTCTTCTAGCATTACCCGCAACAGAACCGCCTTCAAAAGCAGCTTGTTTATTTTTAATAAACCCTTGCGCATCTTTATTGACTGCGATCTCTTTGGTTGAGGCCTCGCCAAGCATTGAAAAGATTAGCTCAAGATCAGTCATATGATCTCGCAGATTCTCGCGTTTAAGCCCCTTATGCTTCTTATAAGCCGAAGGCGTCATACCAAACGTGGCTTTGGATATTTCAGCGGTCAATATTTCGTATTCTTTCTGTTCCTTAATACCCCTCTCCTGCCACTGATCTGTTAGCTCTTCGCGGATAGCAATGCCGCGCATCCGTTTCTCAACCCATTCATCACTATAGCCCTTGGCTTTGTATAATGCTCTTGTTCTCTTTGTCGCCAGCTCTGGGTTCTCTATTTCCTGAATGCGTTCATAGCCTACCCGGGCCAACCAACGTTTAAAAGGCTCTGCTTTGGGAGACGGTATTGATTGAATAATGCGGAAAATGCCTTCTGTGTTGGCGCAATTGAGCTTTTGATCTCCTCCGGAGGTCCTGACCAAAAGGGGGGTGACAATTTGTCCCCACCCCTTGCCGAGCTCCTCATCACGCTTGCGCATCTTTTTGATATAGTCCTGAACATTCGGCGAATCCGTAAGCGCTAACACAACATCGTTAACCACAAACCACCATTCATTATTATGAATGGCCTTCCTAATCTCTCTTTTTCGAAAAATCGCAATTCTTGTCGCGGTTATTTCTTTATTCATGTTTCTTTATTTGCATTTTATCCTTAAAGTGCCGGGGGAGGGAGTTGAACCCTCACGCTCTTACGAGCGGCGGATTTTAAGTCCGCATTGTCTGCCATTCCAACACCCCGGCGATAAATTTAATCAAAAATTATTTCCCCTGTTTTAATAATTTTTGCAATTCATTAACTATGCGCATATCTTGGGCTTCCTCAGATAAGCGCCTCGCCCAATCCGCTAAATATTTAGTATCCAATTTTGCCTTATGCCTGGCGGCTATTTTTTCCACATCAGAAAGATCCTGCAGCCTGCCGGGAATAATTTTTAAAAGAACAATGTCCTCTGGAGTGGGGAAATAAGCCTTTACGCCATACAATTTCAATTTCTGCTTTCTTTTAAACGCTTCTTTCTCAAACGCTGTAGAAGCAATAATAAAATCAATATGAAAGCTGCCGCAATTGATCTGGAATGTCCCGGACTCCTTTATGCGACTTTTACATATTTTGGCATTAACTTTAAAGCCCGCCTTTTTTGCTTTATTCAAAAAATGGCTAATCTGGTTCTTATTTAATAGTATATCAATATCAACATCGCCGGTAAACCTGGGTTCGCCCAAAATACCGGCAGCTATACCGCCAATAACAATATAACCATATTTATTGCGTTCTAAAAAATTCACTGTCTTGCTATAGACATATTCCAACGTAGCCTTTTTCATGTCTTTTTCCCAAGCAGGTTTTTCAAGCATACAGGATAATCTGGAAATCTGTATTTAGCATCGGCCAAAGGCGTAGCAAGTAGTATCTCCTCAAGCGCAATCGCCTTTTTCATAGATAAGCCTTGTAACCAAATTTTCTTTTCTTTTTCTAGACACGTAAATCTTGCCTTATCCAGTAACGCTCTATTATTAAGTCTGCTTTGCCTCATTACTGCACTCAATGACTTTCGCTTATATCGCGCCGCTCTATACATGGCCGACCTTTTGATATGCTCCAGAGAAAGAAAAGTTCATATATCCAGAATAATATAAAAATAATAATTATAATCAAACATGCTTTCAATAATACGGTGAAGGGCTTTTTCATCCGCGTAATTTAACTGGAGGCGTGGACCGGACTCGAACCGGTGAATAGTTGTTTTGCAGACAACTGCCTTGCCGCTTGGCTACCACGCCATTTATCAAATCTGCTTTTTAACTTCCCTGATGATTGTTTCTATTTCAGCCAAGCAACCGGCGCCGACCTTGCCGCAAGCCAACCTTCCCTGCCTTGGCTCAACAAATTTATACCCCAGGGTTTTTAATTTCTTGATATTTGCCTGGGTGATTTTATTTAAATACATCCCTTCATTCATTGCCGGGCAAATTAGAACAGGCGCGTAAGCCGCGCACACCACACAAGTTAGCAAATCATCGCTGACGCCGGAGGCGATTTTTCCGATAATATTGGCGGTGGCCGGCGCGATTAAAACTAAATCCGCTTTTTCTGCCAAGGCTACATGCTCTATCTCCGGCTCCTCTACCGCCTCAAATAGCCCGCGATAAACTTTATTGCCGGATAAACTCTGGAACACCATCGGCTTAATCAATTCCTCCGCCTCTCTAGTCATCACCACTGTTACCAGGAACCCTTGCTCTTTCAGGCGGCGCACAATCTCGCAGGCCTTGTAAATGGCAATGCTGGCGCTTACCCCTAAAATCACATTCTTCTGCTTAGGCATAAATTATTTTTCTGGTTTTGCCTTTTGGTATTTTACCTTGCCTGAGGCAATCTCCATTAAGGCGACCGTGGAAGGCTTAACCGTTGCGTTTGCCTCCACCAGTTTAGGCTGGCCCTCGGCAATCTCTAGCGCCCTCCTTGAGGCCAGAACCACTAATTTATAAATTGACTCTCCGCTCCTATCCAATAACTTTTCCAACGGCACATAACCCATCTCTCACCTCGTTATCATTTAGGTTTTATATTGTTTAGTATGATACCCCGCAGCTTGGCTACCGTATGATTCAAGTCCTTGTTGGTCAGGCAATAATCATATTTTGGGGAAAACTTGACCTCTTTTTCCGCCAGCTTTAAGCGTTTTTGAATCTCTTCTTTTTTGGTTTTGGCGCAGCGCTTTTCTATCCTCTGGCGCAGCTCTCCCAGCGACGGCGGCAGGATAAAAATAGTCACGGTATTTCGCGGATAAAGCCGCTTAACCCTCAGGGCGCCTCTGAAGTCTAAAGAAAGGACCAGATTTTTACCCGCGCGTAACTGTTTTTGGGCAAAGGACTTGGGCGTGGCGTAATCATAACCCAAATACCTGGTCCATTCAAGAATTTTTTTCGCCTTTTGCAGCTGTTGAAAGCGCCTGGGAGTGAGAAAAAAATAATCCCTGCCCTGGGCCTCTTTAGACCTTTTCGGCCGCGTAGTCAAGGAAACGGACTTGGCCAGTTTATCTTTTAGTTTTTTATCCTTCAACAGCCTGGCCAGGAGCGTAGTCTTACCCGAGCCCGACGGCCCGGAAATGACAAAAATAAATCCCTTTCCTCTCATTCTATATTCTGCACCTGCTCGCGGATTTTTTCAATCTGGCTTTTAATCTGCACTGCCCGGCCGGATATCGCGGCGCTGCAGGATTTGGCCGCCATCGTATTTGCCTCGCGCTGCATCTCCTGGGCTATAAAATCCAATTCCTTGCCTATCGGGCCAGCCTGGGAAAGTTTGTTTTTAAAATTGCGGATATGGAATGCCAGGCGCTGCAGCTCTTCGGCGATATCGGTTTCCTTAATGAAACTGGCGCGTTCTTCATCGGTTTTAAACTGGCGGCATTTATCCTGAACCGCTTTCTTTGAGTTTAACCCGACGGCAACTAGATGATGGCTCAAGACCTGCGCCTGCCTTCTTAAATAAATCCCCAAAGCCCGGCCTTCTTTCTGCCGCATCTTCACCAGTTTATCTATGGCCTGATTCACTAATAAATTCAGGCGCGGCCAGATTTGTTCCTTGGGAACCTTACTCTCTGCTAAAGATAAAACTCCCGGCAAATGAATCAGGGTATCCAGGCGCACCTCGTCTTTTAGGCCAAAGCCATGTTTAATGTTTCTTAACCCGCGGATATAGTCCTTCAACAACCGCTCATTGATAAATACCGTCGGCAGTTCCTGGCCGGAAATATTCACCGCGCAGGTAATCCTGCCCCTTTTTATCTTAGCCTCCACCGCCCTTTTGACGCGGTCTTCCAAAGACAAAAAGCCTTCAGGCAAATGCAGAACGATATCCAGGAACTTATGGTTTGTGCTTCTTAACTCCACGGAAACTTTACCCAGGCGCGGAATTTTCAGCTGTCCGCCGCCAAAACCCGTCATACTATTCAACATATTATTTGTCCTTGCGCATAAACCGTTAAATCCGAAACACGAAACAAATCCGAATGTTCTAATTTTCTAATGTTCAAAACAAATCTGTTTTGGTTATTAGGATTTCGGCCATTTGAACATTGTTTCGGATTTCGATATTTAAAATTTCGGATTTAAACTCTTCGCAACACAACCTTATATTATGTCCATTCCTTTGCTTTTACTTCCTTCTTAACCACCTCTTTGGTGGGATATAAATTTACGATGACCTCGCCGGGCTGAAACCAAAGCTTGATTTCCCTCTCCGCCTCCTCTATATTTGACGATACATGGATGACATTTTCATAAACCCCGGCGGTGGTAATCCTGCCGTAAGAGCCCCGGATAGAAGTCGGCTCTGCTTCTTCAGGGTTAGTGGCGCCGGCCAGCTCGCGGCATTTGGCAATCGCGTCCTCGCCCCAATAAATTAAGGCCAGCACTTTATGCCGGTTGTGCAGCTCGCCCTGAATATACCGGATAATTTCAGGGAAAAAGGGTTTATCTTTAAGATGTTTATAGTGCTCCTCGGCTAATTGCCGCGACACGCGCGCCATCTTGGCCGCGACAATCTCCAGCTTGGTTTCGGACAGGCGGGTCAAGATATTGCCGGTCAAGGACTTCTTCAGCCCGTCGGGTTTAATGAGAATTAAGGCCGCCTGCTCCATTAGCGCTGCCCTCCTTTTAATAAACCGGTAATCCTCTCTAAGTCTCCCTGAGAATAAAATTCAATCAGAATGTGCCCGCGCTTCTGGCGCCGGCTGATTCTGACCCTGGTGGCTAAAACATGCTGCAATTCTTCTTCTAATGCCACTAAAAAAGGGTCGCGGTGGCCAGAGGCAGTGCGACGCTTGGCTGTGGCTGGCCGCTGCGCCTTAATTAAATCCTCCAGCTCTCGCACAGTCAGGCCATTGGCAATAATTTCCTGTAATAGGCGGCGCTGATGATTGACGTCTTCAATCTCTAACATTGCCCGGCCATGGGCAAAAGAAATCCGGCCCCTTTTGATTTCTTCCTGAATTTCTTGCGGTAACTTCAATAATCGCAATGTGTTAGTAATAGAAACCCGCGACTTGCCCAAGACCTCGCCAAGTTTCTCCTGGGTCACTTGGAATTTATCAATCAGATATTGGTAGGCATGCGCTTCTTCAATGGCATTCAAATCTTGCCTTTGAATATTTTCAATTAAAGACAATTCTAAAGAATCGCGGTCATCCACGTCCTTGACTATTACTGGTATCTCTTTGATATTCAACAGGTTAAGAGCGCGGAACCTTCTTTCGCCGGCAATTAATTCATAATAATCTCCCTTGCGCCGCACTAAAATAGGCTGAATTATCCCTTTTTCCTTAATAGACTGGGTGAGTTCTTCCAGGCTTTCACGATCAAAATTTTCGCGGGGCTGAAAAGGATTTGCCTTAATTTGGTCAGATTGGACATAAATAATCTTGTCTTGGCCTAGTTTTTCTACTTCTTTTTCCGGGATTAGAGCGCTCAGCCCTTTACCCAAAGCTCTTCTTTCCATTAGACCACTCCTTCCGAAGCAATTGTTTTAGGGGTAATCGGCAAGCCTAAAACTTCCTGGCTTAATTCTTCGTATTTGTGCGCGCCGATAGAGTCACGATCATACAAGGCAATGGGCTTGCCAAAACTCGGCGCTTCAGTTAGACGCACATTGCGCGGGATGATGGTTTGATAAACCTTATCCGGAAAATAATTCTTCACTTCTTGAATCACCTCTTTTGCCAGATTGGTGCGGAAATCCGCCATAGTCAGCAGCACCCCTTCAATTTTAAGTTCCGGGTTAAGATTATTTTTCACAAGATTAACAGTATTAACGAGTTGCGTCAATCCTTCTAGAGCATAATATTCGCATTGCACCGGGATAAGCACCGAACCTGCGGCGCACAACCCATTAATGGTTAGCAGGCCCAAAGAAGGTGGCGAATCAATGATAATAAAATCAAAATTATCTTTTTCTTTTTGCAGGGCCTTTTTTAATCTATACTCCCGACCCAAAATACTCACCAGCTCTACTTCTGCGCCGGTAAGATCTAAGTTGGAAGGGGCTAACCAAAAATTATTTACGGCAGTAGGCTGGAAGATTTCCTTTATCTCCAATTCTTCGAGGAGGACATGGTAGGTGCTTTTTTGGACATTATGTTTATTGATGCCTAAGCCGCTAGTGGCATTGGCCTGGGGGTCTAAATCAATTAATAAGATTTTCTTATGGGCTAAAGCCAGGCAGGTAGCCAAATTAATGGCCGAGGTAGTTTTACCGGTGCCGCCTTTTTGGTTACATATAGTTATAATTCTACCCATTGGAATTTATAGGGTTAGCCCGTTCCCTACGGAACCGGGAGTCTTTATTTATCTTTTATTATCTTAACAATCAGCTTATTGTCAAGTATTTTCTTTGTCCGGGATGTAGCTTACTCTGACTTTGGCCGGCTTTGCGCCGGGCATACCGAAAAGACCCTTTTCCTCCTCGGCAAGCACTTGTATTTTTACTTTATGGCGCGGCAATTTTAAGTCCTTTAACGCCTTTTTTACTGCTTCTTCTACATTCTTGCCGTCAACTTCAATACTGATTTTAGCGCTCATTTTACCCTACCAATGCGCAACTGGTTGACCAACATCAACGCGCTATTAATAAACCAATACAAGACTAACCCCGAGGGCATACGGTAAAAAATAAACCCAAACAACAGAGGAAAAAGAAACAACATTATTTTCTGTTGTTCAGCAGCGCTACCAGAGGCGGCAGTCAGAGACATTTTTTGCTGGATAAACATTCCGATGGCCATAACAATAGGCAAGACATTTATTTCATTACCAATGCCGGGCAAGGATTGCGGCAGGAGAAAAAGCCGGTCCGGTTCTGATAAGTCTTTTATCCATAAGAAGTTAGCTCCTTTGAGCGCCACAAAGCGCATTAAGGCCTGGTAAAGCGCAAAGAATATCGGCAGCTGTAATAATAACGGCAAACAGCCACCCAAAGGATTAACTTTGTGCTGATGATACAGCGCCATAATTTCCTTATTCAATTTCTGCGGGCTGTCTTTATATAGCTGGCGTAATTTCTCTATCTGCGGCTGTAAAATCTGCATTTCTTTCATGGAGCGCATTTGTTTTACGGTCAAGGGGTAAAGCAGCAGATAAACCGCTAAGCTCAGGATAACAATGGCCCAACCCCAATTATGCACCAGGCGATAGAAAAATTCCAACAATTGTAAAAGTATTTGCGAAATAAAATTAAAGGTACCGTAATGAATGAGCGCGGACCAGGCAGGCTTAACCTGGTTTATAATGCGTAAGTCTTGTGGTCCCAAATAGATACGAAATTTTTGCGTAGTACTTTGCCCGGGCAAAAGGGTAATTTCTGCCGACTGTTGTATGCCGGCATTAAACTCATTAGGAGCAATCTTCCTAATAAAGCCTTGATAATCTTTTGCCTCCGGCTCAACCAATATGCAAAAATAACGATCCCTTAACCCAAGAAAGTTTATGCCAGGAAAAGTCATATCTCGCTGCGGCGCCAGATGCGTCACCTTGTCTATAGTAGCTATAGTAATATCTTGGTAGCGAGATTGGACATTCTTTGGATTAAGCTGCAAGACCCCTAAAATTAATGTCCAATCTGTCTGTAGAGGCAGATTGGACATATTCTGCACCTTAACCACTAACTCCATGCTATAATTAGAGTTATCTAAAATAAATTCTTTTATAATCTTTTTATTTGGGTCAGAATGGACAAAAGATACGGCTTTAGGGGAAATATTTTCTTTTCTAAAAGCCAAAGCATTGTCCGCGATAGCCAAGCCAGACTGTAAAGAAAATTTATAATCCTGGTGGGCCTTGAATACTACTTCTTTAATGACTGCCTGCGCTTCATCAAAAGTAACCTCCATTTTTTCCTGATTAAACCGGATCAGAGAAGAAGGAGTTGGTTTTGTAGCAGGCGACAGGGGAATTGGCTGGGTGGCCATACTAATAGTCGCAGGGGCTTGTGCTGTAACCTCTTTATTTTCAATAGGATGTTGCTGGGGGGCTAAGGCAGACCAAAGCCACAACACTAACACCGACAAGACAATAGCTAAAATTAAACGTTTTTCCATAGTATTATGCTAAAGGATCGTAGCCGCTCTTGCCGGAAAAGGGATGGCAACAGCAGAGCCGCTTTAGTCCTTTTAGCGCTCCTTTTAAAAATCCGTACTTGGTAATGGCTGCCCGGGTAAATTCCGAACAAGTAGGCGTAAAGCGACAAGAGGGAGGCACGATTATCCTAATGTGCCTTTGGTAAATTTTAATCAGTGCCAGCGCCAGGCGTTGTAACATCAAAGGCAAAGCCGGTGCCTGCCTTTTTGCCTGCGGCGAGACAATACCTTGCGGCCGGCCCTTGTAGCCATCCTGCCCCTGAACCCGTGCCTGCGCTTGGCCACGATATTTGTCGGTGTCTTTAAGTTTTTCTTCACCTATGTTATCTCCGTCGGTAAAACCGATAGGAACGCCCCTGCCGGGGGCAAGGGGAATTAGTGAAGAATTGTAACACAGAAAAGGCAACTGGTCAAGACAAAGAATTTTTTTTGTTGACCTGGAGAAAATCTTTTGTATAATAGGGGGCGCTGTTTTGTTGTTATGTTTTTACTTGCCCCGTTAGAAATCTTATGATATTATAGCAGCATGCTTATGAATAGTATTGACCCCCGGATAGAAATACGGGTATCTATATCAGAGCCAATTTCTAGCGGGGCAAGTACTTTTTTCTCTGTTATAATACTTTCCACAGAGTTATGCAAGTTGTGCATAAACTGTGTATTTCTTAAAAACAAGGTGCCAGCTGAACCGCAATGATAGATATCCTCAAAATATGGGACCAGGCCGGGCAATACCTGAAAGATAAGTTGGGCAGTATTACTTTTGAAACCTGGATCTTGCCTTTAAAACCCGCGCTTAAAGACGAGCATAATGTAATACTGGGGGCGCCGGACGATTTCTTCAAGGACTGGGTGGAGAAACATTACAGGGAGTTCATCCAGGAGGCAATCCGCCAACAAGGCCAGCCAGAACTTTCGGTAAGCTTAAGCGTGAACCCGGCGGCTAACGAAACC
>Ga0194125_10009881_pt1 | contig 13136 bp, 7 predicted proteins | sample TA2KigC250mmetaG_FD_148626 | JGI IMG/M metagenome (GOLD analysis project Ga0194125, IMG submission 148626) | Freshwater microbial communities from Lake Tanganyika, Tanzania - TA2015034 Kigoma Deep Cast 250m | ecosystem: Environmental > Aquatic > Freshwater > Lake | place: Tanzania: Lake... | reverse complement strand
TGACGAGCAGTTGCGTCGGCTGTCACGAGCCGCGGCACCACGCGCCCCCGCCCGCCCAGGCCGCCACGTTGCACGCGCTGCGACGGCCGCCCTCCCCGATCGAGCCGCTGGCGGGCATTCCCGAGGTGTTCGACTACCCGCGCGACATCCAGCCGATCCTCGACCGGCACTGCGTGCGCTGCCACGACTACGACCGGCGCGAAGGCGGCGTCATCCTGACCGGCGACCGCGGGCCGATCTTCTCCCACAGCTACTACATCCTGACCGCCCGGCAACTGTTCGCCGACGGGCGCGACCGCCTGGAGACGAACCTGCCGCCCCGCGCGGTGGGCACGTCCGCCAGCCCGCTGATGAAGATGCTCGACGGCACGCACCAGGGGGCACAGCTCACCGCCCACGAGCAGGACATGATCCGCTACTGGATCGAGTCGGCGGCGCCGTATCCGGGGACCTACGCGGCCCTCGGCACCGGCCAGATCGGCGGGTTCCCCAAGAGCGTGCTGGACACCAGCGACCGCGCCTGGCCCAGCTCGGTCGCCGCCGGCGAGGCGATCCAGCGCCGCTGCTATGGCTGTCACGACAAGTCGCGGCCGCTGCCGCGTTACCTGTCGGACGACCTGGGGCTGGTGCTGTCCAACCCTGACCCGAACGACCTCCGCATCAAGTACTCCCGGCACCTGATGTTCAATCTCTCGCGGCCCGAGAAGTCGCTGATCCTCCTGGCCCCCCTGGCCCAAGCCGCCGGCGGTTACGGCCTGTGCGGAAAAAAGGAATCGTCCAGCGTTGAAGGGTTGCGCAGCTCGTCACGTCAGACGCCGGACGTCCTGCGCGACGAGCCTCGCAACCGCAACCGCGCTACGATTTTTGCGGATACGAACGATCCGGACTACCGGAAGATCCTCGCCTTGTGCCGTGCCGGTCAACAGTACCTGGAGGAGATCAAGCGGTTCGACATGCCGGGCTTCCGGCCCGATCCGAGCTACATCCGCGAGATGAAGCGCTTCGGCATCCTGCCCGCGGACTTCGCCCCGGACGCTCCCCTCGACGTCTACGCCACCGACCGCGCCTACTGGCGCTCGCTCTGGTGGCAGCCGGCGCCGCCGAGAGCCGCAGACGCCCTCCGCAATCCCTGAACGCCCGCATCCACGCCGGCCGAAAATGCGATTCCGCAACCCCCATCTTCGATAGCATCCCGCCGGTCGAAGCTGATGATTTCAGCCTTCTTGGCGGATCGTCAGGCTGAATTGGCGTGGGAGGCTGCACCGCCCAGGCCGCACGCCTTCGCGCCGGGAGCCATCGTCCGGGCGTCAGCGGTAGGGTGGGCTCCGCCCACCGATTCCCGCGCATGTGACGATGCGTACGGACGGTTGACCAGAGCCTGCTCCACCGGGTTGCAGAAAAATGGTGGGCCGAGCCCACCCTACCGCTGTCGCTCTGTTGGGCTTCTGCTGTAGATAAAGGGCGGCTGAATCAATGGCTCGGTAAAAGGCTAAAAGCGATTCCGCAACCCCGTTTTCGATAGCGCCCCGCAGGTCGAGGCTGCTGATTTTAGCCTTCTACCGGATCGTCGGATCGTTGATTCTTTTGGGGGGCGGAAATCGTGCCTGCGTGCATTTTCCCTCAAGTGCGGAACACGGCCGTGCCTGGGTTGGGGGGGCCCTGGCGGCCCGGGTCACGAGCCACGGAATACGGACGACGGCTGTCCTCCGTTCTTTGTCCTCTGTCCGCTACCGGGTCCCGGCAACCCCGGGCAGCGGGGGCGGCGCGCGACCTTTGTTGTCAGGATGGCCGATCAAGAGCGGCAACCCCGGGCAGCGGGGGCGGCGCGATGCTGCTGAACAGGACTTCGGTCGTCGGCAGGGTCAGCACGGCGTAGTTTCTCCCGCGCACGACGTCGCCGGGGTTCATGATGCGCACCTGCTCGCCCTCTTCCAGGAAGGCGTAGTTGGTCGAGCCAAACAGGATGAATCCGGTCTCCGGATGGTCCTTTCGGACCTGCAGCGACAGCTTGAGCATGTCGATCTCGGAGTGTTCCAGGATCGTCACCCCCAGGTCGAGCTGGAGGTAGAACTTGTACCCGTCGATCTCCACGACGGGCTCCTGCCAGGGGATCAGCCTCCAGTTCTCGGGGACCTGGGCCGGGTTCCTCTGGTCCTTGCGGAGAAAGTAGTGCACGGTGAACCCTTGCAGCGCCTCGATCCCGATGTCCTGCGTCGCGAGGTTGCCGCAATGAATGATGTGCCGGACCCGCTTTTTCTCGAGCGCCCGTGCCAGATGCGTCCAGAAACCCGCATCCAGCTCCGAGATGTTCAGACTGTCGGACACGATGCCGATGGAGCAGGGCTCCTTCAGGGGCTTGGTCCTGGGGATGCGGGAGAACGTGATCGCTTTGGTCTCCGTGTCCACCACGGCGAATTCGTACCCGTCGTACGAGTCCTCGATGGCGCCGGGGTTGACGAAGTTGATCAAGTGGCCCTGCTTGTAGATCTGGTGGTGCGTGTGGCCGGAAAAGAGCCACTGCACGCAGTCGTAGTCCTTGCGGATGTTCTCCAGGGTCTTGACCAGCTCCGACTCGGCCCCGGTCAGGAACTCGAAGGAGCGTTTGTGTCCGATATAGAAGCGCAGGCCGTTCGGCAGGGTGACGATGCGATCGCCGGGCTTGGTGAACTTCCAGCCGGGGGGCGGAAAACAGAACTCCTTGAGTCCGCTTTGCTCTTCGATCAGCGCACAGACGACCGGCAGATTCCCGAACAGCTCGCTGCGCAGATGCGTGGGGAAGATGTCGCCGCAATGGAAAATCACCTCCACCCCGCGCCTCCGGAACTCCTCGATCACATGCGGGAGGGCGTTGGCCCTATCGTGATGGGTGTCCGACAGTACGCCGATAATCATGATCGGTTCTCCTGGTCCGGGCCGCCGTGGGCCGAAGGTGCCCGACCCACGCGGGACGGGTCAACATCGGCCGATGCGCCCGTGTTCGTACTCCTTTTCTCGGCTATCGGCAAGCGAAAACCCCAGGAGTATTTCCGCCGTTGCAGCACCTAGTCCGGCATTTCGCAAGTCCTGAGACGATAGAGTAGAGATTGCTTCGTCGCTGAAGCTCCTCGCAATGACATACTGGGGCGCCCTATCCCATTGCGAGCGCGGCTCGCCGAGCGCGGCAATCTACCACCCATCGTCGCGGTACCTGTGAAACGCGGCACTGGCCGCCGGGCCCTGCGCTTCATTGCTTGCGCGTCATCCCCTCTCCCAGCAGGGGCAGGACCTGTGTCGCCTCGGCGGGGCCGTAGTTGAAGATCGTGAACCCGCCGGTCTTCAGTTGGCGGGTGATGTCGATCTGTTCGATCAGCCGGCAGATGTCCGTGGGGTCGCTCCAGGTGCTCAGGCCGATCCCGGGATAGCAGGGGACCTTGCCGGCCCAGGCGAGTTGCGGCTCGATCATGTGGCGGAACTGGCCGGCGGATTCGGTGTAGTCCATGGGACAGACGAAGTCGAGATATCCCTGCTCGCACCAGAGTTTCCAGTCCTGCCCGACGGCGTCGCGGTCCGCCAGCCAGTTGCGAAAGACTGCCGCGGAGATCTTGATTCCCGGCCGGACCTGGCGGGCCTGCCCGGCGACCGCCGCCACGACTGTCGTGATCTGCCGGCGGCGGAAATCCAGCCATTTGGCGGCCAGCTCCGCGTTGTTCCGCGTGTCGGCCGGCCAGGCGTTGACCTTCCGGCGAACGGACGCCTCGAACCTGGCACGGCAGCCCGGGCAGAAGCAGCCCTGGCGATCCGGGTAGCGGATATAGTCGAAGTGCAAACCGTCCACCGCGTACTTCCGTGCGACCTCCAGCAGGGACTCGATCTCGAGCTTCTGGTTCTCCGGGTGCGAGGGGCAGAGCCAGCGGTCGTTCGACGTGCCGTCGTAGGCCACCTGGGTCCGGCCTTGGGCCTTCATCTGCGCGACGAACGCTTTGTCGGCGGCCGAGCCCATGTTGTAATTGACTTTCCAGACGTGGCATTGCACGCCGTACTTCTTGCACGCCGCCAGGCAAAGCTCGATTTGATCGCCCCTCTCGCTTACGGTCGCCGACACGGGCAGCACGTCGCTCGGATAGTAGGCCACGCCGCCCCAGAGCATGTTCGGCAGGATCGCGGTGAAGCCGTTGTCCGCCAGGAGCTTGATGGCTCCATCCCAGCTCAGGCCCGCCACACCGAAGGCACTGTGACACCAGAAGGCCCGATGCTCGCCCGCGACAGGGGTTTGGGCCAGGCAGTAGGCGTGGATCAGGAATTGCTGCGCTTGCTCCGCGGCCGCGAGGGCCTGGGGGAACTCCCCCTGGGACAGCCGGGTCAGCCCCTCCTGGCGCCATTGGTCCGCGCCCTGCAGGGCCGAGAGGGCATCGCTCGGCGCCGAGACCAGCGCCTCAATGCCTCGGTATGCGGTGTCATAGTCCTCGTAGGGACCGAGCCGCCCCATCCGCTCGATGGCTCCGCCGGCGGCGTCACGCCACAACTCCGGGACCAGATGACCGACCAGGGCCAGGAGCAGGTGCAGCTTGTTGACCCGGTCGTCCGGGAGGAGGACGTGGGTCAGGCAGATCGCGTTGTCGCTGACCAGGACCGCGGGCTTGCCGGTCGATTGCCCCTCGGCGGTATGCCACCACGCCGCGACGTAGCTGCGGCCTTCCAGGGGCGACATCTCGTTGATGTTCCAGGAGCTTTGCTGCGTGACCGCCGGCATTCCCACGAGCGACTTCTCGGCGGGCCGGATCGAGGAGAAATAGCCCGCGTACTTCTGCGAAACGTGCGCGCCATTGCGAATGCCTGCCGCCTGCTCCAGATCCCGCGGGAGACGGTAACCGGCGAGGAGCTTGCCGCCTTCGCGGAGGAAGCGGGCGATCGCGGTGACCGCCGCGTCCGGCATGCCCGGGTTATAGGGGAGCACGACGAGCCGAGTCCCTTTGAGCCTCTCGGCGGTAACGTCAAGGTCGCTGGCGACAACATAGGCCAGGCCCACCCGATCCAGGAATTGCGCTAGGGCATCGGTGTACCGCTTCACCGCCTCGAGTTCCCCCGGGGCGCCGGCGGCCACGGAGTCGTTGCGGATAAGGACGATCTTTCCCCCGCCGCCGAACAGGCCCAACGCGGCGATGTAGAACTCCGTATCGGCATCCTGGCCGCGCCAGGCGGAGATGCGGACCGTATCGACCTGGCTCCATCCGGCGGGACGGCCCTCGACGCCCATGTCCTTCTTGTGAATCTGGACGGGCGTCCATCCGGTGGTGGACGAGACAGGGAAATTGCCCCGGTACCAGCCGTCGCCGCTGCGCAAGTAGAGGGTGAAACTCGACACCGGCGCCGCCTCGCGGCAATAGAAGAGAAACTGCACGCCCGTCCGCCAAGCCAGATCCAGCTTGAGCCGGCGATCCCAGGAGGCCCGCTCGACCGGGTTGTCCCGAAACTGACACGGCATCCGCAGGGCGTGGCGCCCCTGAACATCCACGATCGAGACAGGCTTTGTCCCGGCCATGGGCGCCCACAGCGTCTGCGCCGTCCGCTGCGAATACGACAGATCGTCCACCACTTCGTAGGTCGTCGCCGGGAGCGGCGGCAGCTCCTCGGCAATGACAACCGATGAAACGATCCGCGCGAAAGACAGGATGGTCGCAGCTCGAAGCGCCATGGCATGTTCCCCAAACAGGTTGTCACTTGTTCCGGGTCCGCCCGGTTGGATTCACCCTGGCCCGGGGCCGGAGGGTCCATCCGCTACCGAGGCAGACGCCCCCGGTGACTCGGGTGAACACAGTCTATCCTCAAGCCGGGCAGACCGCCACGAAAATGGAGACCGGCCCGTTGGGACCCCTGCCAGGGCAAACGCAAAGTCGTTTGCTGTATGGGTGGCATCGTCAAGCGGAGCCTTCGGAGCTTGGCGATGGCGGATTTCCCATGCGCCGGACCATCGCCAAGGCCTACCGGCCTTGACGATGCCACCCATCTTCGGGACTTTGCGTTTGCCCTGGGACCCCTGCCGGGCCGGATTGACGGGCCACGACGGCGTCTACCTCGAGGAGGCATCAGGAGAAAACTGACATTCGGTTCCCGCCGCCGTTCGTACGATGCACAGAAGCCCTGACGGCCCGGAGTCGGCAGGCAGGGAATCGTACGAGGATCCGTCGTAAACGGCACATGCGGTAAGGAGAACCGAGATGCTTCGCAGCGTTGAGAGTCTCAGAGGCTTCACGATCGGCGCCACCGATGGCCGGATCGGGGAGGTCCATGCGTTCCTCTTTGACAGCCGGAACTGGACGGTCCGCTATCTGGTGGTGGATACCGGCAAATGGCTGCCCGGCCGGAAAGTGTTGATTGCCCCTTCCGCCCTGGGCCCCCTGGATTGGCAGGGTGGCGTCCTGCACGTGAATCTGACGCAGGAGCAGGTCCGAAACTCCCCCGATATCGATACGGACAAGCCGGTCTCGCGGCAGCGGGAAGCCGAGCTCCACCGTTACTACGGCTGGACGCCGTATTGGGGAACCGGCTACGGGATCGGCGGCATGCCTCCGGCCGGCTATCCGCACACGCTGGCGGATCGACAGACCGCGGTCCTGGAGGCCGAGCGGCCGGAAACGACACTCCGCAGCACCCGCGCGGTCAAGGGGTATCGCATCCGGGCAACCGATGATGAGATCGGCGCGGTCGACGATTTCATCGTCGATGATGAGGGGGGCATCCGGTACCTGGTGGTCGATACCGGAAAATGGCTGGCCAAACGCAAGGTCCTGATCCCGCCCGCCTGGGTCACCGACATTCGCTGGGAGGAGCAGAAGGTATGGGTGGACGTCCCCCGCCAGACCATCAAGGACAGTCCGCCTTACGATCCCGCCGCCCCCGTCAACCGGCGGTATGAGGTGCGGATGTACGACTACTACGGCCGGCCCAAGTACTGGGAATGACCCAGGCGACAGCAGGGCGTCGCCAGCATCCGGGCGCTGTTTCGGGAGGGGGCCCACCCTACCGCTGTCACCCTGCCGGGCCCCGCTTGTGCCTCGAGGGACATAGAACTGCCGGAAAGTTGTCCCTGGGAACAGACAGTCTGGTCCATCTGCAGCGGGATTGAGAATACACTTGTTGAGAATACACTTGTTGGACGACAGCCAGGAGTCAAGTAATCATGGGGGAGCTGAGGGTGTAGGTCTTCTTTGTCGGTCGCGATCGCCTGTTAGGCTCTCTCCATAAGGGATCATCTATGAGCGCCTGCGGGAGGGCTACCTTCATAACGCTCACTCTCCTCCGCGCCGGGCGGGGTTATTATCGGCTGTGGCACAGGGGAATGACGCAAGACCAGGAGAAGGTACGAAGGTGGGAACGCGAGAAGGCAGGAGCCTCCAATCGTGCGCCTACCTTCTCACCTTCTTATCTTCTTCCCTTCGCACTCCCGGCGGGGGCGTGGGTATTTTCTCGTATTCCTTGACCTGAGGGTCTTGGCTGCCGATAATAGGAACAAAACGGCCTCCAGACGGTATACAACCCATCGTCGTTCCGCGTTGGAGCCTAACCAGTCTTGTGTTGGAGTCGCATAATGAACCGCATTGCTACGGCGTTCATCCGTCGTGTTTTTCCGTTCGCCGGTCTGTCGGCGATCCTGCTGGTGGTGAGTCTTTCGGGTTGCGAGAAGAAGGCGGGGCCCGTCGCCGGGCCCCAGACGCCGGCCGCGCCGGTGATGCCGATCGCTCCCGCGGCGCCGGAACCCCGGGAGGATCAGGTCGTGATCACCGTCAACGACGCCCAGATCCGGGAAAGTCAGGTCCAACAGCGCCTCGACGTGCGGTACAAGCCGACCTTGGCCAAGCTGGCCGAGCAATCGCCTCAACTGGCGGCCCAGCAGGAGAGCATTCTGCGGCGGAACATCGCCAACGATCTGATTACCGAGACCCTCCTGGAAGAGCAGGCCCGACAGGCGGGCATCCAGGTGACCGAGGAGGACCTGAAGAACGAGATGACCAAGCAGCTTGCCGCCCAGAACCCGCCCATGACGATCGAGCAGTACCAGGCGATCGTGGAAGCGCAGGGCGGCGATTTCGTGGCGATGAAGAGTTTCATCCTGCAGAACATGCGCTACCACAAGCTGCTCGAGACCAAGTTTGCCGGCCAGTTGGCCGTAACGGAAGAGGAGGCAAAGAAGTACTATGACGAGAACGGCAACGAGTTCCTGCTGCCCGAGCGGGTGCGCGCCAGTCATATCCTGATCCCGACGGCGGCCGCCGAGCCGGATGCGGATCCCAGCCAAGTGAAGGCCCAGGCCAGAGCGAAAGCCCAGAAGTTGCTGGAGGAGATCAAGGGCGGCGGGGATTTCGCGGCGCTGGCCAAGCAGCACTCGACCTGCCCCTCCTCGGCCAACGGCGGTGATCTGGGACTGTTCTCGCGCGGGCAAATGGTCAAGCCATTCGAGGACGCCGCGTTCAGCCTGCAGGCGGGGGAGGTCGGCGAACTCGTCGAGACGCAGTTCGGCTATCATATTGTCAAGGTGACGGAGCACGCCGACGCGACGCCGATTCCTTTTGAGGAGGCCAAGGCGACAATCCTCGAGGAGGTGGCCCAGCAAAAGAGAGCGGACGCGATCCGCAAGTACATCGAGTCGTTGCGGCAGGGCGCCAGGATCGTGTACGTCTCCGAGTCCTTCGCCCCGGTCCCGCCGCCGAGCCGGCCGGCCCCGGTGGGGCCGGCTCCCGCGCCGAGCCCACCGGCTCCCGCCGCCCCGGCCGACGCCAACGGCACCGGGCAATGACGCCAGACGAAAAGAAGGTAAGAAGGTGAGAACGGGAGAAGGTCGGAGCCCTTTCTCACCTTCCTACCTTCTCACCTTCTTACCTTCTTACCTTCGCATCCCCAGACAGTGGGGGCCTGTTATCTCAGCAGGGTGGCCGGATCGAGGTTGGCGGCCTCCACGTCCTTGAAGTACCGCACGGTGCCCACCTTCAGCTCCAGCGTCGCCTCGTCGTCGCAGACGAGGAGGCCGTTGGGGTGCGTCTGCAGGGCGCTGACGGTCCACATGTGGTTGACGCCTTCTTCGATGGCGTGCCGCAGGGCCCGGGCCTTGTTGGCGCCGTTGACGATGATCAGAACCTCGTCGCTGTCCATGACGGTCCCGACGCCGACGCTCAAGGCGGTCTCGGGGACCTTGGCGCGGTCGTTGTCGAAGAAGCGGGAGTTGGCGATCTTGGTGTCGGTGGTAAGCTGGACCACGCGGGTCCGCGAGGTCAGGGAGGAGCCCGGCTCGTTGAAGGCGATGTGGCCGTCGGAGCCGATACCGCCGACGAACAGGCGCACGCCGCCGGCCTTGCGGATACGGTCCTCGTACTTGGCGCACTCGGCATCCAGGTCGCGGGCGTTGCCGTTGAGGATGTTGACGTTCTTGGCCGGGATGTCGACCCGGCCGAACAGGTGGCGCCACATGAACGAGTGGTAGCTCTCCGGGTGGTCCTGGGGCAGGCCGACGTATTCGTCCATGTTGAAGGTGATGACGTGCTTGAACGACAGCTTGCCGGCCTGGTTCAGGGCGGTCAGCTCGTTGTACATGCCGATGGGCGACGAGCCGGTCGGCAGGCCCAGCACGAACGGTTTTTTCGGTCCCGGCTTGAAATCCAAGATCCGGCGGGCGACGTAGTTGGCCGCCCACTGGGAGGCTCTCTTATAGTCCGGCTGAACGATCACTCTCATTTTTCTACCCTTCCTTTCGATTTATGAATTATGAGATGACAGCACATCGGTCCGAAATAGTAAATCGTAAATCATGAATCGTAAATCATAAATCACAACTCCTGGATCCGGCTCAACAGCTCGCGGGCGAGCTCGGTTTTGACGGCCATGTGCTGGCGGATCTCGTCGACGAAGCCGCAGGCGTCGAAGGTGCCGCGGACGGCCGCGAAGTCGCTGCAGCGGGTCTGGTCATCCCCGTCCAGGCCGAACCCGATCTGGGCCGTAATGGCGAATTCCTTCCTCGCATCCTCGTAGAGCCACTGATCGAGGTCCAGAACCGCTTTCTTCCAGCGGTTCGTCAGATCGACGATGTCCGCGGCGGTAAGCTGGTCGATCGTCTTGTTCCGCTCCTTTTGCAGCACGTCGGCCGCCCAGGCCCATTCATACCGGGGATACTCCTCGTGCATCGTGCCAAACCGGGCCGCCACCTCGTCGAGAGAGCCGACGGTGCCGCTCTCGAGATCGTCGAGCAGTTGCCGGACGGCCTCCTCCGGGGCGAGCATGCCGGCCAGATCGATCCATTTGCCGGGTCCGATGGCCGTCTCCGGCCGCAGGGCGGCTCGCAGCTCCTCGATGCTCTGGAACCGCCGGTTCTCCAGACGCTTGATGATGCAGTTGCCGAGGAACTTGTCGATGCCGATCCCGTACAGCTCGATCCCGCGGTCCAGCGAATGCCGGGGGATCTTGACGCTGTGGTAGATAAAATACTCGGACGTATAGCCGGTGGTCGCTTTGAGCCGGCGCAGCAGGTCGCGGCCGTTGATCATCTTCTGGATCGTGTAGGGGCTCAGCAGCTTGAAGTTGATGTGATCGAGCTTCTTCGGGTCCTTGCGGCGGTCGCGCTTAGGCCATTTGCGGGCGTCGCGGACGGTCCCGACGCTCCGCAGGTTGACGCCGGGGGCCAGGACGCTCTCGTCCTCGTGCTCGATCAGGTAGGAGAAGGGCAGGTCCGAGGTGTCCGAGTTGCGGTAGTGCCGGCCCATGACGACGGTGAAGGCCCCCACCTTGGCGGGCCAGAGCATGTAGGAGTCGCTGCCGGTCTTGGAGCCGCGCTCGACGACGCCCTGGTGGACGGGGCCGAGCTTGTACATGTGGTTGCTCTGGTTGGTGCCGCTGCCGGCGTTGAGGAAGGAGAACAGGCCGGCGATCAGGAGCGTGGACTTGTGGTGGGTGACCGTGTACGGCCCGGCGAAGATGGAGCAGGCCTCGCCGTGGAAGCCGCCGCAGTTGGCGAAAAAGACGGAGTTCTCGGCCGAGTAGTGCTTGGCCAGGACACAGCCCTGGCCGACGAAACAGTGCGAGAGGATGGTCCCGTCGGTGACCTTCGAGCCGCTGGCGATAATGAAGTCCTCGGCGTAGACGCCCGCTCCGATGTAGACCGGGTCCTCGACGCAGCTTCCGATCGAGCCGTTCTCCAGCCGGTTGACGCCTTCGATGACGGCGGCCGGGCCGATCCGGACGTTCTTGAGCAGCCGGGAGTTGATGATCCGGGTCCCTTCTCCCACCAGACCCATCCCGGACCGGACCGAGGCCGTGTAGCCGTCGATCATGGCCCGCAGCTTCTGGATCACCGCCGGCCGGTGCTGGTAGCAGGCCAGAATATAGGCCACCTGTGCCGAGAGATGGTCGTAGATCGGGACCTCCCGGCCGCCGGCCTCATTGATGACGGCGATCCTGGTCCCGTTGCCGAACGAGCTTTCGCCCTGGACCGCCAGCAGATCGATGTTGTCGATGACCGCGTTGTCCTCGATGACGTAGTTGGCGATGTAGTTGCGGACGGCGCTGAGGTAGACGTTGTCGCCGATGGTGCAGTTGTGGATCGTGGCGTGGTAGATGCCGGTCGGCTTGGTCACGCCCCCGAAGAAGGAGACCTCCCGGTCGAACACCCCCAGGCGGACTGCGCCGCAGAAGTGCGTCATCCGCACGCGCTCCGTCCGGAAGCCCTCGGCGACCTGCACGCCCGACCAGTCGGGGCAGGTGCATCCTTGCTGCGACAGGCGGCCGATCTCGTCGGCCGACAGGGCACGCCATTGCGTCGTCATGGTCATCCTTTCCGAGGGAATCGTGGAACGACGGAATCATGGGTGGCTTGGGACGCCCCCGATCCCCATCAGTCCATTCTTCCAATATTCCTTCTTATGCCTCGAACCATCGTCCATCCCCGGGCGGGGCGGGCGTTATCAGACCGCCGCCAATATAACCGGCCCCGCCCGGCCGGTCAAGAGGGCCGGGCGGGGCGACAATTACGGACCCAGAAAGCGACCAATGCACCGCCGCCCGGACGCCCCGCCCGGCGCGTCCGTTATAGAAGGTACCGTCAGACGTGAAAAACCCGCCCCACAGGCCGAAACGGCCCACAAAATGTGCAGCCGGACAACGACGCCAACCGATGAGAGAGGGTAGAAAATTGCACCCCTCCGCAACGTCCTGTGGTGCGAAGATTCGGTCCGGGGTTTTGCGTTCCCCGCAGCGTTTCGTAGATTGTAGGTAAGTAGCTCGAAGCACAGGAGCACAACGGCGGGGTACACACCTGCGAACGGGAAAGTTGGGCCGGGGCTCCCCGAGGCGTGGTTTCACGTCCGGGCCCTCATAAGAACGGGTAGCTATGGCAAAGCAGCCAAGGGTAGTCAAGGTGTTAGCGGCGTTGCTGGTCTCGATGACGATGGGCGCGTTCGTGCTGATGGCCCTGGGCAGCAACCCACCTTCGGCCGGCCCGTTCTGCCTCTCCGCCTACTACCAGCTCGACTCCGTGGACCACGCGATCCGTTCGAAGGCCTGCCAGGCGCCCCACCGCTGGAACAGCGTCGAGATCTACTTCAGCGGCACCAAGCGCGGCAGCCTCCAGCAGCCGGCCGGCGCCGTGGACCTGAATTGCCACTTCGTCATCTGCAACGGCGCCGGGGCCAACGACGGCGAGATCCAGCCCAGCGAGTGGTGGCAGAAGCAGTGGTCGATCCAGCCCAGCCGGACCTGGCAGGGCTCGGACAAGACCATCCGCATCTGCCTGATCGGCGACGGCGTCACCACCGTGCCCACGAACTACCAACTGAAACGCCTCGAAACGCTGCTCGAGGCCCTGTGCCGCAAGTTCGGCATCTCGCCCGACGCCGTCTATCTACCCAGCGACTGCCAGTAAAAAGGCGATGAGCGGCCAAGGGGCCGCTCATCTATGACGACGCATGGGCGTCTGGTTGCAGGGTACCTTCCTTCCACGGCGCATCACGTTGTGGGTCGCCTCTGGGTTAGCTCAGGACCCGTTATCTTTGAGTCGCGGCGGCACCCACGTGTGTCCCGGGAAAGAGCACATCCCTCAACTGCTACGTTGTGCTCCTCGATAGGCACACGCTTGGGCCGCCGCGTTCAATCGTTTATACAGACGACGCGCCGGCGTCACG
>Ga0194125_10009877_pt1 | contig 13139 bp, 10 predicted proteins | sample TA2KigC250mmetaG_FD_148626 | JGI IMG/M metagenome (GOLD analysis project Ga0194125, IMG submission 148626) | Freshwater microbial communities from Lake Tanganyika, Tanzania - TA2015034 Kigoma Deep Cast 250m | ecosystem: Environmental > Aquatic > Freshwater > Lake | place: Tanzania: Lake... | reverse complement strand
CCCTTGCCACCGCTCGTTCCATAGGAGGAAGTTTCCGGCGCATTCAGTTTACCAGCGACACACTCCCGTCCGACGTGATCGGCATTAACGTGTACGACCCAAAGACCAACGAGTTCGAGTTTAAGGAGGGACCGCTCTTTACCGACGTGCTGCTCGCGGACGAGATAAATCGCACATCTTCGCGCACGCAGTCCGCCATGCTCGAAGCAATGGCTGAGGGAAAAGTTTCAGTGGACGGGCGCACATACGATCTTACAGATCCTTTTCTCGTGCTCGCCACGATGAATCCGGTGGAGCGTTTCGGTTCGTTCCAGCTCCCGGAGAGTCAACTCGACCGCTTCATGGTCTCCATCGGCCTCGGTTATCCCGACCGGGATCACGAGCGGGAAATCCTCGCCAGGGACCTGGAACATATGGACGCAGAGCGACTCGAACCGATTACCAATGCGGAAACCATCCGGGATCTTCAGCACAAGGTCCGCCGGATACGTGTTGAATCGAGCATGATGGAATACCTCCTGGACCTGATCAAGGCGACGCGGGATCATCCGGAGATTCGCCTGGGCATCTCGTCGCGGGGCGGACTCCATCTGAAGAGGGCAATGCAGGCTTCCGCGCTCCTTGAGGGTCGTGATTACGTTATCCCTCAGGACCTGAGGCGAGTTTTCATGCCTGTGTCGCTCCATCGCATCCTCACCCTAGAACACGCTGGAGACGGAATGACCCGAAAAAGGAAGCGAGATATACTCAACCAGGTTCTGCGCTCGGTTGCGGCTCCTGTCTGACAGCAGGCGGAAGAAGCCGAACGAAGGGCTCGGCGCCGGACTTAACCAATCTGAAGCTCGAACAAATGACCTCAAATCACCCTCCCTCTTGCCCTTCCCATCAAGGGAGGGGGAGCTGAAAACCCTCTTCCCGCGTGACGGGAGAGGGTAGGGTGAGGAGGATCAAGTTTTGATGGCAAAAGGCTCGACGTTCCTCCGTTCGAGCGTGATGAAATCTCCGGCCCGTCCGCGTCCAGGCAATCCCCGGCAATACTGTGAGACTGACGAAAAACATTTCTTTCAAGTTGACCCGACCGGGACGGATCTGCGTCTTCCTGCTCGTGTGGGTCCCCCTCGCGGCCGTAGCGACGGTGAACAATTTTCTGTTCATCATATTCGGCATGACCCTTGGCCTCGCGCTGATTTCCCACCACCTCGCGACTCGGAATATCAGGGATTTTAGCCTTCATAGACGCTTTCCCAGCGAAATTTACGCGGACGTCCCGTTCGCGATCGACTACGTGATTCAAACTCAAGATCGATCATTCTCCGGCGCCGCGCTCACTTTCAGAGAGTCTGCCCCGTTGTCGGCGTCAACGGAAAGCGTTCCTCTATTCCCTGATGAGGACACTCGACGGGTCCAGGGATCGGGCGTGTTCACAATCAGCCGTCGAGGCGATCACTTGATCGGACCTGGGGTCATCTCCTCAGCCTTCCCTTTTGGGCTTGCAACCTATTCTCGACCTTGCGGACCGCAGGTATCGGTCTTGGTCTTTCCACACATCGAGCCCGGTGACGCGCATGTCCCTGTCTGGGCCGCAAGTCCGGGCAAGAAGATTGAACGAGCCGATCCTTTCGGGAATGTGCCCTATCAGTTCCGGGAATACGTTCCCGGGGATGCGTACAAGCACATAGACTGGAAAAAGACCGCTCGCACGAGAAGGCTGGTGACCCGAGTTCTGGCCGATGAGGGATCTCCGGAAATCGTTATCACTTTACGTCGGGAAGCTTCGGAAAAAGCTATTTCCAAGGCCGCTTCGCTCGTGGTCCACTTCGCGAGGTCCAGGACACCGGTGGCTTTGGCCGCGCCCGGGTTCCTGATCGGTCCGGGGACAGGCGGCCAATTCGCGGTCGAGGCGCTCACCGCTCTTGCTCGATGGGAGAAGGCGCCGCGCCACGAAATGCCCTATTCGCCGGAATCCGGCATTCAGGTCGATGTGCAAAATTCGGGTGATCTTTTCTGGCGCAGCGTGGGATTCAGAGGAGCCCGACATGGCTGACATCACGCGGCCGCTCCCCAAAAAGACCGGATCCGGCGGACGCGCTTCGGAGACGGCACCCGTCGTTTCCCTTGCCCCGGGCGCGTATCGAGGGTTCAAGCTGTTTCTGGCCGGGCTGGTCTCGCTTTCCATTACCGGCGCGTGCATCGAGAACGGCCTCAACCCGCTGGCGCTCTTGGCCATACCGGTGATCGGGACGGCGCTCACGCGCTCTGATTATGCGCGGCCCTTTCTGGGAACCGAGCGCGTGCTCACAGTGCTCTTCTTCCTGTACGTGGCGGTCTTTTCCGTCGTGCTCGTGTTTTTGCAGGGCGTGTTCAATGCGCCTCTGTTTCTCGTGCATTTCACTTTCGGGACCATATTGGCGCGGGCCTTCTCCCCGCTGACTGATCGACACATCTATCAACTGATCTTTCTCACCGTGGGCATGGTCCTCATCAGTTGCACACTCACGAACCACTTCTTATTTGCCGCGCTCTTGCCTTTCTATCTCTTTACGCTCATGGGAACGCTGCTCACGTTTCTCATGGCCAGGCACGAAGCTGCGGTCAGCCCTGCGACCTCACGTATTGACAGAACAGCAGTGACGGTCGGTCGGCCCGGCCAATTGGGCGCGTGCGTCTTCTTCGTCCTCGCCCTGACGGTCCTGCTATTTGTTATCTTTCCTCGGCCTTTCGTGTCCTTTCCAGGGGTCCAGGCCGCAGGCCCGGCGGGGGGCGGTCGCGGTTTTGCGGGTCTGGCTCAGAGCGTTTCCTATCGGGATATGGCGCGTATGGCCGGCAGAGAACGAATCGCGTTCACTGCGGCTTTCCGGCAAAGCCCCAGCGGAGACGCTCCGTACTGGCGAGGCCGTGTGCTGGCGGAATTCGACGGGGAGCGATGGGCCGCAGGATCAAGACAACGGGGCTTCACCCGACCGGTTCGTATGTACGCCGAAGAACGGTTCCACTACGTGATCTTCCCCCACAGACTGCGTTCCGACCACGTGTACGTGTACGGATACCCACTTTGGGTCCTCGGGAATCAGCGAAAGCCGCTCTTCGTCAACATGCAGGGCGAAGTTTCTATTGACAGCCCGTTTCTCTTTTCCAACTCGTACGAGGTCGAGGTTGCGAGCATTGCTCCGCCGGTGACCCTGCCTCTCGATCCCGTATACCTCGACACAGCGGGCAGCGCTCCGGAAATCGAGAAGCTCGCGCGGCAATGGACACGGGGAGCAGACACGCCCGAACAAAAAGCCCGCGCTTTAATGGAACGATTTCGCAGCGGCTTTCGATACACGCTCCAGACGCCGGCGCCACCGCAGGGAGCCCATCCTCTGGAGCACTTTCTGCTCAGAACACGCGCAGGTCATTGTGAATACTTCGCGGGGGCCATGGCTCTCATGCTGAGGGAGGTAGGGGTGCCGGCGCGGGTTGTGGAAGGCTTCCAAGGCATGGAATCCACCGGCGAGCCGGGCAAGTTCATCGTACGGTTCACTCATGCGCACGCTTGGGTGGAAGCGGTCCTGGACGGCTCGACCTGGGCCACACTCGATCCTACGCCGCCTGGACGAAGCCTCGAAGAGTTTAATATTCTGTTCAGACGGCTCACGGACTTCCTTGATCGAGCGGATTACCTATGGACCAATTCGGTCATCAACTTCGACCGATCCGATCAGCAGAGCATCTTCCGGACTCTTGCTCGACTCATGTCGGGCCAAATCGCGTGGACATTCACATTTCCCCAGGGTCTGAAAGTGTATTTGGTCCCGGGACTGATTATGGCGGCCGCAGCGCTGTGGTTGACGGCCTCGATCCTCATGCGGCGCGGGCGCCGAGACCGGATTTCCAGCTCGTACCGGAAGGTCATGAACGTTCTTCTTCGCAGGGGGATACTGAAACGCGTTCATCCTTGGCATGAAGAGAATCGCGCGGAAGCGTTACGGAACGCGCCCGCGCTGAGGCGCGAGCTTTCTCGATTCATGGAGACCTATCTGGAGGTCCGCTTCGGGAAAACCACAGATCTGGCAGTGGAGCGGCTTCAGCAGGCGAGCAGCAACCTCATCCGGCAAGCGCAGGGATTCCGAGGGGCTCTAAAGACCAAATGAACAGAAAAACCCTCGCCTCCCGCTCGGGGGAGGGAGGGTTGAAAGGGATTCAGCGATCAAACCGCTCTCTGAGACTGTTCATCCACTCGACAAGCCGACCGTCACGCCCCGCGGCCGCCCGGATGGGCGGAGTGTGAACCGCCGGGCTGAGCGCGCGGAGGCGCTATCTCCCCATAGCCGTACTCGTGTTTCCGCTCCGCCCAAATCGGGTCGAAAAGCGCCCGCACATGCCTGCCGTATTCGTCCAGATCGTCCTTGATCTTTACCAGCACGTCTTCCGCGCCTTCGTGAGTCGGGTACGCGTGGCACGAGCGCACAATGTCCCGGAAAATGTTAGGATTGTCGATGATCATGCACGGGGTGAGGAGATTGTCCGAGTACGGTTGCTTGGAACGGATCGCTGTGAAGAACTCGCTGGCGAGGACCTGCTCCAGGCTCTTGTCGAAGATCTTGTCCACTGCCATGTGGGTGAAGACGCAAGGCTCCACATCGCCGTTGGCGTTTATGTGTATGTAGTTCCTGCCCGCGGCTATGCAACCTCCAACGTACGGCGCGTCGTTCCAGAAGTCTGCAATGAAAATTGGGACCCTGTCCCGCAAATGCGCGCCGCGCCGTCGCAGGCACTCCCTCTGTTGAGGAGTCGGCATCAGCGAGGTGTCGGGGTCCTGACCCACCGGCATGAAGAGGAAGAACCAACACACCATGACGCCCTTTTTCGATAGATGCTCAAAGAACTCATCGCTGGTGATCTTCTCCACATTCTTGCTGGTGACCGTCAGTGACGCGCCGAAGGGGACACCCCTGGATTTGAGCCGATCCATGGCGTCCATGACGCGCTGATACACACCCTTTCCGCGCCGCGCGTCCGTGGCCTCCTCAAAACCTTCCAGGCTGATTACCGCGCCCGCATTGCCCATCCGGTAGAGGGCGTCAGCCGCCTCATCGTCGATGAGCGTGCCGTTGGTGTAGAACATGAAGAACATATCATTGTGCTTTTCAATGAGCGGGAAAAGATCCTCCCGACGGGTCAACGGCTCACCTCCGCTGAAGACGATGAACAGGATGCCCATTTCCTTTGCTTCGGTGAGGATACGGTCGAGAAGCTCGTAGGGCAGGCCCTTCTGTCTGTAGTATTTTCCGGAATAACATCCGACGCAATTGAGATTGCAGGCCATCGTAGGGCTGATCAGGAGAGTAAAGGGAGGCGCAAATCCGTTCTTCTTGGTGAACTCATCTCGCATTGCGGAGCTGCGCATCAATCCGTTAATGAAGAGAGTCCGAGCCACTATTTTGAGACAATGAGGCGACAGCTCGGTCATCACCCTCTTGAACATGCGAGAGGCTTGGCTCTCCGTCCCCTCGCGCAGGCTATCAATTACCGCCTGGATGGCCGCGTTGGCCCTCTGCCCTTCAACAAGCCTCGAACTCAGCAGGGCCAACTTCATGTACGTTTCGGGCGTGACATGGGTTACTAATTCGACCATCGCCCGAGCCACTTGATCGCGCGTCATCGACTTCACTCGTTCAATGAAATCCATAGCACGCCTCCTTGAGCCGGCCGTCATGCGTGGTAGGTGAGATGAGATGGTTGGTCTGTAGGTTGGCCCCCTTTTTTGTGGTTCGCCCCTGCTCTGATTCGCCCCGTTTTCAGAGAGGATTGGTAAGGTTTATATACATTTTACACTCTTGTGGATGCGCAATCAATCTTTCCGCGCAAATCCTTCCGCAGCCGTTCTAAGACATTTTTGAGTGGTTGACGCTGCGGCCCAAGTAATGCATGTTACGGCTCACTAGATTAACCGCTCGAAAGGAGTGTCGGTTGTGAGAGTGCTTTCAGGCATACAGCCTTCCGGATCTCTCCACCTGGGCAACTATCTGGGCATGATGAAGCCCATGCTCGCATACCTTGACGAGGCGGAGCTCTTTGTCTTCATCGTCAATTTGCACGCGCTCACGTCGGTTACGGACGCGGCAAAGCTCTCCCAGCAAACTCTGGAAGCGGCAGCCGATTTTCTTGCCCTCGGCCTGGACCCCGATCGTTGTTACTTCTGGGTGCAGTCGGACGTTACCGAAGTGGTGGAACTCGCCTGGATATTGACCTGCATAACGCCTATGGGACTCCTGGAGCGCTGCCACTCATACAAGGACAAGATTTCCAAAGGCATACCGGCCAATCACGGGCTTTTTGCCTACCCGGTCCTCATGGCCGCAGATATCCTCCTGTATCAGACCGACGTGGTTCCGGTGGGCAAAGACCAGAAACAACACCTTGAAGTAACCCGGGATATCGCCATGCGGTTCAACCACCTTTTCGGCGAGACTTTCACCATTCCCGAGGCGCAAATCAGCGATGAAGTGGCGACAATTCCCGGCATCGACGGCCAAAAGATGTCCAAGTCATACGACAATACTATCGAGATCTTCCTGGACGAAAAGACTCTTCGAAAAAAGGTAATGAGCATAAAGACCGATTCCACGCCTGTGGAAGCCCCGAAGGACCCGGAAACGTGCAACCTGTTTCAAATCTATCGACACTTTGCTCCGCCGGAGAGAACCTCGGAAGTGCTAGGACTCTATCTGGAAGGCGGCGCGGCGTACGGCGAAATCAAGAAAGAGTTGAGCGGCATTCTCTGGGACTTCTTCCGTGAGGCGCGAGACACAAGGGAACGACTCACGAACGATCCCAGTTACATACACGAAGCGCTCAGAAAAGGAGCCGAGAAGGCTCGATCGGTGGCGCTTCCCACCATAGACCTTGTGAGAGAGCGGGTAGGAGTGAAGTATTGAGCCGATCCGGGGCCTTTCGGGATCAAGATATCAAGAAGGTTGTCGAAACTCTGCGGCAAGCGGTCGCGGGCATGGAAACCCCTGTGGCCACGGAAATCGCCCGGAAGAGGCGAGACCCTTTCCACGTCCTCATATCCACTCTTCTCTCTTTGCGGACCAAGGACCAGGTCACTCGTGAGGCTTCTAACAAATTGTTCGCAAGAGCGGATAGTCCGAAGGCCCTGCTGTCTCTTACCGACGACGAGGTGGAGCGGCTTATCTATCCGGTGGGTTTCTACCGCACCAAGGCTCGGACGATCCGTCAGATCTGTCGGGACCTACTGGACAAATACCGAGGCAGGGTCCCGGACGATTTGGACGAGCTGCTTAAGCTCAAGGGCGTGGGAAGAAAGACGGCCAATCTCGTCATTACCCTTGGTTTCGGTAAGCCGGGCGTGTGCGTGGACACGCACGTTCACAGGGTTTCCAATCGACTGGGCTACGTGAAAACAAAGACCCCGGAACAAACCGAGGCCGCGCTGCGAAAAAAGCTGCCAATGGAATACTGGATTGAATTCAACGATCTCCTGGTTACCTGGGGCCAGAACATCTGCAAACCTATTTCGCCCCTCTGTTCCATCTGCAAGATCCGATTGTGCTGCCAGCAGGTGGGCGTTACCCGCCATCGATAGATCCGAAGCATGCCAAAACAAGTCGAAACAACCCCACATCCCGCATATTTGATCGCGTTGGCTTTCTTTTCCGGCATGGCGATCATGGGTGTGGAAATGAGTTCGAGCCGTCTGCTGGCTCCGTTTTTCGGAACCTCCATTTCGGTCTGGACCGCGATCATCGGCTCAACCATGATCGCGCTCACCGCGGGGTACTACCTCGGCGGAGAGATCGCGGAGAGGCGTCCGCGACTGCCGTTTCTCGGGAAACTCCTTTTTCTTGCAGCGATTTTTATCGTATTCCTTCCTTATATGGCTCATCCCCTCATGGAGATCGCGCTCGCGAGATTTTCCGGCGGCCCCGCGGCCGCCTCATCAGGCGGCGCGACGGGCGGCAACGCATTGTTGGTAGCGCTGATTGTGTGCGCTGCGCTCATTTGTGCTCCGGTTGTGGTCCTGGGCATGACGTCGCCCTTTCTTATTCGCCTGGACTCGCTCAGGTCCCCTGAAGTAGGACGGATCTCCGGGAAGATCTTTGCTTTCTCTACGCTCGGGTCCATCGTGGGGACATTTCTGCCTGCCCTGGTCCTAGCGCCGAACGTGGGAACGCGGTTTTCTTTCCTCTTCTTTGGCGGAGCGCTGCTGTGCGTAACCGTGTGGTCCGTAAAGCAGACCAGGTCGATTTTCTTGATCCTGGGCCTGATTACTCTTGCGACCGGCTTTGTGTTGGGCCTGCGTGGATGGAGCGGAAACCTGGGGCCGTACCTGCTCCATGAAGTGGAGACCTTATATCAATACGTTCGGATCTATCGCGTTCCGGTCCCGGGGAGAAGCGCGGGCAACAGCGCGCAAGCCACGTTCATCCTCACCGATGCGGGCATGGGCATGCAGTCCATGTGGATCGACGGGCAGCCACACACAGACTCCTGGCAAGATTTCTTCCCTGTGATTCCTAGAATCTATGAAACGAGCAGCGGCTCGACTCCTCAACGATTGCTGGCGCTGGGGCTTGGAGGCGCTTGCGCGCCCTACCTGATAACTCAGTTCTACCCTCGCGCAGCGATTGACGGTGTGGAAATCGACCGCGGGCTGATCCAAGCGGCCCGGCCGTACTTTCCTTTTCTTGCCGCGAGCGGCTTGAACGTGCACGTCAGCGACGCTCGACTCTTTTTGAAGACATGCGCAAAGCGTTACGACGCGATTATCGTCGATGTGTTCCGCCCGCCCCATATTCCGTCCCACCTGGCGAGCAAAGAGTTTTTCCAGGAAGCGCGGAGACATCTGACCGAAAACGGCGTCATTGGAATGAATGTGGGTTCCAAAGGGGATCACAGAGTTTTTCACGGAATCGCCAACACGGTCGCGTCCGTTTTCCCATACGTCTACTTTGCCCGACATCACCTCGACGACGGTCCCGGACTGTTCACGAACCGATTTATTATCGCATCCGATCGAAACCTCAGATTGGAAGAGGCCGAGGTCGAAGAACGGATCTTTTCGGTGAGTAACCACGTATGGCGTGACGTGTGGGAGCGGATGAGGAACCCACGAGGCTTCGAAGCCGACCAAAGCTCGTTCTTTCGCAAAGTGGCCTTCGATCCTCGTCAGCTTTGTTTCACCGACGATTCGTCATCCTTGGAAATGATTTCCGAACGAGAATTCCTGGGCCTGATCTTCGGACGAAGACAATAACATGGCATGTTTTGTGACGGCGCTCAGACCTCCTTAGTGAGGTCCTCATGTTCAAAGGCCGTTGTGCTCGGCGCAAGGTAGGAAAGGGGATGGTTTTTCTCGAGTGCGGAGTGCTCGGCTCCTACGCGGCCGCGCACCCCATTGCATGAGCAAACGCCGGTCAAGAGACCCGCCAGTCAAGATCACCCGGGGCGAACCTAAGTCCGACGCCCGATTTCCTTGGAGACCAAAAGCCTACCCAATTCCAAGTCCATAGATCGGATATGGTCTCTTGTCCATTGGCCCACTTTCAACACCATCTGAACAAGAAGGTCGGTGTTGATTTCTTTACTGTGATATTCTTCGATGAAATAGCCGACTTCTTTCGAGAAATCATCGTGGATCTTCTTGTGAGCGGCATAACCGGAATAGTCATGCCGCTGCATCAGAGACTCTTCCATTGCAAAGTGCTTGACCACATAATCGGCCAGGAAGGCCAGGCTCGCTTTTGCGTGCTCCTTGCCTTTGCCGTCCCACGTCGCATCCATGAGTTCATTAAACATTCGGAACAGCTCCCGATGCTGTTCGTCGATTTGCGGGACTCCGACTTCGTAATCCGGTAACCAAGGAATCCATTGACTCATGTAACCCTCCTCGAGGTTACCACTAGAGATAAAGGCGTCTATCGCAAGTTGTTCCTCAGAGACAGAAGTTTACGCAGCAGGCTATTTCGCCGCGCGTCTCGTCCGAGCGCAGGTTGTTCGTGACCATAACCACTTCTTATGCCGCATTCGCCATAGAATGGCAAGGGCTCGCGCGTCGTAAAGCCTTCTCGACTTCGCTGCAAGTAAACGCCGTTTATCCTCTTGGTCATCGAACGGAAGACTCAGGCCGTCATGCGCTCCTTCATAGTCTCTCCGTGTTTCCGGATTTGGCATTCTGAATCACCGGATCGCCCCATCATCGACCTCTCCGGGGCGATACCTTTAATGTGAAACCGCTGAGGTCATGGTTTCGGTAAATATATCGTATTCAGCCTCGATCCGGATCTGGACCGCGCGGCGCCGCGCGTCCAGTTCATCGTAGTATGTGATGGCCAGAGCCACGATATCGGCATCCAATTTCAGATCTCTCGCCATCCGGTCCAAAATCCGAATCACGTCTCCACGGGGCATCGCCGATCGGTAGGGACGATCTTCACTCAGAGCGCTGAATAGGTCCGCAACGGCCAGTATTCTCGCTTCGGTGGTAAGATCGTCGGCCTGTAAATGAAACGGATACCCTGAACCATCGAGGCATTCGTGGTGAAAACCGCTCCACATGGCGACCTCGTGCAACTCGTCAATTGTCCTGAGGACTTGGGAGGTATGATAAGGATGTATCCTAATAAGCTCCCTTTCTTCCGGTGTGAGAGGACGCGCAGCCTCCAGAATTTCCTTGGGAACAGCCAGCTTGCCCAGGTCATGCAAGTGACCCGCCGCGCGAACTATTCGGCAAGCGCCATTAAGTCCCATCAGTTGGGCGATCGCCTCAGAGACCGCGGCAACGCCCTTTGAATGCGTGGCGGTAAAACGACTCCGGAAGTCTATAATTCTGCTAAACAAACTCTCTATGTCCGAGAGAGCTATCATCTCACCGCCGTCACCGCTGCAACGCCACAACCGATCCAAATCGAGGTCTAATCTGCGAGAGGTCGCCCCGAACCAGAACGCGTTCCTTGACGCGACCTGCTCGAACACCCGAACCAATTCAGGGTCAAGCATTTTGCCTGATTCGTCACGAATCTTTTTGACGACTTCCTTACCGAGGCTCACAGGCTCTGAGGAATCATCAAGGCTGACAGCGACACGGTCAGCCAGATGCAAGAGGTGGCTAGCCTTTAGGGCCGTGTCGCCTGCCGATTTCCGCATGGGACGCTCTTTCCAACTGACGTGGTGGTGTCTCACGATCTGCGCAATCTTGGCCAGAGAAGGATAATCCCGAAGCAACAAGTACCCTGCCGTGCAATGGGGCACAACAGCTTCAGAGTCGAACCGAGCCACAGCCAGCTTTTCCGTCAAAGAAAACGCGCCTGCGTCATGAATGAGGCCCGCGAGAAGCAGGTTTTTCTGGTCCTCGCAAGGTAGTTCCATCTCATCAGCCATGCTTGCCGCGATGAATGCCGTTCGCTTGTGGTGGTCCGCGAGGGCAGGATGAACCAGATCCATCGCGTGGCCCAAGCATCTGAACAGCTCATAGACGGAAACGTGGATGTCGTCATGCTCAAAAAGAAATGTTTCTTGCCGGCCAACTGCTCCACGAGCCATACCCCGAACTCCTCTCCGAGAACTGAGGTCATGCGGGACCGCCACAGATCATCCGGAATTATGCGGCGGTCTTGCCATTTTGATTGTCTTGGGACCCTTAAGCGGCAGAGAAGTTGTCCCGCTGACCCCAAGAAGGTCTCTGTGGGTTGTCCCACGCGACCCGAATGAGGCAAAACCGTCGTCATGTTGACAAGAAGACCCCTTATTGCCTTTTTCTGAGCGTACCTCACCCTCCGTCACTCCGTCAATGATTTTTCTACCGTGCTCGTCAGCCGAACACAGCTTGGTAATATCGGGCCAAAGGAAACGCCGACGCCACATGGACACACCACCTCCGACCGTGATACGCGACTTTCGCTCCGACCTTGATCAGACGCTTGATCAGCCATTCCATTGACCGTTTGACTTCTTCGCCCAAAAGGTAGAATTGCCTGAGCATGTGAAGGAGGTTGTAAGCCAACACTCCCATGAGCAACCGGGCTTGATTGGCTGCAAATCGGTGGCAACTGGTTTTGTCCCAGCGTAGCGTGTTCTTCCCCTCTTTGATCCGGTTTTCGACGTCGCCGCGACCATTGTACACCTTGACCACTTTCCCGGCGGGGAGCTTGGAATTGGTGACGATGAACCCGATCCTTGGGAAGAGTTCCCCCTCGTGCCACTCGATCTTGGCAACCACCCTACGCTCCCTGTCCCAGGTTTGTGCCTGGTACCGAAAATCAACCAGCCTGATCTGAATGCCGCTCTTCGGCGGTCGTCCCACGGGACCGGCCAGATACGGGTCGAGGAGTCTGTTCAGTACCGCATTGGCCGGAAGTCTGATAAAGTAAGTGACCCGTTCACCCTCGCAGTATTCGTATACCTCAGGAGCGGCAAACGCCGCGTCGCCCCGAAGCCAGAAGAGGATGAATCGGGACCGATACCGCTTAACAATCGGATCGAGGAAGTCGAGGACTCCATCGGCTGAATGTACGTTCCCGGGCCTGAGTTTCGCACCAAGACAGTCCCCGTCGCTGGTGAAGGCGAAGAGCGGATGAAAGCAGTTCTTTCCGAAATGACCGTTGAAGGCCACGTTCTCTTGTCTGCCGTGGGCGGGGTCTTCCGTTGAATCAACATCCACGATCAGCCGCTGCTTCTCCTTTCTCCTCATGAGAGCGTCGTTGGATCTCGTGAGAGAATTTTCCAGAGCCTGCAATCCGGCTTCAGTGCCCAACACCTCATTTTCGAGCCTCGATAGCCGCGACTGACCGGCTCCGGCTTCTTTCCCCTTGCCAATGGCGATCCGAAGAGCGGGATCAATTCGCAGAAAGTCAGCATCGTTGCAGTCCTCATACCCGGCTGCTATCTGATACACTCTTTGTCGGACCATCTGGAGCTGCGTGTGGCTGAGGTGAACCCAGGACCTGGCGTCTTCAAGTTCACGCTCGATTGGACCCAAAATCCCGAAACGCTCGTCTATCTCTCTCAGCAACAGGAAGCCCGTGTCGGAGGTAATCTTGGCTCCCTGAAAATCGATCATGATTGAACGGTCAAATTCGGGCCGAATTGTCTCTCTTTCCTTTTCACCACTCCCGGCCATCCGATTACCCCCGATA
>Ga0194125_10009873_pt1 | contig 13144 bp, 12 predicted proteins | sample TA2KigC250mmetaG_FD_148626 | JGI IMG/M metagenome (GOLD analysis project Ga0194125, IMG submission 148626) | Freshwater microbial communities from Lake Tanganyika, Tanzania - TA2015034 Kigoma Deep Cast 250m | ecosystem: Environmental > Aquatic > Freshwater > Lake | place: Tanzania: Lake... | reverse complement strand
TCTACAAATTCATCAGAGAACGGTTTTTCCCTCGCTCTGCTCGGGACTTCGCTTATTTCATTCGCTTCGCAAGACCGCCGCATTCAACCGCTCTGCCAACCTTCCGAAAATTTGATTTTTAAATTTTCGTCCCGAGCCTACTAAAAGTGGCGAGGGACATATAACTATTTCCTCACCACAAATAATTGCCTGAATGCAGCGATGTAAAAATTGCGCGTTAAATCATATCCTGTTTTTATAAAATCCGTAAAGAAAACCTCATTTTTAAAGATAAACATCAATATCAGGACAACCACGCATAAATTCACCATATAAATAAGAGACAGCGAAAACAGATACCCTGTCTCAAGTAAATCAGGCTGTTTCGTCTTCAGAAAATCCACCGTCATAACAATGTGAAATGTAAGACTAAATCCGATTAAAAAAATAAAATAATGAAAATAACCGGACAGATTATAAAATATATTTATAACCAGATATACTATAAAGAAAACTATTGTATAAACTGGCAAGAAATATGGGAACAGGGCTATTATAAAATTTGACTTTGTGGTCTTTACGGAACCACCTTTCTTTGATACCTTGAAACTCTTTAGCTTTCCCCCAAAAAACCACGCAGGTATTGCATGCATAATTTCATGCCCAAATATATAAATACGCATAGGTTTAAAAAACAAACTATGCAAGATTAAATAGGATACTGCACCAATTAAAAAATAAATTTGATTTGAAAGAAGAATTTTTATATTCCCAAGTTGCCTATAAAGTGAAATAGTAGAATAAAAACAAACAGGAAGCAATAAGATACCCAGAACAAACTTAAAATACTTCTTAATCATAATCAAGAAGGGGATATTTTCTCTACTGAGTCCATATATGACCTAAGAATGGGCGGAATTACTACGCTGCCATCTCTTCCCTGATAGTTTTCTAAAATGGCTATAACAGTTCTCGCAAGGGCAATCCCTGAACCATTAAGGGTATGAACATACTCTGCTGAGCGTCGAGCGTCAACCATGGAGCGTTTAAATTTTATATTTGCCCTGCGCGCCTGAAAGTCTTCAAAGTTTGAACAACTTGATACCTCAAGCCATTTCTCAATTCCAGGTGCCCAGGCTTCTATATCATAACACTTAGAGGCAGCAAAGCTTAAATCTCCTGTTGAAAGCACAACCACGCGATAGGGAAGCTCAAGAAGTCTTAATATCTCTTCCGCATCTTGCAGAAGTTTTTCAAGCTCCTCATAAGAACTTTCGGGCTTTACAAACTTTACGAGTTCCACCTTGTCAAACTGATGAACCCTTATTAAACCTTTTGTATCCTTGCCATATGAGCCTGCCTCACGTCTAAAACAAGCAGAATAAGCAGTGTAATAAATAGGAAGTTTATCTTCGTTTAAGACTTCATCCCGATGGATATTTGTAACAGGCACCTCTGCTGTGGGTATTAGAAAATAGTCATCATCTTTTAAACGATACATATCCTCTTCAAGTTTAGGAAGTTGGCCTGTGCCAGTCATACTCGCCCTATTTACTAAAAATGGAGGGGATATCTCTTTATAGCCATGCCTTTTTGTATGCACATCAAGCATAAAATTAATCAATGCCCTTTCAAGTTTTGCCCCTTCTTTTTTGTATAAAACGAAGTTTGAACCAGTAATCTTAGATGCTCTTGGAAAATCAATAATATCTAGAAGTTCGCTTAGTTCAGTATGAGTTCTTGGTTTAAAGTCAAATTTTCTAATCTCACCCCATGTTCTGACAATTTTATTGTAAGAACTATCCGAACCTATTGGGACTGAATTATGGGGTATATTTGGGATAGTATATAGAATTTTAGCTAAATTTTGTTCAATTTCCTCCACTTTTTTATCAATTTCGCCAATTTTTTGGGATATTATCTTCATTTCATCTATATAATTTTTAACCTCTTTTTTTTCCTTTAGTAACCTTGCTATTTCGTCTGAGGCAATATTCTTTTTATTCTTTAATTTTTCTACCTCTTGAATAAGATTTCTTCTTTCAGAGTCAAGTTTTAAGAGATAGTCTATATCTACGTTCATTCCCCTATCTTTTACAGACTTTTTTACTATTTGGAAATTTTCTCTTATAAACTTTATATCAAGCATATAAACCTCGCTATCGTTCGGTCAGTTTACAGAACTGTAAACCGTTAACTGTTAGCTCGCTCTTCATCCTTTTACCACTCCAAGAGGTTTCATCCTGCAGACACGCTTTGAAATTCCTGCATTATGCACTACCTCTACCACTTCATTTACATCCTTATATGCCTCTGGCGCCTCTTCTGCAAGGGTTTCTCTTCCTTTTGATCTAACATATATTCCTTTTTCAAGGAGTTCTTTGTCAATTGAACGACCTCTGCAGGCTTTAATAGCAGCGGCACGTGATAAACAGCGGCCTGCGCCATGACACGTTGAAGCAAATGTATCACTCATTGCTCCCTCGGTTCCTACTAAGAGATAGGAGTGCCTGCCCATATCCCCTGGAATAATTACAGGTTGACCTATATGTTTATATTTAACAGGTAATTCTGGATGATTTGGACCGAATGCCCTTGTGGCACCCTTTCTATGCACGCATACCCTTATGTCTCTTCCATCTATGTTATGTGTCTCTATCTTTGCTATGTTATGGGCTACATCATAAATCAAACTCATCCCGAGCTCCTGCCATTTTCTATTAAATACCTTCTCAAAAGTCATTCTAGTAAGATGCATAAGGCATTGCCTGTTTGCCCAGGCATAATTTGCTGCACATCTCATAGCAGATAAATATGCCTCGCCCTCTGGAGAATTTACTGGCGCACAGGCAAGCTGCCTGTCAGGCACATTTATACTATATTTTGTAAGGCATTTTAGCATACTTGCCAGATAATCATCGCATATTTGATAACCAAGGCCGCGAGAGCCTGAGTGAATCATCACCGTAATCTGTCCCTTATTAAGTCCAAACACATCAGCTATCTCTTTATCATAAATCTGGTCAATAACTTGAACCTCTAAGAAATGATTTCCTGAGCCAAGGGTTCCTGCCTGGCCCTTTCCTCTTTCGTATGCACGCTCTGAGACTGCGTTTGGGTCAGTGCCTTCTATGGCTCCATTTTCCTCTGTATGTTCTAAATCCTCGCTAACACCATAGCCCTTGGAGACTGCCCATTTAGAACCCTTTACTAAAAGTTGTTTTTCTTCGCTAAATGAAATCTTTATATCTCCACTTGAGCCAACGCCTGCAGGGATATCGTTAAATAAAGTACCAACTAATTCTTTCAATCTTGGTTTTACATCTTCTTCGGTAAGATTTGTCTTTACAAGCCTTACGCCACAATTGATATCGTAACCTACTCCGCCAGGTGACACAACTCCGTCTTCTTTTATATCTGTCGCTGCAACGCCGCCGATAGAAAAACCATATCCCCAGTGGATATCAGGCATTGCAAGTGAGTGTTTAACTACCCCTGGTAAAAATGCAACGTTTGCAACCTGCTCAAGGGCTTTATCCCTGAATATATCGCTAAGCATACGCTCAGATGCATACACAACGCCTGGAACACGCATACCAGGTTTATAGGTCTTAGGAATTCGCCACCTAAAATCATCTATTTTTTCTAATTTTCCCTGCCAGATACCAACCATTATAAAACCTCATAGAATAGAAAGTAGCGAGAAAAAATTAAAATCTCTCTACTCGTTACTCGCTACTAACTATTATACATCAAATATAAGATTTGTCTTCCAGGTGTTCTTTTCTTTTTTTATAACCATGTTGTGATAGGTAACAGCCTTTATCTCCGTCTTAAATACATCCTTTGAAGTGATATGCTCTCCTACTGCGGTTGATTCAATAGATGTGTTATTAAGCTTTGATATCTGAAACTTCTTACAAACAAATAAATTCACATTGCATTGAAACAGTAACTCCCTAAGCCAGTCATGAAGGAGTTCTTCTTGATTTCCAGAAGTAAGGTTTAGTATAAATCTTTCTTTTTCCTTTACGCGTTCCAAATCTGCAATAATGTCAAATAGTGCAAAGGCAGAATTTTCAAAGAGTTCTTTTAGAGTTCTGCCCTTTACCCTTACGCCTATATCTGCGGTATGAGAGATGAGCTTATATGGCTTCATAAAAATAAAGGTTAAGGCTCAGGCTAAGGTTAAGAATTTTTTATTCTCACCCTCAACCTCAGCCTTAACCTAAGATTTTACGTAATCTGTGAGGGCGGAAGGACTCGAACCTGTCGCTTTCGCTCCTCATAGGGGCTCCGCCCCTATGACGTCCCCACTGCCTCGATTTTGCGAAGCAAAACGGCGGGGACTGTTACCCCGAAAGCATGGGGACAATCTCCCCATACCCCTTAGGTTCTCATATTAGGCATAGCCAGTGAGGGCGGAAGGACTCGAACCTTCTACACCCACCTTAAAAGGGTGGTGCTCTGCCAGGTGAGCTACGCCCCCTCAAAATTCCATTATCTCTTTTTCTTTATCCTTTAAAATCTGTTCTATCTTCTCTACGTATCTGTCGGTTAACTTTTGAATATCCTCCTGTGTTTTAAAACTGTCGTCCTCGGTTATCTTGCTGTCCTTCTGTAATTTCTTAACATGCTCATTTGCATCCCGTCTTATTGTTCTTATTGATATCCTACTATCCTCAGCCATCTTTCTGACTAATTTCACAAGTTCTTCCCTTCGCTCCTTGCTGAGCTGCGGTATTGAGATACGTATTAGTTTCCCGTCGTTCATCGGCGTAATACCAAGTTCTGATTTAAGGATTGCCTTCTCAACCTCAGATAATATGCTGATATCCCATGGTTGTATCACAAGAAGCCGTGCATCAGGCGTAGATATTGTTGCAAGCTGCTTAAGGGGGGTGGGTGTTCCATAGTATTCCACATGAATACCCTCAACGAGGCTCGGAGAAGCCCTTCCTGTTCTGACAGCGCCAAATTCTCTTATTGTTGCCTCAATTGTCTTTTTCATTTTCTCTTCTGTCTCATATAAAACATTTTTTGTAATCATAAATCACCACCCCCTTAGTAAACCCCGCGTCTCATCCTTTAGGAGGAGGCTTTGGGGAAAAATTTATCGGCTACAGCCTTCATCCCCCCTGCTTTCTTGCGAAAGTCCTCGGAGGGGACGAAGGCAAGAAAGGGGCTTTACGAGCTACGGAGGTAAAACTAAAAGTAGGAATTAATCGGATACCGCAGTCCCAACCTTCTCTCCCAAAACCACTTTTTTTATATTTCCAAATTTTGTAAGATTAAAAACTATTATGGGAAGTTTGTTATCCATGCAAAGGCTTATGGCGGTTGAATCCATAACCTTTAAACCCTTCTTTAGCACATCCATATACTTAAGATGAGAAAATTTCCTTGCGCTTTTATCTTTATTTGGGTCAGACGAGAATACGCCATCTACCTTGGTTGCCTTCAATATAACCTCGGCACCTATCTCTATTGCCCGAAGGGCTGCTGTGGTATCAGTGCTAAAATAGGGATTACCTGTCCCGCCTACAAATATTACAACGCGACCTTTTTCAAGATGCCTTATGGCACGGCGCCTGATATAAGGCTCTGCAAGTTTTTGCATCTCAATAGCAGTCTGTACCCTCGTAAACGCACCTTTTTTCTCAAGAGCATCCTGTAAGGCTAAACCATTTATAACAGTTGCGAGCATTCCCATATAATCCGCTGTAGAACGGTCTATGCCCTGGCGAGCTGCATTAACACCCCTAAAAATATTTCCTCCCCCTATAACAACCGCCACCTCAAGACCTAGGTCTTTTATCTCTTTTATCTGGCTGGCTATTGAGCCTGCCACATTCGGGTCTATTCCGTATTTCTGTTCACCCTGAAGCGCTTCTCCGCTTAATTTCAGGACTATTCTCTTATAGATTGGCTTTTTATGTGTCATATGAGGATGCTCCTTTTTAATATTTTGAAAGGGGGTTGGATAAACCTCTCGGGCGGATATTATTCCTCACCTATTTGATATCTTACAAATCTCCTGATTATTATATTTTCACCGATTTTGGCTATTAGTTGTGTAAGATAGTCTTTTATCGTCAGATTCTGATCCTTTATAAATAGTTGTTCAAGTAAGCAGTTCTGTTTAAAAAACTCTTGCCTCTCCTCTTCCCTTAGATTCTCTATAAAATCAGAAGGCACATCCTCAATTCTTATGAACTTAGGATTTGTTGCAGCTATCTGCATAGCAATATCCCTTACAAAATTGTTGAAATTCTCATTTCTTGCAACAAAATCTGTTTCGCAATTTACCTCAACCAACACTCCAATTTTATTACTATGATGGATGTAAGAGGCTATAACACCATCCTTAGCAACTCTTGCTGACTTTTTCTTTGCGATATCCAAACCCTTCTTTTTTAAAATCTCAAGGGCTTTTCCCATATCCCCATTTGCGTCTTCAAGAGCATCCTTACAATCTATAACACCTGCCCCTGTCTTTTCTCTAAGTTCTTTTATAAGTTCAACGTTTATCACTATATTTAACCTTCCTTTTTAACCTTTACAGATTTCTTTTTTCTTTTTATTTTTTGTTCTTCCTCTGTTGGTAATTCCTTCTTAATAAGTCCCTCTGCAATCTTTTCCTCAAACTCTATGCCAGATACCATTTTTCCATCAGAAGCAACTGTTTCTTTTGCGGGCTCTTTCATCTCTTCTATCGGTTCCTGTATCCTTTTGCCTTCAAGTATGCTGTCAGCAACAATAGATATAATAAGTTTTATTGACTTTACGGCATCATCATTCCCAGGGATAGGATAGGCAATCCTGTCTGGGTCACAGTTTGTATCAACAAGGGCAACTACCTCAATACCAAGCCTGTTAGCCTCATTCACAACAAGTTCTTCTTTTTTAGGGTCAATGACGAAGATAGCTTTTGGCAGTTTATCCATCTCAATGATACCGCTCAGATTTTTTTCGAGTTTTCCTATCTCTTTCTCTAAAGAAGCTATCTCTTTCTTTGGAAGGGCATTGAAAATACCCTCCTGCTTCATCTTATTTAACTCTTTAAGTCTATTTACGCTCTTTCTTATTGTAGAGAAATTTGTAAGCATGCCGCCAAGCCACCGCTGATTAACGTACGGCATAGAACATCTTGCAGCCTCTTCCTTTATAATATCTTGAGCCTGTTTTTTTGTGCCAACAAAGAGTACCATTTCTCTATTCTTAATTACTCCCTTTAAGAAATTTGAAGCAGTCTCTATCGCCTCTGCTGTTTTTTGTAAATCTATTATATATATTCCCTTTTTTTGACCAAATATATACCTTGCCATCTTAGGATTCCACTTTCTTGTCTGGTGACCAAAATGAACGCCCGCCTCAAGAAGCTGTTTTATAAGTCCTTCTGCCAATTTAAAACCTCCTTTTTCTAAAGAGCCCTTTTTTTCTCACTTCAAAGTTCTTCTTATGAGCAGGAAAGGGCCGGGGTAAACCCCGCACTTCGTCCTAAAGGACGAGGCTTTTGGGGAAAAATTTATCAACTACACCCTTCATCCCCGCTATAAATGACGGGAACTTACGAGGTGCGGGGTGAAGTTGAAGTATTATATAAAAAATCATTTACTTTTGCAATATAATTTCTATTTTCTATCTAAACTGCATAGCATAATATCTTTTATATGCCCCATTTTTTTCTAATAGTTCGTCTTGAGTGCCCATCTCAACTATTCTGCCATTCTCCAATACGACTATCTTTGAAGCATGTCTTATAGTAGAAAGCCTATGGGCTATTAAAAATACTGTCCTACCTCTCATAAGGTTTTCTATGGCTTGTTGGACTAAAAGTTCGCTTTCGGAGTCAAGCTGTGAGGTAGCCTCATCCAATATCAAGATGGGGGGATTCTTAAGTACTGCCCGCGCAATAGCAACCCTTTGCCTTTCGCCTCCAGATATCTTAAAACCCCTTTCGCCGAGTATTGTGTCATATTGCCTTGGCAATCTCATAATAAAATCATGGGCGTTGGCTACTTTTGCTGCCTCAAAAACAGCTTGCCTGGGTATATCTAACCTGCCATAGGTAATGTTTGCAAATACTGTATCATTAAAAAGTATGGTCTCTTGAGTAACTATTCCTATTCTCTCTCTTAGGGATTTCAGGGTAATCTCCCTTATATCCTTTCCATCTATAAGTATTGCACCCTTTAAGGGATCATAGAAACGGGGAATAAGATTTACTAGTGTAGTCTTTCCTACGCCAGAGGGCCCAACAACTGCTATTATATCACCTGCCTTGACAGAAAAATTTATATCTTTTAAAACCTCCTGACCGTCATAGTTAAAACTTACATCCTTGAATTCTATCTTTTCTTTAAAATGGCTTAATTCTACTGCATCCTTAGATTGAGTTATTAAAGGTTCTGTGTCTAATATTACAAATATTCTTGTGGCTGCAGCAAGAGCCTGCTGATTTACTCCATATACTCTGCTCAATCTGTTAAAGGGCCTTACAAGTGAAAGGAGTGCTGCCAGATAGGCTATAAAAGCCCCGAGGCTAAGTCTTCCCAAAACTACCTCTTTACCGCCAAACCAAAGTATAAAAACTGCTGTCACAATCCCAATAAATTCCGAGAAAGGACCTATGGCTATCATTCTCTTTATGCTTTTCATATTTATTTTATAAAATTGATTGTTCTGCTGGATAAACCTGTTTCTCTCATAATCCTCCATTGCAAATGCCTTAACTATTCTCATGCCTGTAATGGTTTCATATAACATTGTATTTATATCTGCCATCTTCTCCTGCGACTGTCTGCTTATCTTTCTCAGTTTCCTTCCTATTTTAACGATAGGAAGCACTACAAGTGGTGGAATAATTAAACTTACCAGCAAAAAAAACCAACTTATTGAAAAAGCGACTTTTATTATAAAAATGGCGCAAAGACATACCAAAATCTGTAGGCTATGATATATAAGGTCTGTCAGACCTTCGGTGATAGAATTTTGAATAACACCTGCGTCATAGGTTATCCTTGATACAAGGGTCCCGGCACGATTAGTATCAAAATAATTAATGGGGAGTGTAAGAAATTTAGAATAAAGTACCTCCTTTATATCCCTGACAACCCTTTGGCTTGCATCGTTCATAAAGTAGGATTGGAAAAATGTAAATAATGCCTTGAGCATAAATACTAAAATAAGCCAAAATATCATATAATTTAAAAGTCTATAAGGCGGAATTGAATTTATCCTTATAATAAGGGCTTTTAAAAAATCAGGGATATAACCTGTTATAACTATTGGTTTTCCACCCAATACCCTATCTACAAGTGGAATTATCATTCCTATTGAAACACCACTTGTAAATACGCTTGACAGGATCATAAAAAGTCCTTCGATAAAAGTCTTATATATTCATTCATAGTCTTTTCTATTTAAATCCTGAATGTTATCATATAAAATTTATTATGTCGAGCTTGATAAGAAATTACCTGTCTCTAAGATTGTTATTTTTTTCGTCCGGTCTTACGCAGTTGATACTCAACATAGCCTGCAAGAACCTCCTGCACTTTCATCGGAGGTGGAACAACAAAATAATGACTAATTATAGCATGTGCCATCTCGTGTCCTAACATACCTACTTTCAAATCCGCCAGAGATATATAAACCGTATTTATGTCATTTATATAAAAAGAGGGGCTATTCAGATTTTTGTTATAAATTCTATCAAATATCCGATTGAGTGTGCTTAAATCGCGACATATCTTAATATTGCCCTTGAAACTATACATATGTATGTCCAGGATATCAGAAACTTCAAGAAAAAGCTCGTCTATGGTCTTAGAAAGGATAACATCAAGATTTTTAGTACCGTTAACTGGTTTGTTTAATAAATGCAGGGAAGGGCCAAAATCTATTTTTTGTAGAATATCTAATATGTCTATATCCGGTTGATAATAAATGATAAAATATTTACCTTCGCATTTTTTGTAAATGTCATCGTCCTGCGCAAAAACTAATTGTGTAACGGTAAGGAGTAGGGCAAAAAAAAATAAGCCCTTCCTAATAAATTCTTTTCTTTTAATCATTGCAAGTCACCATATAACAAAAATCATATTTAATGACTACTATATCTTAAAATAATCTAGTGCCTTCTTAATGTTTTCTATAATCTTTTTAGTTTCTTCGGCATATATCTTTTGGTCCTCCAATATCTTCGAATCTAAAAATTTATCTTTTGAATTTATTAAGAGCTGGGATTGGTTTTTTAATTCTACTATTACATCCTTTAATCTCTTAACCATATTATCAATGCTTAAGGCAATGTCTTGCAACTGGTCATTTTTTCGGATACGAAAATCACCCTTTAAATCCCCTGATTCAATTTTACTAAACTCTCTCTTGAATCTATATAATGGGCCTGCTATTCTATGGGAAATAAAAAGTGTTAAAAACATAGTTGCTATAGCAACTACAGCAGTACTTATAATAATTATCTGGATTAAAACCGGCAGGAGAAAATCTGAGGTTGTCATAACTGTGGCGCGCAAATTCTGGAAGGTTACGGTGGTTGAACTACCGCTTAATAAACATAACAGAATACCTGTTGTCAGTGAACCCAGAATAACAAGCAAACAGAATTTTATAATAAAATGTGTCTGAAATTTTTTTTCAATGAAATAAACCCGTCTCTGGTTTGCTCTCGCCATCATTTTTACCTCCTCCTTTTGATACACAAATTATAAATTCGTATCTATTAGTGTGTGATTAGTGTTTATTTATGTATTCTATACCAAGTGCTTTTTTGTCCACCTCTATCTTAGCTTTTTTACGCAGCTCCTCAACCCAGTCATTAAACGCTTGGGCTTGTTTTTGACGCAACAGCTGTAATTTTATCTCCTTATATACCTCTGGAAATGGTTTTTCTATAAGCTTCTTTTTAACCATTTCATTATAATATGCCTCAATCTCACTATCAGAAACCTGCGTCTTTAAGGCAAGTTCGTTGCTCTTATTGTTAATAACGATTTTAAGGAGAGACTGCTCATAGAAACGTTCAAGGTTTTTTAAAAATTCCCTATCTTTGTTTAGACCGAGACACTCGGCCTCCTGAAGAAGAAGCTTTCTATTTATTATGTTTTCCAGAAATTCTTCCTTTTGAGCATCTGGGCCTAGCCATTCTGCCGAGGTATTTTTAAACTCTTCTTCAAATTCTCCTTGAGTAATTGTGTAATTATTAATTTTAACTACGAACTTTTTCTGTTTGGGTAAGTTATCGCAGCCTATTAACAACAATAGAAATAAAAAAAATATATACCTCTTCATTGTATCCCCCTTCTTTTCACAGTTTTTTATATTATACTATACTCAAAGAAATTACTCAAAAAATAAAAAAGGGCAAACTTGATTTGCCCTTAGCATTATTAATCTTTTTGATTTAAAATATTATTTACTTCTTTTTCTTCTTCTTTACTTCTTCCAAAATCGGCAAAAGACCCTCGTGACCCTGAATATTTATTATTCCATCTATGAACTGATATGCGCCTTCCTCTAAGATAAATTCTCCAAAGGCTGACATATCGCTAAGAATCAAAGGATGGTAGAAGAAGATAGGCCCCGGTATATCAAAGGTATTAATCTGATATTTGGCTAATTGCTCTAAATAGGGTAAAGTAAAGCCTTGACGTAGTGCACTGTAAGCTAATGACATTAAATAAGCTGATAAAGACGGCCAGACTCTTATTCCGTTGAAATATACATTTCCCGGAGGATATAGCGGAAATGGGTAGCTTGCAGGGATAAATAGGGGTATTGGCAATAAACCTATAGTGCCGGTAAGAATTCCGCTCGTACGACCAACTACGCCTCCGATATTAAGGATCAGGTTGCCGTTAACATTAACATTTAAGGATGGTCCTGTTACAGTGATCGTTCCTTGCGGAACACTGATATATGTATCGCCGCCCGAAATAATATGTGGTCCGGAACCTGTAGCATAGATTGAACCTGTATCAGCAGTAATATCCACTACCGAATTAATAGACCTAACCGTACCGGTAGTTATAGTCAAATCTCCGGCAGTTGTTCTTATGGTTACTGAATCTTCGCCTGTAATGTGCCCTAAGGTGCATGTGCCATGGGCCAACAGATCTATCTTCCTGCCCGCGGTTATATTATCAAATGTAACGGTATTGCGTTCCTCGATATAAATATCTCCGCCAGCGCTGCATTTTAAAATAACAGCGTCTATATCAATATCGCCGTCGGTTATACTTGATCCAATACTTCCTCTAGTAGCGGTAAGGTCTACTGTGCTTCCTATAATATTAGTTGTTTCGGTTGGTGTAGTATCACTAATGTCTCCTGTTTGAGTAATAAGCGTGACTTTATTATTTCCTAAATTTGAGTTTATAGTGCCTGAGTCAGAGAAAGTAACCGCGCCGGTAGTAACACTAACATCTCCACCTGTCGAAACCAGGCCATGGAAGTTAGTCGTGCCTGAACCTGCGAGCTGGGTTACTGTTGCAGTTGTAGTCACATCCTGAAAATCCACATTCCCTGCATTATTTATAGTAAGACTTGTCAAAGCAGTTGCGCCACCAACTGTGCTATTGAACTTGATATTTCCCGTGCCTGCTGCAAGTGTAAGCGTTTGTCCTCCATCTACCTTAGCATTGTAGGTCTGATCTTTATTAGCAGCTGAAGTATCTATGGTTACTGCGCCCCCTGTGAGGTTGAGCTGGTCTGTGGCTGCATTGCCAAAGGTTACTGCACCGTCTGAGCTAAAGGTAAGCCCGTCTAAATTAACAATAGCGTTATTCAGTGTGGTTGGGGTATCTCCTGCTCCAATGGTGACATTATCCTGGAATGTTATAGCACCTGCTCCATTGGCAGAGGTTATGCCTGATGAGGTTCTAAGGGTGCTTACGAATGTGGTAGAGCCTGCTGAGTTAATGGTAAGGGCTGCACCTACTCCATCGCCTATTGGTGTAACAGAGCCTACTTGTGCGTTAAAGGTTGCAGTATCTGCGGTATTTAAGGTAAGGTCTTGAGCACCGTCTACAAGTGAGTTGACTGTAAGGGTATCTCCAGCTCCTGTGGTCTGGATGGTTACTGCGCCTCCCGTGAGGTTGAGCTGGTCTGTGGCTGCATTGCCAAAGGTTACTGCACCGTC
>Ga0194125_10009871_pt1 | contig 13145 bp, 8 predicted proteins | sample TA2KigC250mmetaG_FD_148626 | JGI IMG/M metagenome (GOLD analysis project Ga0194125, IMG submission 148626) | Freshwater microbial communities from Lake Tanganyika, Tanzania - TA2015034 Kigoma Deep Cast 250m | ecosystem: Environmental > Aquatic > Freshwater > Lake | place: Tanzania: Lake... | reverse complement strand
GCTTCTCCGAATTAGAGGTCGGCCGCTTGCGCTCCGATTCTTTTTCCGACGGCTCGGGCGACCCGTGTGCGATGGCAATACTCCGGCAGTGCCTCGTAACAGGTCAGGGCTACACACGCGCCGCCCGCGACCCAGGCGGCGATCTGACTCACCGCATCCGGCTCATTTGCCAGAACCGTCTGCTCGTATTGCTTGAACAGCGCCTGATAGTCGGCCAGGCTTTTCAAATCCTTACGGGCGTCAGACGCTATGCCCAACTGCGGCAGGTGCTCATAGCGGATGTCCAGTTCGGCGCAGGCATGCGAAAGCGTCTTCTTGGAGAACCCGAACTTGCGGCTCAGGGGGTTCTTGCGGACATCGCACAGGACCGAGACGCCGGCCTTCAGCAACGTGTTGAGGTACCCTTCCAGACTGCGCCCCTCATAGCCGATCGAGGCGAGCCCGGCCACAGCCCGTCCGGGCTTGGCCCGGGCAATCGCCGCCAGCGCCGCGGAATCGCCCTGCAGCACATCGCCCGCGATACGGCTGCGCGTCGCCCAGTAGGGGTGCGACCGGTACGTGCTGGCGATCAGCGCGTCGCCCCGCAGACCCCGGCGGCGTTCGCTAAACAGATCAACCTTGCGGGCCGTCTCGGCAGGGGTACGTGACTCTCCTGCGCCGGACTCGGTCAGTTGCCAATCCTCGCCTTCGGCCAGAAACCCTTTCTGCGTCAGCTTGGCCTTGTCCGCAACCGCAGTGAACGAATAGGCGCCCTTCTTGAAAGGGACAAACTCATAGCTGGGTGCCTGCTCGCATGTCTGGGTATAAAGGAAAAGGAGCTTTTGGAGGTCGACTCGGTTGAGTTTTCCCCCGTTCGCGGCCACCAAGGCGAGCAACAGACGTTGTCGTTCAAAAAGCATGCTTTCAGTGTATTCGATCACAGCGGAAAGGGCGAGCGGAATCATCAGTCGCAACGGCGCGAACCGGCATTCACGGGGTTCAACGGGGTTTGACATCCGACCCGGAGTGTGCGAAACTTAAACCCTCATCGACCGTTCCGGTTTCGGATGTCAGTGTCGAAGGAGATGGGGACGCCGTCTGAGCGTCCCTTCTTTTTTTCTACAGGCTGCGTATCATTTCCCAGTGGCCCGTTTTTCGTGCACCGACGCGCCTGATGATACCGGCCTCCTGGAGAGATTTAAGAGCACGTTTGATTGTCCGGTCTGTCACACCCAGCGTGAGCGCGAGTTTCTCGATGGTAGCTTTCGGGTTGGCCCGCAATAATATACAGACCTTCTCTGCCAGTGGGTTTATCGGGACATTTATTGGGACATTTATTGGGACACCAGTGGCGTTTTTCAGCATCGAGTCTTTTGTTTTCTGCGTCTCGGTGGCGAGGTCAACATACTTGTAGAGCGAGTTCTCAATGGCATCGAGCATGAAATCGATGAACGGGCGGCAGTCCACACCGTCGCGATGGGACTCCTGAAGGGCTTTGTAGTAGAGTGCCTGATTGTAATGGACAAGGGTTTCGATGGGCATCCAGGCGAAAAGCGGATTCCATTTTGAGAGAATAACCGTTTGCCAGAGGCGTCCGATTCTACCGTTGCCGTCGCGGAAAGGGTGTATGTGCTCGATCATGTAATGGACGGCGGAGCTTTTGATGAGCGGGTGCGCCTCGGAGGTCTCCCCCCATCGCAAAAGCTGTTCGACGAGAACGGGCACTTTTTTCGGCGGCGCGCCCCGGTGCATGATAACGCCGTCACCCCGAACGACAGCGACGCCGACGGAACGGAATTGCCCGGACTCGCCGACCAGCGTTTGAGTCATGGAGGCGTGCGCCCTCAGCAGGTCTTGGACAAGCCATGGAGAATAGCCGCCCATCTCATCGTAAGCCTGCCACGCATTCTGGACCTCCGTGATGTCCTTTGCCGGTCCCCAGACCGGTTTGCCGTTGATCACGTCCGTCACCTGCTCGACCGTGAGCCTGTTGCCCTCAATGGCGGTTGAGGCGTGAATCGACAGGATCCGGTTGAGTTTTCGCAAACGGAGCACATCGCCGGATTGCTCCTCGCTCATCTTGACCCGCTCAAGCAAGGCATGGATGCCGCCGATTCTCTCGTGCCACTGGGGCGATTCCGTGAAGAAGTTCGTGAGTTTCATAATCAGTCCTATCTCCCCATGCTTATGGGATATTGGCAAAAGGCGCGTCCAGAAACGGGAGCGCGGGCGTCCCGCCCGCTGATGCGGCCGAAGACCCGCTCGCCCACCCTCTGCCGCTCATCGGGCACGGCCGCGCCACCCGGTCCTTGGTGATTCCTTCATTCTCACTTACTCAAATCATCCTTTGAAATGGTCATCTCGACAATTCCCCAGCCTCCCCCCGGCTCACAGTCGCAAAAATACTCCTGCCACTCTTCCGGCGGGTCCGCCTTCCAGTCCACCGGGCCGCTCTTGTAGATGATCTTGAGCATGGTGTCGAGCGGGTCTGACACAGTGGTGCAGGCGTCCCGCCTGCGGAATGCGCAGCCGGGACGGCCGCACCACGCCCCCGGCAGCGCGTCGCCCGCACAACCGCTCGCCCACCCTTGCCGCTCTTTGCCCGAGAGCACGTATGGCCAACCGAATGCCCCGGTTTGATCCTTTGCGGGCGTCCCGCCCGCTGATTTTGTGAAGGCGGCCAGTCTCTCGACAAGATCGACTGCCGTCCGCACAATGTGGTTACAGCTTCTCAGTTTTTGTCGCGCCCCATCCCTTCGAATGCGATACCCCTCCTCGTCCAGCATCTGACTCAAGGAACTCAAAGACACATATCCATCACCGTCGGTGGACGGGTATTGGTCTGGAGCTGGATGGAATGCCGTCATCATTCCTGTGGGAGTTCCTTCTGTGTGGCAAGAAATATAAACGCTCTATATAGGAACTTGGTGTAGTAACAGGCGTAGAGGTAGTAAAACCTTAGCAAGGCAATCATGGATGCTACAAAAAGCGCCGCCGGGAGATAAAGCGCACACAGTCCTTCACCCGGTGGAAGCAAGTCGGCCATTTTATAGAGGGATACCGTTGTGTATATGAACGCAAAGTAAAGTGCAGTGGATAAGTTCCGCATGAAGCTGTAGAGGTTCAACCAGTTCAGGATGATCTTGTTGAGCCTGTCCGAGTGCCTTGCAATGTAAATGTAGGGCAACCAGTATGTGTTGGATTCGCTATTTGTTGCGTCCATGGCAAAGATCGATCTATACTTTTCCCGAAATATCTCTTGAAACTTAGCATCAAAACCGCGCTGCGTTTGCATAAGGTTCCGAAACAGGATGCCGATGGGTATGGTTAGACCAGCAAATAAGTATCTCAAGCACCAGAAAAACAGGTAACTCGCTTTATGCCACACTTTCGATGCGCGTATACGAGATTCCAACTTACATTGGGGCGCCGTAAGTCCAGAAACCAGAAGCTTTAGTATTACGATTAAACTAAGACATCCAATAGCCGGATAGAGCAAGGCATCAATAGCAAACCTAGTGCTCGGCAAGATCGTCCGAATATAGAGCGCAACCGGAATGACGTTCACCCAGAAGCAGAACCCTTGATAGAACGGCCTCGAGATTATCTTGCCCGGCTTATCATGGACATCAAGCAAGTGTTCACGCGGGTAGCCGATTCCCTTATGCACCAGCAGCCGATCAATGACGAGTTCCGATACTGAGGCGATAATATGTCCGATCACATAGAAGCACCCCACGACACCCAAGAGAACGAGCAACTGCATCGCCCATCCGGACGCCGCGCCATCCTTGCACGGAAATGAGGCAAGCCATTCTGTTACATGCTGCAAAGGGGCGTGAAGCTTCTCTTTAGGAATGTGCTGCGCAATAACAAACTCATAGTATTGTACCGAAGCCACATAAGCGAGCGCCGGAATGAGATACGCCAACACATCGTAAGGAGTGAAAGGCGACTTCGCGTTTTTAAGTGTTGCATCCATTGTGACCTAGCCTCCGCGACATCTTCGTATCATCACAGCTTCACAACTGACACCGCATTCGGATGTGCCTGTGTTACTCACACACCCAACCGATCAACTCAAAACTTTCAGATGGCTTTTAGTTTGGCTACTGTCTCGGCTTAATACCGAGCGAACACCGCATGCGTCCATCGAGAACAATTCCACATCCCTTCATCTCCGTCTCAGCATGAAATTGGCCCTAATAAATCATCAAACCACTTATGAACAATGGCATCGATTTCGGGCATTGCCCCGAAAGAGCGCTCAGCGCTTTGTCTGACCCTTCTCAAATCGTCAAGTAATGCTCTCCGCAAATTCGGCACAATCAGTTGTGAATCCTCAACCGCATACTCAACCTGCTCATGCTGTTCTTGCTTATGAAGATAGTCAACAAATCTAGATACCCTTGACACCCTGCTCAGCAGTCGTCCTTTTCTGTCTGCCTCTGAACTTCTTGCGCGTTCTTTGCGTGCCAATGTTACAAACTCATGACATAACGCTTCTGACTCAACGCCAGTATCAAATGACACCAGCTCCAAATATGTATACGCTTTGCATAGCGTATCAAGCATGTGAGACCCAAATGCAGTCAATCGAACGGAATCAGCGTAAATATACTCGCCTAGGCAGCCTGCTTTTTCCACTCTCAGCGCATCCAGTCTGTTGTCTGCCTCCAATATTCCGTGACTCAACATCACATCAATGCACAGCTCACAGTCCTCTCTCATACCAAAGTAATTATCAAAGTTATCACAAATGTCAATAACCCGTTGAAACCCATTGCCATCACCCGCAACGTGAATGCCGTTTTTTATACAAGATAATACTCTAATCGTTGTAAAATGTGAGCCGTTCGATGGAAAACGGATTTGGTAAAAGTTGGGAATGAGGCTTTTTGTTTCGTCGTAATTGTATCGCGTAGGTATCATCATCGGCTTGATTACCTGATGCGCGACAACGATCCAGTCGGGGTATGCAATCATTTCCGCTGCATGTGTGTAGCCTGAAGACATGAATTGAGAGAATAGACCTAGAGCTAAGCGTGTATTGTCATGCGAGCATTCCTGCAAGAATTTCTTTAGAGCATTCGCTCTAGAGCCGCTTACAGCTGCTCTGTCTTCGAAAGTAAATTGTCTTAGACATGTTTTGAAGAATTGAAGTATCTGATCTACAGGCGTATCGTCAGGAAGGTTGACAAGGCGGACCGGTTTAGTAAGCTCAGAAATCACAAACTTTAGCCTCTTGACTAGAACATTTTGCAGATCCGGAGCTGCCAAGTGAAAGCCAAAATTGTGGTAGGCATCAAGCACGCCTACAGTTCGCGCGCGACAATATCTCTCTTCACGCATCGAAATTATCACGGTTACATCGAGGGTTCGTGCCACATTCTGCGCAATCAGAAAACAATGGTCTTGTAAACTCGGCGATAGTTGGTCCGTATTGTCGAATGTGAGAACAACGCCTCGATTTCGTTGACCCCAATAGCACTTCAAACGGTTGATTACATATTGGTCATCGGCTTTCCATTCAGCTATAAGTCTATTTCGCATGACAATAAATGATTCACTGGACGGCGTGAGTCCGCAAAGCTCTTGCCTCAATGCGATAGAGTACCTGTCGCCAAAAAGTGCAACAAGATCCTCGATCGACCCATTGAGTAACCCGTTGATGTCAAGATATTGCCTAATTGATGTCCATGTATACTTCTCAAACTGCTCCTTCTCTTGTGGTGCCTGCAAGTAATCGACGATTATTGGCATCGCGAACATCTGAATGTCTGGCGGCGGATTGCAATAGAACAATCTACGTAAGAAAGTCGATTTGCCAGCACCTTTCCCGCCGAATAAAATGATAATGTCACCTCTTTTTGAAGTTACCGCTTGTGCAATCCTTTTCGTCAGTGGCCCCCCGCTTCGTGTCTCCGTGATTTCTTTTACGCCATCGGATGCAAAATATGGCGTGAATCTATCAGTGATTTTGGTTTGGACTCCTGTTTCGATGCTATGTACACCTTGCGCGAATACGTAGCATGCATCCATTAACACTTTATCGTTAGGTTCAATATCATCAAAATACCGTTTTGCGATAGGGTCTAAATAGCAAGCGTATTGGTTCTTCTGCATCGCATCGTCATATTGTTCTATTAGTCTTTTTGCATAATAGATATCCTTCGACCTATCTTTCCCGCCAAAGAGTTCACTGTGTAACTGCTTGTTTACAATGACAGCCGTATAGCTTAACAGGTTATACAGTTTGGTGTACCTAAGGTGAAAGCATTCCAAGGAGGGTATGACCAAAGCATCGGCTTCTGTATAGTTCAAACCTTTTATATGCCACCTAAAAAGTATAAACACATGACCATTCGTAATACAAGCAATATCACAGCCCACACTTGGACAATATGCAACAACTTGACGGATTGCACTGTCAATTGCCTTATCCGTCATCAATATCCTGAGCTTTATTCTTGCAATATCGGTATTTGAAAAATGAGGTTTGTCAGGCAATGCAAAATGTACTCCTTCGCTTTTTGCTTCAATCAGCAATACTGCTCGATTTAAGTTATCACGTAATACGTAATCAATATATCCTTTTTGAACGTGGTCTTCACACGTTACGGATGTTGTTGGCCAGCATAGGACGCTATGAAGTAGGACATCGATAATTTGATGCCTTGTTGTAGCCTCGTTCTTTATGCGATCAATGCTAGTCTTTGCCAAATTCTGTGCAATCTGATGCCCGTCCATTTTGCGTACTCCTTAGTTGGTCAGCGCTGAATTCACTCAATATGGCGACTCGCTGAAACGACCTATCCGCTGTCAAAGCTGATTTTGAAGAGACACTTCCGTCACTTCTACTCGACAGCCGTTCGAATCGACCTTCAGTATGGAAGCTAGGCATCGCGAAACCAGAGAAAATGAGTAATACTTCGTCGGTAGCACACATCAGGTAAGCTAGCTCCGGGGCACTAATCATAACTCACTTATCCTCGCCATTCGCATCCCGCCCCATGCGGTACTTGATGTCGTAGTTGATGATGAAGTCCAGTTCCTCTTCCGTGAAGCCGTAATGACGCGCCAGCAGGGCGTCGATCTCGTCGATGATGGACTTCGATTGGGGAGCATCCATCTCGTCATACTCAATCTTATGACCCTGTTTTGTGAGAATAGTCTTACGATTGGCGAAGCGCTTCTGACTTTTCGATAGTCTCGACCCAAGCGCGCCCCACATTGATGAGACTATCTCTGGCGGCATCTTGAAATCACGCATCAGTGCGTCGTTGATGTGCTCACAATCTGAAAAAGCACTGTAGAACCAGTAAAACAGTGTTGAGTTAACCAAACAGCCCGCAAACGCGCACGACTCCGAATCACGGAAGAGCAGCGTCCTTCCGTGTGGGGGATCCATATGCTCGCCGTTCCTTTGAAAGAATGGCATGCCAACGCAGGCTTTCACCCAGTAACGACAAGCCTCCTGATAATACAGAACGTGAGTTGACGCAGAGGAAGTAAGCGCACCAAGCGATCCCTTTTGATTGTCCATCTTCTGATAGATGCCGACCTCCAATGCCGTTCCAATCTTCGCAATTCGATGACCATGAAGACGGCTGCGATGATGCGCAAATCGCAATGTGGTTAGCGCATTCGGACGCTCTTCCGTGTAGAATCGGCTTACCCGCGTGGTAAGCAGCACGGGCGTTGGCGGTCGTGAAATCATGACCGCAACCGGCATTTCAACGCCATCAAATATTGATTGAGGCCGACGCGGAAATGCCGCAGAAACGAGTTGCCCGCGACTGAGCAGTAGATCCTGCAGAGGCTCCATTTTCTCAGCAGACAGAGCCGTTAACTGTACGATCATACCGATTGCAGTACTTGTGCGCCCCAACTGAACCGAACGCTCAAAGACATAGGCGTAGAGATTTTTCGCCGCATATGTGGTAAACAGAGTCTCTTGAATCTTGTATTGCACTTTCTCGGGTGTGTTGACCACATACGGCGGATTGCCGATGATCACATCGAAGCCGCCGGCGTTCATGATGCCGTAGAATTGGACGAACCAGTGGAAGGGCTGGTGGCTTTTCAGCCACTTGGCGTAGGCGGTCTTGTTGCCTTTGGGGATGCCGTATTCGCTGGCGAGGTGGCGGTTGAGTTCGTCGTCCAGTGCGGCGAGACGCTCGCGCAACTTGCGCTTGTGTTCGGCCGGAATGGTGCCGTCGCCGTCGGTCTGGCAGTGGCGGAAGGTGTCGAAGGCCTGTTGCACGTCGGCGCAGCGGATGTTGAAGGCGGCAAATTGGTCGGCCTCTTCGCCCAGCAGCAGGCGGCCCTGGGTGGTGAGCGCGCCCGCCACGCCCGCGGTCTCGTTGGCGAACTGCGTGAAGGCCTTGCGCACCTCGTCCGCCGTCGCATACCCGACCAGCGTGTTGCCGGCGCGGATGTTGAAATCAATGTCAGGCAGGGGCTCGATGCCGAGGTTGTCGCGGGCGGGGTCGGGCTCGACCTGGGCGGCGAGTTTGAGAAAGAGGCGCAGTTTGCAGATCTCGACCGCCTCCTCCATGATGTCCACGGCATAGAGATTGTTGAGGATGATCGATTTGAGGACGAAGTAACGGCGGTTGGGATGGGCCACGACGCGGGCGAGGACTTCGCTGAACCGCTTGTAGTAGTTGGGGTGGAGGTGTCTCTTGGGAGCGGCAGACCGTGGTGCAGCCGTCCCGGCTGCCCTTTCCTCTGCAGGCGGGACGCCTGCACCACTTGGGACGCCTGCACCACTCCCCTGTGGTGCGGCCGTCCCGGCTGCCCAACCCTCTGCAGGCGGGACGCCTGCACCACTTGGGACGCCTGCACCACTCCCCTGTGGTGCGGCCGTCCCGGCTGCCCAACCCTCTGCAGGCGGGACGCCTGCACCACGGAGGCCTGACCATCCCTCTGCAGGCGGGACGCCTGCACCACTTGAAACACCTGCACCACTTGGGACGCCCGCACCGCACTCCCACTCGGTCAGAAACGCCTCCATGCGGTCGAGGCACCCCTCGTAAAGGGGGTCGAGGATATTGAGCGCGGCGAAGATGAAGGCGCCCGAGCCGCCGGTGGGATCGAGGATCGTGATGCCGGAGATCGCCTGCCAGAGCGCGGCGAGCAGGTCGGGGCCTTCGCAGTTTTCGATCACGTCCTGCGCGAACTGGCGGATGTCGAGGTTGAGGGTGATCAGGTCGTTGACCTCCCGCACCTCGCCGGCGGCGAGTTTCCTCCTGATCTCTTCGCAGCGCTGGCGGCGGGCGACGACCTCGCGCCAGATCTCGGTCGGCAGGGCGTATTCGCCCGGCGCGGGCTTGTTCCACTCCTTGCGCCGCTCGCGCAGGCCGGGCGCGGCGGTGTCGAGACCGACTGCAATCTCCGGGGGCAGGGGCAGGTCGACGCCATGCCTGACGGCGGGATAGATGTAGCGATCGGGATTGTCGCTCAAGAGGCCCCAAAGCGTGAGTGGTGCGGCCGTCCCGGCTGCCCTTTCCTCTGCAGGCGAGACGCCTGCACCACTTGAGACGCCTGCACCACGAGTTCCTGCCATTTCCCCGGCAGGCGGGACGCCTGCACCACTTGAGTGCCATGCTCCACAGGCCGACTCAAAGGCAACCCCGCATTTGGCGCGGGCGGCGTCGAGCACGAACGGAATGACGGTGTTCTTGCTGATGTACTCGGTGATGTCCTCCTTGGTGTAATACGCCCCCATCTGCTTCTGGTTGATGTATTTCTCGAAGATATAGCCGAGCACGTCGGGGTTGATCTCGTTGTCATTCCGCAGCGGCCGTTCGTCCAGGTGCCACTGGTAGCGGTCGAAATAGTCGAAGACGCGTTCGAAAGCCTCATCGGGAATCTGGATGGCCTTGCCATAGCGCTCGGGCTTCTCCAGTTCGTGCACGTCGAAGAGGCCGCCGTTGAGGTACGGGATCACCCCGAGCAGTTTCTCCAGATCGGGGGCGCGCTCGGAACGTTTCCTGCCGAATCCCTCATGGAAGAGGCGCAGCAGAAAGTAACGGTAGAACGTATAGAAGCTGTCTTTGCCCTTTTCCCGCTGGCAGCGGACCAGACGGTTGCGGAGGTAATCCCGGTCGCCGTCGAGAAAGCCCTTGCGCTGGATGAAATAGACGAACATCAGGCGGTTCAGCATCACCGATGCGTACCATTCGCGGTCGGCAACATCGCCGATCCCCTCGATGAAACCGAGGAAGGCTTTGCGATGGCTATCGAAATCACGGTAGAACGCCTTGGTGACCTTCTCGACATCGAACGCGGCGCGGGCGCGTCCGGCCACAGCCACGGTGGAGAGATCCCCCGCTTCCTCCTCCTCAAGGGAGACATACAGGGCTTGGAGCTTCTGGAGCAGGGAGTCGCCGGGCTGGCCCCGCCGGTACTCATGGGTGCGGGCGGCCAGGGGTTGGCCCGGTTCGCGCCGGACCCACGTCCAGGACTGGGATGAGCGGTCACCGGGGACGAACACGATCAGGTGTTCGAAGCTGGTCTCGGAGAGTTTGCGGTCGAGCTTGAGGCGGGTGGCGCGGTCGGGCTGTCCCCCGTCGGGCGATTCGCAGAGCCAGGCGACGAAGCCGCGTTTTTCGGCCAGCGCAGTGAAAGCGTAGTCCTGGTCGGCAACGCGAAGGGCGAGTTTCTGGCGGCAGGGCTCCCAACCGAGTTCCTCGACAAACAGCTTGGAAAGGTCGCACGATTGCAGCAGCGGGCGGGCACGTTGGGCATCGAAGGGCATAACGGAAAAACCTATGTGGTGGAAAGCATCGCGTCGAGCGAGACGGCGCGTTTGGGGAATTTTGTGAGCAACTCGCGATCCTCGGTGACGCACCGGACGCCCAGTCTTTCGGCCAGCGCGATATACGTGGCGTCGTAGGCGGAGACGCGGTGGCTGGCCGTCAGGGCGAAGACCGCTGACGAGGGCGGGTCTTGCTCATTGTCGCAGAGGCGTTCCAGCAGGGACTGAAACAGCGGCTCGGCTTCGTCCGGGCGCAGGAACTTGGCCCAGACCATTTTTGCCAACACGCTCCAGATTTCATAACGCCACAGGCGGGGAACGACCCAGACGCCGTCCGCCTCCCACAGGCGACAGCAGCGCTCGGTCAGCGGATGATCGGCCAGTGCCCACCCGATCAGGATATTGGCGTCCGGAACGATCATGCCTCGCGGCCCTCGCGAATCGCCGCAACCACCCAGTCGGCCGTTACGGGCTTGCGCGTGCGCACGGGGCGGTCGTACGTCATTCTGGGCACCGGTCTAAAGGCGCCGGCCATACGCTCCTCGAAGACGACCAGCGCCTCCTGCGTCATGGAGCGGCGGTTGCGTTCGGCCTCACGCTTCAGCCAAGCGTGTATCTCTTGGGGGACGTCTTTGATCAGCAGAGAGGGCATACGCAGATCCTTTCAGAGGGTTGCTATAAATATACTATCTTTCTTATAGTTAGGCAACTGTCAGTCCTTGCGTATGCCGAGGGAGCAGATGATTCTGGGTTCACGCGATTCGGCATCTTCCTGCCGCACGCAGAGCCGGTCCTCCTCGTGGAGCGAGATGGCGAGTTCGGCCAGCTTCTCGTTGGCGATACCGGTCTTCATTTCGCGGTTGAGCAGGTCCCGGGCGGCCTCCGTGAGGGGCGACTCGTAGATGGCGTCAACGGCCTGATGGAGCGGCTTGATGTCGAACAGGCTGTCCTTCACCAGCGAGGCGTAGTCCTTGAGCCGCTCATACACGCGGCGGCGGGCGCTCGCGGGCTTCCCGAGCTGGCCGCCGGTTGAGGCGTGTTCGGTCTGAATGCCGGAGACGGCTTGGCGGACGAGCGCGTGGTGACCGGAGAGGCGCGGCAGCGCGGGGGTGGCAGGGTCGCAGGCGGCGGCGCGGAGAATCTCGTGCTGGCTCTCGGTGACCGTGCGCCCCTGCTCATCCACCCATGCGAGCGCGTCGTTCCCGTCGGCGGTGCGGACGTAGACCATGACTCCTGACGTGAGCGGCGCCCGTGGTGCGGCCGTCCCGGCTGCCCTGCCCTCCGCAGGCGGGACGCCTGCACCACTCGTCTCGGCTGCTGTCGGCTGCGTGGGCGGGGACCCTGCTCTACGGAATACATCCCGCAGGCAGAAGGTCACGAAATAGGTGCCTCCCTGATGATGAAGATGGGGCAATTCACCGCGTGCGCGAATGCTGCTGTAGTCGATATGAACCGGTGGATGAAACAGGTTTTGTGGCGCACGCAGTGGTGCAGCCGTCCCGGCTGCTGCCAACACCGCAGGCGGAACGCCTGCACCACAGTTTACGGCCTTGCACTCTGCAGGCGGAACGCCTGCACCACTTCGGGCTCCTGCACCACTTGAGAAAGGCCAGTCGCCTGGACATGCGCACAGGCCCGCCGCAACGGGATTGTTCTCCACGTAGCTCACAAACTGTTGCAAGGCGTCCTCTGAACGTACGAGATGGTCGAATGACTCGCGTTCCCATACCTCGCCACTCGTCTCACGCCTTTTGTTGATCGCGTGGGCCGTAAACGACTTCCATGAGTGCATAATCGATGAAAGCGTGTGCTCCCCGAAAGGCGTAACGACGGCGTGGACATGGTTGGGCATGACGCACCAGGCGTGTAAATGGTAGCGATCACCTTCGAAATGAGACAAGGCGTCACGCACCAGCATCGCGTGGTGCTGATCGCTCAACAGGCATGCGCCGGAACCTGGCAGAGGTTCGGAGGCATCCGCAATGCCTATCGGAGACAACGCAGGCGGGACGCCTGCACCACTCCCCGGTGGTGCGGCCGTCCCGGCTGCCTTTCCCTCCGCAGGCGAGACGCCTGCACCACTCCCCGGTGGTGCGGCCGTCCCGGCTGCCTTTCCCTCCGCAGGCGAGACGCCTGCACCACTGTTTACGACCTTGCACTCTGCAGGCGGGACGCCTGCACCACCTGCACCCTTTGTCGAAAAAACCACATTGGCCATGTCGGGGATGGCTTTTTTCAGGGAGGGGTCGGAATCGCAGGCGTTTTTCCAGATCTGGTAAGCGAGCGAAGCGAGGTCGACCTCGTCGTCCGCCGGATCGTCGAGGATGCCCGATTTCTCAGTAAAGAGATCGCGCACAAGGTCGTCGTGCTTCTCGTCCTCAAAAAAGGTCTCGTCTGTGCC
>Ga0194125_10009870_pt1 | contig 13145 bp, 14 predicted proteins | sample TA2KigC250mmetaG_FD_148626 | JGI IMG/M metagenome (GOLD analysis project Ga0194125, IMG submission 148626) | Freshwater microbial communities from Lake Tanganyika, Tanzania - TA2015034 Kigoma Deep Cast 250m | ecosystem: Environmental > Aquatic > Freshwater > Lake | place: Tanzania: Lake... | reverse complement strand
TTTGGATTTTGGATTTTGGATTTTGGATTTTGGATTTTGGATTTTGGATTTTGGATTTTGGATTTGATTAAGTGAATTCTGGATTAAATAGGATTACTTATTTGTTCTGGCAGTTTTTATCGAAGAAACTATGATTGAGATTAATTCGTTTGCTTCTTTTTTAAGCGGGTCGGTTTTGGATAATGGAAGTATACCACCTTCCTCCATTAACTCGAGCCAAAGCAGTGTTTCATCAATTTCCTCTTCAACAACTGCCAGTTTAGCGATGAAGTCGACTCTAGATTTACCTCTACAAGCAGCACGGTAATTGGCTGCTACAGATGTTCCGCTCCGAACAATTTGGCGGGCTACAGCATTCGTCGTTAAATTAGAAGGTAATAATCCAACCAATTTGATTATCGAAAGCGCGAATGCTTTGGTTCTTTGTTTTAGTTCGACTTCTGTCATTCAATTCTTAATACAATCCAAAATCCAAAATCCAAAATCCAAAATCCAAAATCGTTACGCTTGTTTCCGTCTTAAGAAGGACTCCGCTAGGCTGAAGCGGTAGAAAGTGCCGACCGGGTCGGGAATGGTTGCTATGATGCGGTCAATTTCAGTTGGGTCGGTCGAATCGACGACGCTCGCCAGCGCCGACACCATTTTGGCGCCTTGGTCGCGGACATTAGCCGGCAGGCTGTAGCAGCCTCGGCAGGGCATTCCAGCTGATACGCACTTCGCGCCGCAGCCCGAGCGCGTCGCCGGTCCTAGACATACAAGTCCCTGTTCCATCAGACAAATATCTGGGTCGGTCGGTCCTTCGAAGGGACGCCTGAATTTTGTGATTTTTTTAACATCACGCTTTCGCGGGCATTCGTCGCAGCAGGATTTTTCCGATGCGCCAAGCACTGTGCCTTTAGGCGGCAGCGGTTTGCCGGTCGAGAGGATGTCGATGACCGCTCCGACGACCGCGGCAATCTGGTCGGACTGCGGCGGGCAGCCGGGAATGATATAATCCACATCTATGACTTGATGCAATGCGCGAACTGTATTCCACATCTCGGGGATGTAAATCTCACCTTCTGGAACTTTGCAGCGCGGCTGGGGATAAATTTTATCCGGATTAACTGTCGAAGGCGATTTAATATAGACATAGTCTAGGATCGCCTCCTTGCCGGTCAAATTCGCTAGTCCGGGGATGCCGCCTTCCGTAGCGCAGGAGCCAAAAGCGGCCAGCACAACCGATTTTCCCCGCAGCAAACGGGCGATTTCGTAGTTTTCGCTGTTGCGAATCGCGCCGTTGAAGAGCGTTAAAGTAATCGATTTATCGTCCATCGCTCGCACATCGGCGTATTTAAAATCCGCCGCGCAGGGCCAAAGACAGAGGTCGAAGAAATCAGCCACCGCTAATATCTTATCTTCAATATCGAGGATGGCGATATCGCAGCCTCCGCACGAGGCTGCCCAATATACAGCAAGTTTGGGTTTCGGCATTTAGGAAACCGGAAGTTACAATAATCTTGATTAATTCTTTTAACTGGGGTAGAATATAGTTTACGTTTGTATTTGTTCTTTCCCCCTGCAAGCAGGGGGGAGAAGAGACGCTATATTCTGATCCTATTAATAAGTGCGCTTAAGGCGCGTTTTCAATAATGTTTACCGCATTCACACGGTTCACTTTGCCTAATATTCACAGCAAAGTCGCCGTTGAACTTCATAGTTCTAAGCCGCTTCGTGAACTTCCAGCGGCTGCTCGGCGAAAGCCCAGTCGTTCAGTTTCAGTGGCCCGAGCGCGCGGATCTGCTCGGTGAATTCCGTCACGACCTCTTTGAAGCGTCCCCCTTCAGATGCGGACACCCATTCGAGTCTGAGCCGTCGGGGGTCGATGCCGAAGCCTTCCAGCAATTTTTTCGTCAGGGGAATACGGCGCAGGCATTTGTAGTTGCCTTCGACATAGTGGCAGTCGCCGGGATGGCAGCCGCAGACTAAGACGCCGTCGGCGCCGGCGCGCATCGCATCGAGTATGAAGCCAGGATCCACCCGTCCGGAACACATTACCCGCACGGTATAGACATTCGGCGGATATTTCATACGAGCCGTGCCTGCCAGGTCGGCGCCGGTATAACTGCACCAATTGCAGAGCAGTCCGAGAATTTTGGGTTCGAAATCCATTTTCTTTAGGTTGTTGGGCTTTGGGCTTTGGGCTTTTGGCTTTGGGTAATAATAACAATGACAATGTCAATGAAAAACACTAATTTGTTTTGCCTCGTTTTTATATCAACCTTATTGACTTATATACAAACCTAAAGCCTATAGTCTAAAGCCTAGAGCCAACTATGCGAATATCGCCTCAATTTGGGCGTAGATTTGGTCGTCGGTGAAGTGGCGGGCGGTGATGGCGCCGGATGGGCAGGCTGCTGCGCAGGTGCCGCAGGCTTTGCACATCGCCGCGTTGACTTCGCTGACTTTTTTATCTTCTAAGAATGAGATAGCATTGTAAGGACAGAGTCCGTTGCAAATCCGGCAGCCGGAGCAAATTTCGTCGGTGATAGCCGCATAAGCCGCATCGAGGAATAGTTCTCCGACGGTCATAAGTTTCATAGCCTGACCGGCGGCGGCTGTGCCTTGAGCCACAGCATCGGGAATATCTTTAGGACCTTGGCATACGCCGGCTAAGAATACGCCGTCGGTTGTGGTTGATACCGGGGCTAACTTCGGATGGGCTTCGATGAACCAACCGTCGGCGCCCTTACTGATGTTTAATTTCCGCGCTAGATCGGCAGAATCATCGCGCGCTTCGAGCGCCGTGCATAAAACCACCATATCGACTGGTATTTCGCGGAATTTGCTGATGAGCGTATCTTCGCAGCGCACCAGCAAGCCCTCTTCGCCGAACTTCCCGCCGATCGGCGCGATTTCAGCGCCTTTGCCGCGAATGACATTAACGCCCTCCTCGAGCAAGCGGTGGTAAAATTCCTCGTAGCCCTTGCCGAAGGCGCGCATATCGATATATAATTGATAGACTTCGGCAGTTGTCTTCTCTTTGATGAGATGGGCAAACTTCAGAGCATACATACAGCAGACGCGGCTGCAGTATTTGTGGTTGTTTTCATCGCGGCTGCCGATGCAATGTAAAATAGCCACAGAGCGCGGCTCTTCGCCGTTTTCAAGCACGATAGCGCCGCCGGTCGGGCTGGCAGCGTTATTCATCTGTTCGAACTCAATCGACGAGAGGACATTGGCGTATTTGCCATATCCATATTGTTTGAGTGGCGTCGGGTCGAAGTCCTGGAAGCCGGTCGCCACTACAATAGCGCCGACATCGATATCTTCGATTTCATCCTTCATCTGATAGTCGATGCAGTCCTTCGGGCAGACCTTCGAGCAGAGTTCGCAGCCGCCGGTCTTAAAGTGGATGCAATGCTCGACATCGATGCGCGGCACATTGGGGATGGCCTGGCGGAACGGGATGCTGATAGCTGCGTTTGGTCCGAGTGTCAGTTCGGAGTGCAGGATGCGCTCGTCGGCTTCTTCAGTCATAACGATATGGCCGGTGGGGCAGAAGTGTGCGCAGGCGCCGCAGAGGATGCAGGTTTCGGGTTCGACGCCCCAGGGCGTAGAGACTTCGCGCTTTGAGCCGCGGCTTGAGAAACCGATGGCTCCGGCGCCGACGAGGTTTTCGCAGACCTGCACGCATAAGCCGCAGAGGATGCATTTCTCGTCGGGATTCTTTATCGGGAAGCGGGTTTTCGTAACGCCGTATTCGGCGGCTAAATCCTGCACGATTTTAGCCGCTGGAGCTTGCGCCAGCAGCAACTCCAAATTGAGTTTGCGTAGGTTGCGAACCCGCGCGGAATTGGTCAGAATCGATACGCTTGCATCGCGCAGCGGGTAGTTGCAAGCCGTTACAAGCCGCGATCGTTTCCCGCGCACAACCTCGCACAGACAGATGCGGCAGACCGCATACGGCTCCAGAAACTCGCTGTAACACAAGGTCGGGATCTTAATCCCCAACTCCCGCGCGGCGTTGAGGATGGTGGTTTCCTCCTTGACCTCGATATCCCGGCCGTCAATGGTGACTTTGATCATCGGTATCCTCAGGCAACCTTGACTGCGTCAAACTTGCAGACGTCCAGGCAGACGCCGCACTTCTTGCACAGTTCCTGGTCTATATTGTGGACCTGGTTTTTCTCGCCAACGATGGCGCTGTCCGGACATTGACGCCGGCAGACGCCGCACCCGTGCCCCTTGACCAGGCAAAGTTCAGGATCTATGGTATAGACATTCAGATCGCGACAGATGTGGGCCGGGCATTTCTTGTCCCGGATGTGCGTTATATATTCGTCGCGGAAATATCTCAGGCTGGTCAATACCGGATTGGGCGCCGACCCGCCCAAGGCGCAGAGCGATGCATCGATGACGAAATGTGACAGGTCTTCCAATAATTGTATATCTTCCGGAACGCCTTTCCCCTCGCAAATTCGCTTGAGGATTTCCAGCATTTGGAGCGTTCCTTCGCGGCAGGGCGTGCACTTGCCGCACGATTCGTCCTGGGTGAAAGTGAGGAAATACTTCGCCATATCCACCATACAGTTGTCTTCGTCCATCACCACCATACCGCCCGATCCCATCATTGAACCGGCCTCGGTCAACTGCTCATAGTCCACCTGCAGGTCCAATAGTTCGGTCGGAAGGAAACCGCCCGACGGTCCCCCCGTCTGCACCGCCTTGAACTTCCTGCCCTTGGGGATGCCGCCGCCTACATCGTAGATCATCTCCCGCAACGTTATTCCCATCGGGACTTCCACCAGGCCGGTGTTGTTGATCTTCCCCGCCAGGGAGAACACCTTGGTCCCCTTGCTCCCGCCCCACGGATTCTGGCTGACATCACCGGTGCCGATGGAGGTGAACCATTCCACCCCCCTCAGGATGATGACCGGCACGGTTGCCCAAGTCTCCACATTGTTGAGGCAGGTGGGGCGGTTCCAGAGGCCATGTTCTACGGTGTGTATATATTTGGCTCGCGGTTCGCCGGGGCGACCCTCAACCGACGCCATCAGCGCGGTGGACTCACCGCAGACAAAGGCGCCGGCGCCGCGTCGGATGTCCACATCAAAACTGAAGCCGGTGCCAAAGATGTTGTCTCCCAGAAGCCCATAGTCACGGGCCTGCTTCAGGGCGATACGAAAACGCTGAATTGCCAACGGATACTCTATACGGACATAGATGTAACCCTGAGAGACTCCGATGGCATAAGCGCCAATGGCCATCCCTTCAAGAACCGAATGCGGATCGCCCTCTATGATGCTGCGATCCATAAATGCGCCGGGGTCCCCCTCATCGGCATTGCAGATCACATACTTGATGTCGCCCTCGGCCTTCTTGCACGACTCCCACTTGATCCCGGTCGGGAATCCGCCCCCACCCCGTCCGCGCAATCCCGAAGCCTTGATCACGCCGATCACCTCGTCGGGTGTCATCGTGGTCAGGACCTTTGCCAGCGAACGGTAGCCGTCGCGGGCTATGTAGTCATCAATGTTCTCAGGGTCAATCATCCCCCGGTTGCGCAGCGCGACCAACATCTGACCCTTGAAGAACCCGATGTCGTTCATCTTAGGAATGGGGGTCTTCTCTTCAGGAGGGACATACATCAGTCTGGGGACCGGGCGACCCTTGAGGAGGTGTTCCTCCACCAGATAGGGAATGTCCTTCACCTTGAGGAGTTGGTAGAAGATCCCGTCGGGCTGCACAACAACGATCGGGCCGGCGCCGCAAAAGCCGTTGCAGCCGGTGGGCACCACCTGCACTTCATCGGTCAGTCCCCGCTTCTGGATCTCCTCCTCGAGCGCTTGCTTAAGCTCCAACGAATGGTTGGAGACGCAGCCGGTTCCGGCGCATACCATCATATTGGCACGATACGGCATATCAGGATACCTCGCTTTACCTATGGGTGTTATTGAGTGCGTTCACTGCCGAGCGCCAGTGCATATTCCAGCACGGGACGGCCACCTAGGACATGTTCCCTGAAGATGGCGCCAATCTTCTCCTCGGTGAGGTCCACATACTTCACCGGCGCCTCATTCACAAGTTCCACCGTGGCCATCGGCTCCCGGCTGCAGAGTCCGGCGCAGCCCGAGGTGGTGAGGATGACATCCTTCACATCGTTCTCTTCAACCAGCCGTAATAGGGCATCCATAATCTTGCGGGCTCCGGCCGCAATACCGCAGGTCCCCATATGAACAGTGACCTTGGCGCGACCCGCACCTTCCCGAAGCATCGTCGTCCGACGCCTCCATTCACTGATCTTATCCAGGTCCTCGAGATTCAACTTCGGCATTTTTCCTCCTTAATCTGAATACCTGTCAATAACCTTGGATACATTGACCGGCGTGACCAGTCCGTGAAGTTCACCATCCACGATGACTATCGGAGCCAGGCCGCAGGTTCCCACGCATCCTGAGACCTCAAGCGTGAACTTCAGGTCCTCAGTGGTTCCGCCACACTTGACTTTCAGATGCCGCTCAATCGCCTCCACGATGCGTGGAGCACCCAGAGCGTGACAGGGTGTCCCCATACACACACAGATCTGGTGCTTGCCACGCGGCGTAAGGCTGAAGGCGTTGTAGAAAGTGGCAATATGATATAGCGTGGCCAATCGCACACCCACCTCACGGCATATCTGGTTCAGAGCCTGCTCCGGAAGGTATTTGAACTCGGTCTGAATGTCGTGCAGCATTTCAATCACCAAGTCGGGCTTCGGGCCCCAACGGCTGATGATCTCCTGCACCTTGTATGTTTGGACTGCCAAGTCGTCCATTTTGGCTCTCCTGTAGAATTGCTGTTGCACTCGCGCCCGCCCACCTTCGCCGCGAGCCTTCTATGACATTTTCGGCCAGTGCTGACGAAACACTCTTATTCGCTGAAGGGTATCCATAGTTGAGAGGCTGTCCCCGGATGCAAACTCTTCAGTGTCAAATCGCCATTCGCAGTCGTCCCTGCGGAATGTGTAACTAAACTGGACTTCAGGATGACCCATCAATAATGTGAGCAGGGTTTTGGAGACGTCGCCCAATGGCATCCTATCTATATGGCTGTGCTGGAAGACCGCCCTCACCTGGGTTCCCCGCCCCGGAACCGAACGGATGTCAAACTCGCCGCCGGCCGCCAACGCCGCCTGCCGGAACATCGGCAGCCCCAGCCCCACCCTGCGCACCGTCTTGCTGGTATAAAACGGATCCAGCGCCTTTTTAATTGTTTCTGCATCCATTCCTTTGCCGTTGTCGTCGATTTCTATCGTCAGCCGGTCGGTATTGGTGTCTTCGTCGATTTTAATCGATATAGAATCAGATCCGGCGTCGATGCTGTTTTCGACGATATCAAGGATATGCAGCGAAAGGTCTTCCAAATCAATGGGAAAAATCTTTAGTAAATTGGGTGGACATAGTGGATTTAGTGGACATTATAGATGATTCCACGCCTAAGTTGACCTTTCAAAGCCAATCTCAATTCGTCAAAGTTCGCTTCATACAGATTTAGGTTTGTAAAGGCTCGCCCGATATTCTCGATGAAGTGGGCATCCGACGATTGCAGGAATGGGTAATGCGCATATTCGCTAAAGTTAAGGCGAGCCTCTGCAAGGCACATCCGGCTCGATATTTCCAGCGCATCCAATTCGAGCGCTGGAGGGACAAAGCCCAACTGGCCGAGAATTCCAAATCCTTCCCGGTCGATATGCGCGGCTATGGCTATTCCGCCGGATTTATGTATCGCGTCGACTACATATTCTACCGATAGGGTCGCAGCCCCGATGAGCAACCGCTTTTCAAAGGCAACCACATAATCGTCGGCATCGACTTTGACCTGCATTCCGAAGACGGTTTCATCGTTTTCGCCGGTCAAATGGTCATAAACTAAATATTGAATATCGTTCGCTGCGTCGATACTATCGAACAGACCGCAGATATGAACTTCTTCCTGTGTCGTAATCTCGATGCCGGGCAGCACTTTTAACGGTGTTTGAGCCGAAGCCTTGATTGTCGCGGCAGCATTTTCACAGGAGTTATGGTCGCATATTGCAATCAAATCCAAACCTTTCCGAATCGCTTCAAGAACAATAGCGCGCGGCGACATCTTTAAATCGCCGCAGGGAGATAGACAGGTATGAATATGCAGGTCAACCTTAAACGGCTTCAACATTCGCCAACGAGATTGAACAACCGCCCGGCAATCTGATAAGTTGACAACCGGGTGGTTAGTATAGGGATACCCTCTTGTTCGGCTTTTTTAAGTGTTTCGGTCTCGGGCTGGCGGTCGTTCACGAGGATGACGCCAGCCAAATCCTTGAGCGCTGCTACCGCGATGATATTTGGATGAACTTGCAGCGTGACCCATAATGCGCCAGCCTCAACATTGGCAATCACATCGCTCAACAGGTCGCTGACATAAACTCCTTTAACATCACAGTCTAAATCGACGTCGGTTGTCAGGTTATCAAGCCCGGTTTTCTCAATTATGGTGTGCAGCCGCATTTATGAACACATTATTAAGATGAATTATAAATTCAAGTTTTGTGCCTTCGCCCAAGCGTGACACCAGATGCATCTCGTCGGAGCATTTCTGGATATTTGTCAAGCCCATTCCGGCGCCGAAGCCTAATGCCCGTACCCAATCCTGCGCGGTTGAATAACCAGGCTGCATCGCTTTCTGAATGTCCGCGATGCCTGGGCCGTCATCAACGGCTTCGACACGAATCTCCTCTGGAGTAACACGCGCGGTAATCTCACCGCCTTCAGTAAACACAACAATATTCATTTCTGCTTCATAAGTGGCAATTGCGACCCGGCGAATGATTTGAGGCGAAATTCCCATACGACGGAGGGTTTTCTTCAGCCCGCTTGAGGTTTCACCGGCGCGATTAAAATCGCGGCTGAAGACTTTATATTGAAAAATGAGCGTCGTTTTATCAGCAATGATATCTTCGAAAATATGGCTCGCCCGGTAGCGGTGAATCTCTTCGGCGTGATAGTCAATTTCCATTTTTTTAAGCAATCCGCGTATGATGTCGCCTTTTGTGATTATTCCGACTAATTTACCGCTGTTACGGCTAATCACTGGGAAGCGTCCATATCCCAAACGGTCGAATTCTTCCACCGCCCGCACTAATGAGTCGTTATCAAAGAGGGTATTCACTTTGCGCTGCATTCGCTCAGACACTGAACAATTCGGCTGACCTTCGGCTAAATAGCGGATAAAATCTTCGATACTGACTACACCTTCAAGTATATCTTCCTTAACGACGGGAACGCCCGATATGCGTTTATCGCGCAACAAGGCTCTAAGCTCGCTCATCGGCAGGGATGGATCCACAGTTATAACATCATGCGCCATAACCTGCTCGACCTTCATTTCATAGACTAACTCCTGAACGCGCGTGATATCTTTGGCGCTGGTCAGGGAAGTGGCGGTCTTGAGTTCATCTGCTGACTTCATAACCACCCATCATTCCCACATAATATAGCCGACCGCAGGCTTCGAACATTGGCAAGGTGGTCGAGAGCAGGATAATATCCCTGTCTTTAGCCATATTGACAATTTCTTCGGTAGGCTCTTTACCGCGCACGAAGCAGACCGCAAATATCTCAGCAATTTCTACAGTCCGGATGACCTGTGGATTAATCAGTCCGGTAAGCAGGATGGATCCGGGTTTAATAAAAGCCAACACATCGCTCATCAAATCACAGCCGCAACCGAGTTCAACCTCGCGGTCGAGGTCCTTTTCACCGGTGAAGACCTTGCAATCGAGGATTTTTATAACTTCGCTTATTTTCACCTTAATACACTACCGATAAACAAAGATTGTTATTGCTCTACACAGCGTCATAATTCAGTTCGCATATTTCGCGGGCGTCATGCTGAACGCAGTGAAGCATCTCGTCCGGATAAACGGGGACGAGATCCTTCACTTTGCTCAGGATGACATATATAAGAAACGCAAAGAATAATGTCGCTATGTATAAATCACCTTCGGGTGCAGATGTGTTCCTTCCCGGAAGACTTTGCCGCCGATGATGAGTTTGCGCTTCTTGGGAAAAGGTTGGCTTGGGCAGGCTTCGTAACAGGATCCGCAGCTATTGCACTTCGTTACATCGACCATTCGGGCTTTATGACGCACTGTAACCTTGAAATTGCCGATATAACCATCGACCTTCTCGACATCGCTGTAAGTCATCAATTTTATATTTGCGTGTTTGCCGACGGACACCATTTTAGGCGTCAGGATGCAGGCGGCGCAGTCGAGGGTGGGGAAGGTCTTATCGAATTTAGCCATATGCCCGCCGATGGAGTCTTCCTTTTCGACGAGGACAACTTCGAAACCGGCGTCGGCGACGGTCAGGGCGGCTTCGATGCCGGCGATACCGCCGCCGATGACCATCACCCGCTTCTTAATTGGCACGCGGCGCATTTCGAGCGGCTGGTGGAACATCACGCGCGCCACGGCGCCTTTGACCAACGCCAGAGACTTATTAGTTGCGGCTTGATAATCGGTGGAAACCCAGGAAACCTGTTCGCGGATGTTGACCATCTCGAATAGATAGCGATTGAGTCCGCCGCGTTCGCAAGCCGCGCGGAAGGTCGGCTCGTGCATCAGAGGGCTGCACGCCGCTACGACTACGCGGTCGAGGTTGTTGGCTTTGATGTCGTCGATGATTAAAGACTGCCCCGGCTCGGAGCACATAAACTTGTAATGTTTGGCGACAACGACATTGGCGTGTTCGCCAAGTTTCTCGGCGACCTTAGCCACATCGACCATTTTCGATATATTCGTGCCGCAGTGGCAGACATAGACGCCGACGCGCGCCGGCGATTTACCATTTCCGTCATTTTGACTCATACAGCAATCCTCGTCGCCGGCTGGCTTTCCATCGGCTTCAATTTATAATCTTCGAATTGGACAAGCAAGTCCTTAAAAGCCAATCGTTCCGCCGCAATTCCCAGCGCCAGTCCGAGAATCTGCGAGAAATATACGATCGGCATTTTATGATTCTTCCCTTTGCGGGCGTTGATTGTGCGTTGATAGGCTTCGAGGTTCATCTGGCATAGCGGGCAAGCCGTGGCGATGACCTGCGCGCCGTTCTCCGCGGCAGTTGTTAATAGATGGTCGTTGAGGTCGATGGCGACGGTTTCAAAAGTGGTCATCAACATACCGCCGCAGCAACGCACTTTGTCTGGATAATGGACGACCTTGGCGCCCAAGGCATCGAACAGTTTATCCATCGTCTGTGGATCTTCCAAATCGTCGAAGTGGAAGACTGGACGCACGATTTGGCAGCCGTAGTAAGGCGCGATGCGCAAATCGTTCAGATTAAAGTCGGCAGCGGCGGCGACATTTTCGACTCCGACATCGTTGACGATGATGTCCAGCGGATGGCGCACTTCGACATTGCCATTATAGGACAGTCCCGCTGCGCTCAAGGCTTCGTTTATCAGTCGGCGCGAATGAATGTTCCAGCCCATATGCCGGTTGGTCTTGCGCAGGATAGTATAACAGGATGAGCAGGGCGCGCAGATGTCGAGTTTGTAGTTTTCAGCGATGGCGAGATTGCGGGCGCTGACTGCGTATCCAATTAGTTTATCCACCGACATATACATCGTAGCGCCGCAGCAGTTCCAGTCTTCGATTTCTTTCAGGCCTAAGCCTAATTTGGCGAAGACGGCGCGCACTGAGACATCGTAAGGTTTGCCGGTGGATTCGAGGCTGCAACCGGGATAATATGCGAATTCTTTCATCCGTGCAACTCCTGCGCTGTAGCCGCAGCCGAAGACGGATGCAAATGCAATTGCCGCGCTTTATCGATGATGGCGCGGATGTCTTTAACCTTGCGGATTTTGTTAGGCGTGATATCGATGCGTCCGCGCTTCATCATCGACATTCCAAAGGCGGCGTTGGCAAGCAGTTTCATTGGTTCGGCTTTTAGGAAGTATTTGATTGCCAGCCCCATCTCGAAATTGCGGCCATATTTGTAGATGTTATCGATGAAGGCTTTGGACAAGGCGTAAATTGGAAACTTAGGCGGGTAGACGCGCTTTTCCATCGCCAGGCGTTTGAGCGCATACATCATATCGGTAACAAGTATGCCGGAAGGACAGCGCACGCGGCAGGCGTAGCAGGACGCGCAGATCCATATCGCACGGCTGTGTAGAATATCTTCGATATGACCGGCGCGGAACAGGGCGACGATTTCGCGCGGTGTTATGTCCATCATATACGAGACCGGGCAGGAGCCGGTGCAGGTGCCGCACTGGATGCATTCCTGAATCTTTTGCCCTTGCGGTATAGTCTTGACCTGTTCCCAGAAGGCAGATCTAAGATCTTCTTCCCGTTGGGGTCTTATTTCGGGAAGCGGCAGGAGTGGCATCGAACCTCCAAACAGTGATGTTGGATAATGTCCGTCGTTGAGTGATTTTAAGGCGGATTTGGTCCCGCCTGCCGAGTTGGGTGATAAATTCGGCTGAAATAATAACTTTGGGAAATTTATCACATACACAAATCAAATAATACCGACTATCGCTGCCAGTCAATTTGGTTTATCAGGGATTTATCGGGTTATTTAATTGCTAATTTAGAGTTCAATATAAATTGGCAGTAAGCATAATGCAATAGAAAATGAGATAATTTTCACAATTTTTAAATATTTTCAAAATCTGCATAGAATTTAGGATCCTTCAGTGTTTATATATAGCGTCAGAATTGTGTGTCATTCCTGCTTGCCCGGCTGTCCGATAATGCCATTTTGCCCGCCGTCGATTCGCCGCGGCGATGGCAGAAAATTGAAAAATAGATACTTCTACTGCCGACTGCGGCGAGTCGGCAGCGGAAAACTCATTCTCGGACAGGCCATTGCGAGGGAAATTTCATCCCGCTACACGGTGTAACGTAAGATGAAAGGACACCCCCTTTCATCCCCCCGCAAGCGGGTGGAGATGCAAGCAACAGTCGCAAGCGGGGGGAGAAGCAAGCAACAGCCGCAAGCGGGGGGAGAAGCAAGCAACAGCCGCAAGCGGGGGGAGAAGGCGCATCTATTTTCTGAGGGAATGACGCGGTCAGACACTCTCGTCAATACTTCATAACCTTGATTAATGGGCGCTACTCATTTCGGTATCACCTC
>Ga0194125_10009864_pt1 | contig 13150 bp, 8 predicted proteins | sample TA2KigC250mmetaG_FD_148626 | JGI IMG/M metagenome (GOLD analysis project Ga0194125, IMG submission 148626) | Freshwater microbial communities from Lake Tanganyika, Tanzania - TA2015034 Kigoma Deep Cast 250m | ecosystem: Environmental > Aquatic > Freshwater > Lake | place: Tanzania: Lake... | reverse complement strand
GATTTCGGGCAGCGGATACGTGCCCTCCTGCTCGATGGGGTTCTGGGTGGCGAGGACGAAGAACGGCTCCTTGAGCGCGTAGGTCGTGCCGCTCACCGTGACCTGGTGCTCCTGCATGGCCTCGAGCAGCGCGGCCTGGGTCTTGGGCGGCGTGCGGTTGATCTCGTCGGCCAGCAGGATGTTGGTGAAGATGGGGCCGGGGCGGAAGACGAGCTTGCGGCTGCCCGTGGCCCGGTCCTCCTCGAGCACCTCGGTGCCCGTGATGTCGGCCGGCATCAGGTCGGGCGTGAACTGCACGCGGCGGAACGTGAGGTCCATCGCTCGCCCAAGGCTCGAGATGAGCAGCGTCTTGGCCAGGCCGGGCACGCCCGTGATCAGGCAGTGGCCGCCGGCGAAGAACGAGGTCACGACGTCGTTGACCACGGCATCCTGGCCGATGATGACCTTGCGGACCTCGCGGAGGATTCTCTCGCGGCCCTCGCACAGCTTCGCGAGCAGGCCAACTTGCGCCGCGGGGGCCGTCGCTTCGGTTGCCATAGCGTCCCTCAACAGCTCTTGGGTTCGGGGCAGGCCTCGACCAGCCTGCGGATGACGTCCTCGACGCTCACGCGGTCCACCTCGGCTCGGAACGACAGGCCGATGCGGTGGCGCATGACGGGCAGGATGGCCTTGCGAATGTCCTGCGGCTCGACGGCCGCCCGCCCATCCTGCGCGGCAGCCGACTTGGCGGCGAGGGCGATGTTCTGGCTCGCGCGCAGCCCGGCGCCCCAGGCGACGTACTCCTTCACGAAGTCGGGGCAGCCGGCCACCGTCGGGCGGCTCGACGCCACAAGGTCCACCACGTAGCGGCTGAGCGCCGGCGGCAAGGCCACCTGGCGCACGGCCCGCGCGAAGGCCAACAGGTCGGCTGCGCCGATGACCTTCTGGAGCGCGACCGTCTCGGCGCCCGTCGAGTGCCGCACCACCTGCGCCTCGCTCTTCTCCGGCAGGTAGTTCATCGAGATGGTGAGCATGAAGCGGTCCTGCTGGGCCTCGGGCAGCGGATAGGTGCCCTCCTGCTCCAGTGAAATCTGCGTGGCGAGCACGTAGAACGGCTCGGGCAGCGGATAGGTGCGCCCGCCGAGCGTCACCTGCCGCTCTTGCATCACCTCGAGCAGCGCGGCCTGGGTCTTCGGCGGCGTGCGGTTGATCTCGTCGGCCATCACGATGTTGGAGAAGACGGGACCCTTGGCGAACTTGAGCACGCGGTGGCCGGTCGTCTGGTCCTCTTCGAGGATTTCGGTGCCCGAGATGTCGCTGGGCATGAGGTCGGGGGTGAACTGGATGCGCTTGAACGTGAGGTCCATCACGCGGGCCACGCAGGTGGCCAGGAGGGTCTTGGCCGTGCCGGGCGGCCCCTGGATCATGCAGTGGCCGCCGGCGAACATCGTCCCGAGCACCTGGTCAATCGGGTCGTCCTGGCCAACGATGACCTTTCGGAGCTCCTGGACGATGGCCTGGCGGGCCGACTTCACGCGGTCGAGCAGGGCCTCAGCCTCCTCGGGGCCTGCCGCAGCAACCTTGGGGGGCTCAGTCATGGCAACGGGATTCTCCAAACGGGCCGCGCTCCTGGTTCGGAGTCCTGCCTTCAGGCAGTCTTGGCACTACCCACAGCGCCACCGAACCGCTGCAAGCCATCCGGGCGCGCCGTCCCCATTGTCTACATTCCGCCTGGGCAATCAAGCGCGACTGCATCGTCGGCTGCGGCCGCCGACTTCTGCATTGACACCCCTCGCCGAGCGGTGTACAATACTGACCAGTCAGTTCTGTAAGGAGGCGCGCGATGGCTCGTGGGAATCGGCAACGGGAGATCATGGCGGCGGCGGAGCGGCTGTTCACCAGCCGGCGCTACCACGAGATCACGACCGACGGCATCGCGGCCGCCGCCCACGTGGGCAAGGGGACGATCTACCGGTATTTCAAGGACAAGGACGACTTGTTCTTCCAGGTCGCGACGTCGGGGTTCGACGAGCTGTGCGACCTGCTGCACCGCACGGTGCCGCAGGGCGCCCCATTCCGCGAGCAACTGCTGCGCGCGTGCAGCGAAATCCCGCGGTTCTTCGAGCGGCGCAAGCAGCTTCTGCGTATGATGCAGGCGGAGGGCGACCGGATGCAGTGGTGCTCGGAGCCGATGCAGGCCCGCTGGGCGGAGCGGCGCAGGAAGCTGGTGGCGGCCGTGGCTGCCATCCTGCGCAAGGGCGTGGCGGAGGACAAGGTCCGCTCCGATGTGCCGGTGGATGTGTTGGCGAACTTCCTGCTCGGGATGCTCCGCACGCGGGGGCGCGACCTGGCCCATCTGCCGGCGCGTCTGCGGCGCGACGAGCTGATCGTGGACCTCTTCTGCCACGGGGCGGGCAGCCCCGGCGCGAATCGGGGAACGAGATGAGAAAAGCCATCGTGTGGGCGGTGCTTCTCGCGGCCCTCGGGGGCCTGGGCTGTCTGGTGTACCAGCGGCTGACCGCCCCCAAGCAGGCAGTGAGCGCGCGGCGGCCGGGCGGCGCCGTGCCCGTCGAACTCGAGCGCGTGCGGAAGGAGACACTGCACGAAGTGGAGCGGCTGACGGGCACGCTGCGGGCAAGGGCGGAGTTCATCGTTGCGCCCAAGATCGCCGGCCGCCTGGAGAAGCTGCTGGTGAACATCGGGGACACGGTGAAGCCGGAGCAGTTGCTCGCGGTGCTCGACGCGGCGGAACACGAGGAGGCGGTGGCCCAGGCGAAGGCGGAGCTGGCCGTGGCTAAGGCCAACGCCGAGCAGGTGCGCCTGGGGGCCACGTTGGAGGACGAGGAGCTGGCTCAGAAGGCGGCGCAGGCCAAGGCCGAGTGGGCCGTGGCCAAGGCCAACGCCGACCAGGTGCGCCTAGGCGCGGCGTTGGAGGATGAGGAACTGGCCCAGAAGCTGGCCCAGGCCCAGGCCGAGCTGGGGAGCGCGAAGGCGAACATAGAGGACGCCCGCAGCGCGCTGACCGTGGCCCAACGTGAGTACGAGCGCGCGCAGGCCCTCCGCGAGAAGAAGATACTCTCCCAGGCCGAGTACGACGCCGCAGACGCGCAATTCAAGGCGGCCAAGGCCAAGCACGAGGCGGCGGGCGCCCTGGTGACGCAGCGTGAGGCGGCGGTGAAGAGCGCCCAGGTGCGCCTCTCGGAGACCCAGAAGGGCGCGCGCGAGGCCGAGCTGCGCCACGCCACCTCGCTCGCCGAGCAGAAGGAGGCGGCCTACAAGACCGCGCTCGTGCGCCTGTCGGAGACGCAGAAGAAGGCCCGCGAGGCGGAGCTGGCCCTCGCCCGCGCGCAGGTGGACAACAAGGAGGCCGCCCTGAAAGCCGCAGGCGTCCGACTCGCCTACACCGAAATCAAGGCCCCCGCTTGGGAGGGCCGGCAGGAGCCGCAGTTCGTGGGCGAGCGCTTCGTGGACGAAGGGGCCATGCTCAAGGCCAACGACCCCATCGTCTCCGTCCTCGACATCCGCACCCTGAAGGCCCTCGTGCACGTGGTGGAGCGCGATTACATGAAGGTCAAGGTGGGCCAGGACGTGGCGGTGACGACGGATGGTGTGCCGGGCCAGACGTTCGCGGGCAAAGTGGTGCGCGTGGCGCCCATGCTCAGGGAGACGTCGCGCCAGGCTCTCGTCGAGATCGAAGTGCCGAACCCCGAGCGCCTGCTGAAGCCAGGGATGTTCATCCGAGCCGACATCGAGCTGAGCCGGCGGCCCGAGGCCACGGTGGTGCCACGTGACGCTCTCGTGCGGCGCAGCGGCAGGCAAGGGGTGTTCGTGGCCGACAAGGCGTCCCTCAAGGCCATCTTCACCCCCATCACGCCCGGCATCGAAGACAAGGGGCTCGTCGAGGTGCTCAACCCGCCGGAGTCGCTTGAGGGCGCCTGGGTTGTCGCTCTCGGCCACCACCTTCTCGAGGACGGCTCCGCCATCGTCCTGACGGACGGGAAAGAGAGTCTCACGCACGGTGAGCAGAGAAGCCAGAAGCAGCCCTCTGCGGCTCCGAAATCGAAAATCGGAAATCGGAAATCGGAAATCAGGTAATGTCTCTCGCCCGCACCGCGATCCACAGGCCGGTCTTCACCTCGATGGTCACGCTCATCGTGCTCATCCTGGGCGGGGTCGCGCTCTCGCGGCTGCCGATAGACCTGATGCCGGACATCACGAACCCGACGATCACGGTGCAGACGACCTACGAGAACGCCAGCCCGCAGGAGGTAGAGGAGCTGATCACGAAGCCGATCGAGGAGGCGATGGCGGCCGTCCCGGGCTACTACGAGATGACTTCGACCTCCTCCGAGGGGGCGAGCAACATCCGCGTGACGTTCCAGTGGGGAACGGACCTCGACGTGGCGTCGAACGACATGCGCGACCGCCTGGACCGCGTGGTGCCGAACCTGCCCGACGACGCCGACAGGCCGATGCTTCGGAAGTTCGACCTCGCGGCCTTCCCCATCCTCATCCTCGGCGCCCACAGCTCGCTCCACCCCGTGCAGTTGCGCCGCATCATAGACGACGACATCAAGTACCGGATGGAGAAGGTGCCGGGCGTGGCCTCCATCTTCGTCTGGGGCGGCCTCGAGCGCGAGATTCACGTGAACCTGGACATAGATAAGGTGAAGGCGTTGGGCCTGCCGCTCGACCTGATCCTGAGCCGCGTGACCTCGGGCAATGTGACCCTGCCCGCCGGGCAGATTGACCGGGGGAACTACGAGGTGACGGTGCGAACCCTGGGCGAGTACACGAGCGTGGCGCAGCTCCGCGACACGGTGGTTGCCATGCGCGAGGGCGCGGCCGTGACGTTCGGCGACATCGCCGACGTGGAGGACTCCTGGCAGCGCGTCCGCCGCATCGTGCGCGTGGGCGGCGACCCCGGCGTGCGCATCGCCGTCTACAAGCAGTCGGGCACCAACACCGTCGAGGTCGCGCGACGCGCGATGGCGGAGCTGGAGCGGATCGGGCACGAGTTCCCGCAGATCCACATCCTGCCGATCATTGACACGTCGGACTACATCAAGCGCTCGATCTCCAACGTGGGGGATTCGGCCCTCTACGGCGGCCTCCTGGCCGTGCTCGTGCTCCTGTTCTTCCTGCGGAACCTCCGCAGCACGCTCGTCATCTCCGTCGCCATCCCCATCTCCATCATCGCGACGTTCATGCTCATGTACTTCTACGGCTTCACGCTGAACCTGATGACGCTTGGGGGCCTGGCCCTCGGCGTGGGCATGCTGGTGGACAACGCGATCGTGGTGCTGGAGAACATCTACCGCCTGCGCGAGGAAGGCCAGGGCCGCGAGGAGGCGGCGGTGAACGGCAGCGAGGAAGTGATCGCCGCCATCGTGGCGAGCACGCTCACGACCGTGGTCGTCTTCCTGCCGCTCATCTTCGTGCGCGGCATGGCCGGCGTGATGTTCAAGCAGCTCGCCATGGTCATCGGCTTCGCGCTCCTGTGCTCGATGGCGGTGGCGATGGCCCTGGTGCCGATGCTGGCGGCGAGGGTCCTCGGGGCAGGGCCGCTCCACGAGGGGCCGCGGGGGTCGCTGCGCAGCCGGGTGTTCCGCGTGCTGGGCCGGTTCCTCGACGGGATGGACCGCAGCTACCGCGACCTGCTCGGCTGGTGCCTGAGCCATCGCCTGCTGACCGTGGTGGCCCCCCTCGTGGGGCTGGCGGGGTGCCTGTTCCTCGCGCGCTTCGTGGGGGTGGAGCTGCTGCCGGCGACCGACGAGAGCGAGGTGAGGATTGATGTGGAGATGGAGTCCGGCACGCGCGTGCAGGTGATGTCGGCGACGCTCGAGCGCATCGAGCGGATTGCGCGGGAGAACGTGCCGGAGATGAAGAACATCATCAGCAGCTCGGGCGGCTCGCCGTGGCGGGCGACGGGCGGGCACAGGGGCGACCTGCGGATCGCGCTCGTGCCGCAGTCGCAGCGCAGGCGCTCGAGCGAGCGTGTGGCCAACGAGCTGCGCGCGAAGCTGCGCACCATCCCGGGGGCGGCAGTCCGCGTGCAGGCCGGCCAGGGACTCCACGTCCTGCGCATGGGGATGTCTGGCACCGACAACATCCAGGTGGAGATCTACGGCCACGACTTCGCGACGGCGGAGGAGCTGGCCAAGCGGGTGAAGGCCGAGGTCGAGCAGGTGCCCGGCATCACCGACGTGAAGCTGAGCCGCGAGGCCGGCAGCCCCGAGGAGCTGATGGTGGTTGACCGCCGGAAGGCAGGCGACCTGAAGGTCACCGTGCAGCAGATCGCCGAGGCATTCGAGACCTGCGTGGCCGGCACCCAGGCCGGCTACTACCGCGAGGGGGGCGACGAGTTCCGCATCCGCGTGAAGGTCAAGGACGCCGAACGGATGGCGGTGAACGACATCCTGGACCTCACGCTGACCAACGCGGACGGGCAGCCTGTGGTGCTGCGCAACGTGGTGAGCGCACAGCCCCGCACCGGCCCCACCATCATCGAGCGGAAAAACCAGGAGCGCGTCCTCGTGGTGCTGGCCAACATCAGCGGTCGCGACATGGGCTCGATCATCACAGACATCCAGGAGCGCCTGAAGAGCGTGCCCGTGCCCCGCGGCTTCCTCATCAACTTCGGCGGCGACTACGAGGAGCAGCAGAAGGCGTTCGGCGAGCTGCTTCTCAGCCTCGCGCTCTCCCTCGTCCTCGTCTACATGGTCATGGCCTGCCAGTACGAGTCGCTGCGCGACCCCTTCGTCGTCATGTTCTCCGTGCCCATGGCGGCCATCGGCGTCATTCTCACGCTCTTCCTCACCGACACGACGTTCAACATGCAGTCCTTCATCGGCTGCATCATGCTCGGCGGGATCGTGGTGAACAACGCGATCCTGCTGGTGGACCACACGAACCTGCTCCGGCGGCGCGACAGGATGCCGCTGCGGGAGGCCATCGCGGAGGCGGGGCGGCGGCGCCTGCGGCCCATCCTGATGACCATGCTCACGACAGCGTTGGCCCTCGTGCCCCTGGCGCTGGCGCTCGGCGAGGGCGGCGAGGCCCAGGCTCCCATGGCCCGCGTGGTCATCGGCGGCCTCCTCAGCTCCTCCCTCGTCACCCTCGTCTTCATCCCCGTCGTCTACTCCTTCTTCGAGGGCCTGCGAATGAAGGGTGGGGCCGCGCCGGACGTCAAAGAACCGGAGGCATGACCCCAAGGGCCCACTCGTTGGGAGTGCGGCCTTCAGGCCGTATCCGAGCGGACGGGCTGAAGCCCGCACTCCGAACTGGAGCCTGTGCAATGAAGCGCACAATCATCATCCTGGCCATCGTGGGCGCGCTCGGCTGCGGGGGCTACTACTACTGGCGGAAGCAGCAGGCCGTTGCCGCCACGAACGCCCCGAAGGTGCCCACCGCCGCCGTCGAGCGCGGGGCCATCCGCCTCGCCGTGGCCTCCACCGGCCGCGTGGTCGCCAACCTCGAGGTGGACATCAAGTGCAAGGCCGGCGGCGAGATCATCAAGCTGCCCTTCGACATCAGCCAGCCCGTGAAGAAGGGCCAGTTGCTCGTGGAGCTGGACCCCGTGGACGAGGAGCGCCGGGTGAAGCTGGCCGAGGCTGACCTAGCGGCCGCTGTGGCCAAGCACGAGCAGGCGAAGCAGGCCCTCCTCGTCGCCGAGCACGACCTGGTGACCGCGACAGACGACGCCAACGTGGCCCTCAAGTCGGCCCAGGCCAAGCGCGACCAGGCCAAGCACAACCTGGCCGTGGCCGAGCAGAACCTCGGGACCACCACGCAGCGGGCCGAGGCGGCCCTCACGTCGGCCCAGGTCAAGGCCCAGGACGCCGCGGACAAGGCGGCGCGCATGAAGGCCCTCTTCGAGAAGAAGCTGGCCAGCAGGGAGGAGTACGACACGGCGGTCACAGCCGAGGCCACAGCCAGGACCGAGCTGGCCAACGCCCAGGCGGCCGTCAAGGACCTCGGTGCGGCTAAGCTGGCCATCGAGGCCAAGCGCCAGGACGTGCTTCTCGCCGAGGCCGCCGTGGAAAGCGCCCAGATCGCCATCAAGAAGCTCGACACGGCCAGGCTGGCCATCGAGGTGAAGCGCCAGGACGTGGCCCTCAACGCCGCCCAGGCAGAGTCCCGCCGCATCAACCTGTCGCTCGCCAAGCAGGGCTTCGACGACACGAAGGTGATGGCCCCGATGGACGGCGTGGTGAGCGCCCGCAACGTGCAGATCGGCCAGATCATCTCGTCCGCCATCAGCAACGTGGGCGGCGGCACCACCATCCTCACCCTGGCCGACCTGTCGAGCATCTACGTCCTCGCCACGGTGGACGAGAGCGACATTGGCGGGGTGAAGGAGGACCAGACGGTGCTGGTGACGGCCGACGCCTTTCCGGGCAGGCGTTTCCAGGGCAAAGTCGTCCGCATCGCCGCAAAGGGGGTCAACGCCTCAAACGTCGTCACCTTCGAGGTCAAGATCGAGGTCCTCGGCCGCAACAAGGCCCTCCTGAAGCCCGAGATGACGGCCAACGTGGAAGTCCTCATCGAGGAGAAGGAGAACGTCTTCCTCGTCCCCACCGAGGCGGTCACGCGCCGCCAGCGCGAGCGGATCGCCATGGTCGTCAAGCCCGATGGCTCCACGGAGGAGCGGGTGGTCGAGGTGGGGATTCAGGACGGCACGCGCGTGGAGATCACCAAGGGCCTGAGCGAAGGGGAAACGGTGCAGGTGCGCAAGGCCGAGGCCGACAGCGCGTGGCGGAAGAGCGCCCCAAGAGGCCCGACCAACCCCCTTGTGCCCGGCCCGCCGAGGCGACGCTGATGATCCAGGCAGACGGACTCGTCAAGACCTATCTCGTCGGCGGCAGCACCATCCGGGCGCTCGACGGCGTGAGCTTCCGAATCGAGGCCGGCGAAATGGTCGCCGTGACGGGGCCATCGGGCAGCGGCAAGTCCACCCTCATGCACATCCTCGGCTGCCTCGACAGCCCCGACGCCGGCTCCTATGTCCTGGCCGGCGAGGACGTCTCGAAGCTCTCGAAGGACCGCCTGGCAGCCATCCGCAACCGCCGCATCGGCTTCGTCTTCCAGACCTTCAACCTCCTGTCGCGCGCGAGCGCCCTGGAAAACGTCGAGATGCCCCTCCTCTACGCGGGCGAGCGGCAGGCCCGCGGCCGCGCTCGCGAGGCGCTCCGGGGAGTCGGCCTCGAAGACCGCATGCGCCACGAGCCGAGCCAGCTCTCCGGCGGCCAACGCCAGCGCGTGGCCATCGCCCGCGCCATTGTCACCGACCCAGCCATCGTGCTGGCCGACGAGCCGACCGGCAACCTCGACACGCGGACGGGCGACGAAATCCTCGCCATCTTCGAGGCCCTCAACGCCCAGGGGCGCACCATCATCATCGTCACCCACGAGCACGACGTCGCGCGCCACTGCCGCCGCCAGATCGCCATGCGCGACGGTCGGATTGTGGACGGAGCATAGGAGCAGCCCCGGTGCTGTTCTGGACGATACTGAAGACCGCGCTCAAGGCCCTCCTGGCTCATAAGCTGCGTTCGGCTCTTGCCATGCTGGGCATCATCATCGGCGTTGGCGCCTTCATCGTCATGCTGGCTATGGGCGCCGGCGCGCGCCAAAGCATCCTGGCACGCGTCACCGCGATGGGCACGGACCTCTTGATCGTGCGGCCCGGCCAGAGCGCCTTCGGCGGCGCGATGACCGGCACCCAGATCAACCTCACACTCGACGACGCACGCGCCCTCCTTGCCGTCGAAGGCGTCCGCCTCGTCGCACCAGTCGCCCGGGGCAGGGCACAGCTCAAGTACTACAACAAGAACACCAGCTCGACCGTCTACGGCACTTCGACCACGTACTTCCCCATGCGCGGCTACGAAATCCAACGCGGCAGGACGTTCACCGAGACCGAGGTCGAGCGCCAGGCCCGCGTGGCCATCCTGGGGCCAGACACGGTTCTGGCCCTCTTCGGCGACGCCGACCCCCTGGGCGAGACGGTGAAGATCAAGGGGATCAACTTCCGCGTCATCGGCGTCACCAAGGCCAAGGGCGACCAGGGCTTCTTCAATCCCGACGACCAGGCCACTATCCCCTACACCACCGCCATGAAGCAACTCCTCGGTCGCACGCGGTCCAACCTCGACGAGGTGGACATGCAGGCGGAAGAGGGCTACGACGTGAACCGGGTGATCGAGGACGCCACGGCGCTCCTCCGCAGGCGCCACCGCATCCCCGCCGGGATGCCCGAGGACTTCAACATCCGCAGCCAGGCCGAAATGATCGAGAGCTTCGTCGCCATAAGCAGGACCCTCACCCTCCTCCTGGGCGGCATCGCCTTTGTCTCGCTCATCGTCGGCGGCATCGGCATCATGAACATCATGCTCGTCAGCGTGTCCGAGCGCACCCGCGAGATCGGCATCCGCAAGGCCATCGGGGCCAGGGACCGCGACGTACTGAAGCAGTTCCTCATCGAGGCCATCGCCATGAGCGGCGTGGGCGGCCTGCTCGGGGCGGCCCTGGGCATCGGCTTCGCCAAGTTCATGGGCGCCTTCACCGACTTCAACACCATCATCGAAACCTTCAGCGTCGTCCTCGCCCTGTCCTTCGCCGGCGCCGTCGGCATCTTCTTCGGCTTCTACCCCGCCTGGAGAGCGTCCAGGCTCAACCCCATCGAGGCCCTTCGCTATGAGTAGGCCGGGTTCGCGGCTCCGCCGCCTCCTCCTCGCGCTGTCCGCCGCGGCTGCCTGCGCCCTGCTGGCCGGCTGCCCGCCCTGGTCCACACGCCTCCGTTCGGCAGACTCGGCCACCCTCGACCTCCCTCTCCCCGACGCCCGCCTCGGCGCCGCGCCCTCCCCCGCCAAGCCCCCGGCCCCCACGCCCACCCCACCACCGGGCGCGCGCCTCGAACTCAACGTGGCCCAGGCCATCCTCATGGCGCTCGAGAACAACCAGGCCCTCAAGGTCGAGCGCCTCAACCCCGACATCACGCGCACCGCCGAGGGGGAGCAGCGCGCCGCCTTCGACCCCGTCCTGGGCGCCGAGGCATCCACCAGCGTCACGCGCTCCCGCTCGCGCCGCGGCGACGGACGCCTCCACAACGCCACCGCCGAGCGCACACTCCTCGGCGCCTGGATCAGCCAATTCCTCCCCACCGGCACCACCGTGGAACTCGACGCCAGCTACTCCCTCACCGGCGCCGGCACCTGGTACAACGACCGGTTCGAGACCTCCCGCGTCGGCGTCAGCGTCACCCAGGCCCTCCTCCGCGGCTGCGGGGTGGCCGTGAACCTCGCCTCGCTCCGCCAGGCCCGGCTCGACACCCTGGCCTCCTTCTACGAGCTCCGCGGCTTCGCCGAGACCCTCGTCGCCGACGTGGAGCAGGCCTACTGGGACTGCGCCCTCGCCGAGCGCCAGATCGAAATCTACGCCGCATCCGTCAAGGTCGCCGAGGACCAGCTCAGCGAGACCATCGAGCGCATCGGCATCGGCAAGCTCGCCGAGTCCGAGCGCGCGGCTGCCGAGGCCGAGGTCGCCTCGCGCCGCGAGGCCCTGATCAACGCCCGCAGCGCCCTCGCCACGGCGCGCCTACGCCTCCTCCGCCTCCTCAACCCCCCAGGCGCTGGCCTGTGGGCACGCGACATCGCCCTCCTCGTCCAGCCTGCCGTGCCCGACCTGAAGCTCGACGACATCGAGGCCCACGTCCGCCTGGCCCTCCGCCTGCGCCCCGACATCAACGAGGCCAAGCTCCGCGTGTGGCGCGGCGACCTCGAGCTGGTGAAGACCCGCAACGGCCTCCTCCCCAAGCTCGACCTCTTCGCCACCCTGGGCAAGAGCGGCTACTCCAAGTCCCTCGGCCACTCCCCCTTCCAGCTCGGCAACACGGGTTACGACGCCCTCGTCGGCCTCTCCTATCAGTTCCCCCTCGGCAACCGCGCCGCCGAGGCACGCCACGAGCGCGCCACCCTCACCCGCCAGCAGTTGGCCGAAGCCCTCACGAACCTCGACCAACTGGCCCAGCTCGACGTCCGCACCGCCTACATCGAGGTCCAGCGCGCCCGCGAACAGGTCACGGCCACCGCCGCCACCCGCAAGGCCCGCGAGGTCGCCGCCGCCACGGAGTCCGCCCGCCTCCGCGAAGGCAAGTCCACACCCTTCCTCGTCGCCCTCGCCCAGCGCGACCTCCTGGCCAGCCAGATCGCCGAGGTCGAGGCTGTCGTCAACCTCCTCAAGGGCCTGGTGGACCTCCACCGCGTCGAGGGCTCCGTCCTTGAGCGCCGCGGCATCGCCGCCCCAGGCCGCGAGCCGGTGGACCTCCCCGCCCTCCCCTCCCCCACGCCACCTCCCCCCAAGTGACACCATCGTATGGAGGATACGTCCAATGTGGCGCAGCATCGGCGCACTGCTGGCGCTGCTGCTTGCCCTTCGAGCGAGCAGTGCGGCAGCAGAGGACGAACAGAAGCTCGATGTGCGGATCCGGTTCGACCAGCCGAACGCCAACGTCGAGTACGTGGGCTGGCAGGGCCTGCGCGGGCCGGACTGGCGTGAGCCAGGCGATAGCTCGGAGCTGCGGCTGGCCCTGGCCGCCGGGGAGTACCATCTCGTCGTCACGCTCTACGACACCCGCGACCCAAAGAAGCATTGCAAGCTGGCTGTCGCCCTCAATGGCCGCCCGGTGGGCACCTTCGAGCGGGGCCAACACGAGGGGTGGTTCGCCTGGCACATCATCCTCCCGAAGGATGCCTTCGCGCCCGGCGGAAAGCAGTCGCTGCGCTTCGTCCGCACAGGAGAGCCGATCGCCGTGCAAGAGGTCCGGCTCTGCAACTACTGGCCGCCCGCTGAACTCCCCCCGCCACTGCCGAGGTTCCACCGAACCGGGTGGAACGTCCATGCGAGCCACTTCATGCACCCCCCTGCCTTCACAGCCAACGAGTTAAAGGAGGCAGTCTCCTACGCTTTCACCATCCGGTGGAGCGGGCCAGACCAGAAGCCGGCCACCCGCGGAATGAGATCAGAGAAGCCAAGCTTCGACCTGACAGGCATCTGGCGAGAGCTGCCCGCCGCCACGCGGTACAACGTCGCCATCGAGGCCGTGGACGCGCAGGGAAAGGTCGTGGACCGGCTGAGCTTCGGCTTCCTGAAGGTCGCCGACTTCGACCCA
>Ga0194125_10009863_pt1 | contig 13150 bp, 9 predicted proteins | sample TA2KigC250mmetaG_FD_148626 | JGI IMG/M metagenome (GOLD analysis project Ga0194125, IMG submission 148626) | Freshwater microbial communities from Lake Tanganyika, Tanzania - TA2015034 Kigoma Deep Cast 250m | ecosystem: Environmental > Aquatic > Freshwater > Lake | place: Tanzania: Lake... | reverse complement strand
GCCGTAGTACGTTCCCGGCTGCGGAAGGCGCGTCGCGTCCACCGTCACGCTCAGTTCCGCCGGCGTGCTTCCGGTGCCGGGCGTCACCGCCAGCCAGGTCGGCGTCAGCCCGGTGGTCGCGCTGGCGGTGAAGCGCACGCTGGCGCCCGTGGACGTCAGCGCCAGCTTCTGTGCTTGCGCCGCCGCGCCTCCCATCGCCTGGGTAAACGTCAGCGTGGTGGGCGTGACCGCCAGATTGACTCCGCTGGTTACGGTCACCTTCACCGGAATCACCTGCGTGTTGGCGCCCGTGGCCCTCACTGTGATGCTGCCGGTGTAGGTCCCCAGCGGCAGGCTGGCTGCTATGACAAACACCGTGAGGTTGGCCGGCGTCGTGCCGGCACTGGGGGTCACCGCCATCCAGTTGGACCCGCCGGAGGTCGTGGCCCACTCCATCGTGAAGTTCAACGGATCGCCGGTGGAGGTGAGGGCCACATCCTGGGTCTTGAACGCCGACGAGCCCAGCACGAAGTCGAAGGTCAGCACCTCCGGGCTGACGTTCATCAGCGCGCTGTTGCTCACATTGAGCGTCACCTGCAACGCTACGGCCGCCCCGCCGTCGGCGGGCGTGACGCTCACCGCGCTCTGATAGGTTCCCACTGCCATCCCGGCCGGGTTGACTCCCACACTGAGCGTGGCCGGGGTGGTTCCGCTGGTGGCGCTGATTTGCAGCCAGTTGCCGCCCGTGCCCGGAACGACCTGCGAGGTGAATCCAACCGGCACGCCCGTGCTCTTGACCTCCAGGGTCTTGATGGCCGGGGGCACCCTGCCTATCTGATAATTGAACACCATCGCCGTCGGGCTGACGACCAGCGCCGCCGCCCCGCTTACGGTCAGGGTCACGGGGACGCTTACCGACGGCACCCCCACCGTGGTCGGCGACAGGGTGACCGTTCCGGTGTAAGTTCCAGGCGGCAGCGTCAGGGCAGCGGAGGCGACGCTCACGGCGACAGCCCGCGGGGTGATTCCGCCCGCCGGATCAAACGAGAGCCAGTTCACCCCCGGCGTGGTGGTGGTGGCCGAGACCGTGAAGGGCAGCGCCGTCCCGGTGCTGCCCGCCGTGACGTTCTGAGCAGCCGGCAGCGGCCCTCCCGGCAACATCGTGAAGCTGAGCGCACTCACGCTGGCGGTCAGGAAGGGTGTGTTTCTCACCAGCAGCGTCACCGGTATCACCAGCGGGCTGTTGGAGGCCTGGGGCGCGGTTACCGTGATCTTCCCTGGGTAGTCTCCTGCCGGCAACGCCGCCAGCACCGCCGAGCTTATGCCCACCGTCAGGTCGCTCGGCGTAACGGCGAAGTTGGGCGTGACCACCAGCCAGTTCCCGCCCGAGGTGGTCTCCGGGATGGCCGTGAACGTTACCGGCGTCCCGCCGCTTGTCAGCGCCACGGTCTGCTGTGCCGGTGCACTGGTTCCGGTCTGGTAGGGAAAGGTCACAGAACTGGGACTGGCGCTCAACTGCGGCGTGCCCGTCACCACCAGCGTCACCGGCACTTGCAGCGAACCGCCGACCACCGAAACCGGCGTCAGCGTCACGGTTCCGTTATACGTGCCGGGACTCAATCCTGTCGGGTTCACCCCCACCGAGATGTTAACCGGCGTGGTCCCGGAAGAGATATTGATGTTCAGCCAGTTGCCTCCGCTGCTGGTGGACACCGCGGCGTTGAAGTTCACCTGGCTGGCGGTCGTTGACGTAATCAGCACATTCTGATTGGCCGCTACGGCCCCGCCCAGCGCGTGGGTGAAGCTAACCGACGTTGGGGCCGCCGCCAACTGGCCCGGGGCCACGGGGCCCACCGTCAGCGTCACCGGGACGCTAAGCGGACTGTTGGCTACTCCCACCGCCGCAATGGCAATGGTGCCATAGTAAGTGCCCGCCGTCAGCGAACCCGGGGTGACCAGGACAAACAGAGTGGTGGGAGTCTGGCCTGCGCCCAGCGAAACCGCGAGCCAGTTGCCGCCGGTCGTGGTGCTCCATGTCACAGTGAACGCCACCGGGCTAGTGGCGCCCACGTTCAGGATCTGCGCCGTCGGCGATCCGCCCGGCTGAACTGCGAAGCTCAGCGGACTGGGGCTGGCCGACAGCATCACCTGGGCGCTGGCCGTGCCCGCGCAGGCCAGCATCACAGCCGCCAGGCAGAATACAAGTGTCCGATTTGAAGTCACGTGGATTCCTCCGCCGCGGGTAAGGGTGCCCGCCTCTGAAGAGCAATTCCGTTGCCGCACGCCAGTGGGCTGCGTCACAGCATTCCGCAGTGTTATCTTAGCATTCCCCGCTCCGCCGTGTGCCAGCCCTGAGACATTCTGCTACAACCACCTGCCAGTGTGACTCACAGCAGGGGCAAGCGGGATCAGCCTGGGCTGCCCCCATTTCCGTGCCCGCCGAAACCCTTACAATGGAAGTGGCCGTCCGCGCGGCCTTCGGTCGGGGCGTGGCGCAGCCTGGTAGCGCACCTGCCTTGGGCGCAGGGGGTCGGCAGTTCGAATCTGCCCGCCCCGACCAAACCTGAGACCGCGCTAGCGATATGCGTCGCGCCGGTGGCGGATGCGGCGAACCTCAATCACATCGTCGCCGGTGCAGACGAAGAACAGCCGGTATCGCCGACCCGCGGCCGAAGTTCTGGCCCGCCGCCCTGAATCCTCTTGATATCGCCTGCGCCTGTTTCCACGAAGCGATGCAGGGCATGCAGAATGCGCACAGCCGTGGGTTTGTCCAGGCCGCGGACATCAGCCTTGGCCTGTTCGCTCCAGGCAACCCGCCTCACGCCGGTTCCTTGTAGTTCTCGATTTCTTCCTGCGTGATGCCGAGTTCGGCCAGGACCTGCTCATGCGGAATCGGCGGGTGGTGCTTGAGCCACTCGCGGGCCTCATCGAGCGCCTGCGCTTCCTCGGTGGTGAGGGGCTCGTCATCCATCGGCGCCCTGGCAATGGCGCGCGAGACGGGGTCCAGCAGACCCTGGAGCAAGTCGCGTACTGCATGAACCTGGCTGGGAGCAAGACGGTCGACCAACTCGTGGAGCTGCTGCTTCTCGTGGGTCACTTCGCTGGCCATTATGGATCGCTCCCTGACTCCCTTACGCGCATTGTACCGCTGTGCAAGGCCAGCCGTTGCCCGCGGGCCTCAGGCCAGTTCCACCTTCTGGGCCTTCTTGAAGTAGTCCGGATCGTACTCCATCCCCAGTCCCGGGCCGGTAGGCACGGCCAGTACGCCCTTCTTGATCACGAAGTTGGGCGTGTACCACGGCTCGAGCTTCTTCGGACCGCGGCAAGGGAACTCCATGAACGGCCCGGCGTTCGGAATGGCGGAGGCGAACTGGAGGATGTTCGTGCCCGCCGCGTCGGTCTGCGTGTTGTGCGGGACGATGGTCATCTTGGCCGCCCGCGCCAGGCGCGCCACGCGGGCCGCCCGGATGAGGCCGCCGTTGTAGTTCAGGTCCGGCTGCACGATATCCACCACGCGGTTCTGGATCATCCACTGGAAGCGCCACAGGCTGGCGTCCTGCTCCCCGCCGGCCACCGGCATGCGTAGCGCATCGGCCACCCGCCGGGTCTCGCTCAGCTCCTCCCAGGGGCAAGGCTCCTCGAAGAAGCCCACCTGAAGGTCCTCCAGCATCCGCCCCACCTCGATGGCGGCGGCCGCGTCGTAGGAGCCGTTGGCGTCGGCGTAGATCATCATCTTGTCGCCCAGCCGCTTGCGCGCCAGCGTCATCATGCGCCTGGTGCGTCCCGGATACGTGTCCAGGTTCCGGCTCATGCGGCCGCCGATCTTGAACTTCACGGCCTTGGCCCCGCTTAGCTCCGCCGCCTTCACGTAGACCTCGACCTCCTGCTCGGCGGTGGTCTCGCGCCCGGACCCGGACAGGTAGACGGGAATCTCCCGGCGCATCACCCCGCCCATCAGCTCGCCCACCGGCTTGCGGGCCACCTTCCCGAGCAGATCGAACAGGCTCAGCTCTACCGCGGCCACCGGCACCCAGAAGGCCTGCCCGGCCAGCTTATAGTTCTTGATGTAGACCTCGTCCACCAGCGTCTCGAGGTCTCGCGCATCCTTGCCCACATAGTGCGGGATGACGCGCCGCAGCAGGATCGGCGCGAAGTCCTCGATCTCCTTGGTCCGCGCCATGCCCGCCGCGCCATCCGCCGACCTCGAGCGCACGAAGAACTGCGGGCCGCGGCGCAGCAGCTCGATGGAAGCGATCTTGACCGGCGACGATGACGCCTTGTGCAACTCGAACAGCGGCTGTTCGTACTCCGGCGTCCGCTTGTCGAAGTCCGTGTCCGCGGCCAGGCCCAGCCCGGCCGCCGTGGCGCAAAGGAAGTCACGACGTTTCATGGCAGTCACTGGTCGATATCACAATACCAGCTTCGGCCCGCACTTGTGGTTGCCGCCGCCCTGGTTCAGGCGTGTCACCAGCACCCCAGGCTACAATGTACCTTCAGGCGCAAGGAGGTCAAGACATGGATTCGCTGAACCGCGCAGAGCATACCCGCCTGTCCGCGGAGGGCCCATTCCGGAAGCGCGTTGGGTGGAAGTGGCTCACTTTCATCACCGGGGTGGCATCGCTGGGGTGGTTTGTGGCGCGCGTGATTCCCAAGCCCTCGCGGGCGGCCTATCCGTGCCAGCGCGCGGCCGCGCCGCTGGCCAGCGGATTCGTCATCTGGGTCGCGGGGCTGGTCGGCGCGCGATGGGCGCACCGCCAGGCGCGGTCGCTGGCGCCGCAATGCCTGTGGGCCGGCGCCGTCGCCGCCCTGACGCTGGCCGTTCTGGCGGTGTGGCTGCCGATGGGCTTGACCACTGGCGCAACCGCGCAGCAGGTCTTCACTCCTTCCGAGCCTCCCAATCAGCCCATGGGCGTCGGGCAGGGCATCCACCCCGGCCGGGTGGTATGGGTCCACCAGCCGGACGCGACGAGCTGGGACGGCCAGACGGGCGAGTGGTGGGACGACGCCAACACCAATCAGATGATCGTCGACGACATGCTTTCCCGCTCCCTGCGCAGCCTGACCGGCCGTAAGACAGACCGCGAGGCCTGGGATGCGCTCTTCCGGCATCTCAATCAGAGCCGCAAGCTCGGCAACGCCGGCTACCGGCCCGGCGAGAAGGTCACCATCAAGATCAACGCCAATCAGGACCGGGGCGGCGCCTGGCGCACGGGCGCGGGCATGCACAGCCCCCATCTCGTCCTCGCTTTGCTGGATCAACTCATCAAGGCCGCCGGTGTGCCGGGCAACGACATCATCATCTACGACGCCACACGCGCTATCGGGGATCCCCTGTACCGCAAGGTCCGCGCGGGCGCGGCTCCGGACTACCAGGCGGTCACCTTCGTCGTGCGTCCCGAATCGGCGGGCAACGGACGGGTCGCGGCCTCCTGGGACAAGTCCAGCCCCATTCATTTCTCCCAGCCGGGCCTGCCCGTCGCGTATCTGCCCGAGTGTGTCACCCGGGCGAAGTACCTGATCAACTTCGGATTGCTCCGGCCGCACACCTTGTTCGGCGTGACCCTGGCCGCGAAGAACCACTTCGGCTCGACCTTCTTCCCGGACAACGGCGGCTGGACCCCCGCGCCGCTCCACAATACCGGCTCCCGCGACAATCCCATGGGCTCCTACAACTGCCTGGTGGACTTGAACGGGCACCAGCAGGTGGCCGGCAAGACGATGCTGTTCCTGCTGGACGGCCTGTATTCCTCCGAGCACCAGCAGGGCAGGGCGATGCGCTTCCACTCGTTCGGAGACGACTGGGTGTCGAGCCTGTTTGTGTCGCAAGATCCGGTGGCCATTGACTCGGTGGGGCTGGATTTCCTGAGGAATGAGCCGCGCGCCACCCAGGTGCGCGGCAACCCCGACAACTACCTGCACGAAGCCGCTCTGGCCGGCAAGCCGCCCTCCGGCACGGTCTACGACCCGGAGAAGGACGGCCGGCCCCTCACCAGCCTGGGCGTGCATGAGCACTGGAACAACCCCGCCCACAAACAGTATTCACGCAACTTCGGCAAACGCGAAGGCATTGAGCTGGTGGCGCTGGCCCGAACCGCCAAGAGCTCTCCCTAGAACGCTTGGAGCGCGCCCTGGATGACTGGTGCAGGCGGGGCCCGGCTGTGACGACAAGCGGGTTGCTGGCGGTGGTGGGGTTGTGCTTTCTGTTCGGCGTCAACGTGTTCCGCGCCGCCACCCAGTCCATCACCGTGGACGAGGCGTTCACTTACCTGACCTTCGTGGCCCCGTCGCTGAACGCCATGAACGCGCTCTACGACGCCAACAACCACGTCCTCAACACCTTGCTCGCCAAGGCTGCGGTGCAGTTGTTCGGCGCTTCCGAGCTGGCCGTGCGTCTGCCCAGCCTGCTCGGCGGCCTGGCCTACTTCGCCGCGCTGTGGCTGGTGTGCCGCCGGCTCTTCGGGCAGGGCGGCTGGTTTCTGCTGGCCCTGGCGCTCAACAGCCTCAATCCCTTCCTGCTGGACTACCTCTCCGCCGCGCGCGGCTACTCCCTGGCCCTGGGGCTGTGGATGTGGGCGTTGTACCTGTTGCTGGAAGGCCGCGCCGCGCCGCGCCGGCTGGCGCTGGCCGGCGTGCTGATGGGACTCTCCATCACGGCCAATCTGGTGTTCCTGGTGCCGTGCCTGGGGCTGGTGGCGTCCTTCGTGCTGATCTCGACAGCGGAGCAGTGGCGCACTGCCGGAGCTCCAGCGGCGCTGCGCCGCATGCTGACAGGGGCGGCCGCCCCGCTGGTGCCCGCGGCGGCGGTGGCGGGCGCCATCCTCTGGGCGCCGCTTCAGAGCGCCGAACGGGCGCACTTCTACTACGGTTCGCTGAACTCGAAGGACGCTCTGCGGTCCCTCATGGACGCCCTGCTCTTCCACGGTCACACCGTGGTGAACTTGCAGCCCCCCCTTGAACCGCTGCTGCGGAGTGCGCCCTACTGGATGATCGTGACCGGCGTGCTGGCGCTGGCGGCGGTCACGCTGTGGGACATTCTGCGGTGGTTTCTCGCCCCGCCTCAGCGGAAGCCGGCTGTGCCGCGCCACCTCATCCCGGGCACCCTGTTCTTCTCCGCGCTGCTGCTGGCGATTCTCCGCCGGGGCTTCGGCATTCTCTACCCCGGCCCGCGGACCGGCCTTTACTTCATGCCTTTGCTGTTCCTGGCCTGCCTGTGGCTGCTGGCGCGGCTGGACGGGCCGCGCCCGCTTCGGCGCGCCGCAGCGCTGGTGGCGGCGCTGCCCGTGCTGGGGGTGTTGCTGCAATTCGCCCTCCAGTTCAACACCGCCTACTACTTCGATTTCCGCAACGAGGCCGGCACCAGGCGGATCCTGGCGCGGCTGGGAGAATTGCGCCGGCGCGCCGCCATCGAGCGCGTCCGCCTGGGCGTCTCCCCGTTCCTTCGTTACGGCTACGACTTCTACCGGCGGACGCAGGGACTCCACTGGTTGGAGCTGGCCCCCTTGGACGGACCCACCTGCCTGTTCGACTACTACGTCCTTCTCTCCGACGAGCGCGAGACGGTGATTCCCAAGTACCGCCTGAGCGTGGACTACCATGACGAGATCTCCGGCGCTACGCTGGCCCGGTTTGACCCGGCGGCGCTCCCCGAGCTCGCGGATCTGCGCCGGCTCGGCTACCGGGACGGGATTCCCTGCCGCGTCGATTTCCGCGCATTGGGGCCGGTGGCGGACATGCGCCGACCGGACGGCCCCGCGCACCTGCTGCGCGACTTCCTGGCCACGGGGGAGCATCCGGACAAGGCCTGGGCGGCGCAGAAACCGGCCCTGGTGCTGCGCGTGCCGGATGCCGCTCGCCACGAGCTCTGCGTGGACTTCCTCATTCACAGCCAGAACCTGGCCCAGGTAGGCCCGCAGACGCTCACCTTCCGTCTGAACGGCCGGCTGCTGGACCACATCCGCTACGACACCGAGGGCCGCCGCGCATACCGCAAGCCGGTCCCCGCCGGCTGGCTTCGTCCCGGCGGCATCGCCGTGGTCGAGATCGACGCCGACAAGTGCTTCCTCTCCCCCCTGGACGGCCAGAAGCTCAGCATCGTGTTCTTCCGCGCCGGGCTGACCCGGCGCTGAATGTGGCCCCGCCGCTCCCAGTCTGCCGGGTAGTTGTGGCCGCCCGCTTCGCCGCCGCAACCGTGCATTTCATCAAGGGCCCGCCGGCTTGGTCAGCCACTCGGTGATGTTCTGCACCGTGCGCCGCACCATGGGGTGCGAGATGGTGGCGGGGCTGTGACCCGGCACGAAGACCCCCACTTTGCCAAAGCCGCGGTGACGGAGGGCGAGCAGGCCTCCGGCCGCGGCGCCCGATGCGCGGGGCGGCTCAGTCCTGGGTGTAGAAGTGAGGCCGCAACTCGGCCTCCGGGATATACCGCAGCGCTTGCCGGTAGATGGCGTGCAGCGTGCCCTTGTCCAGCTCAGCGTGGAGAACGATGGTCAGATTCTGGCGGGCGCCGCCGGGCAGCACTCGCCGGAGCTTGATATGACTGCCACGCTGCGACACGCGCTGGAACCCGAGAGCGGCCAAGATGCGGAGCAGATCCTGGCCCGAGAGCCTTCGGAGCTTCGCCATCAGGCTACCGCTTCCAGCTCCATGGTCGCCAGGACGGTGGGGTCCGCGCTCAGACCCAGTTCTGCCAGGTCCTCACCCTCCAGGTGCAGCGCAATGGCCTCGCGGATGTTGACCGCCAGCTCGTCCAGCGTGGGGGCTTCGGTGACCACGGGAAGGTCGAGACACTCGGCGACGAACTGCTTCTCGCCGCGGGAAATCCGCACCTGGATCGTTCGCTTCAAGGGCCGCTCCTGGGCTATATGGTACCGCAGCGCGGCCGAGCCCGCACCCGCGCGGGGGACGGCGGGCAACACGGCTGAAAGCCTCACCCCACGCCAGGCCCCCGCCTACCTCGTCAGCCACTCGGTGATGTTCTGCACCGTGCGCCGCACCATGGGGTGCGCGATCGTAGCGGGGCTGTGGCCCGGCACGAAGACCCCCACTTTGCCCTTCCCGTAGGAATGCGCCCAGCCCTGGGCCGCCCGGCCGTGTTCGGCGGAGTGGCTCTCCATGAATACCGAGGTTTGGCTCTCGTCCATCTCCACCTCGTATTCCTCGTCCGCCACCGTGAACGGCGTCACCCCCTCGGTCAATTCCCCCATCTTGCCCGTGGGTTTGACTTCGATATTCACAATGGCGGGGTGGCGGATGAACCAGGCTCTGGCCACGCGGGAAACGCCTCCGCCTTTCGGGTAGTTGCCAAAGCCGTCGTGATACAGGAAGAGCCGGCCGCCGGCCTTCACGTACTCCTCGAACTTCTGCTCCTGGGCGGGCGTCAGCCAGCAGGCATCCCTGCGGTTGACCGCCGGGTTGGTGTCGCGCTCCCTGTAGAACGTCACATACTCACGCCCTTCCCGGCTCAGGATGATCAGGTCGAACTGGCTGAAGTCCTCCCAGGGAACCGCGTAGTCCATTATGGTGACGGCTTCCCAGCCCGCCTTGCGCAATCTCCCGGCCAGCGCAGCGTCCAGCGGGGCCACGGCGTGGTAAGCGTCTCCCAGAATGGCCAGCACGCGCCTCTTGCGTGCGCCCGTCTGCTGGTCCGCGCTACGCCCGGAGCCGGCGGCCAGCGCCCCCAGGCTCGAAGCCGCGGCGGTGTGAAGAAGTTGTCTTCGGGTCGTGTGCATCGGCTGCCTCCGTTCTGCGTCATGCCGTCGCGGACAGCCCTTCGAAGGCCGCGCTGCCCGCGATCTCGCCCAGATCCCATCCGCGCCGGTACTCGCGGGCCAGATACCGGTTGGCTTCACGGCAGTTGGTGATTCGAAACGCGTGCGGGTCCCATTCCACGCGGTGGCCCGCGCGCAGAGCGATGTTTCCGAGCTGGTAGGCTTCGGTGAACGGGCCGGAGTAGCCGAAATGACAGCCCGGCTGGCGGCCCGTCCGGATGGCCACCACCCAGTCCCGGTGCACCTCCTCGCGGCCCCAAGCCCGCTGCGGCGGCGGAGCGATGGGGTCTGTCTTCTGCCCCTGATACGGGCCGCGGCCCGCCGGCAAGCTGCCCTTGGTGCCGATCCAGACCAGACCTCCGCCCATGCCCGCGGGCGGCCGCTTGCCGCCCTCATACCAGTAGACTTTGAGCGGCGGGTGCACACCGCGCGCGGCCCACTCGAACCGTATGACGCTCCAGTCCGGGTACATCTCGCGCCTCATGCCGCTGGTTTCGACCACCTCGACGGCCGAGGGCGCTCCCAGGTCGAGCGCCCAGAACAGCACGTTCAGGCTGTGCGGAGCGATGTCGCCCAGTGCGCCGCTGCCGAACTCGATCCACCCGCGCCACACGAAGGGATGATACACCACCCCCAGCGGAGGCACCGGGCTCAGCCCGGCGTCCTTGAAATCGGACTGGTGCCTTTTTTCGGGCGCGGGATCGTAGACGGGGTGCCTTTCCGGATAGCGCGCCAGAAACGGGCGGACCGGCGCGGGGCCAAGCCACATATCCCAATCCAGCGTGCGCGGGGGGGCTTCCTCGCCCGGCGGGCGGTCGTAGCCCTGCGGCCAGATGGGACGGTCCGTGGTCGCGTGCACCTCGGTGATTTCGCCCAGCGCGCCTGACTGAATCAGTTCGACCGTGCGCAACGTGCCCCGCGCCGAAGCGCTCTCGGTTCCCATCTGTGTGATGGTCTTGGTCTCGGCCGCCACGCGGGCCATCACCCGGGCCTCCTGCACCGTCTGGACCAGCGGCTTCTGGCAGTAGACGTGCACGCCGTGCTTCATCGCCCACACGCTGATGTACGCGTGGCTGTGATCGGGCGTGGCCACCGCTACGCCGTCGAGCTTCTCGCGCTCGATCATCTTCCGGAAATCACCGTATTTCGCGGCCTTCGGGTACTCGGCGGCGCGGAGGTCCACCATTTCCGAGTCCACGTCGCACAACGCCGCGATGTGGGCCCCGCCCTTCTCCAGGGCGCGCGCATCGCGTACGCCCTGGCCGGCCAGGCCGATGATCCCCACCTTTGGCCTCTCGTTCGCCGCGTAGCCCCGGGCCAGCCCGGAGGGCAGGATCGTGAACGCACTAGCGGCGCCTCTCAGCCACTCGCGCCGGTTGATAGCGGTGACTGAATCGGGCTGTGACATAGTCCACCACCGGCCGCACGGGGGCGAATTGACGCGCCCCCCGGCCTGAAGGGAGTATACATCGTCTTCCCACGTGGCGCAGGCTTCAGCCTGCGGCCTCCTCCGCATCGGCCGCGACGTGGCGCAGCCTTCAGCCTGCGGCCGGCCGCGACGTGGCGCAGGCTTCAGCCTGCGGCCGGCCGCGACGTGGCGCAGGCTTCAGCCTGCGGCCGGCCGCGACGTGGCGCAGCCTTCAGCCTGCGGCCTCCTCCGCATCGCGCGCGACGTGGCGCAGGCTTCAGCCTGCGACCTCCTCTGCATCGCGCGCGACGTGGCGCAGCCTTCAGCCTGCGCCCTCCTCCGCATCGGTGGCGCAGGCTTCAGCCTGCGGCCTCCTGCGCATCGGTGGCGCAGGCTTCAGCCTGCGACCTCCTCTGCATCGCGCGCGACGTGGCGCAGGCTTCAGCCTGCGACCTCCTCCGCATCGGCCGCCACGTCGCGCAGCCTTCAGCCTGCGCCCTCCTCCGCATCGGCCGCCACGTCGCGCAGCCTTCAGCCTGCGCCCTCCTCCGCATCACGCGCGACGTGGCGCAGGCTTCAGCCTGCGGCCTCCTCCGCATCGCGCGCGACGTGGCGCGGCCTTCAGCCTGCGCCCTCCTCCGCATCGCGCGCGACGTCGCGCAGCCTTCAGCCTGCGGCCTCCTCCGCATCGCGCGCGACGTCGCGCAGCCTTCAGCCTGCGGCCTCCTCCGCATCGCGCGCGACGTGGCGCAGCCTTCAGCCTGCGGCCTCCTCCGCATCACGCGCGACGTGGCGCAGGCTTCAGCCTGCGGCCTCCTCCGCATCGCGCGCGACGTGGCGCAGCCTTCAGCCTGCGCCCTCCTCCGCATCACGCGCGACGTGGCGCAGGCTTCAGCCTGCGCCCTCCTCCGCATCGCGCGCGACGTGGCGCAGCCTTCAGCCTGCGCCCTCCTCCGCATCACGCGCGACGTGGCGCAGGCTTCAGCCTGCGCCCTCCTCCGCATCACGCGCGACGTGGCGCAGGCTTCAGCCTGCGCCCTCCTCCGCATCACGCGCGACGTGGCGCAGGCTTCAGCCTGCGGCCTCCTCTGCATCGCGCGCGACGTGGCGCAGCCTTCAGCCTGCGCCCTCCTCCGCATCGGCCGCCACGTGGCGCAGCCTTCAGCCTGCGCCCTCCTCCGCATCGGCCGCCACGTGGCGCAGGCTTCAGCCTGCGCCCTCCTCCGCATCGGCCGCCACGTGGCGCGGCCTTCAGCCTGCGGCCTCCTCCGCATCGGCCGCCACGTGGCGCGGCCTTCAGCCTGCGCCCTCCTCCGCATCGGTCGCCACGTGGCGCAGGCTTCAGCCTGCGCCCTCCTCTGCATCGCGCGCGACGTGGCGCAGCCTTCAGCCTGCGCCCTCCTCTGAATTTCAATCCACGCGCCCCACGCGGGGCGCGACGGCTTCCCATGGTCTGATCGCCAGCGATAACCAATTTCAATCCACGCGCCCCACGCGGGGCGCGACCTAAGCCCCGGATCCGCGCCAGGTGCTGATCCAATTTCAATCCACGCGCCCCACGCGGGGCGCGACGACCCCGACGTCTTCGAGGCGCTGAAGCAGCGCAATTTCAATCCACGCGTCCCACGCGGGGCGCGACTCCCGCAACCAAGCCAGATACTCCGGCATTGTCCATTTCAATCCACGCGCCCCACGCGGGGCGCGACGTCAGCCCCCGGTCCGGGTAAACCCCGTGCTGTGATTTCAATCCACGCGCCCCACGCGGGGCGCGACCCTGAGCCATGTCCCACTCCCACGCCCGGTTCTCATTTCAATCCACGCGCCCCACGCGGGGCGCGACGATGGAGGCCCCCGGTGTACTCGTCGTACTTGGTATTTCAATCCACGCGCCCCACGCGGGGCGCGACCCCCCCATCCCCAACCCCTTCAAAACCCTGCCCCTACAACCCACTTTCCGCGCACCTGCCCTCCCCACCCTCTCCGCCCCACACCTCCC
>Ga0194125_10009859_pt1 | contig 13156 bp, 12 predicted proteins | sample TA2KigC250mmetaG_FD_148626 | JGI IMG/M metagenome (GOLD analysis project Ga0194125, IMG submission 148626) | Freshwater microbial communities from Lake Tanganyika, Tanzania - TA2015034 Kigoma Deep Cast 250m | ecosystem: Environmental > Aquatic > Freshwater > Lake | place: Tanzania: Lake... | reverse complement strand
TGAATCTGCCGGTGATGATCTCACCGTATTGTTCTTTGGCTTCAGATTCGGTCAAACCGACCGAACCCACTTCGGGATACGTAAAGGTGCAACGTGGGATGTTGCTGTAGATAAGATTGTGGTGCAGCGCCTCCTTATCATGTAATGTTGCTTTGATCTGTTCTGCTACGAGCAACCCCTGTTTAGATGCGGTGTGAGCCAGCAGCATCTTACCGGTGACATCACCGATGGCATATACCCCATCCAAGCTGGTCTGCATCTTCTCATTGATAACGATGAATCCTTTGTTGGTCTCGGGCTTTCCGCCGATCCAATCAAGGTCACAGACCGGTTTTCTGCCCACGCTTAACAGTACTTTTTCTGTTTCAAGTTCTGATCCGTCAGATAGCATGAGACGGACTTTTCCATCGTGGATCAGGGCGGATTCGACACCAAGGGATAGATTGATCCTGATGCCGGATTTCTTCAATGCCATCATCAAGCGTTTCGATATCTCCTCATCTTCGGTGGATACAAGGCGAGGGAGGTATTCTATGATGGTCACCTGCACACCCAGGGCATTGAATATGGAGGCAAATTCACAGCCGATGACACCACCGCCGATGATCACGAGTTCTTTGGGGAGTTCATTCAACGCCAGCATCCCGGTAGAGGTCAGGATGTTAGTTTCATCGGCTTCAACACCTTGTAGTTCCTGAGGAATTGAGCCGGTGGCAATGATCACAAATTCAGCCCCGTATTGCTCTCCTCCGGCAGTGGTCAGGATAAATCCCCGGTCACCTTTCTCGACTGAGATGACAGCAGAATTGATCACCGGGATCTTGCGTTTGCGGATGAGTAATTCGATCCCGCTGACGATTTGTTCCACTACTTTGTTCTTTCTGGTCTGGATGTCCTTGAAATCAAAAACGGCAGGATGCGGTTTGATGCCATATTCAACGGCGGCGTTCATTTCATGGATCAATTCAGCGGATCTGACCAATGCCTTGGTCGGGATGCAACCCCAATTCAGGCAAACGCCACCCAGCCGTTCCTTTTCAAACAAGATCGTGGGTATCTCGTACTGATTCAACCGAATGGCTGCTTCATAGCCACCTGGTCCAGCTCCGATCACAGCTACTTTAGGTTGAGTCAATGGATCTGCGTTCATGTTTTGGATTTCCTCAATCTGCTATTTAGTATCCCCATCTCGTCCCGATACTTGGTGATGATCCGACGTGATATGTTCAGTCCGTCTTCCTTGAGCTTGTCCACCAGTTCCTGATCGCTAAAGGTCTGGCCATTGATTTCCTGATCTATGTACTTGATGATCTGGCTTTTCACTTTCTGGCGTGAAATGGACTCATAATTGTCATCAGTTCCAGCCGTTGAGGAGAAGAAGTCCTTGAGAGCATAAATGCCATAGGGTGTTTCGGCGAATTTGTGTTTGACCACCCGGGATATTGTGGATTCGCTTACTCCCATGTCCTGGGCGATTATGGAATAAGTCAGGGGAACCAAGACTCCGCTGCCGTTGTAGAAGAAACCATGCTGATGCTTGACGATAGACAGAGCCACCCGCTCCAGGGTCTTCATTCGCATATAGATTGATTTGATCAGGAATTTGGCGGAATTGATCCTTTCCCGGACAAAAGTCATCGCTTGTCGATCGAGGACATTGCGGTTGATCATCCGGCGATAATGCTGGCTGATAACAATGTTCGGAGTCACGTTGTCATTGATGACTACCTCAAAGTCATCTCCGATCTTCTTGATCGTGACATCGGGATAGATATAGGCAGAGCTGGATGAGAGGATCCGCAAGCCCGGTTTGGGATCCAGTTTTGACACCTGCTCCCGTGCACTCATAATGCACTCTTCGGATACACCGAAATATGATCCAATCTTGCTATAGCGACGGTGGATCAGATTATCGAACTGATCCCGGATCAAGCCAACAACTAACCGGTTTTCCCTCTGTTCTGCGGTCAGTTGTGCCATCAGGCACTCTGTTATGGTACGTGCCGTGATGCCCTGGGGGGTAAGAGATAACACGATACCATGGATCTCGTCACTACGCTTATTGTTTAGTCCGTATTGTTTACCCAGTTTATGAACGCTGAAGTTCGCGGGCAGAAAGCCATAGCTATCACAGTTATCAACCAGATCACAGGCGAATTCATATTCTGCATCGGGGAGGTCATAGAGATACAATTGTTGCAAATATTTGGTCTTGCCATCATCTTCATATTTAATCAGTGATTCCGCATAATCGTTATCGGTATCGCCATGCCATGCGTCGTAGGTCTGGTGAAAGTCGTTCCATTGATCCAGGATATCGGTAAGTTCCTTTGCTTCGGTCAGGGTCTGTTTTACTTCATTATCAGCGCTTATATCCTCCAATGGTTTGCTGGATTCCTGTTCGCTGAATTCCAGTACCGGATCATCCAGATCTTCATCATCCTTTTCTTCTCTGAGTTCCAGGAGAGGATTGGTCACCAGTTCTTGCTTGATATACATCTCCAGTTCCAGTATCGGCAATGACAGCATCTTCAATGACTGCAGCATTTTGGGTTTGAGGGCAAGCTCTTGCTTCTGCCGTAAACTGATGTATTGCTCAAACGAACTCATATCTATCACTCAAACAACTGATTACTCGAGAACCGTTCTCCCAGATACACCTCCCGGGCTTTCTCGTCATTGATCAAGTCCTTGGACGTACCGGAGACGATTATCTTTCCTTCATAGATAATATAGGCACGATTCACGATTTTCAAAGTTTCAACTACATTGTGGTCAGTGATCATCACCCCGATGTTCTTATCTCGCAATCTGCCAACGATATCTTGAATATCGGCGACAGCAATGGGATCGACGCCGGCAAAGGGCTCATCCATAAACAGAAAGGTGGGATTGGTAACCAGTGCACGGGTGATTTCCAGCTTTCTCCGTTCCCCACCGGACAGAGTATATGCCTTTTGTTTTGCAAGGTGGGTCAAGCCAAGTTCCTCCAGCGAGGATTGGAGTCGTTTCCGCTGTTCAGCTCTCGGTAATCCGAGGGTTTGCATGATCGCCATGATATTCTGCTCCACGGTCAGTTTAGCAAATATGGAGGGCGCTTGAGCCAGATATCCTATTCCCAGCCGGGCGCGCTTGAACATCGGTTTGTGGGTTATATCAATATCGTCAAAGCGGACTTTTCCCTGATTGGGTTTCGCCAGACCGATGATCATATAAAAAGTAGTTGTCTTTCCTGCTCCATTTGGTCCGAGGATACCCACAACTTCCCCCTGATGGATATCGAGACAGAGGTCATTCACGACTTTCCGTTTGCCGTATATCTTGATCAGGTGTTCTGCTCTGATTTTATGATTAGCCATCATCTACAAAGTAGTCGGGCAGTGGCTTTTGTCAAGACTTGTTCTTAAAAACATATTTACCTCTGATGTTCCGTTTCATTTCCATCCGGTCCAGCTTGTTATCTTCATTGAAGTTGGCTTCCAGATACTCTCCACTGGCGGTGTTGATAAAGAAATCCTGCCGCGGTTTGGGAGATTGCAGATAATAATAGGTCACCATCTCCTCAGCTACAAAATGCCGGATATTATCGCCGTTAAAGGTAATTCTAACATAACTCGCCTTAACCCAGTTATCCTGGGCACCATGCTGCTCTTCAGCGAACCAGACAGAGCATGAATCCACCAGTTCGGCGCGTTGCAGTTTGCGCTCGCTCAGATAGAGATAAAACTCAGTGGCTTCGGCGGTTGAATAGTCGGAAAAGAACTTGGGATTACCGGTAAACACCGCTTTTTCCGCTTTCAGAAAATAGATCAGAAAGTCGCTCTGGGCACGATAGTCATTGGAGTTGGTTTGTACATCGAAGGTAGCGATCAGCTTGCGGTCAGATTCAAAATACTCCATCCTGCCAGCTCTGATATATAGTGTATCCGGAGTGCCTCCATACACGACCGGATCCTCCACCATATAGGCATAGCCCGCTTTTCTATCCCAGAAAGCATAACCACAGGAGGCATAGGCATTTTCCAGTTTATCATACGCCTTCACTTTCTGCCAGGTGGTCAGGCGGTCTTGTTTCTTGTCATAAAGGGCATTATCGCAGGAGAACCACCGATATGTCCCGTCGGGTTTACTTTCAGTGATCAAAACACTCCCGCCCAGGCGCAGTTGTTCGGTGACCCGGTAGTATGCCACACTATCGGCGACCAGGGTCAGTGTATCAGTAGAGATGCGAACATTATCGTACAATCGTGCGATCTTCTGTTTTTCCCAGATAATGGCACGCTGGCTTCTAAATTCGACCTTCCCATAGAAGAAATGCACGTTGCCGTTCAGTTGCAGAATCTGTTCATTTTGCACCGTGTTCAGATTTAAACGGTCGGAGTGAATGAGACGGAAGGATTCGCCGGCAGTGTCTGCCAGGAGCAGGTTTGCCAGTAACAGCAGGAAAAAAGACAAGATGCTACCAGTTAAATTCCTTCTCATTTATCCTTCCATCGGCAGAAACGGTGTTCATTTCGGCAAAGGATACTTTGATATCGGTGCGGAAATTGTTTCCGCGCAGGACATCATCTCCCCTGATCAAAGTAACATTCTGCGGAGCAAAGATCTCATCCACATTCCTGTCCCAAACGAGCAGTGGAGCTGCCACCCTTCCATTGGCAGAATTCAAGATCACATTTCCATTGGCGATCACAACGTTTCGGGCTTCATCCACCGTGATCGTATCCCCTTTAACGGTGGAATTGAGACGTCCCAAGTCATCGAAATCCTGGAGGATCACGCCATACGCCTTGATCAACCTCCGGTCATAAAAACGCTCGATCTTTTTGGCGTCCAGGGTGTAATCGATACGGTCTCCATTGTATTCTGTGATCGTAATGTCATAGCTGGTTTCATCCGGAATACCCTGATTCATCGCCGGGGTGTCTTGATTGAGGCGTTCGCTGTTGCAGGAGATCAGCACCAGGACCATAGCGCCAAAGATCAAGCTATTTGGAAATCGTCGCAAGATAAGCCTCGATCGTTCTATCAAAGATCCTTTTTTTCTGAAGGATCAATTCAATATAATCACGCACTGCACCTTTCCCGCCTTTCCTTTCGGACACCCAGTCAGCAATTTCCCGGATCCTTTGAGGGGCATCTGCCGGACAGGCGGATATGGCAGCCTTTGCCATCGATGGTATATCATTCCAGTCATCGCCCATATATGCCACATCCCTCCACTTCATTTCCAATTGACTGAGTAACTGATCAATGACCACCAATTTATTGGGAACGCCCTGGAACAGGTGCTGAATGTGCAATTCCTCACAGCGGCGGGCAAGGGCGATGGACTTCCTGCCCGTAATCACCACCGGTATAAGTCCCGCTTGGATCAGGAGATAGATTCCCATCCCGTCCTGCGCGCAGAACCTTTTTACATCGTTATACTCTCCGCTCAAAATGATGCTGCCATCGGTCAGGACACCATCACAATCGAACACCACCACTTTGATGGCGTCCCAATCCACATGTGCTTTGCCGATCTTACGAGTCAATTTATTCATATTCTTGTTTCACCGCTGCTTTGATCTTCATACAGGTCTCTATAATCTGGTTGATCTGGGTCAAAGGCACCATACTGGCAGAATCGCTCAATGCATCCATGGGTTGGGGATGGGTCTCGATAAACAATCCGTCCACCATATTGGTCGCCATGGCAGCGCTTGCCATCATCAGTGCATATTCCGGAGCCCCGCCCGATACCCTATGTAACGATGGCTTCTGCAGGCTGTGCGTAACGTCATAAACTACTGGATAGTGCGAGGATTTGAGAATGCCGAAACCCCGAAAATCAACCACCAGATCATGGTAACCAAAAGTGGTGCCGCGTTCAGTGAGGATAAGCCGGTGGTTATTTACCGCAGTCGCTTTTTCGATCGCCGGCAGCATGTCCTCCGCGGCCATAAATTGACCCTTCTTGATATTGACGATCTTTCCCGTTTCGGCAGCAGCATGAATGAGCTCCGTCTGCCGGCACAGGAACGCCGGGATCTGGATCACATCCACCACCTCGGCAACGGCAGCCACCTCCACGGATTCATGCACATCGGTCAGCAGCGGCAGGCCGAACCGGTCTTTTATCCTGCTCAGTGCGCTGAGACCCTCGTCCAGACCCGGACCGCGGTAGGATGTTTCGGCGGTGCGGTTCGCCTTTTTGTATGATGCTTTGAATACCACGTTCAGGTGATATTGTTGTCCCAGAAGTGACAGGTGTTCAGCGATGCGATTCATGGTGTCATTGTCCTCTACCACACAGGGTCCGGCAATGAGGAAGAAGGGTATAGTATGCAGGAGTTGTTGATACAAGTCCATCATTACCTCTCAATCAGGGCGTTACACCAGCTCGGTGACGGTTCGTAAGTTCTGTTTACTTCAGTTCCTTGATCTCTTCCCAAGTAAACTCAATATCAGTCCGGCCAAAATGGCCATAAGCAGCGGTATCCAGGTACACTGGTTTTCTGAGGTCAAGATATTCGATTATTCCCAAAACTGTCAAGTTAAAATTACGTCTGATCAATTCCTCGATCGAGCGCTCGGACATCTTGCCGGAGCCAAAGGTATCCACCATCAATGATACCGGTTCGGCTTCACCGATGACGAAGCTGAACTGTAGCAAGCACTCATCCGCCAAACCGGAGGCAACGACGCTTTTGGCGATATGCCTTGCCACATAGGCTGCGCTACGGTCAACCTTGGTGGCGTCCTTTCCGGAGAACGCGCCACCACCATGCTGTGCCCAGCCGCCATAGGTGTCCACAATTATCTTACGTCCGGTGAGTCCGGTATCCGATGCCGGTCCGCCATCTTCCCACATTCCCAGAGGATTGATCTTGATACTGCATTGATTGGTCGTAAAGTGGTGTCTGCTTTCCGATTCGATCTCCTCAATGGCTGGCTGGATCACCAGGTCATTGATCTGTCGCTTCAGTTCAATAAAATCCGAGTTACCAAGTGGTTGATGATGAGTGGAAAGCACTACGGTCTGAAGATCCACCGGCTGGCGATCGACAAAACGAAAGCTCACCTGTGACTTGGCATCGGGTAATAATGCTGAGATCACACCCGCTTTACGGACTTGTGCCAGATTCAGCAATATCTTGTGAGACAAGATGATGGGGATTGGCATCAGATGCTTGGTCTGATTACAGGCATAACCAAACATCAGCCCCTGATCACCGGCGCCCGTATTCGCTTCCAGTGCTTTCTCCTGCTGGTGCAGATAATTGTTAATCTTGCAGTTGTAATCGAATCCCTGGTTCGGATGCACATAGCCAATGCGCATGATCACATCCCGGGCAATTGTCTCCACATCCACCTGAACGCGGGAACTGATTTCTCCCGCTAAAACCAGAGTATCCTGCGTTGCCAGGGTCTCACATGCCACCCGGGAATACTTGTCTGCTCTGAGAAAAGCATCCAGTATAGCATCCGACACCTGATCGCAAACCTTGTCCGGATGACCTTCCGAAACCGATTCGGAAGTAAAGACAAAGCTGCCCTCCAGTTGACTTTCCTTTTCGTGCAATGCTGTCATAATCAATCTCCTAATGTTAAAAAAATACAGCCGACGCTGAAAGCCGGCTGAGGGAAATATCCGCGCTTTAGCACATTTGTTTGCGGAGCAAAGAGCAAATCACCGCTTTCTCTATATTACTGAGCAGGTTTGAAAATCCAGCTCAGATCAGGACTGGTACATCTGCAGGGATTCGAACCCTGGACCCACTGATTAAGAGTCAGTTGCTCTACCAACTGAGCTACAGATGCATATTTGACCCCATCTTTTTCTCCCGCTCCTTGATGTCAAGTATAAACGCTTCTTTTCATTCAGCCCAGACAGGGGATCAGGCTCGGAGGGTTGCGAAAACACACGGCTTCATCGCTGTTGAGCTCAATGCCGTTACCATGACCAGGCAGGTGAGATGGGAGATCAGAATGCCGGGCAGGGGTTAGAAACCGCTGATATCTCCATAATATGTCACATAGGTTAGAATTGCTTCATAAAGCTCATCAGGGGTATATTCTGAGCATTTCTTTTGATCGAATTTGTCTACGATCTCCAATTGGGGTATGGAGACCAGGTAGATTATCTCGTCATCATGCCAGAATCCGCCAAAATGTTGAATGGAGTTGACCTGGGATCTACGGGAAGAATCGGAGGAATCGTCCCAATCTGCCCATGTGTAAAAGAAGAGCCAGGAGGTCCAGTCAACAAAATTCACCGCTTCCCCTTCTGTCGCCCAGATTCGTTTTGCCACCCAGCCTGTCTTATTGTGTAATCTGTCTATGCCTCCGTTCTCGGACCCTTTAGACAGTGCATCGTCATAGAGATCGGCACTTAGCGCTGAACCGCTGAATATAAGTGCCTATAACAAAATGACTTTTCATAACTCCTTCCCTAATATCTTTCAGTTTTTCTAATGGCATGCTGTATTTCGTATGCTGATCAATTCAGCCAGAATACTGACGGCAATTTCATAGGGTGTATGAGAATTTATCGGTAGCCCAATTGGGGCGTGGACCCGAGCCAAATCCTCATCAGAATAGCCCTGGGTTCCGAGTTCCGTAAGGATTTGCGGCACTTTGGACCGGCTGCCGATCATGCCTATGTACTTTGATCTGCGTCTCAGGCAATACTGCAATACTTGTTTATCGTGGATATGTCCGTGGGTCATGATAACGATGTAGGCATTGTCATTGAATTCAATGTGCTTAACCAGATCGGTATAGTTACTATGGCAGATCCGGTCAGCGGATCTGAGAGCTTGATGTTCCAGAAGTTCCTTGCGGTTATCGATCATTACCACATAGAAATCACACAGTTTTGCCAGGTGAGCCAGAGCTCTGCCACAATGTCCAGCACCGATGATATACAAGTGGTTTTTACGGAATAGCGGTTCGATGAATACCGAGACCTTGCCACCACAGATCATATTGGTATCGATCTCGGAATTGCTTGGGGCGCTTTGGGAAAGCGCCACTTTGATGGGATTTAGGTCAATATCCACTTTGCTGCCTGAATTATCCAACCGGAAATGCAGCATCTGTGCCTCGACGGGCTGATTTGACCGGACATAATTGATCACCACGTATTCCAATTCCCCTCCGCCCAGATTGCCGAATTCTTTATCCTGAGCGGGGATCAGCATTTTCATCCCGGGTTTGGCAGGGGTGGAACCAGTCACTCCGATAATGGTCACCTGCCAGAGGGCAAGACCTTGTGACATCAGTTCCTTGAGCCGTTCATAGTAGGTATGGGCATCTTTCATTATTTACTCCATTATCCCATCAGGACTTGCCATATATGATCCTGTAACATGCCACAGCCATTGCAACACCGACATTGAGTGAATTCTTCCAACCCGATACGGGGACGGAGATGACCTCATCCACCATTGACAATACCTCCGGATCGATCCCCAGCGCTTCATTTCCCAAAACCAAAGCCAGCGGAACCTCGAATGAAGTGTCAAAGACAGTTGCGGAACGTTCCGTGGTCTCCAGAGCGTACGAGCGATACCCTTGCTGCCGGAGAGCATGCAATGCCTCCGCTGTTGTCGTGCAATAAGTCCACTGGACCAGATCACAGGTATTCATTGCCGTTTTGTTCATATTGGGATGATCAGGCGTAGGCGTAATCCCACAAAGAATGATCCTCCCCAGAGCTAAGCACTCCGCAGTCCGGAAGATGGATCCGACATTAAAAACGGAGCGCAGATTATCCAGGACAAGAGTCATGCCTTGGGCGCGGGATCGGAGATCCGGATCGGTCTGCCTCTTTCCGTTACCAATTCTGATGGTCATCTGATCATCTTTCTGCAGCGATAAGTGCCGATCGATGTATGGTTTTAATGCAGTTAACAGAGCATGAACATTATCGGCTTGATTGATATCATCGCAGATAACCTCGAGTTCAGGAGCAAGCGGAGAACGGAGGAGAGAGCGATAGTGATTCAGCTTCCGTTTCAAATCGGAAATCCTGTCGGGATCACCGATGCATCCATCCATCTCGGTAATGATGCCACGGATGATCCTGATCTGGTGTTCAAAATCAAAGGCGCCAAATTTGTTCCCGGAATAGTCAAACTGTCTCATCTGCAGAAGTATTCCTTGATCAGATAAGCCGCGCCGAGCAGATCCTGAACCACGAAGTCCGGCTTGATGTCCCAGTCCGGCATCTCTTCATAGAACTCTTTTTTCCCATTGCCGGTCAGCAGCAGAATGGTTCTGAGTCCCGCATTTTTGCCAAAAGCGATATCGGTATAGCGATCACCGATCATCCACGACTGCTCTGGTCGAAAACTATACCGGCGACGGGCTTTTTGGTAAAGTCCGATACCGGGTTTACGGTCTTCGTGATCGATGTTGTATGGTTCGATGATGCCGGTCTTGAAATAGGGCGAATAAAAGACGGCATCGATATCTGCTCCTTCGCCTCTGATCAATTCCAGCATTCTGGCATGCACCCGTTCCAGTTGCTCAGGCGTAAAATAGCCTCTGGCAATCCCACTTTGATTGGTGACGATAAACAGGTAGAATCCGCATTCCCGCAGGAGTCGTAGTGCTTCACCGGTATAGTGATAGAGCGAATATCCCTCAGGATGGTCGATATAGCCATATTCATCCGGTGAGATCGTCCCATCCCGGTCCAGAAATATTGACCGCTGAGGTTTAGTAGCGTTTACTGTCACGGGTCTGGAACCTCAGCGCATCCGGTAACACCAGATTAAAGAAAGCGATCCGGTATTCCCAGAATTCATTGCGGCGGGAATATGAGATATCGAGCCGCCAGCCGTGCAGTTGGCGTGATATATTATAGGATTGCGTGATCATCTCCCCTTGTTTCAGATCGAAGGTGTTGGAGTAACCCAGCGTCCAGTTGGTCGTCAGTTTCAGATTGGCATTCATCCTCAGGTTACTGCTGCGTGAACGGAAGATATCCTTTTCCGCATAAAGGTCATGCGCCAGCGCCAGTGACCAGTTCTCTGTCTTGGTCTGAGTGGCGGAGATCATATCAGCCCTCGCCTGCAGGGTATCCGGTGGGAGATAGTTATTGAACAGCGTGTTCTTCTCCCGGGGGAAATACTCCGTATAGGGAGCGTTGCCCCCAAAGGAAACGCGCTGGGAGAAATAGAGGTTACGCAGGTGCAGATCATTACCCCGCACCCGATATGGATCCTGAGCTGCACCGGCAGTGGCGCTGTAGTCAAAGCGGACACCCTGGTATTGATAAGCCCCGGGTCGGAAGTAAGCGGAATGGGAGATCGTGCCAAATTGCCGCTTGTCTTTCAATAAATCGGCATTGACGCTGGAACGGATTCCGATGATATCATCCAGGCGGCGTTGCCGGTCGGCAGATTGCCCGGTGAGTTTTACCTGCCATTTTTGATCCAGTGACAGTGTCAGATTAACCGATTCCTTACCGCTGGCGACGCTGATACCGCCAAAGCTGAAGAAACGGGAATTGTCCCGCAAGTCAGGAGACCAGCGTAATGAAGCGGATGGAGTAAGAATATGACGTACCGAAGCGACTGGAGCAGAACGGAAATTCCGGATGCCATAGAGATTGAAGCTCATCCCGGCGGTCATGCCATAATCACTGCCTCTCACCCAATTGTTACCGTCGCGATCACGGTCAAACCACGCTTCATTGTACGAAACACTCTGTGACAGATTGAGCCATCCCCGGTATTTATAGCGATAAGACAGACCCAGCTCATTTCTGATCCCGGCATGATGTTCATTAAGATAGGTCACTCCGGTCGTATCAGCCGGATCAAGGGTATTATCCCAGAAAATATCGGTGAAACTGCGGTCTGGATCACGGATATCTCCGGTATGAGCCAGACGAACCGAGTAATTATAGGTAAAATTACTCCACCAGGCATCGGTGGCTCTGTCGCTGTCCACTTTGAACAATTCATACCCGGGACGCGTGGGCAGAGAGAACGATGCCGACGGAAGAGTAACGACGGCGCGGTCATTCACCAGATCCTGAGTGTAATTGGCACCGGCGCTGAAGTAAGAGCTCATGAGCGGTTTCCGGTAGGAGATGGAGGAAGTGAGTTGCTGTGCCAAGCTTTCATCGATGGTATCACTGCCCTGCCAGATCCGCTTGTTACTGATAAAATCGAGATTGACATCAAACGAGGCTCGCTCGGGCAGTTCGTGATGATGATTGCCTCTCAAAGACCAGTCATAGTAGGTGGTACCTCCGCTGATCCCTTTTTGGTAGGCGGCATTGAGGTTGCCGTTGAATTCGTAACGCTTGACATAAGCGGTCTGCAAGCGCGTTTTCCAGCCCGTTTTCTCCATCAGATCCATGGCCAGAATGAGGTCGGCGAATTCGTTATAAGGATAGTACCAGGCGATATTGCGCACGAATTTCCCATCCACGTTGTTGTATCCCGGCTCGGGAAGCAGGAGACCGGCTTGCCGTCCCCGCTTGATGGAAAAGGTCACAAAGGGAAAATAGAATACCGGAAACTCATTGACATAGACGATCACCGGTTTGCCCACCACCTTGTCATTACGATAGATGCGCATTCTTCCCGACCAAAACCAGAAGTGTGGCTCCAGATCGTCACAGGTGGTAAATCTACCGCCATCCACATCATAGATATCAGTATCCACCTTTCTGATCTCATCGCCAAAATAGTATCCCTTTTCGATCAGGCTGGAGCCATCGGTCATCATACCGGTCTGGCTGCGGATGTCAAACCGAACGTCCCTGCCGATCAGGATTTGATCCCCATCGATCATCACTGTCGGTCCATAACTGAACGCGCGGTCGCGTTGCAGATCGATCCGCAGGGAATCGGAATCGATCGTAGATGACTGATACTGCACTTTGGTATTGCCCTGAAGATGGATCTGTTCCGCCGCATAATCAAACCGGATGTAATCCGCCTGATAAAACAACGAATCCTGCTGAGTTGGAATGGCAAGCGAATCGGCAACGACTGACAGCGAATCCCCACCTGTGCCATTGGGCGCAGGTGTCTGGCTTTCCAGACGCCGCAGGCCTGATAAAGCGAGAAAAACCAAAGCACATATCACTATGTACCGCTGTAGGGTGTGATCCGTGTATCGCATAATCAATATCGTTACACTCTGA
>Ga0194125_10009858_pt1 | contig 13157 bp, 7 predicted proteins | sample TA2KigC250mmetaG_FD_148626 | JGI IMG/M metagenome (GOLD analysis project Ga0194125, IMG submission 148626) | Freshwater microbial communities from Lake Tanganyika, Tanzania - TA2015034 Kigoma Deep Cast 250m | ecosystem: Environmental > Aquatic > Freshwater > Lake | place: Tanzania: Lake... | reverse complement strand
GTCTGGAGGAAGAAGGTGGGCCTCGTGGATAACCGTCTTGGCTTCGGAGAGATACTGTGAATAAAATTTGATATGGCGGGAAATGAAATATTTTAATTTTGAAAAGCAGTCTTCGACCTTTTTAAGTTCCTCCTCCAGGCCTCTCAGAAGAAGATCCATGAAATTGGCTGAAATGAAAAAGAGGATTTCATTTTTGCTTGAAAAATAGTGATAGATTCCTCCCTTACTCAGTTGAGCCGCATTTGAAATATCATCCATGCTCGTCTCAAGATAGCCCTTTTCATTAAAGAGCTTGGCCGCTGACTTAGCGATTTTTTGCATCTTATCTATTTCTTTATTGCTTAAATCAACCCAATCTTTTTCCATAATATTATCAATAAATTATATGAATATAAAAACCGACCATTTGGATTAAATCCGACTGGTCGGTCGAATATTAACTGAATGAAAAAGAGTTGTCAAGAGAAAAATACTGGATGTGAAAAAAAACTGGATGTGCGTAAAAGCCGATGATGGCGTGTGGAGGTAGATTTTTTATCCGAAGCGGTATTGGACCCCGAATTCACTGCGGGGATATTTCCATTTGACGGATCCGTAGATGCAGGCGATCATGCAGGTGCCACATTCGAGGCAACCAGCAAATTCGACCACCATTTCTCCCTTTTCATTCAGGGAATAGAGGTTTGCCGGGCAGGCATAGATGCAGAACCGCTCCTTGCAGGTATGACAGATGCTCTGATCGAGAAGAATATGGGTCTCTTTATCATTTTTAAAGGCATCTACTGCTAACTTTTCGGTAATTTTCATTGAGGGTCTCTCCATAAATCCGAAATCCGAATGTCGAAATCCCCCGATAGAATCGGGACAGGCGAAACAATGACCAAAATTCTAATTTCAAAATTACAAACTTTATAACACTTAAGCGGTTTGAAAAACTTTTTAAAATCCCTCCCCACCTCCCTTTGCTAAAGGGAGGAGATAAGGGTTTCCCCCTTTGGCAAAGGGGGATTAAGGGGGATTTTATGATAATTCTTTTTGTCTATTCACTCATCAAACTCATCTTTTCAAAAAGCTAAATTGATACCAAACTTTTTTGTTTGAAAAATTGGTGTTTTGAACATTTGTGTTTGTTTCGAATTTCGTGCTTCGATATTCGAATTTCCCCACATGGGGCTATATTTTCCTAAACTGCCACCAGTCTTTCAGTGTTTCCAAATTAAAAAATTCCTTCTTCAACTCAGCCATTTTTGTTTTATAGATTCCCTCCTTGGGTTTTTCATCCACCCACATCACCTTTTCAAAGAGGTCGGAAATGACCTGGGGATACTTTGTAAAAAGCCTATCGTTCTCCAGGACTGCAAGCGTGTTTTGAAAAGTATTCATCTCCTTCAGGATAAAACTGTCGTTGAGAAGTTTCTCATATTCGGCAAGAGAGGAGGCTGAAAAGTCTTTTCTCTCCTTTGCTCCCATGATGGTGCGTGCAGCTAAAACGCCTGAAACCATGGCATACTCCATCCCCCTGACTGTGGCCAGCATATTGAGACCGAGGCCGGCGGCATCGCCTACCACAAGCATCCCATCCGTATAGAGTTTGGGCATATTATGAATTCCCCCCTCGGTGATGAGATGGGCAGAATATTCGACCACCTCTCCTCCCTTGACCAAATTTTTAATCTCAGGCCTCTCTTTGAATTGATCCAGGAGTCTGTAAACCTCCTCACGGGGTTCTTTCCGATTGAGAGAATGGAGACCAACGACCAAGCCTAAAGAGAGGCTATCCTGATTCGTATAGAGAAAGCCGCCTCCCATTATTCCCTGGGTAAGGGCGCCGAAAAAAAGCTGAGCGGCTCCTTCATTTTCTCCTAATCGAAAACGGTCTTCGATGATCTTTGCATCAAGCCGGATCACTTCCTTGAATCCCAGGGCAAAGTGCTGGGGCTGGAAAGGTTTTCGAAGTCCGGCTTTCTCTGTCAGGAATGAGAGGATTCCATCCGCCGCCACTACACAGTCCGCCCCGATCTCTTCGTCCCCGGATTTCACTCCAATGATCTTCCCATTCTCTCTGATAAGGTCATCCACTGCCTTCTGGGGAATGACAAAACCCCCCTTTTCCATAATGAGGTCAGCGAACCAGCGATCGAACTTTGCCCTGAGAATGGTATAACTCGGGTAGGGTTCCTGGTTAAACCGGTCACTGTAAAGTTCGAAGGTAGTGGAGTTGGTCTTCCCCATGGCCGTAAAAATCTCTTTGACCACGTGCCTTTCCAGGGGCGCTTCTTTCCAGATGTCGGGAAGATAAGGAAGAATGGGCCGAAGATAAATCCTTCCCCCAGTCACATTCTTGCTTCCCGAGAAGTCGCCCCGCTCCAACACGAGGACAGTCATTCCCGAATCAGCCAATTCATAGGCGCAGGAAAGGCCCGCCAATCCTCCCCCAACAATGATCACATCCACTTTTTCCATGACTCATTCACCGTTACTTGCAAGATTATCAATATTATTACTAAACTAACTGAAGATAATTATCAAACGAGATTTAACCAATCTACTTTCTCCGCATTTCCAAGCCAAGTTCCTTTTGCATTTTCTGAAAATGCCTTTTAGAGAGCCACATTCCGAATGAAGGGGATAATCGGTTAATCCACCAGAAGACCCTCCACCATGCGGGCACTATAATGATCGCCTTATTTTTTGCTATGGATTTAAGGACCTTTACTGCAAATAGATTCGGGGATATCGGTTTGAGTTTTTCCCAGAGGCGGTCCATTTTTTCCTGAGGAATATCCACAAGCATTTTGCCATACCTTCCGCCTCCAACTAAAATAGGGGTGCGAACAGCACCTGGGCATATGACGCTGACCCGAACTCCCTTTGGTTCGGCCTCAGCTCGTAGTGATGTCGAAAGACCCACAACAGCATGCTTTGTCGTAGTATAGGCCACACTTCCTGGACCTGGCATACATCCAGCCATGGAGGCCGTATTGACGATATGCCCAAATCCCTGGGTAATCATGACTTTGTAGGCTGCCTGAATTCCATTGACCACGCCGCGGAGATTAACATTTATGATCTGGTTCCAATCTTCGATATTATAAAGATCAGCGGTACCAACAATGACAATACCAGCATTGTTAAAAATATAGTCTAACCGACCAGTCCTTCTAACGGTTTCTTGAACCAATCGTTCCATCGCTGGGAAGTCGGTCACATCTATTTCAACTGCTGTTGCTTTACCACCGGAACAGCGAATTTCCGAGGCAACTTTTTCAGCTAATTCGATCTGACGATCGACCAAAATCACCTCACAGCCACATATTGCCAATTCCTCGCCTAAGGCCCGACCAATTCCTGAAGCTCCTCCTGTCACAATGGTAGTGGCTTTATCAAAAATACGAATTCCTTGATTTGATTGCATGGTGTCCTCTAAAATCGACAGAATGTAAATGGTTGTTGTTTAACTGTTGACTGAAAAATTCAGTCAAATAGTGTGGTCTTTTTTTGAGCTTGAACCTTTCTGCTCTCAATATATTTATGACTTGCTTACCCGATGGAACAAATAGCTCAATAACTAGATCATGGCCAACTTTTTTAGGGATAAGCTCTCCCTTATTTTATGAAATGTGTGATGTTATCCTAGTCATACACAAAATCAACATTCGTCTTTTGTCGGTGCATCTTGAATTTTACGACACGGCCTCCAAATTTCTCCGGGACTTGGTGTTTCCAACTCTACTGGATAGGTGAATGTCGCCAGCTCACTTCTCTCAAAAGAGAGACCATATGCTACAGATAGTCGACGCATCCACCGGGTTTTTCCCATTTCAAGTTCGAGATCACTAGGAACTGGCATCCCAAGCACATCTGGTGAAATTACTCGACGAAACAGCCCCCCTGAAAATGGATGCATAACAGCAGTTTTGTAAGGGTGCTCACAATGCCCGCCCCCGCCAAAAATTACCCGAATCTGATCTAACTGGTTTTTCACTATTAGTTTCTGCTTAGCCCAAGCAAGTGTTTGCTCGGTGCCTCGCATCAGCTCACGATGGATTGCGTTTCTTGCTTCTATCAATGGAAACTCCATTCCACCACTTTCCTTCTTCTGCCTCCAGGCCTCCAGGGTTTCCCAGTCCGTTCTCCTGTAGACCAAAGCAGCACGCCTTTCAATGGAACTGGATCCTAGTGGCAAGACATTTCCATGAAGATAAGTGAGGTGTTCACAATTATCGTCTCTCAAAAAAATAAAAACACTCTGATCTACGGTCCCAGCCCCAGTATCTGAAAACAGGTAAATTCCAGGACTTGAAACGCGGGAGCGAACAAAACCCTGTACATTGGCACTAGTTTCGGGATAGATAAAGCAAGCATCCTTAATTGTGGGATTTTCTTTCTCACTAATCGTGTTCAACAACTTTTCGACCTCTGCAACATCGACAACCGGATGCCCTTTGAGTTTGTCTGCAAGAACCCATGCCTCAATTAGAATTTGGTTATAAAGTTGATTTACTTTCGGGCGTTCGGCATCGGCCACAGGAACGGCAAGATTCACGGCAATATAGTCATCCGTCCGTGTGCCGAAGTTCGGGAATTGCTGTCGCACTTGCTCACGGACCTCACCAAAGGAACCCGCGAGGAAATATACAGCACAGAAATGCACTAATTTTGCCAAATGCCGTACATCGGATTGACCAAGGACGTTCCGATAAGGGTCAAGCACAGAATCACTCCATTGGCATAGCGCAACTTTTTCAAGAGCACGCTTCAAATGATACAGTCCATTCATATGATAGTCGCAACCAATGTTCTCAACGTGACTAAGCTTCCCATCCTTAAACAATAGTGCACTTGAGATCAGAAAAGGATGCTCCATATATTCAGATCCAGCGGGCAGGTAAATCCAAGCCTTGTTGGTAATTACGTCTCGGTAAATGCACTTAGAATAGGCTGTCCCAAAGTCAAAACCAATCTGTATGAAATACGGCTCTCGGTCTATGCTGGTTTTTCGTTCGACTCCAACCTGTGGCCCTGAAGCTGGTCTTGCTTTTGGAGCAGGAGAAGGGACAAATATATACTCCTTTCGTTCCTTTCCAAAAAGCTTTTCCTTTAGCCTCCGAATAAAACCCTTTAAAGTACTCATAGATTTTTCATTTTTTCTGCGCTTCAGGCGTCTGAATCACCCGAAAAACACCCGCAGCCACGGGCGATTGCTCCATATCAACCTTAGATTTTTCGTTAAGTTCCCGAAGTCGCTGTCCCTTATTGTCTATCGCTGTTCGAAGCTGCCCCTCAGTGGCGCGGATGACTCGTGGATCGCGGCCCGCCTGCTTCAAAGTTTCTATCCGCTGCTCGTGCTGTGCAATGCGCCGGTCGAAGATGGCTTGGACGCGCTGCGTCTTAATTTGGTAAATAGTATCGTTCTCCGCCTGAAATTCCTCCACTGCTGACGAGAATCGTCCTGCCATCGCCTCCTCTAACATATCATGGGCATAAAACAATGCTTCTCGGTCGCAATCCACGTAGTCCCAATCCCCTCCGTTGCGAAGCAGATGCTTTAGAAAAGCCTCAGATTCATCTGGGTGATAGTTCAAATCATCCACCAGCGAGCGAACTCCAAAAGCAAGTCTTTCCCTTGCATAAAGGCCATTCAATTTCCAACGTTCGATCTTGTAACAGTAATCACCAGGCTTTAAATCGGGATGGTTGATCCTTACTGCTGAAATATTAAAAAAACTATGTGCCCGATCGCGGTTAACCTTTGTAATCCAGCGAATTAACGGGGAGAGATGGTTAATGAAATAGATGCTAGACCGTTGGTTTAGGGTGAGATGTTGCATAACCTCTCGGCGGAAGGTAATGCTGAACTCGCGTTGTCGGAGTGGTCGTGCGCTCAAGGATCGGTCTCCGCCCATGAAGTCACCAAGCGATGAGCGGGCTTCTTGGCTTAGCCGAATCCGGAGGCAACCTTCAAAGGGGGTATTGTGATTGACTTCACAGCCCTGAAATTCTCGCTCGAAGAAATCGGTTAGGTAGTCCTCTAATTCCTCCGGCTGGAGATATCGCCCTTTCTCCCGATCCTCCTCGATCTTACGCTGAACGTAATCAGAAAAGGCAACAAGCGCATCCTCTGACTCTTCAAGCGCTTGAATCTGTATCAACCGGGTCTGAATCACGCGCTCAGTTTGCTCCATTAGCTGTAATTCTTCCTCTTGTGTTAACTCCTTGCTTAAAAGTTCCACTGTCAGTTGTTGAACCTCTCGGCCGATTACGGCTTCAAGGTCTCCGAGACTGTTAGCGAACCTTTCAATCTTGGAATGCAGCCGGTCATAGAGCCGTTCTTCAATGGTATCCCTGACTTTAAAGTTGACAACTGAGATACGTTTTGCCTGCTGTCCGACCCGATCGATTCGTCCAATTCGCTGCTCGACTCGCATGGGGTTCCAAGGCATATCATAATTTACGAGGACCCGGCAGAACTGTAGATCGATACCTTCGCTCCCTACCTCCGACGAAAGCAAAACGCGAGGTCCCCGCACATCCTTAAAGCGCTCTATTTCCTCCCATCGCTGCTCGTTTGGCACGCCACCGTGGATTACGGTCACGTTTACTTTGTCCGCCATTAACCGGCGCCTTAGATAACTAAGTGTGGGGCGGTAGTATGCGAAGATGATAGCCTTCTCCTCCGGCACTACTTCCTCAAGCAGCCGTTGCAACTGGGAATACTTGCTATCGTTCTTCTCGAAGTCATATGCAAGAAGCCGACCAATTTCAGAAATACCAAGTTCTTCGCCTAGCTCCTCATCAAAAAGGTCATCAAAAACCTCTTCGCCCATAGCTTCATTAAAAAGTTCCTGGACATCCCCAAACCGTCCATCTCGGACCTCTTGTGCCAGAACCGGTAGGCAACTCGCAGCTCGCAATTGCAGGCCCATTACTTGGAAAACGTGAAATGGTCTGCTATCTTGGCGACATCTTCGTCGGACGATCCCAAGAATTGCTTTATAAAGGGACATCTCTTCGGAAGTATACTCGACACCCAGGACCATTGGGTCCCGTCGAGGTCGGTTTTCTTTTACTTGGACTCGTCGGGTCCGGTTCACATAACTTCCCAAAAGATTCAGCTTCTCAGATAAGTCCTGGCATCTTGAAAGTTGTGCTTTATCATCTGGATTGAGGTGCTCCAGTGTTTCAAGAAAATGTTTGAACAGAGGCGATTGACTGATAAATCGGCTTCTCCCCATTCCTTGAATGGCCTGTTCCAGTAGCCTCATATCCACAGGGGTACGCGCCAAAGCATTCCCTGCTTGAACCGCTGGACGGTTTGCGTCAAGTAATTCTTCGAACATACCCTGTGTCTCGAAAAAACTCTCGTCAATAAGTCGGAGCAAGCTATGGAGATCAATATTACTATTGTTTACCGGTGTAGCGGACACACAGAGTACTGAGCCGGCGCAGGTGGAGAGGCTTTCACCAAGGTGAAATGTCGTTGTTGCCGGATTCCTCATGTAGTGAGCCTCATCAAAAATGACCATATCAAAGGGATCGTAGCCCAACGACCAGTTACGCAACTCACGCAAGAGGGCCGTTTTTTCAGAACCGCCTACATCCTCTTCTGGATGCTCCTTTAGTAAACGTAACTCAGATTTTGGAGGGCGAAGTCCTGTATAGGTGGCTATGAGGATAAATGGATGCCCCGGCCCATTGGACTTGAGGTCAGAGATTTCTCGCTGAAGAGCTACGAAATCGACAATTTGTGCGTCGAACATGAATTTATTGCGGAGTTCGTCCCGCCACTTCTCAGCTAAGATCTTCGGACATACCACAAGTAACCTTTGCGCCTGACGCCGGGCCTGCAGTTCCATCCAGATCAGGGCTGCTTCTATTGTCTTTCCAAGACCTACCTCGTCCGCGATGATCAATCGTTCAGAGGGTGAGTTAATGAACTTTAGAACAGGTTTAAATTGATAGGGATAAAAATCGATCTGAGCTGCCTCCATCGAGTAGATTACCTCATGGAGTGTTCCTTTCAGCTTTTCATATGTGACGAGCCGCTGAAGATCTCGAACTTTACCAAAATGCCCTCTTCGCAGCCGATCGGCCATTGAGCCTGGAGGGGGTATTTTTTCTAGAGAAGAGAGCGGACGATAACTGGTACTGCCACCGGGATAAAATAGCTGCACCATTATGTGTGGACCAGCTTTACGACACTTGCCGGTGTATTGGCCTGGCTGTCCCGGATTGTGCCTGTCAATCACCCAATCACCGGGTGAAAAAGGAATGTCACAATTAGTAGGATCAGGACACATAATCTCAGCCTAGTGAGTTTAAGCGAGAGGAACGTAGGATTAAAAACAAATTCCTTATCTCATTCATCCAATCCCACCATCTCCTTCAGATTGTTCCTTATCCCAACTCCCCAATATATGTACATCTTAAATAACTTTAAGGCACCACCTTTTTTGTCGATGACATTGAAGATCAATATCTAACATCTTAAATTATTGAATGTTGCGATCTGCTCCATCTACCTTTTTATCATCCGGGCGTAAGCAGATGCTTTGCCATCCTCGTAATTTTAAGAGGGATTTTTGCATTCATTACTTTATTCAGCATTGTACTGCTTTTAAAATAATTCGCATGGGTCAACCTGGCCCCCTCCCTTCGCCACACAGCAACAGATTCACGTTTGTAGCAAATAAGTATGTGGTCAATAATTTGTTTTATTAGCCTCTCCCATTGTGGTGATACTCGGTCATATTCGGTAATGAGGTGCTCTTCATAGGTTTCACTGCCCAAGCTGGTTCCAGATTCCCTAATAATTTTGCAAATTATTGCAAAAACGGCAAGATCAGGATATCCATGGAGGTTTTTGATATACTTCTTCTTTTCTCTAAGGCTTTTTAGGTACCAATCTAAGATGTCTGCTAAAAGGTATAATTGATAAACCTTCGCAGGAGGGGTTTCTCGGATTATCGAATAAGAACCCTCCTCAAACAAATCGTTTAGTCGGCCCTGAGCTGTAGCCGGGCCAAGTTTCCTACGCTCATAATGGTACGCAGCGATCAACTGTGTCATCCAACGTATGTCAGGACCGCGTTTGATTCCGACACTTTCTATCTCTAACTTCCGTTGTTTCCACTCGAACTGTCTCCGCTCATAATATGTCTTCCTCGACCAGAAGTATCTTCCAACGTCATTTTGAAAATCGTCATTCGACACAAGGTTCCATCGTTTAATAGGATTCTGCAAATTTGACCGAATGGAAATCTTATGGATTACCTCTCTGCGTTTTGTAACTTGACTCGGGAGATCACGGTCGGAGGCTGGGGCAAGCTCTATTATTCGCACCATCACGCGTGCATGACTCGATGGATTGTCAACCTTCCTGATACAATGGAGTGTTTGTGAACCATTGACAACCCTGGGATTTTCGAGCCTTAATTCTTGTTTGCCCGGATCAAATGTGTGCTTCCTGCATAGCAGAGTTATCCCATTATTACTATAGGCAAACTCCTTGGGCGATTCCCTGAATGTTTTTTGAATCCCTTTGTTCGGTTCTGTATTTCCTAACCAAAGCCGTACGTTGCGTGCGAAAAGGAGGTCAAATGGATCATCTTCCATATACTTGATAAAATCGATAAGCCGTGCAAAAACGATCGAGGTCGGAACTTCAGTTTCATTCGTTGCAGGAGTCAAAACGTTTGATATACCGGCGAGTACCATCGGTTCTGTCTCTGGCATTGCTCCTTCGATATGCTCAGCGACATATTGAAGTACATCGTCCAGGTGAAATATAGTCACGCCGAGATTCTTAACGCTATCGCATTGTTTTTGATTGATCCTATGATTTGTAATAAAGTACAAGTTGGCGTTGCCATCGTCGTATTGTCGGAAGAGTTTTTTATACTGTTCCCGGAAACTTTCTCGAACGGCCGAATTCAGATAGTCAGCCCGATTTGCCTTGTTTTCGAACGCCTGCCAATAGCGTGTAATCTCGTCGTAAAAAGAAACAGGAGATGCTTTGTCATATTCGGAGGTGAATTTTGTGTTTAATATTTGATATCGAACGAATTTTCCTGAATGACATGTAACAAATATATCAACCTTCCCATCTCCAGACGCATCTGAAACAGTGATGTTTTGGACCTGAGGAAAGTACATGTTAGCAAACCAGCGACCAAAGGCCTGTGGCAACCGATCGCCATGGATATCTGCGGTTTGTTTTACACGGTGCATCATGAATTCAAATATATCCTTCCTATTTAACATGGTATTCTCCTTTTGCTGAGCATATGCTTGGACCTAAATTTTCCCTTGCAACCTTCCGTGGCGGAAAATAATCAAGTCTTTTAGTATACCATCACCGTTCGTTTAATCATCTCATTCTCCCGTCATCGAGCTCTATTTTTTATGAGGCTCATCATAAACTGCTTTCCTGCCACACCTATGATCACAGGCGTCCTGCTTCAAGGAAGCTGAAGTAACCGGTCCGATTGAAGATGATGTGGTCCAAGAGCGTAATACCGACTACCGACCCCGCTGCCTTGAGTTGATTGGTCACCTCAACATCCGACGCTGATGGTTCAAGGTCACCAGTGGGATGATTATGTGCGACGATAATCGCAGAAGCTCGATCCGATAATACATCAGCAAAGACTTCCCGAGGGTGGACAGGTGTTCGATCAATCAAGCCAATTGAGACCACCCGGATATTCAGAATCTCGTTCGCCCCGTTAATACTGGCACAGAGAAAGTGTTCCTGCTTCCGGTCGGCATAATGTCGCACATGAGGGAGCAAATCAGCAGGGGTCTTGATCTTCGCTCCTTCCGGTTTGATGCGACGTCTGAAAAACTCGATGGCTGCCAGGATTAGAGTTGCCTTTGCATTACCCATTCCTTCAAAGGCCTTAAGGTCCTCGGCCGTAACATCGAGCCCCTTTTCATCCATCACCCGAGCCAGCCTGTTGGCTAACATCAGCACATCCATCCTCGGTGTGCCCTTGCCAAGCAACACTGCGAGCAGTTCCTGATCGCTCAGTGTGGCAGCCCCTTTACGAAGCAGTTTCTCACGAGGTCGATCCTTCTCAGGAATATCATTGATCTTCTTACTCATCTCATTATGCCGCGATGGCCAGGTGGCTTTGAATAACCGTTACAGCCATGATGTCAAAAATGCCCCCGGTGTCTGTGTACTTGGGATCAGCCAGTTCCTCGTAGCGCGCAAGGTCGCTGTAAGTGTCCTGTATCTCACCGTTTACCTGGCCCCGGTATGCACCTTCAAGGTAGACAGTGTCCTCGCGATGGTCGTGAACAGTGCTGCGAATCGTCAGATCGGCAGCCTTTTCTTCGGTGACCTGCTTAATATAGAGCGCCTCCTCGTCACTAATGTTGAACTTGGCCCGAATCTCGTCGATCATGTCCTGGACAGAGATCTTTCTGGGCGGTGGGCCTGAGCCTTTCTTGCCTGTGCCAGGCTTCAATTTTATCTCACCTCCCGCACTCCGCACTTCACCCTGGTACTCAACTGCCGCCTTCACAACCTCTGTCTGGCGGATCTGCTTCATCAGTTCGGAGACCGTACCTTGCTTGATAAGCTGCGGCCCGACGTATTCGGCGAAGGTAGCGAACCCTTTGATCTCCGGCGGATAGGTAAAGAAACAGGTGAGAAAATTGAAACTCTTCACGAACCGGGCAAGCAAATAAACGAAGGCCTTCCGGTCTTCAATAGAGGGGAGTTTTGCCTGGAATCTGACACGCAGGCCATTAACAGCGAATTGCACCTGTGCATCTGTGCCACTGCCCAGAAGTTTCACGAAATCGAAAGCATCTTTCTGGGTGAAAATGGCTGCCGCGAGAATCTCTGCGTGTAGTTTTGTGCAAAGCTCCGGGTCCGGTTCGTCCGGCTTAAAGGGTGTGCCCTTCCGGTATTTGGCGAATGCTGTCAAAATAGCCTTGGCGTTGTTGGTGAAGTCCACTACTACGACATCCTTCTTCCCTTCGTAGCTCCGGTTCAACCTTGACACTGTCTGCACTGCGTTGCGGTCAATCACGGGCTTATCGAGGAACATACCCGCAAGCAATGGCTGGTCAAACCCGGTCTGAAACTTATTGGCCACGATCATTAGCCGATAGTCGTCGCCTTCGAAGCGGTCCTCGATCAGTTCACCGTCCTTCAGCTCATTGACGGCGTGTTCACTGATGGATTCGTTGGTCACAGGATGTACGAAATCCGAGAATGCATAGAGCGCTTTGTAGTCTGCTTTACGCTCCTTGAGTTTTTCCTTGATGATATTGAAGTAGCGCAACCCGGCCACTCGTGACGTCGCAACGATCATCGCTTTTGCACGCCCATTGATGAGCGGTTTCACATCTTTATCGAAGATTCGTAGGATGACCTCCGCCTTGTACTGGATCAGCCCGTCGTCCTGATAGGCAACGTTTTGAAGCGCCTTCGACACAACACCCTTGGGATATAATTTCTCCTCATCGGGCTTTGAAATAATCGGACAGTGCAGGTTATAGAGCGTCTTGTATGAGATAATACTCGCCGCTACATCGACGATGTAACCCTCGGCAATTGCTTCGGCTTCGGTATAGGTGTCGAATGGCGCACCGAACAGTGTGACCGTGGCTGGGGCAGGTGTCGCAGTGAAGGCGACAAAGAGCTGGTTGCGGTCATGCTCATGGATGATCCTGGCGATCCTCTCTTCTTCATCCTTTTCTTCCTCTGAGGCGTCCTCTGTGTCTGGCTCGTCGGACTTCCGGAAGGGCACCCGGATGGCCACGCCCATCTGGCCTTCCTGTGACCGGTGAGCTTCATCAATCAGGAAAGCAACGCGCAACTTCTTCAACTCAGGGTTGTTCTCGATCTCCTCAAGCACCCAGGTGAACTTCTGCAGGGTGGTGACAATGATCGACTTGCGATCTTTCAAGAAGCGCGTCAGGTCTTCCGATTTCTTCGCAAGACCAACGACATCTTTCAGGTGTGTGAATTTTTCAACGTCATCGCGAATGTTTTTGTCGAGCGTCTTTCGGTCAGTAAGGATAAAAACAATGTCAACAAGCTTCTCACTCGTTCCGGGCTTGAACAGGCTATGCAGCCGGTCTGCAAGCCAGCAGATGGACAGGGTCTTGCCGCTTCCGGCTGAATGGTCAATGAGATA